>Ga0116129_1000082_pt1 | contig 73220 bp, 57 predicted proteins | sample June2015DPH_17_2_FD_89732 | JGI IMG/M metagenome (GOLD analysis project Ga0116129, IMG submission 89732) | Peatland microbial communities from SPRUCE experiment site at the Marcell Experimental Forest, Minnesota, USA - June2015DPH_17_10 | ecosystem: Environmental > Terrestrial > Soil > Wetlands... | reverse complement strand
TTGGGCGTCGGCGCAGGCTACGATCTGGTCTCCGTAGGCGGCGATGCGCTGGCGATGGAAGGCCGGAGCGACGAGCTTGCGCTGGCGCATGTGAATTGGATCGTCGGAGGTGATAAGGCCTTCGCCGAGGAGGACCTTCATGCGGCGGACGGTACGCTCTTTTACGAATGACGAGCCCTGGCTGATGAGGATCTCGCGGATGTAGCCGGGGTCGTTGATGAAGATGATGGGAGTGCCGAGGAAGCGGTAGTGGGCGATATTGCCGTATGTCCTGAGGAGGTGCTCGAAGAGAAGGATGGGGTGGCCAAGTTTGACCCAGGGCTTGAAGGAGTAGAAGGGAAGTGAGTGCTTCAGACCGGGGGGCATGCGGTATTTTTGGGGCTCAACGAGTGGCTTCGATCTCTGTGGAGCTTCGAGGGCTGGGGGTGAGGTGGTCATGATGGCGGTGGAAGAGAGGGGAGCGGGGCTAAAGTCCTTCGCGATTTGGATGATTTTAGTAGGGCTAAAGACCTGCGCTTAATCCTAAAAGCAGTAGTGGCCCATCAGCAGCTAAAGCCTTTGCTTAATACCGAAGAGGCCAGGCGTGCCGCGACTATTTTTTTGATGCAGGCTTCGATCTCTTCGATTCGGGCGTCGTCGCGGATGACGGTTACGCGGTTGGGTTCGCGTGCGGCGATCTCTTCGTATTTCTCGTAGATGCGGCGGTAGAAGTCGTCGGATTCGCGCTCGAAACGGTTTTCGTCGGATCCTTGTTGCGCGACGTTGCGCTGGTTGCGACGGCGTGCGCGTTTGAGGGACGCTTCGAGTGAGGGGAGCAGAAGGATGGTCAGGTTGGGCTGGAGGTTGTCGCAGGCGGCTAGGTGCATTTCGAGGATGCGCTGGCTGCCGAGTTGGCGGCCGCCGCCCTGGTAGGCCTCGGAGGAGTCGGTGTAGCGGTCGCAGAGGACGATTTTTCCGTCGTTGAGTGCTGGAAGAATGATCTCGGCGATGGATTGAGCACGGTCGGCGAACATAAGGGCCATCTCTGCGGCTGGAGCGATGGGGCCATGGGCGTCTTCGGATTTGGAGTCGAGCAGAATGCTGCGGATGCGGTCGCCGAGTGCGGTGCCACCGGGCTGGCGCAGGGTGACGACCTGATGGCCTTCGGCCTCCAGGCTGGCGGCGAGGCGGCGGAGCTGAGTTGTTTTTCCGGAGCCGTCGAGGCCTTCGAAGGTAATGAAATATCCGCGGGGCATAGTCTCCAGATTACCGCACGCGGCATCTTAGAAAATAGGAGTCGCGTGAGGCGTCAGGATGCTTGTTTCGTAGGTCGATCTCCTTATGCGGGCGGGCAGGAGGTTTTTGTGCTGACCCTTGTTTGTATTGCGATTGCGATGATGTTGCTGGCGATCGGTGGAGTGTTTGCGCTGATGGCTAAAGACAACAAGCGACGCGGCCAAAGCGGCAGATCACCGAATACGGCGAAGCAGGGAAGAGCTTCGGGGCCGGACTAGAGCGACTAGCGGGCGGGCTACTTGCCGGTAGCTACGGTGGGCGCGGGTTGCCATGTGACGCCGGTGTCGGCGATGACGATGGTGAGTGGGCCTGCGGCGCCTTCTTTGAGGAATGGCCCGTCGGATTTGTGATCGCGATGGGCGCTATCGGTGTAAAGAAGCTTCATGTTGCCTGAGCCGAGGACCTTGAAGCGGTAGTGGAAGTCGACTCCGGGTTGAAGGGCCTGGGTGCCGAAGCTGGCGCTGGGGTAGTCGACTTCGAGGATCTCGATGGGCTGGGTGGTGCGGTTACTGACGGTTGCCGTGACGTAGGGGGAGTGGCAGCCGGTGGCTGCGCTGAGGCTTGCGAGGAGTGCGAGGAGTGCGAGGGCGGGGAAGCGGCGCATGAGAGTCAAGGGTATAGGTCAAGGGTATCAGGTGGGGTTGCGCCGCTGCTCAACCGATTCACAAGGATTGATTCATCGCGGCGATCAACTCATCCACCGTCGAGACTGGCGGCAGGCATCCCTTGCCGTTGCAGACCACGGCAAAGCTTCTCGCGTCTTTGAGGCCCGGCAGGTGCGGCAATGTCTCTGCCAGTGCAGGAGGCAGAGCATTCAACTGATCGCGGCGCAGACGAATTACGCTTTTATTGACGGCGTAGCGGGCAAGAGCGACCGCTTCCAGTCGCCTGGCAGTCGCATCGTCGCCGATGACACAGATCTGCGCCGGGCGCAGGACCATCCTTTGCAGCGCGAGACCATAGCTTGCGGCGTATAGCCCGAAGTGCTCGACCACGCCGGCAAATGTCTCGAGCGTCTCGAGCGCTTTTACGGAATAGTCTTCGCGTCCGTTCAAGGCCTCCAGCCGAAGCAGCAGAGCCGCTGCTACCGGATTGCCCGCGGGAGTGGGGGAATCCTGCAAAGGCTTCCGCCGCGTGACCAGAGCTCCGAGCCGCACTTCGCCTTGAGCTGCCATCTCCGTATCGAAGAACGCGCATCCGGTTGCGTCATAGAAGCGCTTCAGTGCGCCTTCCATGATCGCCTCGGCAGCGTTGTAGTAGCGCATCTCTCCCGTGAGCTCCCACGCATCGAGCGCTGCGTGGCCCAGGAAGACGTAGTCGTCGATTACTCCTGCGACGCGTGCACCGTTGCCGCCGGCCTCTCCATACGAGACGACATGAGCCATGCCGGCCTTCCGGTCCCACGCCTCCGCCAGCACGCGATCCAGAGATTTGAGCGCGAAAGCCCGCACCTCCGGCATATCGAGCACGCGCCCTGCCTCGATATAAGCCGAGATCATCATCCCGTTCCAGCCCACATAGATCGTCTTGTCGACATAGGGCGTAGGGCGCTTCTTTCGCGCTGCATAGAGCTTTGCCTTCGCCGACTCCAGCCGCTGCTTCGCCTCGTCGAGCGTGATCTTGTTCGCCTTCGCGACACCCTCTAGCGTTCCGCGCACATGCAGGACGTTCTTCGCGGGGTTGTGATGCATGTCGCCGATCTCGCCGATGTCGTAGAACGCGCTTGCAACGGCCATCTCTTCCGGCGATAGCGCCTGTGCGGCCTCGTCGACCGTCCAGGTAAAGTAATCGCCGTCATCCTCGAGCGAAAAATCCGCATCCTGCGAGGCATAAAAACCGCCGCGCTCGCGATCGCTCAGCCACTCATCGATCCAGCGGATCATCTCCCGCGCCACCCGCGCCGCCTCAGGATCGACGAAGGTCTGAAATGCGTGGACGTAGTTCTTCAGCAGCTCGCTGTTGTCATACGCCATCTTCTCGAAGTGCGGCACGACCCACCGATCGTCGACTGAGTAGCGATGAAAACCGCCGGCGAGATGGTCGTAGATTCCGCCTCGAGCCATCTTCTGCAGCGTAACCATCGCCGCATTCTTCGCCTTCTCGCCAACGTTCTCCGCGCCGCCGACCGATACACGCGAGGCCGCATCGAGCAGCAGATCAATAGCCCCCGAATGCGGGAACTTGGGCTGCGATCCAAACCCTCCCGAGCGTGCATCGAACTGCTTCAGCGCCGAATCGACGAGCTTTGCCGCCAACTCCGGTCCTGGATTTCCCGCCCGCCCCATGAACGACTCGTTGTGTTCGATCGCCGCAATCACGCTTCCGGCCGATTCATTGACCTCGTCGCGGCGTTTCTGGAACGCCTCCGCCATCGATAACAGAACGCGTGGAAATCCTGGACGCCCATGTTGATCCGTCGGCGGAAAATAAGTGCCGCCGAAGTAAGGCTTGCCCTCCGGAGTTAAAAACGCAGTGAGCGGCCACCCTCCCTGTCCGCTGATGGCAGACACCGCTGCCTGATACCGCGTATCCACATCGGGCCGCTCGTCGCGATCCACCTTCACGGCAATAAAGAGGTCATTGATAATCTTCGCCGTCTCCGCGTTCTCATAGGACTCGCGGTCCATCACGTGGCACCAGTGACACCACACTGCGCCGATATCGAGCAAAATCGGCTTGTCTTCAGCCTTTGCCTTCGCGAACGCCTCTTCGCCCCACTCCTGCCAATCGACCGGCTGATGCATCGCAGACCGCAAATAGGCAGATGCCGCCTGGGCAAGCGAATTCAACTGCGCAACACTCTCGTCCTTGTTCATAAACTACAGTTTAGTGGAAACAAAGGCACTGAGCATCTTCCGGCGGGCGCGTCCTCAAACAGATCGAAGTCGAGTTTCGTTCGTTCCGGGGATCGTAGTCCTATCGTTCGCACGCGCAGCTTCAATTCAGTTTGATTTCGCCAAATCGAAATGAATTCGCGGTTACTTCATTGACGCGGACACTTACGGGAAAGTGCTAGGTTTAATTTGAAGTAGAGAACGCCTTCCCCGAGGTACTTGCCATGCGTATTCCTCTACCTAAGTGGGCCGTCTGGGCCACACTCGCTGCATCGACCCTCATGGCCCGCGCTGACAGCTTTACCTTCCTGATCAGCACAGGCTCAACAAGCACCACTCCCGGAAGCACGTTCACCGTCAACGGCACGCTGACCGGTACACCAAACGCAACCATTCCGGATGCGTTCGACATCACCAGTATTACTGGCTCCGGTCAGGGCTACACCTTCACCGGCGTCGTCCCGCTCGGCGCCGAACCCTCCATCCCCTACGACAATCTTCTTTTTCCGGACGACGCTAATGCCCTCGTTGACAGCGCAGGAATTCTGCTCGACCTTACCAGCCCCATCGGTGTCAGTGTGGCCCACGTCTACGACAACAACGGCTACCATGTCGATGTCTTCGATCCGAACGATCCCGGCGATATCACCCCATTCACCATTGAGACGTTCACCATCACGGGCGTTGCCAGCAGCGCCACACCTGAACCGTCGACCCTGATCTTGATCGGCACCGGCACTCTTGGTCTTCTCGGCGGACTCAGACGCAGATACCTTCGTTCCTGACCGTTGCCTCGCCGTTGCATGGAATAAAAGCCGCCTCATCGAGGCGGCTTTTCTACTCCAGACAAACCTACTTCTGTGGTGGAGTGTTCGGAGTCACTGAGATCGGCTTCGGCGCCTCTGGAGGCTTTGGCGCCGTCAACCCAGGAATCACCGGGCTCTGCCCGACCACCCCAGTTGCCGCGCTCTGAATGCTAATCCCGTAGATGTCCAGCGTATTCGCCAGCAATTGCCGCAGTTGGGCCCGGTCCTTCGCATACGCTGCCGTATCCGAGATCAGAGTATTATCCGCCACCGCCAGGTTTCTGCCCTGTTGCAGGACATTCGCCGTCGTCGATGCGCCCAGCCTGTACTTCTTCTCCTCGGCATCCAGACTCTGCGCCGCATAATCACGCGCCGCCTGCGCCGCCTGTACCTGCGCCCGGTCGTTGGTCAGCGCGTATTGCTCGTTGATCACCTGGATACGAACCTGCGCATAAAGCTGTTGCAATCGCATCTCGGTCTGACGGTACTCCATCTGCGACCGCGCCTGATCCGCCTGTGCTGTCCGATTTCGCAGCGTCATGTTGACGTTCACGCCGACGCCCCAATCCGGCGAATTGTTATTGAGCGTATTCTGAAGAACCGTTCCATAGCCGATGGAGGGGAAAGTACCCGGCGGAAAAGGCGCGGTTCCGCTTGGACTGTCGAAGTTGATGGCCCCAGGATTCTGCGCTCCACCCAGGCCGCTTCCGCCGTAAAACGCATACGCATCCACCGTAGGCAACAGGCCATTTTTGAACGCCTTGATGGTGATCTCGTTATTCTTCAGGTTCAACACTGCCTGCTCGATCTGGGGATTATCGGTGAAGGCCTCCTTCACCAGTTCCTCAGTTCCCAGATCCTCCTCCGGCAGCCGCTCCAGGCTCACGCGGTCGGTGGGGATCACGGGCGCGTTCGCAAGCTGCGGATCGTTCAGGTTGCGAGCGATCGCCTGCTTCATAATCAGTTGCTGATATTCGAGGTTCGTCTTCGAAGCCACCAGCGCCTGCCTGTCGCTCGCCACCGCGCTGTCGGAGTTCACGACATCGAGCGGTGCCAGCGTGCCGATCTCCAACTGCTTGCGGTTGTCCGCTGTCAACTGCGTCGACTGCGCCAGCGCCCGCTCCTTCGCTTGTTCATCTTCGTACGCGCTCACCAGCGCCCAGTAAATATTCTCCACCTGGTTCACCGAGTAGAGCAGTTGCTGCCGGAACGACGAGTCCGTAATCCGCCGGTCGTTCTTGGCCTGAAGAATAAACCGGCCATTCACCCCGGTGCCAAAACCCTGCAGCAGGTGTTGAGTGGCCGTTGCGCGAAAGCTCGTCGTCAAGGAGGGGCTATAGTTAGCGAAGCCGTTGTTGGTTGTTACTCGTGTATTGTTGAAGCCCACCGTCAACGCCGTCCCGGTCAAAAAACCCTGCGCGTAAGTGAAGTTGAATGTCGAGGTATCCGTCCTCAACTCCGCCTGCCCACCGCTGAACAAAGTATTCAACTGAGGAGCCTCCTGGTCCTCATACTCGAGCTGCCCCGTCAGGACCGGGTCGAGGTTCTCGGGCAAAGGGCCGCCGCCGTTTGTGCTCAGCACGAGCCCGCCCGCGCCGGTGCCTCCGCCCCCGGCTCCAGCCGAGGTCGCGCCCGGGCCGCCGCCGACTAGAATCGTCTGCGTCGAGCCGCCCAGCGTATTCTGCACCAGCCCCGTCGAAACACCGCGCAGCGACGATCCCGCCTTCGCCCGCAGAATATCCGTGTCCGCGATATCCAGATTGATGCGCGCAATCGCAATGTCGTAGTTGTTTTCGAGAGCCAGCGTCACTGCGTCCGCAAGACTCAGATAAATCTTTCCGTCCTGCAGCAGCTGATCCAGCCTCTGTGTATTGTTCAAAGGCGGCCTCGGATAATTCGTCGTCGTATACGGAGCCCATGGATTCCAGAAGTGGCTCTTTGGCTTCGTGTAGTCAATTCCCGTATCGCGCAGATACAAGGGCTCCGTCAACTTCGGCGCCGGCGCCTGCGGCAGTCCCGTCTGGCCTGTCGTGTCATTCGTGATCGCTTGCGGCGCGGCCGGCTTCGTTGGATTTGGCTGCTGCGTTGTTTGCTGGGGTGCAGGCGTCTGCTGCGCCATTCCCGGCTGTGTCCATCCACTCATCAACAACAGGGCAATGCTCGCTGCCGCCTGCATATCTCTTAATTTCACGATGCGCTCTCCAACTTTTCCTTACGCTGCGCCGGGAATTTCCAGGTTAGTCCTGGGCCGGACCTTCAGTTTCTCGTCCTGTCTCGCCACGCACGATCGCGGAGGAGACCAGCTCACCAATGTCTTGCGATGCCTCTTAAGACGCGCCGCACCTTGCCTGCGACTCTTAAAGAATGGTTATGGCCAACACACTCCTGTTGTGCAGAAATGCTTTGATTGAGCAGATATACGCACCTGTACGCTGCTTCGTTCCCGACAATCCGTCAAAAGTTATCGAATGGGTGCCACGCATCAAGTATATCAACCTAACCCCGATGCTTCGCGCTGGTTTCCCCACAGCACCAAGCCAGGTTCCGGCGAATCACCCTGGTTATTGCTCTTGCAGGAGCGTCATGCTCGTTGATTGGGCGTGCCTACTTCCCCAGATGGCCAGGATCATCTTGCTGCGATGATCTCCTGCAGACTCTGGATACGAAGAGAACGATTCAAACAGACATCAGGCGACGACTTCCGCTAGCGCTTCTTCTTCGGAGCAGGCTTTGCCGTTTTCTTCGCGGGCACCGGTTTCTTCGCGGCCTTCTTCGCAGGAGCTTTCTTCGCTGCACCCTTCGCAGGAGTCTTTTTCGCTGTTGCCTTCTTCGCCGGAGCAGGTTTTTTTACGGCTTTTTTCGAAGGCGCTGCCTTCTTCGCCGCGACTTTTTTCACGGCTGCCTTCGCCGGAGCCTTCTTCGCCGCAACGGATTTTGCGGGAGCAGCCTTGCTCGCCGTTTTCTTGTCTACGGCAGCCTTCTTCGTCGGCGCCTTGAGGACGACCTTGCCCTTTGCAAGCGCTGCTGCCTTCGCCGCAATCACCTTCGACGGGGTACCAGCGACAGCCTTCGCCGGAGCGGCCTTTATCGGTTTCGTTGCCGGTTTTGCCGGCGCTTCCGTCCTGGGTTCGGAAGCAGTCGCTGCAATTGCCTCCGTCGACTCACCATTCACCGCGGCTACAGCCTTCTTCCGGCTCTTCGGCGGCTTCGCATCTTTCTTGACCGCACGCGGCCGGCGCAGATGCACCGGAGGCGGCGGAGCAGGCGGCGAATACGGCTCCAGGTAGGCCTTGATCTCTTCGGGCGTCGTCAGCTTGTTGTCCATCAGCTCGAAGAACAGCTTGTCGAGGAGCTCGTTATAGATGGGCAGATCGGGTGTGATCCGCATCTCCTGCATCAGCACATAGGGAATCTTCTGCTTCGCCTGCGCCCACTCGGTAAAGAAGCCCTTGAACTTTGCCTGGATCGCACCGTTCTTCGAGGTATGCGCGACCCAGAGAACCGACTCCGGCTTGGCCAAGTGCAGCAGCTTCCACGCCTGCGACGGTGTCGCCGCTGCCTTGCTGGAGAACTCAGCCGCAAACGCCTTCGCTTCGCCTTCGAGAGCGGCAATCTCCGCCACAAAACCCTGGCGCGGGAAGCTCTTCTTCAAAGCGGTGAGATCCTTCGGAGCCAACTTCGCCGTCAGGTACGGAAAGTTCGCCGTTGCCGTCTCAGGATTGATCCCCTGCATGACAAGCTGCATCTGGCTCTCGCGCAGGCGGTCCAGTTCCGCAGCGTTCACCTTCGCCGACGAGAGCGCATCGAACAGGTGTTTCATCCACCCCTCGGCCTCCAGGCGCTTCAGGACACGCAGCGGATCCTCCTCGTGGAAGATCTCCTCGGTCTCATACCCGCGATGAAAGGCATCCAATGCCTCGATATAGCCTTCGGCCTTGCCATTCTCATAGCGAGCCAGCGTCTTCTCATCCATCTGCCAACCCAGCCGAGCCATCAACCGCGCTGCCCGGATCATCCGCACCGGATCTTCGATGAACCCATAGTTGTTGACCAGGCGCAGCTCCCGGTTTTCGATGTCGGCTACTCCGTTCAGCGGGTCCATCAGGAGCCCGTATGAGCCGTCGTTCAGTGACAGGGCCATGGCGTTGGCGGTAAAGTCCCTGCGGCGCAGGTCATCGAGAATGGTCGCCGGCTTGACGACCGGTTTGCCCGGTTTAGGATAAGAGACCGACAAAGTGCTGCCAATTTCCAGCCGAACACCACCTGGAAACCGCACATAAATCGCCTGAAACGTTTCGCTTTCCCCGGCGATCTCGCCACCGGCTTTCTCGATATCTTTCTTTAGCTTGAGTGCATTTCCCTGAACCGCTACATCCAGATCGCGAACCGGCGACCCGCTCGTCATGTCGCGCACCGCTCCCCCGACCAGGAACACGGTAAGCCCTTTAGCGCGAGCCACTTGGCGCACGGCAAGCAGGGCAGCCTGCTGAGCCTGAGAGAGGCGGTTTTCCAGCAAATAAATGTAATCGGCCATATCGGGTAGGTTTACTCCAAACCGGTCGAACCGGTACACTTAACCTCGTTCTGACGCGTATCTAAGTTCAGGCGGATCAAGCGTTTATCAAGATCATGACACGTAGGCACAAAACGTAAGTGTAACACAGCATTAGCGATTTGACTACGCTGCTCGCACCTTTTTCGCGGTCATCCCGCGCGGGCATGCGACAATTTTGCCAGACTCAGTTTCCCCCGGCCAGGTCTTCAACCCATGTCCTCCGCGCACAAAAAGGTCATCGTCCGCCGCTTCACGGGGGAAACCCTTGCGGGGTATCTTCCGCTGACCGGCTTCGTGCGCAACCGCACGATCGATCTGCTGGACCTGGCCGGCCGGGTCATCCCGCTGCTTCTGAACGATATCAAGCACGTCTGCTACGTCCGGGACTTCAACCTGAACGATAGTGTCAACCCGGAGCGCCTTACTCGCCGCACCTTTCTGGCCAAGCCACGCACCGAAGGTTTGTGGGTTCGTCTCACCTTCCGCTCGGGAGACCTGCTGGAAGGCCTCGCACCCATCGACGTGATCCTTGCCGACGACCTCATCCAGGATGCCGGCCTTCACCTTACGCCTCCCGATACCCGCTCCAATGCGCAGCGCATCTTTGTACCTCGAACCTCGCTGACCGAACTCCAACTGCTTGCCGTTATCACTACCCCATCGCGTCGGAAACCGCTCCCAGCCGGTTCTGTCCCGTCCATGCAGGAAGACCTCTTCCGGGATCTGGTTCCACCGAATACCCGCCCTAACTAGGGGGCAGGGGAGAGGCGCGGAAAAACCGAGGCGGCTCCGTTCCACTACAATCGCCCCATGCAATCGATGAAGTTGGCCAAGCTAGCCGAGTACCTCGACGCCACCCTCCAGGGCGATCCCTCCGCCGAGATTACCCGCGTCGCCGGTATCGAGACCGCTGGCCCTGGCGATCTCACCTTCGTCTCGAACCCCAAGTACGCCGCGCTGGCCCGCACCACCAAGGCCACGGCAATCGTGGTTGAACCGAAGTTTCCCGAGGTTTCGGCGGCTACTCTGCGCGTTGAAAATCCTTACCTTGCCTTCGCTTTTGCCATTGAGCTGTTTTACCGTGCTCCGGCGTATCCGCCCGGTATTCATCCGACTGCGGCCATCGCATCCACTGCTCACATTGGAGCCAATGCCCACGTCGGCGCCTACGCCGTGATCGGGGACAACGTGACGATCGGCGACAACGCCGTTATTCTCCCTCACGTCGTCTTTTACCCCCACTCGCATGCCGGGCCTAACCTGTTTGCCCATGCGCACGCAGTGGTTCGGGAGCATTGCCGCCTGGGCAGCAACGTCATTCTGCAGAACGGGGTCGTCATCGGGGGCGATGGGTTCGGCTTCGCGCGCCAGGCCGACGGTTCCTGGTACAAGATTATTCAGTCGGGCCCGGTCGTCATTGAGGACAACGTCGAAGTTCAGGCAAACGCCTGCATCGACCGCGCCTCCATCGGCGAGACCCGCATTCATGCCGGAGCCAAGATCGATAACCTCGTCCAGGTCGGCCACGGCTCGACCGTCGGCCCCAACACGCTTCTCTGCGCTCAGGTCGGCCTTGCCGGATCCACCACTATTGGCAAAAACGTTATCCTGGCAGGCCAGGTTGGAGTCGCTGGGCATTGCACTGTGGGCGACGGGGCGATTGCGACTGCCCAAAGCGGGATTCCGGGGGATGTCGAGGCCGGAAAAGTGGTCAGCGGCTATCCGGCAATCGATAATCGACAATGGCTTCGGTCAGTTGCGTTGGTCAATCGGCTTCCCGAATTGCTCCGGGAGATAAAATCAAAACTTAAATAACCACTTTTAGGGTGACTATAGTCGTATAAAGAAGCATCATAGAGGCAGGTAGTCCGATGATCGAGCCTCCCGAGACCAGCCAGACCTCGCTTCGCCTGATGCCGAATCCACACACGCAGCCTATCCGCGTCCTGCTGCTCGACGACGAGCCCAGTAACCTGCATCTCCGCACAGCTATCCTTCGCCAGCACGGCTACGAGTGCGTCCCGGCGGCAACCATTGAAGAGGCTACTGAGCTCTTCAACAAGATCGATATCGCTGTCCTTGACTACCATCTCGGCGCAGGCCAGTTCGGCACCGAGGTGGCTGCTCTGCTTCGCCGCCGGCGGCCGCACGTTCCGATCATCATTCTCTCGGCCACTCTTGACCGCTTCTTCGGCGGTGTCGAGGACATGCATCTGCTGAAGGGTCACAGCTCGGTCGAAGATCTGCTCGACGCGCTTAGCTCGCTTGGGGCCAAACATCGGGGCGCTCCAGTGGTCGTCGATGCTCGCGACTTCTTTTACTCGCGGCTGTCGCTTACGATCGGCTCCGATGTGCTGGTCCAAATCTTCGACGAGCGAGGGGTATGGCAGTACTGCAACGACTCGGCCGCCGATTATCTCGGCCAGCCTCGCGACTGGTTCATCGGCCGCTGCGTCTTCCACGAGCTGCCTGTGATGCGGGACTGGCGCGAAGTTATTCAGACGGTCTGCCACAGTCGCGAGACGTACATCGATCGCACCCGCCGTGGCCTGCTCCAGCATCCTCGTGCCGAGGAACAACAGCTCACGTGGAGCGTTCTTGCCTTCCCCATCAGCCTTCACGACAACCGCAGCGGAGCCGTCCTGACTGCGCGCATCCTTGAAAAACCTGCGCGAACTTCGGACTTTCTGCCGTTCCTGTAATTCTCGAAGACGGGTCGCTATGCGATGATTCTGTCGCCTTGACCTGGAGGCTGGCTGGTGACGAGGATTCGCGAGGGCGCGGCGCTCCGATTGAATGCCTGATGCCGCTGGCCGGGGGCGATTTCGAGGCCTTCTCCTGCCTGGAGGAGATAGGTGTGATCTTCGACTTCGAGGGTGAGCTCGCCTTCGAGAACGAAGAAGAACTGGTGGGCGCGGGCGTGGGAGTGGCGCTTTTCGGTTGTGCCAGGTGGCATGAGCTCTTCGATGATGCTGAGTTCGGGCGTTTTGACGAGGTGCCAGCCGTCGCAGTCTGTACTTTGCGGGCCTCCCCACTTGTAATGTTGCGCCGATTCTTTGTTGGTTATCTGGGTGGGCACTCGGTTTCTCTTTTCGTGGGATGACGACGTTGAATTTTGAGTCAGCTCCCGATGAGGGGTTGCTGGGCCGGTGGAGCGGTGGGATTTGGTGCGCGGAGGATGAGCATGTTGGCGGGATCGTTGCCGAGGGGGATGCCGTCTTTCTCGAAGGCGAGGATGACGCGGCGGCGCAGCTCGCGGAGGACGATGTCGCGTTTGTTGGTTTGGACGCGGAGCTGGACAGGGTAGGTGACGGCGCGGCCTTCGATCCTGTCGACGCCGAGGATGACGGGGTCGGCGACGGCGATGTCTTTGAAGTTGGGGTCGTTGCGGACCTGGCGGGCGACGCCGGTGAGGATGGCGATGACCTTGTCGGGATTTGCGCTGGCGTCGACGCTGACGTTGAGAGTGGCGACGGCGTAGTCGCGGGAGAGGTTGGAAACGGTGGCGATCTGGCTGTTGGGGATGATGTAGAGGGTGCCGTCGGGGTCGCGGAGGTTGGTGCGGCGGAGGGAGAGGTCTTCGACGGTGCCTTTGAGTCCGGCGATGTTGACGACCTCGCCGACGTTGTACTGGTCTTCGACGAGGATGAAGATTCCATTGAGGACGTCCTTGAAGATGCTTTGCGCGCCGAGTCCGATGCCGATGCCCAGGATGCCGGCAGATGCGAGGATGGGCTCGTAGGGGATGCCGAAGAGGCCGAGGAGCTGGAGGAAGACGATGAAGCCGAAGAGAGCGTAGGAGGTGGTGCGAATGATGGCGGCCGACGTGCGGAGCTGAGCGGCCCGGTGGAAGTTGCCGCCCTGGCGGTCGGCTTTGTTACGCAGGCGCCTGACGAAGTAGAGCACAAGGCGATGGAGGAGAAAAGTAATGAAGACGACGGCGAGGGCTTTAGGAAGCCTGTTTTGAATGATGAAGATAATGTCGTTGTGCCAGTCGCGCCTGATGATGCCGAGGATCGTGCTGCGTTCATCTTGCGGGGGCATGGCCAGAAGGTGCATGATTACCACGTCTCGCTTTCGGGATGCTGTAACAACAGAATGCGTCAGCCGTCTGTAAGATGCAATTCGGGCAGAGAAACGAGATGGGAAGGGAGCCTGCAGGCAGGCGAGGAGGACTACGATGAAAACGCTTCGTGTTGCGATGATTGGATCGGTATTGACGATGGTTTGTTCCATCGGTGTAAGCGGGGGACAGATGTCTCCGCAGCAGCCGATAGGTCCGCCGACGCATCAGATGCCAGGAATGCCGAAGTCCGGAACTGATCCTGACGATTCAAATCCATTGGAGACGGGCCGGGCGGCGCAGATGGAGAAGTCGCGGAATAGCGACCGGCAGAAGAAGCTGGTGGCGGATACGGACAAGCTGCTTGCGCTGGCGACGGACCTGAAGGCTCAGGTGGACAAGACGACCAAGGATACCTTGTCCGTGGACGTGATCAAGAAGGCTGATGAGATCGAGAAACTGGCTCACAGCGTGAAGGAACGGATGAAGGGGTGAGCGTGGGGCTGATCGCTCGGAGTTAGCGAGGGTTCTGTGCGATGGATTCAGGGCAACTGCAGGAATTGGTGGAAGAACCTGTGCTATTGGGTTGGTGGGTTTTGGTTTAGAGCTGCGCCTGCATTGATTTGCGGCACCGGCAGACCGGGGACGGCTATGGCTGAGTTGCGCATGACGGTGACGATGGTGTCTGCGGACCAGGCGGGGTGGACGGCGCGAAGCAGCGCAGCGACACCAGCTGCGAGAGGGGCTGAGGCGCTGGTTCCCATGGCCTGAACGTACTGGGTGTGGCCGAGGTTGAAGCATCCGTAGCTGTGGCCGGAGTCGGAGGGAAGGCCGTCGGCTGTGTTGGGAAGGCCCGAGCTGCATGCGCCGCGGATCCAGCCGCTGACGGTGGTGTCGCCGCCGTCGGGATAGCTGCCGCCTGGCGCAGCGAGCGCGTTGAGGGGGCTGCCGTAGTTGCTGTAGTAGGGGAGGGTTATGGGACCGGGAGCGCACACGGCTCCTGGCGTCGTGTTCTCGGCGCAGGCGGGGTTGGTGGAGGCGACGATGGCGAGGACGTCGCGGGATTGGGCCGGGAGCTCGACGTATTGGGGGTTGGAGAGGTTAAAGCCATCGTTGCCGGCAGAGGCGACGAGAACGATGTTGGCCTGATCGGCTGCGTAGGTGATCTGGTTGAAGGCTGCCTGAAGGCCTGCGCCATCGCCTGTGCTGAGGTCGGCGAGGGCTCCGATGGAGAGCGAGATGACGTCGGCGCGGTTGGTGATGGCGTCTTGGATGCCTTGCATGACCCAACTGAGGAGGCCGCTGGCCTCGCCTGCTTCGCAGAGGTCGGCGGGATTGGTGTCGCCTGTGATGACGGCAGGCATCCGCTGGAGGACCTTGATGTTGAGGATGGTTGCGGCTGGTGCCACGCCGATGACCTGCCCGGTACCGGGACCGATGGCTGCGGCTGCGAGCGAGGCGGTCCAGGTGCCGTGGCCGGTCTGGTCCTGCGGGGTACCGTCGTCGCAGGTGCTTGGATAGGCAGCCTGGTCGATCTCGGAGAGGTTGAGAGCGAGGTTGGGTGCGATGTCGGGGTGCGACTGATCGACGCCGCTGTCGATGATGGCGATACGGACACCTTGACCCTGGGTGGTGTCCCAGGGACCGTGAGCCGGGCCGCCGGGGACGTTGTTTCCGTAGCCGCCGACCTGTTGGACGGCCCAACTCTGCGGAGTGGTGTAGTAGGCGTCGTAGGACGGCGTTGGTGGAACGTACGGCGCAGTGTCAATGGGGCCGTGGGTGGGAAGTCTTCCGGTAGTAGAGACTGGGTTGGATGATTGCGAGGGGCCGCCGGCTCCGATGGAGGCGGGACGGATGGGCTCGACACGGAGACGGTGTGCGGAGATGATGCGATCGTGGAGGACGAATTGGACGTTGGGCTGCGCGGCGAGACGGCGGAGGGTGGTTGCGTCGTCTTCCTGAGCCGCAGACTGGACTGCGGCAATGCCGAAGCGCTCGTTGCGGTGCGTGAGGCGGGCGCCGGTGGAGGCGATGCGGGATTCAGCATCGGCGGGAATAGTCGCGTTGCGATAGAGGACGAGATAGCGATGGGGCGCGATGCTGGTGGTGTCGATCTGGGCGCGGGCGGAAATTGCTGCGATTGCAAGGAGCACTGCAAGGGTCGAGCGGCTTAGTTTCGATAGCGACATGGGCTTTCCTAAAGAGAGGCCAGTGTGTTCCCGGCCTTGCACGAATGCGATGTGTGGCAAGTACGTGGCCAATCGCGCGCAAGAGATGAGGCTGGAGATTATGCAGGTTGCGGCATTCCGGACATGCCGAATGCTCTGCTTGCCTTTCGTTACACCGTTTTGCTGGGAAACAAATTGCCCAGTGAGTATTGGTTTTCTCCCTGACAAGGCGCACCTCCTTCACTGAAGTGTTGATCGGCCCCTAAAAGAATTTGCTTGAGAGAGAGTGGAGTTTGTGTGCTATTACTTTGGTTTGCCGATTTGATAAACGGACGATTTCGGAGTACGCCAAACGTCCGCCTGGAGCTGCGGGTCAGGCCATAGGTCAGGGAGCATTGAGAGGTACATTGACCCTCCTCGATTCCGCATGCTCTAATTGGCGCCTTTGTGAAGCAAAGAGAAATTTTGTGTCGTAAGGAGACCTTTGCATGTATGCAGTGAGCTTTTTGGCCATGGCCGTTCAAGAGCAGGTTCCGGGTACGCCTGCCTATGTTGGCAATGACGACGGACATATGTATTTGTGGGTTGCGATGGGGGTTGGGGTGTTGGCCCTGGTAGCGGCGCTGATGCTGGCGCGTGCGGTAATCGGATCGGATACTGGGACGCCTGAGATGCGGGCGATCTCGGACGCGATTCGCGAAGGGGCGGAGGCGTTTCTGCGGCGGCAGTATACGACGATCGGCGAGATTGCGGCGGCCTTGGCGCTGGTACTGTTTGTGGGGTACCACATGTCAGCCCGGACATCGCCGTATGCGTTGAAGACAGTGATCAGTTTCCTGGTGGGAGCGGTGTGCTCCGGGTTGGCCGGATTTACGGGAATGTACTGCTCGATCCGGGCGAATATCCGGACGGCTTCGGCGGCACGGACGAGTTTGGACAAGGCGCTGCAGATGGCTCTGCGCGGCGGCGCTGTGACCGGGCTGGTCGTGGTGGCGCTCTCGCTGCTGGGCGTCGGTGTGCTGTTTCTGTTCTTTGGTGGACTGGAACATCCGCAGGCCGTGCCGTATCAGTTGGTCGGTTTTGGATTTGGCGCTTCTCTGGTGGCGCTGTTTGCACAGCTTGGCGGAGGGATTTATACGAAGGCCGCTGATGTGGGCGCGGACCTGGTGGGTAAGGTGGAGGCGGGAATTCCGGAGGACGATCCCCGGAATCCTGCTGTGATCGCAGACCTGGTTGGCGACAACGTCGGCGACTGCGCGGGGCGTGGCGCGGACATCTTTGAATCGACGGCAGCGGAGAATGTGGGCGCGATGATTCTGGGCGCGGCGCTGTATCCGGTGTTTGGGGTGAAGGGGATACTGTTTCCGCTGATCGTGCTGGCGATCAACCTGATTGCGAGCACTGTAGGCGTGTTTGTCGTGAGGACGCGCGAGGACGAGGACCCGATGCATGCGCTGAACAAGGGGTTCTATGTGACCTCGGCGCTGGCGCTGGCGGGATTTGCGGGAGCGGTCTACACGATGCTGAACGGGCCGCAGGTGCAGCCGCTGTGGCTGCTGGGATGCGGCGTGATCGGGCTGGTGACGGCGTTTCTGTTTGTGTGGATCACGGAGTATTACACGGAGTCGCGATATCGTCCGGTGCAGTCGATCGCCCATGCGTCGCTGACCGGGCCTGCGACGAATATCATTAGCGGGCTTGCGGTGGGAATGGAGACACCCGCGTTGCCGGTGATTGTGATCTCGGCGGCGCTGCTGCTGAGCTACTACTTCGGTGTGCAGGGGCTGGCGGGAGTGGCCGGGATCAGCGACTTTGCCAAGGGGATCTACGGCACTGCGATCGCGACCATGGGGATGCTGAGCTGTGCGGCGTACATTCTGGCGATGGATACCTTCGGGCCAATTACAGACAATGCGGGGGGCATCATCGAGATGTCTCACCAGGCGCATGAGATTCGCGAACGGACGGACAAGCTGGATTCGGCGGGCAATACGACGAAGGCTTTGACGAAGGGATATGCGGTCGGGTCGGCTTCGCTGGCGGCGTTTCTGCTGTTCTCGGCGTATCTGGAGGAGATTAAGACAATTGTAACCGATAAAGTTGCAAATGCCGGCGGGTACATGCCGACGGGATGGAGCTTCACCAACATCAACCTGGCGCAGATACCTGTGTTTGTGGGGGCGCTGCTGGGCGCGATGCTGACGTACCTGTTCAGCTCGCTGGCGATCAAGGCCGTGGGCCGCACGGCGCAGATGGTGGTGGAGGATGTGCGGAATCAGTTCAAGGAGAATCCGGGGATTATGGCGGGCACGTCAAAGCCGGACTACGGGCGATGCGTTCACATCGTTACGGGAGCGGCGTTAAAGGAGATGGTGCTGCCTGGATTGTTGGCGGTTGGATTGCCGGTTGCGGTTGGGCTGATTTTCCGGCACTTCAGCGCGAGCTATCAAGCGAGTTCGGCGCTTTATGCGGCGGGTACGATTCTTCCGGTGCCGGCGATCGCTGGAAAGGCAGTGAACCTGGCGGGTGCGGAGGCTGTGGCTGGGTTGCTGATGGTTGGGACGATCTCCGGCGTGCTGTTGGCGATGCTGATGAACAACGGCGGCGGCGCATGGGACAACGCGAAGAAGTATATCGAAACGGGACAGTATGGCGGGAAGAAGTCGGAGGCGCATAAGGCGGCGGTTGTGGGCGATACGGTTGGCGACCCGTTCAAGGATACGGCCGGACCGAGCCTACACGTGCTGATCAAGCTGCTGGCTACGATTACGTTGGTGCTGGCTCCGTTGTTCGTTTAGACGAAGGAGAAGCAGGGGGCGGTCCAGCTGGATGCTGGATCGCCCTTTTGCTTTTGATAAGGTTGCCGTATGGCCGAGACGGTGAAAGCGGACTGGCGCAGGTGGACGCCTTTGGCGGCCTGGCGCGAACGGCGCGCTTATTGGCGAACGGTTCCCATGCGCGAGCTCCGCTATCTGATGCTCGCGGTGTTTATCTTGTTCGGCACAGGAGGATTTCTTGCGGATGTAACAGCGAAGGGACAGCTGCCCATCGCGGCGGTCGCGTTATGGATAGTTGTAAGCGGTGGCTTTGCGATTCTGTACGTGCTTGGATTCGCGCGACGCCCGGCCGTAATACCAGGAGTCGTCGCCCTCCAATTCACCGTCGTTTATTTTGCAGTTCGTGTTACGAACGCAATCATTCAGTCACATCGATTTCCCGTGCCATCGATGGAGTGGGGGCTGTCGTTGTCGGTGAATGGAATTTGGGTGACGATTGTCGGATCGTATCTCTTTTTTGTTGCGTTCACTCAGACGTCTGCGAGGCGGGCGATGATCGCGCAGCGTGAACTGGAGCTGGCGCAGGGGATTCAGGCTACTCTCGTGCCGCGAATTTCGTATCGAGATGAGAGGTTTGAAGTTTGTGCACTGACTCTGCCGAGCGACAAGGTAGGCGGAGATGTTGTGGATCTGGTGGTGCACGACGGGGTGCTGTTCTGCTATGTGGCGGATGTCTCCGGACATGGGCTGCAGGCAGGCATCCTGATGGGAATGGTGAAAACGGCAGGCCGGACGCTGCTGCTGGGTGGCTGTGGGTTGGTGGAGATGCAGACCAAGATGAATCAGGTGCTGCCGGCGGTGAAGGAACAGCACATGTACATGACGTTTGCGGGGTTGCGTTTCGATGCGAGCGATGAGGTGGAGTATGCTTCGGCGGGGCATCCTCCCATGCTGCATTGGAGGGCTGCGACGAAGGACTTTGCGACGCTGGGTGTGGAACAGCTTCCGATTGGAATGTTTGATGGCGTGGAGTATGTGACGGATCGTGTGCGTTATGACCGGGGTGATATGTTTGCGATCACGACGGATGGGGTTCTGGAGGTGGAGAACGCGGCGGGAGGAGAGTTTTCGATGATGCGCCTCGCCGAGATCATGCGGCAGAATGAGGGGCGTCGGCCGGAGCAGACCGTCGAGGCAATGGTGAATGCGGTGAGGAGTTTTGGGAGACAGATGGACGATCAGACGCTCCTTGTCTTGCGGGTACTGTGATTTTCCAATTGGCCGGACATATTGTCCCCTGAGTGGGGCTCGCAATCTGAACGGTGAGTCAAAAAAATGCATTTGGGGGGAGTCAACCGTGGTGGCTTCCCGGTACAATCTTGTCTGCGGCTGAGAAAAGCCGCGTCTTTGAGGCAGAGGGCAGGTGTATGGCTAGACAGGCAGGAACCAGCGTGCAGGAGAGGAAAAAGACGGCGGTCAGCGCGGCTGAGGGCTCGCTGACGCGTGAGCAGTTGGTGGAGTTCTACCGGCTGATGTATCTGTCGCGGCGGACAGACGATCGCGAGATTGTGTTGAAGCGGCAGCAGAAGATCTTCTTCCAGGTCTCTTGCGCGGGACATGAGGCGCTGCTGGTGGCTGTCGGAATGGCGATGAAGCCGGGGTATGACTGGTTTTACCCGTATTACCGTGACCGTGCGATCTGCCTGACGCTGGGGAATACGGTGGAGGAGCAACTGCTTCAGTCGGTTGGCGCGGCAGACGATACGGCCAGCGGCGGGCGGCAGATGCCTTCGCACTGGGCGAGCAAGAGGTTGAATATCGTGAGCCCGTCCTCGTCGACGGCGACCCAGTGTCTGCAGGCGGTGGGATGCGCGGAGGCGGGACGGTATTTCACGCAGCACCCGGAGGCGGCGAAAAAACACGAGGGGGATTACCGCGAGTTCAAAGATGTCACCTTCCATGGAGATGAGGTGGTGTATGTCTCGATCGGCGAGGGCTCGACGAGTCAGGGAGAGTTCTGGGAGTCGCTGAATACGGCTTCGAACCTGCGGCTGCCGGTGCTTTATCTGGTGGAGGACAATGGATATGCGATCTCGACGCCGGTTGAGGTGAATACGCCGGGTGGAAATATCTCGAAGCTGATCGCGAACTTTCCTAATTTCCATTTCGCCGAGGTGGATGGTACAGATCCGGTTGAAAGCTACAAGGCGATGGTGGAGGCGGTAGCTTATTGCCGCTCGGGCAAAGGGCCGGCGGTGGTGCATGGTCATGTGATCCGGCCTTATTCGCATTCGATGAGTGAGGATGAGAGGGACTACCGCTCGGCGGAAGAGCTCGAGGCCGATGCGCTGCGTGATCCGATCTCGAAGATGCAGGTATGGCTGCTTCGCGAAGGCGTGATGAACGCCGAGGAGATCAACGCGCTTGAGCGCAAGGTTGATGAAGAGGTACAGAGGGCTTCAGACCGTGCGACGAGTGCAGCGTTTCCCACGATCGAATCGATTACGAAGTATGTGTACTCGGAGGACCTGAAGCCGACCGATGAGCGGTTTGCTACGGAGCCGGTGGTTACGGACGCGACTGAGCGAACGATGGCTGATCTGATCAATCGCTGCCTGAAGGATGAGATGCGGCGTGATGAGCGGATCGTGGTCTTCGGTGAAGACGTGGCGGATGCCTCGCGCGACAAGGCTCTGCGCGCGGGCAAGCTGAAGGGCAAGGGCGGTGTCTTCAAACTGACCTCGGGGCTGCAGGCGGAGTTCGGCAACGACCGCTGCTTCAATTCGCCGTTGGCTGAGGCGAACATTACCGGCCGGGCGATTGGGATGGCCACGCGCGGGATGAAGCCTGTGGTGGAGATTCAGTTCTTCGACTACATCTGGCCGGCGATGCACCAGATGCGCAATGAGATGCCGCTGGTGCGGTGGCGGTCGAATGGGGCGTTTAGCTGCCCGATGGTGATGCGGGTGCCGATCGGCGGCTATTTGACGGGCGGTTCGATCTATCACTCGCAGTCGGGCGAGAGCATCTTTACGCATACGCCGGGCGTGCGGATTGTGATGCCGTCGAATGCTCTGGATGCGATGGGTTTGTTACGGACGGCGATTCGCTGCGATGACCCGGTTATCTTTCTTGAGCACAAGCGTTTGTATCGCGAGACGTTTGGGCGGGCGGCGTATCCGGGGCCGGAGTACTGCATTCCGTTTGGGAAGGCGAAGATTGTGCGGCCTGGCAAGGATCTGACAGTGCTGACCTACGGCGCGGTGGTGCCGCGAGCGCTGCAGGCGGCGCAGAAGCTGCATCGCGATGCGGGCGTGGATGTGGAGCTGATCGACCTGCGGAGTTTGACTCCGTATGACTGGGAGGCGATTGCGGAGAGCGTGAAGAAGACGAACCGCGTGATCGTCGCACATGAGGACATGTTGAGCTGGGGGTATGGCGCGGAGCTCGCGGCGCGGATCGGGGACGAGCTGTTTCACGATCTCGATGCTCCGGTGCGGCGAGTGGCGGCTATGGATACGTTTGTGGCTTATCAGCCGGTGCTGGAGGATGCGATTCTGCCGCAGCCGGAGGATTTGTACCGGGCGATGCAGGAACTCGCGGCGTTTTAGACCAGGCTTAGGTAGAATGTTGCCGCAACTGCCATGCTGTTCGCGGGTCTGAGTGTGCAGACGCCGTTCTATGGCTGCTCAAGTTCTATGGCTGCTCAAGCTGAGCAGGACCAGGCTGGAGCGCAAAGTAAGGAGTGTTATGCGATTCAGACTACGGTCTGCCGAGGTTCTGATGAGCTCGGCGCGAGCTTTGACGTCCGGCGTTTTGTGCGTGTTGATGGTGGGGCAGCCGATGGTGGCGGCTGCGACAGGGAAGAAGCCTGTTGTTGCGGCGGCAAAACAGATTGAAGGACAGGAGCGGGTGCTGCATGCGCTGAACCGGTTTACGTTTGGGCCGCGGCCGGCAGATGTTGCTGCGGTCGAGACGATGGGTCTGAAGCAGTGGTTCGAGCGACAGTTGAACCCTTTGAGCATCGATGATTCGGCGCTGGATGCGCGGCTGGAGATGTTTCCTGCAATGAAGATGGCGCAGGCAGACCTGATGCTGCAGTATCCCGGCCCCGAGTTGCTGCGGCAGACGATTGCAAGGGATATGCCTCTGCCTTCTGATCCGGTGGAGCATGCGATCTATGCGGATGGGATTGCGTTTTACAAGATGGCGAAGGAGAAACAGGAAGCGCAGAAGGCCGATGCTGCTCAGGATGGCAGTAAGGGCGGCGGGGAGATGATGTCGCCCGCGATGGCGAAGAGCGCTGATGGTTCTAACGGGGCTGACGGATTAAAGAACAAAACCGTGGGCAAGAGTGCGCTGCCGGGAGATGGTGTGGACCCTGCGGTGCCCGCGATGACGACGCATGAGGAGCAGTTTTATTCGGGATTGGAGGCGGTGAAGATCCTCAACCTGCCGCCGGATGAGAGGATGCAGCGGATTCTGGCGATGCCTCCGGAAGAGATGATTTCGTTTCGCAAGAGTTTGAGCCAGAGGGAGTTGGCCGGCGCTGCGGAGGGCATGACGCCGGAGCAGCGTGAGACGCTGGCTGCGCTGCAAAGTTCGCCAAAGATGATTGGAGGGGAGCTGCTGGAGTCGCGGATGCTGCGCAATATCTACAGCGAACGGCAGCTTGAGGCGGTGATGACGGACTTCTGGCTGAACCACTTCAATGTGTACCTGCGGAAGAACCAGAACGAGCCGTACCTGTTGCCTGTGTATGAGCGTGATGTGATTCGTCCGAATGCGCTGGGGAAATTTGAGGACCTGCTGGTGGGTACGGCGAAGAGCCCGGCGATGCTGATGTATCTAGACAACTGGCAGAGTGTCGGGCCGGATTCGCGGGCGACGAAGACTGGCCCGAGGGTCGCGGAGGCAGTGCAGAACCTGCAGGTGAAGCAGGCATTGAAGGAGCGTGGATTGAATGAGAACTACGCTCGCGAGTTGATGGAGCTGCATACGCTTGGGGTGCAGTGCGAGGTGAGCCAGGACCATCCGGTGAGCGCGCTGGATAAGGCCTGCGGGCAGGGGTATACGCAGCAGGATGTAACGCAGGTGGCGCAGGTGCTGACGGGATGGACGATCGATCAGCCCTATCGCAGCGGCGAGTTCCGGTTCGAGGAACGGCGGCATGAGCCGGGGGCGAAGACGGTTTTAGGGACGACGATTGCGGAGGGCGGCGAGAGCGAAGGGTTGCAGGTGTTGCATATACTGGCGACCAGTCCGGCGACGGCGAGGTTTATTTCGACGAAGCTGGCAGTGCGATTTGTGAGCGATACTCCTCCGCCGGCGCTGGTTGACCGGATGGCGAAGGCTTTTGTGGCTAGTGGCGGAGACATCAGAACAGTGTTGCGGACGATGTTCGATTCACCGGAGTTCTGGTCGCCGGAGGTGTATCGCGCGAAGGTGAAGACGCCGGAGGAGTTTGTGGTGTCAGCGGCGCGGGCCAGCGGAGCCGATGTGAAGAATGCGATTTCGCTGGTGCAGTCACTGGAGAAGCTGGGGATGCCGCTTTACGGGATGCAGACGCCGAACGGATATAGCTGGATGGCGGATTCCTGGGTGAATACAGGGGATCTGGTGAGCCGGATGAACTTCGCGCTTGGGCTGAGCAGCGACCGGATTGCGGGGGTTCAGACGGATTGGACCCGGCTGCCTGGAGGGACTGAGCCTGGGGTGGAGCCGGCGGCGTTGACTTCAGACGCGGTGAATAAAGCGACGGCGGCCAAGGAAAAGATGCTGGAGCTGATGTTGCTGGGGCAGCCCGTGAGTGACCGAACCAGGGCCACGGTGCTTCAACAGTTGCAAGACCAGGCGATGCAGCAGCAGGCGGCGAAGAATTTTTCTATTCGCCCGAATGACATTGATCCGCTGGCGCAGGTGCTGAATCCGGCGGCTTTAAATCAGCCGGCACGGCCACCTATGGATCGTGAGGCGGCGGTTATGGCTGGGTTGCTGCTGGGTTCGCCGGAGTTTCAGCGGCGGTAGCGGTGCCGTGGCGGGGAATGGGCCGGTAATTTCTCCCCGCAGGCCGCTGGATATGGGGTAGTCTGCGGGAAGTGACTGAAACGGTTTGAGTAACCGTCACGTTTGCTCCGCTTTCTTTTTTGGGACTATCGATCGGGAATCTTGTGTGGCTGGCAACTTCTGAGCCGTAACAGCGTTAGTAAAAGCAGGCGGAGTACTCCGTGAAGACGACCGGGCCAGGACAGGAGCAGGACAATGTCGAACAAGCGGCGGTTGGCCGACCACAGCGACTGGGGATGCGATATTCACGGACGCGATGAGGCGCGGCGAGAGGTGACGCGGCGCGGGTTTATGAAGGGTGGAGCGCTGGCACTGATCGGCACTTCGACGATTCCGGCGTTTCTGTCGCGGAGCGTTCTGGCCGAAGTGACGACCGCCGCGGCGAATAAGAAGAAGCTGGTGGTTCTGTTTCAGCGGGGCGCGGTGGATGGGTTGAACGTCGTGGTGCCATACAAGGAGAAGAACTACTACGCGATGCGGCCGTCGATTGCGATCCAGGAGAAGGACGTGCTGGACCTGGATGGATTTTTCGGGCTGCATCCGTCGATGGCGTCGTTCAAGCCGCTCTATGATGAGGGCCATCTGGCGATCATTCATGCGGCTGGCTCGCCGGATACGACGCGGTCGCACTTTGACGCGCAGGATTATATGGAGAGTGGGACTCCCGGAGTGAAGGCAACTGCTGACGGTTGGCTGAACCGCGCGTTGCAGACTGAGGCGGCGACGGGCAAGCCTTCGGCATTTCGTGCCGTGGCGCTGGGCACACAGGTTCCGCGGACGCTGCAGGGCAAGCTTCCTGCGATTGCGGTGAATAATCTTGCAGATTTTTCAGTTGGCGGAAAGGGGCCGCAGACATCGACTATCAGCAATGCGTTTCAGGCGATGTACGACGAGAGCACGGATGCTGTGTTGCATGGCACCGGCCAAGAGACGTTTGAAGCGGTGAAGATGTTGAAGGCGGCTGATCCGGCTCACTATCAGCCGGCGGCGGGAGTGGTGTATCCGAACACGCCATTTGGGAACAGCCTGAAGCAGATTGCACAGTTGATGAAGGCGAACCTTGGCGTTGAGGCGGCGTTCTCCGATATCGGGGGATGGGACACGCACCAGAACCAGGGGAACATCAATGGTCAACTGGCGAATCGATTGAAGGAGTTTTCGGATACGATCGCCGCCTTCTGGAAGGATATGGGAGACGATGCGGAGAATGTGACGCTGGTGACGATGTCGGAGTTCGGGCGTACGGCGCGACAGAACGGTACCGGAGGAACAGATCACGGCCATGCAAATGTAATGTTCGTGCTGGGCGGACAGGTGAAGGGCGGCAAGGTTTACGGAAAATGGCCTGGTCTGGCGAACGAGCAGTTGAATGAAGGGCGTGATCTGACGGTGACAACGGACTTCCGGCGGGTGCTTGGCGAAGCGGCCTTCAAGACGCTGGGGGCGAAGAACCTTGACCTGGTATTTCCGGGTGCGCAAGTAGCTCCTAGCGGGTTTTTGAACTTCAGCTAGTGTGAAAACTTCTGCGCATTTGTGGGAGATGTAAGCTAGGTATCCAGATTCTGTTTATGGAATGTAAAAAACACTCATCTCCAGAATAACGGAAAAATTAGGACAACTTTTCCGGCGAGTTCGCGTCTTATTGAGTGTAGTTAGCAATTGCCGGAGTTGCAGTTCCCACAATTTCGGCTTCCCCAATCCGCAATACAAACTCCCCACCTACAAGTAAGGCCTCCAGCGCATCGGAGGCCTTCACGTCCTTCTCAATCAGCGATGTTAGCGCTTAGGCGAGACCGAATCTTCGATCGAGCGCGAGCGCGCCGGCTCCACAGAAGATCAGCATGATGGCGACAACCAGAAGGGCGAGCGAGTACTCCGAGCCTGCGTAGCCGTGGTGACGATTGACGAGGATGATCGCAAAGAGCATGTTGACCGCGACCATGAAGGCTGCAAACCGGGTGAAGAGTCCGAGCAGGATGATGATTCCGCCAACGAACTCGGTGAGGGCAGAGACATAGCCCAGCCAGTATGGCATTCCGAGCGAGACGACGTAGTGGCTGTGGTGCTGGAGCGCAGAGAAGGGGTGCGCGTGAAAGCCGCCAGCGGGAATGACCTTGTCGTAACCGTGGTAGAGCATGGCGGCGCCGAGAACCAGCCGCAAGAAAAATGCTCCCCAGGGTTGCAGGCTGTTGAGCCATTTCGTCATAAAAGTTTTTTCCTGAATCAAGAGTAATTGCGTGACGGCGGCGGTTCTAGAAGATCTAAGGAGTGGGTGCCGTCGAAGGCACGAGCGCGGGAATCGGTGCGGGCGGGAGGTACTGATCGAGGAAGCGGGTGAGGCTCTGGTTGTATAGGACCGCGGACGGCGACGTGAGTTCTACGGTCAGCTTTGGATCCGCTGCGTTGCGAAAGGATTGATCCGGCTCCGTGGTTCGGGAGAGCAGCAGCTTGGGAGTTCGCAGGGTGGAGAGAGGTTCGGCGAGTGGGAAACGCTCGTGAAAGAGAAGGCGGACGGGGAGCAGGGTGGTGCGCTGGTCGCGGAGTGCTACGTCGAGAAGATCGGCGCGGGGTGTATCGAGGATGAGGGCGGGGATGATTTCGCGATCTGCTGTAAGGTGCGCTGCGAGAGATGTTCCGATGCCCGTTCCGTAGGGCACGATCCGGCGTGCGGAGATGTTGCGGGACGTGGTGAGGTACTGCAAGGCAGAGTCGGCGTCGCGGGTCATGCTTTGCTGGCTGGGCCGGAGCGCGGCGCTTTGGCCGTAGCCGCGGTAGTCGAAGGCGAAGACGTTGAGGCCGAGGTTGTGGAGGCTCGCCAGGGTAGGGATAGAGCCGGCGAGAGAGCCGTTGCCGTCCGGGAGGAAGAGGATGGTGAGGTGCGCGTAGCGGCCGCCGGGGTCGGAGGGAATCCACCAGCCGGTGAGCTGTGGGGTGGCGGATTCGTCGGGGCCGAAGCGGATGAGTTCGTAAGGAACGCCTGCGATCGATGCGGGGCTGGCTGCAGTGCGGGTGGGGTGCAGGACTAGCTGCCACTGGCCCTGGTAAAAGAGCAGGCAAAAGGTGAGGTAAGCGCAAAAAAGCGCGGCCAGGGCAGTGAGGGCGACGGCTTTGATCAGCCAGATGGGGCTGACGACCTCTTCTTGAACAGACGGTTGCTTGGCTCGCTGGCTTGGCTTGGGTGCGGGGCGGGGCATGGAGAGTTTCTTTGTCGACTTTAGCACTTTGGGGCGCGGTGAGTCGTGGAGGTTGGAAGAGGCTCTAACATTAAGCTAACGGAGGATTGCGATTGGCGAAGTGGGTGAGGTTGTGCGGGTTGGCGGAGGCTCCTGCTGTGGGGCAGGTAGCGGAGGCCGAGGTTGAGGGCGTTGGCGTGTGCCTGGCGAATGTGAATGGCGAGTTTTCCGCGCTGGATAATGTATGCCCACACCGGCAGGGGCCGCTTGGGCAGGGATGGCTGGAGGGGACGTCGGTCATCTGTCCGTGGCACTCGTGGGCGTTCGATGTGAAGACCGGGCTGGCGGAGTACCCGGTGCATGAGCGGGTGGATGTGTTTCCGCTTCGCGTGGAGGGGGAAGATGTTCTGGTGGATATCGGAGTAAGGGGAGGCGGAGGCGAGTAACCAAGCTTGGAACAGGGTGACCGAAAATATGTAGTGCGAAATTCAGATGATCGCGGTAATCTTCGTCTAACTTAAAGTCACTCGAAACGAGTGGCTGCCGGAGAGTGATTTATGAAGTTGCGCGCGTTGTTTCTTGCTGCTGTTGCCTTCGTGGTCTTGGCTGTCGCGGTTATTCCTGCGAGTGCTGCGTCCCATCATCACCGCCACCATCGTCATCATCACCATAGCTAAGTTTTGATAATTAGCGAGAAGGCCCGGCAACTGCGCCGGGTCTTTTGCCATGTGCGAAAGGTTTTACCTGCGGTCAGCATATCGAAGCGCAAATGCTGATAGAATCTATTAAATCCACTCCAGTTGGGAGAGGCAATGCAGGCAATTCTGGCGCTGGAAGACGGGCGCATTTTTCGCGGCAAGGCATTTGGCGCACGGACGGAACGGTCCGGCGAGGTGGTCTTCAATACATCACTAACCGGCTATCAGGAGATCTTCACCGATCCTTCCTATGCGGGCCAGATTGTGGTTCTGACGAACCCTCACATCGGAAATTACGGAACGACACCGAACGATGCGGAGTCGAAGAAGCCCTACATCGAAGGACTAGTGACGCGAGAGTTTTCGCCGCTGAGCTCGAACTGGCGATCGACACAGGTTGCGGATGAGTATCTGGAGCGCTATGGCGTGCCGGTGATCGCCGACGTCGATACGCGTGCGGTAGTGCGGCATCTGCGGGCCAATGGTGTGATGCGCGGCGTGATGGCTTCGGGTGAAAATCTCGATGCTGAGGCGCTGGTGGCAAAGGCGCGTTCGATCAAAAAGATGGATGGCACCGATCTTGCCAGCGTCGTGACGACCAAGGTTGCTTACGAGTGGGATGCGAATGAGCCGAAGAATCAGACGGGCGATGCTCTGCTGACCAAGGCTGAGGGCGGCAACGAGCAGATGCATGTTGTCGCGTATGACTTCGGGATCAAAGAGAACATTCTGCGGATGCTGACACGCGAGAACTGCCGCGTGACGGTAGTTCCGGCGACGACTCCGGCAAAGGATGTGCTGGAGATGAATCCCGATGGCGTGTTCTTCTCGAATGGGCCTGGTGATCCGGAGCCGCTTGAGTATGCCGTCGAAAATGTGAAGCAGTTGCAGGGCAAGAAGCCGATCTTTGGAATCTGCCTGGGGCATCAGATCTTCGGGATTGCGCTGGGCGGGAAGACGTACAAGCTGAAGTTCGGGCATCACGGCGGGAATCATCCGATCATGAATCACCAGACGGGCAAGGTGGAGATCACGGCGCAGAATCATAACTTCAATGTCGATCCGGATTCGCTGCCGGATGATGTGGAGAAGACCCACACAAACTTGAACGACCAGACGTTGGCTGGGCTGCGGCATAAGACCGACCCGATGTTCAGCGTGCAGTACCACCCGGAGGCTAGTCCGGGGCCGCATGACTCGCATTATCTCTTCAAGAATTTTCGGAAGATGATGGAAGAGTTCAAAAAATAAATCAAAAAGCGCGGCTTTGGTCGCGCATTTTTTCGGCGCCAAAAGTTTGGACAGGGAAGAAGAAGAGATATGCCACGCAGGAATGACATTGCAAAGATTCTGGTGATCGGCTCGGGGCCGATTGTGATTGGGCAGTCGGCGGAGTTTGATTACTCCGGCACGCAGGCGTGCAAGGCGCTGAAGGCCGAGGGGTATGAGGTGGTGCTGGTGAACTCGAACCCGGCGTCGATCATGACTGATCCTGAGGTTGCGGATCGCACTTACATTGAACCGTTGAATGCTGCGTATTTGGAGGAGATTCTTCGCATCGAAGCGGAGATGATCGACTCAAATCGACTCGGCGGTCAGGGAAGGTTTGCGCTGCTGCCTACCGTTGGTGGACAGACGGCGTTGAATCTGGCGGTGGATCTTGCGGATTCGGGCGTGCTGGATAAGCTGGGGATCGAGTTGATCGGCGCGAAGCTGGAGGCGATCAAGAAGGCCGAGGATCGGCTGCTGTTCAAGGACGCGATGACGAAGATCGGGCTCGATATGCCGCGGTCGGCGCTGATCAACAACCTGCGCGATGGGCTGGAGTTTGCGGGGAAGATCGGATTCCCTGTGGTTGTGCGGCCTTCGTTTACGCTTGGCGGTTCGGGTGGTGGAATTGCTTACAACCGCGAAGAGCTGATGGAGATTCTGTCGCGCGGGTTGGATCTCTCGCCTGTGCATGAATGTTTGTTGGAAGAGAGCGTGCTCGGCTGGAAGGAGTATGAGCTTGAGGTGGTGCGCGACCTGAAGGACAACGTCATCATCATCTGCTCGATTGAGAATTTTGATCCGATGGGCGTTCATACGGGTGATTCGATCACGGTGGCCCCGGCACAGACGCTGACCGATCGTGAGTACCAGGCGATGCGCGATGCTGCGATTGCGGTGATTCGCGAAATCGGCGTCGAGACTGGCGGGAGCAATGTGCAGTTTGCGGTGAATCCGGTGAACGGACGCATGACGGTGATCGAGATGAATCCGCGTGTCTCGCGGTCGTCAGCGCTGGCTTCGAAGGCGACGGGGTTTCCGATTGCGAAGATTGCGGCGCGGCTTGCCGTTGGATACACGCTCGACGAGATTCAGAACGATATTACGAAGGCCACGCCTGCGTGCTTCGAACCGACGATTGATTACGTCGTGGTGAAGATTCCGAAGTGGCAGTTTGAGAAGTTTCCCAACGCGGACGATGTGCTGGGACCGCAGATGAAGTCGGTTGGCGAGGTGATGGCGATTGGACGCACCTTCAAGGAAGCGATGATGAAGGCGGTGCGGTCGCTCGAAACCGGCAAGAAAGCAACGGCAGACGACATTGAGCCGCGACGTCTGACGCAGCGGCTGGTGACGCCGCATCCTGACCGACTCTCTTACATTCGCTATGCGTTTGAGCGCGGAATGACCGTGCGTGAGGTCGCGCGCATGACTTCGATGGATCCTTGGTTTTTGCATCAGGTCAAGCAGATCACCGATGAGATCAAGGCCGTTGGCGGCGTGGCGATGACGGAGGTGACGTCGGACCAACTGCGCACGGCGAAGCGGATGGGAATCTCCGATGAGCGGCTCGCTGCGGCGTGGGGGTTGACCGGAGCAGAGGGTACGGCGGCTGTGCGTGCGCTGCGCAAGAAGCTGAATGTAATGCCGGTTTACAAGATGGTGGACACCTGCGCGGGGGAGTTCGAGAGTTATACGCCGTACCTCTATAGCTGCTACGACGAAGAAGATGAAGCTGCGCCGACTACGAAGAAGAAGATTTTGATTCTGGGCAGCGGGCCGAACCGGATCGGGCAGGGAATTGAGTTCGACTACTGCTGCTGTCATGCTGCGTTCGCGTTGCGCGAAGATGGCTACGAGACGATCATGGTGAACTGCAATCCGGAGACAGTTTCGACCGACTACGACACGAGCGACCGGTTGTACTTCGAGCCGTTGACGCTCGAGGATGTGCTCGGAGTGTATGAGCACGAGGCCTCGTCGGGTGCGGAGATTGGCATGATCGTGCAGTTTGGCGGACAGACACCGCTGAATCTTTCGCTGCCGCTGAAGAAGGCCGGAGTTCCGATCATCGGGACTTCGCCGGAGTCGATTGATCTTGCCGAGGACCGCAAACGTTTCGGCAAACTGATTGAAGAGTTGAAGATTCCGCAGCCCGAGGGCGCAATGGCGACCAGCGTGGAAGAGGCTGTGGCCGGGGCGAATCGTGTTGGGTATCCGGTGCTGGTGCGGCCTTCGTATGTGCTGGGCGGCCGCGCTATGGTGATTGCGTATGATGATGCGGCAGTTGTTCAGTATATGACGACGGCGATCGAGTATTCGCAGGAGCGGCCGGTCTTGATCGACCACTTCCTTGAGGACGCAATTGAGTGCGATGTGGATGCGCTGTGTGATGGCGATGATGTCGTGATCGCTGGAATCATGCAGCATATCGAAGAGGCCGGGATTCACTCGGGAGATTCGTCGTGTGTTCTGCCATCGGTCGATCTGAGCGAGGATGTGCTGCGAACGATTCGCGAGTACACGCGGAAGCTGGCGCTGGCATTGAGCGTTCGCGGCCTGGTGAATATTCAGTTCGCGATTCAGCGTGGAATTGTGTTTGTGATCGAGGTGAACCCTCGCGCTTCGCGGACGGTGCCTTATGTCTCGAAGGCGACGGGGATACCGTTGGCTAAGGTTGCTTCGCGCATCATGGTGGGCGGAAAGCTGAAGGAGTTGTTGTCGAAGCAGGTTGCGAGCGGCAAAGACCTGGAGACGGGCTCGCACTATTATGTGAAATCGCCTGTGTTTCCGTGGGGTAAGTTTCCCGGAGTCGATACCGTGCTTGGGCCGGAGATGAAATCGACCGGCGAGGTGATGGGAGTTGCAGACAACTTCGGCGAGGCGTTTGCCAAGGCGCAGCTCGCTGCCGGACAGGTGCTTCCGCTGCAGGGAACAGTCTTTCTGAGCGTGAACGATCATGACAAGGAGCGGGCCGTTGCGCTGGCGCGGCAGTTTGTGGAGATGGGATTTCATCTGGTGGCGACGCACGGCACAGCGAAGGTGCTTGAGGGCGGCGGGTTGCAGCCGGAGCGTGTGCATAAGGTGAAGGAGGGCCGCCCGAACGTTGTGGATCTGATCAAGGGCGATCGAATTCAACTGATCGTCAACACGCCGCGAGGGCAGGATACGTTCTTCGATGAGAAGGCGATCCGGCGGGCAGCCGTGCTGGGGAGGATTCCGACAATCACAACGCTGGCTGCGGCACAGGCGGCGGCGGAGGGTATCTCCGCGCTGCAGCGAGGCACGTTGAGTGTCTTTGCCTTGCAGACACTGCACTCGGACCGCGTTGCAGGAGAGGCGAAGACTGCAGTCGGCGTGAAGTAAGGCGCAGCGATGAGTTTTCTTTCCGGCTAGAGGGCGAGTTTTGCGCCGATGGCATAACCAATCATGGAGAGCGGAGTCCAGGTGCCGACCAGCAAGCCATCTCCGCCCATGAGCCCGCTGCCCCGGTTGAAGGTGAAGAAGGTGCGCCAGATTTTTTCGCTTAGCCCGCAGGTCTCGCAGAGGCCTCTGCCGTTCGGCAGGCCGATTACCCAGACACACACAATCGAGAAGAGGGCCAGGCCTGATATCCAGACATGCCCAGCAACGTTGTTGTGATGGACACGAGCGAGAAAAAATCCGCCAATCATCGGAAATAGAACGGCGAGAACGGTTCCCAGCAGCTTTGGAGTTGAGGAATCGGGATCGGGATCGTTCAGCGAAATGACGCCGATGGCGAGTGCGAGAAGAATCGCAGCGATGAGGCTATGGGCGAAAAACCAGGCTGCCTCGCGCGCGAGGTCGCCCATTGATTTGTCGTGCGAGATGTCTTCGCGGTTCACCATGATGCTCAAGCAAAGGTTACTTCAGACTGTTGCGGGTGCGACTGTTTTCTCTTACGCCTTTCGTGCCATGTGCGCTTTGATTAACAGCAGCAGACGGTCCGGTTGCAAGCTTTGGCTTTTAGAATGGAAAGATGCTGCTGGAAGGACTTCAACTGCCTCTGACCACTCCGTTCTATCCGGACGGACGCCTGAATCTAGTTAAGCTGGAGCACAACGTTGCACGCTACTCGAAGACGCCAGTTGCTGGACTAGCTGTGCTGAGCGATTGCGGCGAGCCGACGATGCTCTCCGATGACGAAACGCGCCAGGTGCTGCGCAGTGTTGCCGATTCGGCTGCGGCTGGAAAGGTACTGATAGCTGCGGTTTCGCGCGATAGTGTGTCGGGAACACTGGAACTTGCAGAGTACGCGACGACGTCTGGCTATGATGCTGTGCTCGTAAAGACGCCTTCTGTGTTTCGTGATGGCGCCCAAGACGGAAGAACGAAGGAGTTGCTGACTTACTTTCGAGCGGTTGCCGATCATTCACCGTTGCCAGTAGTGCTCTGCAGCGGTGCTCAGAGGCGAGGGGACTGGTTACCGACGGAGATGGTCATCGAGCTTTCCGGGCATTCGCAGATCATCGGATTGGTTGATGGCGCAACCACCCGTGAACGAGTAGAGGCGATAACCGAAGGCACCCACTCCGTGAAGCATGATGTGACTGTGACGGCGGTCTTCGCGGCGGTGACCCGGAGGATGCAGGCAAAGAAGATAGCCGCAGCCGGTGAGTTGATTGCGGCGCAGTCTCTGACCGCTGGAGGCGCTGCTTTGACGGTTGCGCCAACAACAGGTGCGAAGACACGAACGAAGACACTGGGGTTTCAGATACTGGCAGGTAGCGCCGCCGAGATGCTGGAAGCGCTGCGAACAGGTGCGATTGGGGCGATGCCGGCGTTTGCGGGTGCCGCTCCGCAGGCGTGTTACGAGGTGCTGGCAGCGTGGAAGGATGGAGACGAGAGACTGGCGCAGGAGAAACAGGCCCGTCTGCGACTGGTTGCTGAGTTGATGGAAGGGTTAGGTGTCGCTGGAATCAAGTTTGGGAGCGACCTGAATGGATACTTCGGCGGAAGCTGCCGCTTGCCGCTGTTGCCGTTGACGGGTGAGCAGCGGACAGCGGTGGAGACGTTGTTGCAGGGATTGCGCCACTGAAACTTTGCGGCCCGGAAAAATTATTTGGGAGTCACGGTCACGCCCATGCCGCTAAGCTTGCTGCGTGCCTGCATGGCCTCGGGCGAGTTTGGGAAGCGCTGGATGAGAGTGCGGAACTCGCGCACGCCAGCGTCTTTCTGATTGAGCGCCACCAGAGCCATTCCCTTGTGAAGGTGCGATACGGGGACCTTGTTGCTGTCGGGATACTGCTGGATGACGCTGTCGTAGGCCTTGATGGAGGAGGCGTAGCGGCCTCCACGGTAGTCGATCTCGGCCTGATAGTAATAAGAGTTTCCTGAGAGCGGATTGTCGGGGTAGTTCTTGACGACATCGCCGAACTCGGAGGCGGCGAGCGCGTATTTGGCAGCCATGTAGTCGCCGAGGGCAGTCTTGTAGAGTTCGTCGGCGGGGGGAGCGTCCGAATGAGAGGCGGGAGCGGGAGCGGGCGCCGACACCTGGGCAACATCAGCCGAGGGTTTGCCCCTTTTTACGATGGGAGCCGGTGTGGCAGGAGGTGTATCGGGAACAGGGTTCACCGGAACGGGTGAGATAACCCCGCCCGGCGCGCTCGCTTGTGGGGAACTCGGCATATTGGCGTTCATCGATTGCTGCTGGCTCTGGACGTCCTGCACCAGCTTCTGGAGCGATCCGAGGCGCGCCTTGATCTCGTCGACCGAGTCGTTGAGAGACTGGATTTGGCCGGAGACCTGGTCGATCTTTCCGCCCTGGGCCTCCTGTTGCGCCTGCATCTGCTTCTGGATGCCGTCGAGGACACCTGCCATCTTGTTGACAGAGTCGGCGCTCTGCTGGATGAGGTCCTTCATAACGCCCATGCGCTCGTCGTTGGACTGTTGCAGGCGAGCCACGGCGTCCTGTAATTGCTGAATCTGAGTCTGTAGTTGCACCATGTCCTTGTTGACGGCGAACGCAGGCGAGCCGCTGAGGACGATGGCGGCAAGCAGAAGTGCGGAGGCGCGGCGAAGGGGCATGAAGATTCGGCGGGAGTCGACCGGGGGATTAAATTGATCAGGTTGGTGAGTCATGGGCGTGGCACGCTCGTCTTTCTGTCTTCCTGTCAGCCCTCGCGCGATGACTGCGTGAGGGCTGAGCTGAAGTGGGACCGTGAGAGTTAGCGGTCGAGTGAGAATTGGGCCCGTCGGTTCTGCTGCCAGCAGCTCTCGTCTTCTTCGGTGCAGAACTGCTTCTCTTTACCGTAGCTGATGACGCGCAGCCGGCTGGCAGAGACACCCGCCGAGACTAGCGCGGTACGGGCTGCGTTGGCGCGGTTTTCTCCGAGTGCCAGGTTGTACTCGGCCGATCCGCGGTCGTCGCAGTAGCCGCCGATGACGACCTTGATGGACGGATGCGCGTTGAGGTAGCTGGCAGCCTGCGTAACGGAGGTGGTGGCATCGGGACGCAGATCGTAGCTATCGTAGTCGAAGAAGATATCCTTCACGTTCTGGTGGAAGGCGGCGTCGCTGCCCATATCAGCGACCGCGGCAGGCGCCTCAGGAGCAACGGGAACGCGAACGGTGACGCGGACATTGGCCTCAGTGGAACCGCCGTCTCCCTTCGCTGTGAGGTGGAAATTGGTGGAGCTGGAAGGCGATACGGTCTGGGTTCCGTTGACATTAACATCGCCGATGCCATCGATCGTGACCGATGTGGCATTCTGGCTGCGCCAGTTGAGGACGACGGATTGGCCCTGATCGATCGCGAGCGGATCGGCGGTAATGGTGGCGGTAGGAGGAGCAGCCGGCGCGGCGGGCGCAGGGCCGAGAGAGGTGGGATTCACGCCGCTTGCCTTCTTGTGGCAGCCCGTGACTGCGGCCAGTGCGGCGAAGGTTGCAACCAGAACCAAGGATTTAGGAAGTTTCACTTGCATTACGCTCATCGAATAATCTCCTGCCCGTCGTTAGTATTTCAAAAAACCAAGGTCGTCTGGGAAGCAATCTTGGAGGAAAAGCAAACTACTTCCAGCTCCAGTTCGGCATGTCAGTGCCAGGCCCGGTCAAGGCTCTCTTCTGTGTTCCGTCCGCAAGCATGGTCATGATCTTCATGTGGCCGGCCTTGCCGTCGGCGGTGTTGGCGTAGACGATGTGCCGGCCATCCGGGGACCAGGAGGGAAAGTCGCAGCGGCCGCCGTCATGGGTGAGCTGAATCCAGCGCTTGGTAGCGATCTCCATGACGTAGATGTCCTGGCCGCCGGGTGCGCCGGGGCCGTATTTGCGGTCCCAGGCAAAGGCGAGGAACTGGCCGTTCGGCGACCACGAAACCGAGGTTGCATAGCCGCCATCGGTCATGCGCTGCACGGCGGAGCCATCGGCTTCCATGATGTAGAGCTGCGGGAGGCCCGTGCGTCCGCTGATCCAGGCGATCTGCGATCCGGTACGCGGGTTGAAGACGGGAGAGACATCGGGACCGCGAAAGCTGGTGATGCGGCGGGCGAGAGCGCCGTTGGCGTCCGAGATCCATATCTCAGGGTCGCCGGAGCGCGAGGAGGAGTAGGCGATGTCTTTGCCATTCGGAGCCCAGGCCGGAGAGAGGTTGGTCCCGCCTACGCCCTGAAAGTTGACCATGCGGCCAAGGATGAGGGAGAACATGCGGATCTGGAATCCGTCTCTGCCAAGCGAGGAGAAGGCGAGACGGCTGCCGTCAGGCGCGATGCGTGGCGAAAGCGAGATGGTGCCGAGGTGCGTAATCGGGTGTTGGTTGGCGCCGTCGTAATCCATCTCCCATATCTCTTTATTGCCACCGTCAATTTTTACGTAGAAGATCTTGGATTCGGCGATGCCCTGGCTGCCGCCGCTGAGCCGGAAGATAATCTCGTCGGCGAAGCGATGGGCGATCTGGCGCGCGGAGTCTTCGCTCGCGTCTTCGTTGTACTGTTTGGCCAGGATTTGAGGATTCTGCTGGTTCTTGGCATCGAAGAGAAAACCATTGCAGACGATCTTGCCGCCCTGAACACCGAAGCTGCCGAAGGTCACCATGGCGGCAGAGGTTGGAGCATCGGCCCACTGCTGAATTGCGATCTCAGCCGGCGCTCCGGGAGTTGACTGCGGCAGGAGGCTCTTGGAGACGATGTCGAAGATGCCTGCGCTGGCGAGATCGGCGTAGAGCGTGGTGTCGAAGACGCCCTTGAAGGCCGTGGTTTGCGGGTCGGCAGAGCCGGGTTTGAAGTCGGCTACCGCGATGCGAATGTTCGTGACGCCAGTGGAGGTTTCGGTGTGGAAGCCTTCCTGCGCACGAAGAGCAAAGGTGCAGACGAGCAAAATCAGCAGGACTGCGAAACGGGATCGATGGGCGCTTCGTAGAGATAGAGTTCGTAGCGGACTGTGCATTTTATCCAATGTTAGACGCAAAAAAGCCATGCCGGGATACCCGATCCTCACGGTAAGGTAATCAAACGAATACCGCTTGTGCGCAAGTTACTGCGGACGAAAGTGAAAAGTGAACTCGACCGTGATGCGGTTACCCGCGGGCAGGGGCCCAAAGCCGTCGACTCGCTGCACCGCACGCAGGGCCGAGAGGTCGAGCGACGGAGAGCCGCTGCGCGTCTCGACTTGGGCGTTGGAGGGTACGCCGTCGTGGTCTATATCGAAGACGATCGTTGTGCTCTTGTCCATTGAGGCGAGAGGATCGGCCTCGGATTTGTACCAGTTCTGCGAGACCTTGGAGTTGACGATGTTGACGTAGTAGGCGTAGCGCTCGCCGAAGCTGCGGTCCTGAATCGAGACGCTGGAGGTTCCGTTTTTCGACTCCATGGTGGACTGGGCGATGCGAATGCCCGCTGTTTCGCCGGTAACGGCCTTGGTCGGCGGGGGCGTAATCGGTTGAACGTGTTTCGGCGGAGCGGGTGTGGGCTTATCGGCAACTTTGGGAGGCTTGGCCTTCTCGGGGATGGCGATTGAGTCGGGGGTAGGCGCGGCTTCTGTCTTTTCCTTTGCGGTGACGGGCGCAGGGCTTGGAGCTTCGGAGGTCAGAACGCCGGTATCCAGAGTGCGCTGCGTCGGGGGAAGAGGAATCGACGAGACCATGGTGGCCTGAATCGCTCCGGCGTTGGAGGCGCTTTCGCCCCAGTTGCTGCGACGGTGGTGAAGGAGGAATGCCGATCCAACGAGGGCGGCCGCGACCAGACCGTGCAGCACGAGCGAGCCGGCGAAGTTTGCGCCGAGCCGGTCGCTGTCGCGGTACTCGTAGGGGCTTAGTTGGAGATGTTCGGCGATGGCACCCTCCTTACGGCTTCAGCGGCTGGGTGACGATGCTGATGTTGGTGATGCCAGCCTGTTTGACCGCATCCATGACCGAGGCGAAAGCGCCGAACGGCACACGCTCGTCGGCTCGCAGGTAGATGATGCGTTTCGAGGCGGGTGCTCCGCGCGGAACCTTCAGCAGCGCGGGAAGCTGGTTGACGTTGACCGGCTTGTCCTGCAAAAAGACGTTCTGCTCGCGGTCGATGGTGACGACCATGCGCTCTTCGGTGAGCTGGTTGACCGAACGCGTCTTCGGAATCGCAACATCCACGCCGGACTGGAGCACAGGCGCGGTGAGCATGAAGATGAGCAGAAGCACAAGGACGACGTCGACCAGCGGCGTGATGTTGATCTCGGCAAGCGCGGTCTGAGTGTGTCCTTTTGAGGAGAAGGCCATGGCTTAGAAGGTCCTCCGTCTCGCTTCTTCCGGCTGCTGCGGCGTGGGTGGCGTTACCATGGCAGCGTTTTCGATGGCGTTGAGCAGTTCGCGGCCGAAGTCGTCCATTCGGGCGGCGAACTCGCGCAGCCGGGCGGTGAGCTGGTTGTAGCCGACGACGGCAGGAATGGCGACGACGAGGCCGGCCGCCGTGGTGATGAGGGCCTCCGAGATGCCAGGCGCGACCGCGCGGAGTGTCGCCGCGCCTTCGGTGCCGAGGCCGTGGAAGGCGTCGATGATGCCCCAGACGGTGCCGAAGAGGCCGATGAATGGAGCGATGGCGGCAATGGTCGCGAGCCACGTCATGCGGCTCTCCATTGCAGTCAGGGCCTCGCTCGCCGCTGTCAGGGCTGCGCGTTCGAGCGCTACAGGATTGCGTGGCAGGCCGCGTCCACCATTCTGCCGCTGGTATTCGTCATGGATCTCGCTGAAGACGGCGACCAGCGGACTGGGCTTGAACTGATCGGCGACGGTCGCAATCTCGCTGAGCCTCGATGACTTGCGGAAGGCGCGGATGAATCGCGCGCTCTGTGTCTGAGCCCTGCCGAAGCGGGACCACTTGGAGATCATGATGGTCCACGAAAAAATACTCGCTAGAAGAAGGGTGACGAGGACCGCGAAGGCGACTGGGCCGCTGTTGTGAATCATCTCCAGCAAGGCGCTGCCGCCGGCTGCTGCTGGAGCCGGCGGGGTGGCGTCATCCTGAAAGAGGTATAGAGCGAGGAGCCAAATCATAGTTGTTATCCACCAGCCTTTAGTGTAAATCGCGATTGGGCGAAATTTACCCGCATCCTCCGATGTGATGCCGGCCTTGGGTATACGCGATGGTTCGCGGCGAGACATCGCGAGGTTTGCTATTCTCGCGATACGACGTTGCCTGAGGAACTTATGCTGCTGGAGTTGCGCGCGGAAAACTATGCTGTGATCGACCGTGCGGTCGCTACGTTTGGGCCCGGTCTCAACCTGTTGACCGGAGAGACGGGTGCGGGTAAGTCCATTTTGATCGATGCGCTTGCATTGCTGCTGGGCGGCAAGGCCTCGGCGGACGTGGTCCGTCATGGGGAAGAGAAGGCCGTGGTCAGTTGCGTCTTCGAGCTGACGCCGGGAGCGGCTGCAATCCTCGAAGCGAACGGAGTCGATGCGGAGTCCGACCATATTCTGCTGCGGCGCGAGATTCTGGCGAACGGCAAGGGACGAGTGTTTGTGAACAATCAGCCTGCTACGGTAGGGGTTCTGCGGCAGCTTGCGCCTGAACTCGCTCTGGTGCACTCGCAAGGAGAGACGCTGGGCTCGTTCGATCAAGCACAACAACGGAGCCTGCTTGACCGTTTTGGCGCGCTGAATACAGATGCCGTCGCCGAGGCGTTTGCGGTATGGAGAACCACGACCCATAAGCTCGATGAGCTGCAGTCCGCCGAACAGGATCGTCTGCGAATGGCCGACCTCTGGCGGTTTCAGAGTAAGGAGATCGATGAGGCTGCGCTTTCGGCAGAGGACGAGGACGTTCAGCTTGAGGCGGAGAAGCGCGTGCTGGCCAACTCGGAGAAGCTCTACACCGCGGCGATGAGCGCGCATGAACTGCTCTATGAGTCGGAGGGTTCGGCCGAGGGAGCTTTGGGCGCGGCGCTCAAGCATGTCGAAGAGCTGGCGCGATACGATGCCCGGTTTCAGGAGCCTGCGCAGCAATTGGCTGCGGCGAAGGCGATCGTCGAAGACGTCGATGCTGAGGTGCGCGACTTTGCCGACAATATTAATGCGGCTCCGGGTCGCCTGGAAGAGATTGAAGACCGGTTGGCAGCGCTTGACCGGCTGAAACGGAAATATGGGCAGGCGCTGAAAGAGGTGATTGCTTTTGGCGCGGAGGCTGCGCGGAAGTTGGCCGAGGTGGAAAATCGCGATGCGCTTCTGGTGGAGCTGAAGGCCAAAGAAGAGAAGGATGCCGCAGCGTATCGCATGGCCGCGTCGCAACTTACGACGAGCCGAACCGACGCGGCGAAGCGTCTGGAGAAGTTGGCCGAAGCGCAGATCAACGATCTTGCGATGAGCACCAAATTTCACGTTCAGGTGACCGCGGACAAGTCTCCTGAGAGCTGGTCGGCGCATGGCTGGGACCAGGTGGACTGCCTGATCGCGACGAACGCTGGGCAGCCCATGAAGCCGCTCGACGAGATTGCGTCCGGCGGTGAGATGTCGCGGGTGATGCTGGCGCTGAAGGTGACGGTTGAAGAGGCTGCGTCGGGACCTTCGGGGCGGAAGAAGAAGACCGTGCTGCCGCGCACGCTGGTCTTCGACGAGATCGACATCGGCATCGGCGGCAGGGCAGCGGAGGCGGTGGGGCGCAAGCTGAAGACGCTCTCGAAGGGACAGCAGGTGTTGTGCATCACTCACTTGCCGCAGATTGCCGCGTTCGGCGACCAGCATTTTCTGATCGAAAAGACAGAGAAGCGCGGGCGCACCCAAACGGAGGTTCGCCGCATGGAGGACTCCGAGCGGACCCAGGAGATTGCCCGTATGCTGAGCGGCGCCAAGCTCACCGAGACAAGCCTGAAACATGCCGCGCACTTGTTAGAAAGCAGCAGATAGGCTGTCCGCTCCGGCATCCCGGCGCACTGCGCTCGCATCCGACGAGAAGACACACCGAGGAGGCGAAGCATGGCGGCAGATGCGAAGAAGTGCGCGATGGACGGTTGCCTGTGTACTGTACCCGCGGGCCAGAAGTATTGCTCGGCCTATTGTGAGGCGGCAAAGAGTGAAACCGTGCTGGAGTGCGATTGCGGACATCCTGCCTGCGAGAGCCAGAAGCTGTAGCGGTTTCGCGCAGACTTCCAACCAGAATCCACGATGCACGAAAACCGAAAAAGGTCCATCGATCTTCTGGTTTAGAAGCTATTTTTCCGCCCGTTGCAGGTGCACCAAAATTGGTTCAAACAGGTCATGATCGCGCACCGGACGCGGTATACTGGTAGGCGTGACTACAACGACCCTCGACCATATCTCTGTGGCCCAGAGCGACGACAAGACGAAAACCAAGCGGGTCCTTCTTCTCAAGCCTCGCGGCTTCTGTGCCGGCGTCGTTCGTGCGATCGATATCGTGCAGATTGCGCTCGACACCTTCGGCGCGCCGATCTATGTTCGCAAGGAAATCGTTCATAACAGCTATGTTGTGACCGATCTGGCGAAGAAAGGCGCGATCTTCGTCAACGAATTGGACGAGGTTCCCGAGGGCGCGCGGGTTATCTACTCCGCTCATGGGGTCTCGCCGGCGGTGCGGCAGCGAGCGAAGGAGCGTGGGTTGAAGGTAATCGACGCAACCTGTCCGCTGGTAACCAAGGTTCATGTCGAGGCGATTAAATTTGCCAAGCAGGGTTACTCCCTCGTGCTCGTGGGACATCGCGATCACGAAGAAGTTGAAGGAACCCAGGGCGAGGCGCCAGACGTAACCCAGGTGGTCTCGACCGTTGAGGAGGTTGAGGCGCTCGTCGTTCCCGACCCGAACAAGGTTGCGTATCTCACTCAGACGACTTTGTCGCTCGATGAAGCGCGGTACATGATCGAGGCGCTCAAAAAGAAGTTTCCCAACATCGTCGGGCCGCACGCGCAGGATATCTGCTATGCGACGGAAAATCGTCAGACAGCAGTGAAGAATGTTGCGCACGGCGCGGATTTGGTGCTCGTTGTAGGCTCGCGAAACAGTTCGAACTCGAACCGCCTGGTAGAGGTCTCAAAGAACCTCGACACCAACTCCTACCTGATCGACACCGCCGACGCTATTAAGCCTGATTGGCTCGAAGGCGTCGATACGGTTGCGGTGACAGCTGGTGCGTCCGCTCCTGAGGTGCTGGTGAAGGATGTCGTCGAATACCTGCAGGCAATGGGTTACGGTTCGGTCGAAGAAGTAGAAGTGATGCCTGAGAATGTACGTTTCGGCCTGCCTGCTGAGATCGTCCAGGCCATTGCGTCGGCTCCATCAACTACACCCGCTGTCCAGTAACGAGTTTTCGTAGATAGAAAGTTTGTTGTTCATGGAAACATTTTCAAGCAATCCGAAGGCTGTCAGCCACCCGGCGCAACCGCGCTTTGGACGGATTGACCTCGGGCTGGAGCGCGTTGTTGATGGTATTGGCCGCGCTCGCGACTGGCTACTCGGCCAGCAGCATCAAGAGGGCTACTGGTGCGGCGAGCTTGAAGCCGACAGCATGCTTGAGTCCGACTACATCTTCATGCACACGCTGCTGGGAACAGGTGATCCTGGCAAGATGGAGCGTGCAATCAATGAGATTCTCCGCCATCAGAACGAAGATGGTGGATGGAGTCTGTACCCTGGCGGCCCTTCGAATATCAGTTATGGCGTAAAAGCCTATCTCGCCCTCAAAATCATGGGCTGGGCGAAGGACCATCCAGTCATGGTGAAGGCCCGCGAGTGGGTTCTGGCCAATGGTGGCGTGGTGGAGTGCAACACCTTTACCAAGATCTATCTCTGCGCGCTCGGTCAATACGACTACGACGCTGTGCCGGCCATTCCGCCTGAGATCGTTCTCTTTCCCAACTGGTTCTACTTCAACCTCTACGAGATATCCTCGTGGTCGCGCGGCATTCTGGTTCCGCTGTCGATCATCTATGCGAAGAAGCCGTTCAAGAAGCTTGCGCCGGAGCAGGGAATCGAAGAGCTCTTCGTCGGCGGACGCCAGAACTCGAACCTGCATCTCCGCTGGGACAAGAAGCGCCCGATAAGCTGGCGCAACTTCTTCCTGTTTACGGACCGCATGGTTCACTGGTTCGAGCGTGTGCACATTCGCCCGCTCCGCAAGATCGCGATCAAACGAGCGAAGGAATGGATGCTGGAGCGGTTCGAAAAGTCCGATGGCCTGGGTGCAATCTATCCCGCCATGCTGAACTCGATCGTGGCGCTTCGCTGCCTGGATTATTCGCTCGATGACCCGCAGTTGATTCGGGCGATGGATGAGTTTGAGAAGCTCGGTATCGACTGTCCCGAGGGAACCGGGGACTATCCGGTGCCGACCTTCCGTATGCAGCCTTGTTTCCCGCCTGTATGGGATACCGCGCAAGCGATGTTTGCGCTCGGTGAGGCAGGGGTCCGGCGTGACGACCCGCGCATGCTCAGAGCCGCCGACTGGATTCTCTCGAAAGAGGTTCGCCAGAAGGGCGATTGGGCCGAGAAGGTCAAAAACGTCGAGCCCGGTGGCTGGTACTTCGAGTTCAACAATGAGTTTTACCCGGATGTCGATGATACAGGCCAGGTTCTGATGGGCTTGAACTGTGTCGATAACCCACGCGAGCGCTACCAGCATGAAGTCTGTCAGCGTGCGATCAACTGGGTCTGGGCCATGCAGTGCAAAAACGGCGGATGGGCCAGCTTCGACAAAGACAACACGAAGATGATCTTCCAGTACATCCCGTTTGCCGACCACAACGCGATGCTCGACCCGCCGACGGTCGACATCACGGGCCGCATGCTCGAGATGCTCGCGCAGTATGGGTTCACCCGCAAAGACCCCCGCGTCGAGAAGGCCATCCAGTTCATCCTCAAGGGGCAGGAGTCGGACGGCAGTTGGTTCGGCCGCTGGGGCGTCAACTATCTGTACGGGACTTTCCTTGTCCTGCGAGGACTCGAGGCCATGGGCGTCTGGAACCACGAGCCCGCGATCCAGCAGGCAGCGGAGTGGATTCGCATGGTGCAGAACGCTGACGGCGGCTGGGGCGAAACCTGCGGGACCTACGACGATCCCAACCAGCGCGGCATTGGGCCGAGTACACCTTCGCAGACGGCCTGGGCTGTCCTTGGATTGCTCGCAGCCGGCGACACGCGCTCGGACTCAGTGGCTAAGGGCATCCGCTGGCTGATCGAACGGCAGCACGCCGACGGAAGCTGGGACGAACTCGTCCCCGGACGCAACGGCGAGAGCTACTACACCGGAACGGGCTTCCCGCGCGTCTTTTATCTTGGATATCACCTGTACAAGCAGTATTTCCCGCTGCTCGCATTGACGACCTACGAGCGAGCCATGAACCGGCCGGCAGAGTAAGCCGGAGCAGTAAATTTTTGATGGAGGAGACACCGGATGGCAGTCCCAGTCTCGCAAGCCTGGACGGTTGCAACTTATGTTTTGAAGCAGAAGCTGATGGGCCGGAAGAGATATCCGCTCGTGCTGATGCTGGAGCCGCTGTTCCGCTGTAACCTGGCGTGCGCCGGCTGCGGAAAGATCCAGTACCCCGCGCATATCCTCAAGACCGACCTCTCGCCCGAAGAATGCTTCCGCGCCGTCGAAGAGTGTGGCACGCCGATGGTATCGATTCCCGGCGGAGAGCCGCTGCTTCATCCGCAGATGCCGGAGATCGTCGCCGGCCTGGTTGCGCGCAAGAAGTACGTCTACATGTGTACCAACGCCCTACTGCTAAAAGAGAAGCTCCACCTCTTCAAGCCGAGCAAGTACCTCTCGTTCTCCGTCCACGTCGACGGCCAGCGCGAGCATCATGACTTCTCCGTCTGCCGCGAGGGCGGCTACGATATCGCGATGGAAGGAGTCCGCGCTGCAGTTGCGGCTGGATTCCGCGTCACGACCAACACAACGCTCTTTGATGGCGCCGACCCGAACTCCGTGCGTGCCCACTTTGACGACATGATGGCCGCAGGAGTTGAGAGCATGATGGTCTCGCCCGGCTACACCTACGACAAGGCCCCGGACCAGAACCACTTTCTCGGCAAGGCGAAGTCCCGCCGCATGTTTCGCGCCATCCTCTCCAACCGCAAGAAGGAGTGGCAGTTCAACACGCATCCCCTCTTCTCTGAGTTTCTGATGGGCAAGCAGAACTTCGAGTGTACCCCCTGGGGCATGCCGACCTTTTCCATCTTCGGCTGGCAGAAGCCGTGCTATCTGCTGCAGGATGGCTACGCCGACAGCTTCAAGGAGCTGATGGAGACGACAAACTGGGAGAACTATGGCGCAAAGAGTGGCAATCCGCAGTGCGCGAACTGCATGGTGCACTCCGGACACGAGGCCTCTGCCGTCGATTACAACTTCTCTTCGCTGAAGGGCTTCCTGGTAACAGCCAAAAAATACATGTTCCCGTCGCTCTATCCCGATGAAGGCGCGCAGAAGCTGCTGAACGAGTGGCGGCCGGAGCACACTGGCCCTCTCGTCCAGATTCAGGCCAACGCGGTCAACAGCGAACTGCAGTCGGTCTCAGGAGATTAGGCATCATGGCGACAGAGCAACAGGAACACCTGAAGATTGAACAGCTCCGGCGCCAGAACGCCGACGAGCTTGAGCACATCGAAGGCCGTGAGCGCGAGAATCTTGAAGGCTGGATTCCGGCGCTCGCAACAGACGCCGAGATTCGTGAAGCGCTCGAGAAAGCCTTCGACTATCGCGGCGATATCACCATCACCAAAAAAGACGGCACGCAGATTGTGGGCTATCTCTTTGACCGTCGTGCAGGCTCGTCCCTCGCTGACTCCTTCGTCCGCATCATTCCGGCGAACGCTCCGGCCAAGGTGAACGTCGCCTACTCCGACATCGCGGCACTGGCCTTCACCGGGCGAGACACGGCTGCCGGCAAGACCTTTGAGGCCTGGGTAAAGAAGTACTGGGAGAAGAAGGCTGCGGGTGAGAAAAACATCCAGATCGTACCCGAGAAGCTCGACTAAGGACGGGATCGGCATCATGGAGCAGGTCGTCGTCATTCAGATACAAGCCGCAGACGAGTGCTCTCATTCGGTCCGCATCGCGAACTGCGTTATCTTTCCTCCTTCCAGATGAAGGTCTTCCTTACAGGTTCTACAGGGTTCGTCGGCAGCCACGTGGCGCGCGCTTATGCTTTGCAGAATGCCGAGCTGCGACTCCTCACCCGCAAGACAAGCAATCTCTCCGCAATCGAGGGTCTGTACGCTGAGATTGTCTCAGGCGATCTTCGCCAGCCTGAGTCGCTGCGCTCTGCGATTCGCGGATGCGATGCACTTGTCCATGTTGCGGCAGACTATCGCCTGTGGGTTCGAGATCCGCAGGAGATGTACGCGGCTAATGTCGAGGGCACACGCGAGCTGCTCCGCATCGCACGCGAAGAAGGTGTGGCCAAGGTCGTCTACACGTCGAGCGTCGCGACCATGGGCTTCAAAGCAGATGGAACCATTGTGGATGAAGGCACTCCCGTCTCGCTCGCAGATATGATCGGTCACTACAAGCGATCGAAGTTTCTCGGCGAACAGGAAGCGATCAAAGCCGCGCAATCCGGCCAGCATGTGATGATTCTCAACCCTACAACGCCGATCGGTCCTGGAGACGCCAAGCCCACACCAACCGGCAGAATCATCGTCGACTTCCTCAACAAAAAGTTCCCCGCCTACGTGGACACCGGACTGAACCTCGTCGATGTCTCTGAGGTTGCGCGGATGCATGTCGGTGCGCTCGACCATGGAAAGCCGGGCGAGCGGTACATCCTGGGTGGAGAAAACCTGACCCTGAAACAGATTCTCGACCGCATGTCCGCAATCACCGGCCTCCCTTCCCCAAAAAGAAAAGTGCCGCATGCCGTTGCGATGGCCTTCGCCTTCTTCGACGAAAACTTCACCGGGAAACTACGACGCAAAGAACCCCGAGCCACAGTCGAAGCCGTGCGCATGGGGAAGAAGATGATGTTCGCCTCATCCGCAAAGGCTGAACGCGACCTTGGCTACCAGGTGTTGCCGGTTTATCCCGCGCTACGGGCGGCAATCGATTGGTTTATCGCGCATGGATACGCGCCAGCGCCATGAGAATTGCAATTATTGCCGCGCTTCCCGGCGAACTGAGGCCTCTTGTCAAAGACTGGCAGCGAGTCCGCACGAAAGAGCGCACAATAGAGAAGTGGATGACCCCTCGCGGCGAGGATACATGGATTGCAGTCTGCGCCGGGATGGGCGCAGATGCTGTGCGAAGAGCCTACACTGCCGCAGCCTCGGATGGCCCGCTCGATATGTTGTTCTCCGTCGGCTGGGCCGGCTCGCTCCATCCGGAGGTCGTCTCCGGAACAGTGCAGGTTCCAACGAGCGTGATCGATTCGCAAACGGGCGAACAGTTTCAGCTCACTGAGGGAGAGAGAAAATGGCGTCTTGTCACAACCGCTCGAGTTGCCGACGCTCCCGAGAAGGCACGCCTGGCTGCAACATACCCTGGGGCTGTCCTGGTAGACATGGAAGCCGCCACCGTTGCGCGAATCGCCGAGATGCTTGGAATTCGTTTCGTCTGTATCAAAGGAGTGTCCGATGCCGTTGTCGCCAAGCTGCCGGATCTGAATCCGTTTATCGACGGGATGGGGTGCCTGCGTATGGGGCCATTTCTGCTCCACGTCGCTCTGCGACCGGGTTATTGGCCGTCTTTGATTCATCTTGGAAGAAATAGCGCACGCGCTGCAGAGGCCATGCGAGACTTAATCATGGAGTTGATGAAAGAGAAAGATGTCGAAAAGCTTATTCGCACCGGAAGTATTTAGCTCAGCCCCGGCAGTTCGAACAACCATGCGGGCCGCCGTGTATCGCGGGGTCAACGACGTTCGTGTCGAAACAGTTCCGGTGCCAGAGGTTGGCCCAGGAGAGGTGCTGGTCAAGATTCACACCTGTGGGATATGCGGTACTGATCTGAAGAAGATTCAGACCGGCTCGCACTCCGCGCCGCGCATCTTCGGACATGAGATGTCCGGAACGATTGCCAGGGTAGGAGAAGGCGTCAGCGGCTTCGCAATTGGCGACCGCGTAATGGCCTACCACCACATTCCGTGCGGTGAGTGCTACTACTGCCGCAAGCAGACCTTCGCGCAGTGCGAGGTCTACAGGAAGGTAGGATGCACGGCAGGCTTTGCCCCCTCCGGCGGGGGCTTCGCGGAGTACATTCGCGTGATGGACTGGATCGTGCAACGCGGCCTGGTGAAGATTCCGGATGGTATTCCCTTTGAACAGGCTGCATTCATTGAACCCGTCAACACGTGTTACAAGGCGATTCAACTTCTCAATCTGAGCGCCGATGAGACGGTGCTCGTGATCGGTCAGGGCCCGATTGGGATTCTGCTGGCCGCGCTTGCCTGCAAGACTGGCGCAACTGTTTTGACCAGCGACCTCTACTCCGAGCGTCACACGATTGCGGCGAAGTTCGGTCTCGATCATCCTCTCGACGCGCGAGGAGATGTTGTAGCCGCAACGAAAGCCGCCACAGAAGGCCGCGGCGCCGATGTCGCTCTGCTCGCAGTCGGCGGCAATGCGCTGATCAAAGTTGCGATGGACGCAATCAGGCCGGGTGGCCGTGCCGTGCTCTTTGCCCAGACGCAGCACGGAGAAGCGCCGTTCGACCCAGCCGCCGTCTGCAGGGATGAGAAGACCCTGATGGGTTCCTACAGCTCGTCGGTCGCGATTAACGACGACGTCAATCGGCTGGTCTTTGAGGGATACCGCAACGGCTTCGATCTTACCGGATTAATCTCCCACCGCTTTTCGCTGGAAGACGCCGTCGCGGCGATCGATCTGGCGTCGCACCCTCAGGCCGACTCGATGAAGATCGTCATTCAGCCCGGCAGCTAGAGCTGTTTCCTTATCACTAGCAGCTAATCCCGCGCGCGCTTCTTGACCTCAATATTGAGCCGTTTAATTTTCTGATTCAGCGTCGAGAGCGGAATCTTGAAGTACTCCGCTGCCTCCGTCTGGTTCCAGTGGCAGCGCTCCAGGCGGTCGGAGATGATGCGCCGCTCGATCTCTTCCATCAGATCGAAGAGCGAAGCGTTAGGCTGATGATCCAGCAGGCTCGCCGAATAAGTGCCCCCGGTCAACTGGGCAGGGAGCAGATCGGGAGTGATGGTGCGCGAAGTCGAAAGCACAACACCGCGCTCCATGGCGTTCTCCAACTCGCGGACATTGCCCGGCCACTCGTAGTCCATGATGATGCGCATCGCTTCGGGCGAAAGGGCACGGTCTTCCGTGTCGTTCTCCTGCGCGTAGAACTTGAGAAAATGAGATGCAAGCAACGGAACGTCCTCACGCCGGGAGCGGAGCGGCGGCAGCTCAAGACAGATAACGTTCAAGCGGTAGAAGAGATCTTCGCGGAACCTGCCTTCGCGCACAGCCTCCTGAAGATTGACGTTGGTTGCGGCGATGATGCGCACGTCGACCTGGATCTCCTGCACGCCACCGAGATGCATGAAGCGCCGGTCCTGCAGAACTCGCAGAATCTTCGCCTGCATGTCCATCCCCATCGTGCCAATCTCGTCGAGAAAGAGCGTGCCCCCGTTGGCGACCTCGAAGAGGCCCTTCTTCGCCGTGACCGCCGAGGTAAACGCGCCTTTGACGTGGCCGAAGAGCGTCGATTCCAACAGCTCCGACGGCACAGCGCCGGTGTTGACGGGAACGAATGGCCGGTCGCGCCGCTGCGAATTGGCATGAATCGCCTTCGCGATCAACTCCTTGCCGGTACCGCTCTCGCCCTGAATCAGAACCGTGGAACGGCTTGGCGCAATCTGCGCGACCAGGTCGAAGAGCCGCAACATCGGCTCGCTTTTGCCAACGATATTTTCAAAGTTATAGCGCTGCTTCAGCGTGCGCTTGAGCTGCACGACCTCTTCTTCGGCGCGATGCCGCGCAACAGCGGCCCGTATATCGGCGAGCAGCTTCTCGTTGTCCCACGGCTTCTGGACGAAGTTCTCCGCGCCCGCACGAATCGCGTCGACGACGTTGCCGACGGTTCCGTACGCCGTAATCATGATGACCGGAAGATGAGGCTGCATCTCAACAATACGCGGCAGCAGATCGATGCCGCTCTGGCCAGGCAGCGCGAGATCCAGCAGCAGCAGGTCGTATTCGTTGCGCGACAACAGATCCATACCGGAGGGGCCGTCGACTGCCGTGTCGATGGAGAAGCCCTCGAGCGTCAACAGGGTTTCGAGCGATTCACGGATCGCATCTTCGTCATCGATGATGAGGATGCGGGGATCGCCCGCCACGCGAGCCGCGCGTTGCACAGGCAGAGTCTCGGAGACGAGTTCAGTAGTTTCAGGCATGGATTGTCTTCCTCTCGACATCCTGCACGCTGCTCTTCGGCAGGTCGGCAGCGATGGCAGGGCGAGCGCCGGAGGACGGGAACTCCAACTGGAAAGCAGTGCCGATGCCGAGCTCGCTCTCTACGTGAATCTTGCCGGCATGTTCCTGCATGATTCCGTAGCTTACGGCGAGTCCGAGCCCGGTGCCTTTGTGAGCCCCATCCTGAGGCTTGGTTTTAGTCGTGAAGAACGGATCGTAGATGCGGTGAAGATGTTCTTTCTCGATCCCGGCTCCCGAGTCCTGAATTCGCACGAGCACACGTCCGGGGCCGTTGAACGTTGCAACCTTCAGCGTTGCGTTCGGAGTTCCGAACATCGCATCCTTGGCATTCAACATCAGGTTCAGAATGACCTGTTGCAGCTTGCCCTGATTGCCGTGGATGCGAGCAAGGTGCGGATCGAAGTTCGTCTCGACGCGAATCTGCGACGTCTTGAACTGATGCTCCAGCAGCGTAACCGTGTCGCCGAGAAGCTCATTCAGATTCACGCTGGTAAATTCCGTTCCGCTGGTGCGGGAGAAGTTGAGCAGGCCGTTGACTATCTCCGACGCGCGGAAGGTCTGCTGCGTGATCTTTTCGAGCACCGGAGCGAGCCGTTCATCGCCGCGCATGTGCTTGGTCAGCATCTGCGTGTAGCTGGAGATAACCGCCAGCGGCGTATTGACTTCGTGGGCGACACCGGCGGCGAGCAGGCCGATCGAAGAGAGCTTCTCCGATTGCGTAAGCTGCGCCTCCAGTTGTATGCGATCGGTGATGTCGTCGACGAGAATAATTCGTCCCACCGCGACAAAGTTGCGCGTCACCAGCGGAGCGATGGCGATATTGGCGATGCGCGCGGTCCCATTGGGCAACGTGAGTTTGAATTTATAGAGGGTGTGCGTTCCATGTTCGTCGCGCACGCTATTGAACCGGGCGACGAACTCCGGCGGCAGCACGGCGGAGACAGGCTGATGCAGAACCTCGCCTCGCCCCTTCTCGTACATGCTCTCCATCTGGGTGTTCCAGCTTTCGATGCGATCATCCAGATCGACTGCGAAGACCCCGATGTTGATCGATTCAACGATATTCTCGTGAAACTCCTTAAGGCTTTCGAACTCCGTAATCTTCTGTTCGAGGCGCCGGTAGAGCTGCGCATTCTGGATCGCAATGCCGATATAACCAGCCAGCGACTCCAGCAGCTCCATGTCCTCGCTGGAGAGAAAGTCGCCGACGTCGGTGCGGCCCAGGCCAATGATAGCGACGGTGCGCGTCCCCCCGCCCTCGCGATTGGCGACGCGGCAGGGAAGATAGTAGTTCAGATCGAGCCTTCCGGCGCTGTGGCGCTGCGCCTCCGGCAGACGAAGCACCTGTTGCGGATTTTCGAGGAAGATGTGATTGTTTGCGCCGGGCCGGTCGAAGTCGAGGAAGCGGACATCGAGCGCTCGAAGATCGGTGGCATGCAGATTGGTGAGCCCGTGCGAAGCGGCCAGTTCAAAGCGTTGCGATGCGGGCCTTCCATCGTTCTCCGACGCAAGAAAGACGGCGACCCGCGTCACCAGCAGCGTCTGAGGCAGCCCCTCCACAATGGAGTCGAGCAGCGCGCGCAGATCCGTCTGCGAGTTGAGGCCGCGGCCAAATTCAACCAGCGTCTCGCGATAGTCAAACCGTTTCTGATCGAAGACGCGATCGACCCGCGCCTGAATCGCCCGCTTCAGCGGCTCGAAGACGATGCCGGCAACGATGACGGCCGCCATCAATCCCCAGACACCGAGGCTCTGCAGCCGAGTGTGAACCAGCTCCGCCATCAGGGCAATGATGCCGAAATAGAAGCCGACAAGCGAGGCAGTCGCAAGCGTATAGGTAACGCCGCGCTTGAAGATGAGATCGACGTCCATCAGCCGGTAGCGAACGATCGCCCAGCTAAACGTCAGGGGAAGAATGACCAGCGAGAGCCCTGCGAGCTTCGTCAGCGGAGTGGGAACCGGCCAGTCAGCGAGATACGGAATTACGTTCAGCACCGTGAACGGTGTTACGGCAAGCAGGGTTCCACGGGTGAGCCACTTTAACTGCTGACGCTCCAGCCCGGACTCAGCCCGGCGATAACGTAGCCGGAAGACGACGGCCGCGATGACGTAATACAGCGCGAGATAGCCCAGCGCGATCTGATCCAGGCGATGAACCAGAAGCTCCGTTGCCGACCAGAAGCGGATCGCGGTATATTGCAGCCCGAGAAGGAAGATCCCCGGAACGTAAATCAGGGAACAGATCAGACGCCGCTTGAAACGGTTGCGCGGGTCAGGGACGTTATCGGAGAAGCTGACGGCGAAGTGCAGGAACAGCGCCGGTTGCAACGCCTGGGCCACCATATTGCCCCAGTCGAAGATTCCCAGCTCGCCTGTCGAGCGAAAGCTGTAAAAAACGAACGAGGTGAGGCAGAAGACGTAGAAGTGGACGGACTTTGGCGCAGTCCATCGCCGGAACAGCACATAAATCCCTATACAGAGATAAACAAGCGCGATAAACCGAAGATATTGGTTGAAAGATCGGTCCTTCGGAGCCAGCAGTACAGGGATATCCAGCCGCACGGCGCGGTTCAGATCGATGGACTCCGGGACTGGCCTCAAAATGGAATAAGTAGGCCGGCCCCAGATGCCGCTGCGGAACATTTCCCGGCCTAGCGATGCCATGCGGGTGGTGGGCTGATCGTTTACGCTGACAAGAATGTCGCCGGTTCGTATGCCTGCCTTGTTGCCGGGAGAGTCGGCTGCAACCCGCTCCGCTCGCAGGCCGCCATTGGCTTCTACCCACCAGACGCCGTCCGTTGGAACCTCAAGGCCATTCTCATGCTTGAAGTTCATCGCCGCCAGAACGCAGGCCGCCACGGTCGCCAGAGCGAGCACGACAGCAAGAATCCGGGTTTGAGCAGCGTTCTTCATGCAAGACTCAACAAATGAATAGGCACATCAGTAACCAAACCCATAACCAGCTTCATTGCATCATTTAAGCTTGCATGCTCCCTTAATTCTACAAAAACTCATAACCTATTCCGTAATTCACAGAAAACCCGCTGGTAATATCTTACGTCTTCCATTGACGTATAGTTCGCGGAAAAGGACTATACGTCCTCCAGTACTTTGTTAAATCTCATGCATAGTCCCGTGCGGGAGGTTTTAGGAATCTTTTCAATCAATGGTATCCCAGCAATTAACATTGCTGTAACATAAGTAGGCGGAGCAAGTCGCGACGGCCAGTCGAGCGCGGCAACCTCTCTACATTTCTTTGAGGCGGCCAGGGCAGTGAAAGAAGCACATCCTAACATCGAAGAGGCGTTTGTCCTGGTCGACGGAGCGAAGGTCCACTATCAGCGTGCAGGTGCTGGCCGGCCTCTGCTCTTGCTTCACGGCCTTGTTGGCTCTGCCAGGAACTGGCGACGCAACATCAGCTTCCTCTCTCGCAATTCCAGCGTCTACGCCATCGATCTTTTTAACATGGGCGAGTCTGAACGCGTTCCAGGTCTCGACGCGGGACTGGAGGCGACGGCCGATCGTTTAGCCTCGTACATGGACGCTTTGGGCCTCGACGAAGCGGACATCGCAGGCCACTCCCACGGCGGCGCTATCGCAATGATGTTTGCCGCGCGTCATCCCGATCGCGTGCGTCGGCTCATCCTCTTCGCGCCCGCAAATCCCTTCTGCGATCTCGGGAAACAGCTCATCCGCTTCTACCAGACACGCTTCGGCACGTGGTTGGCGCGGCTTATTCCTTTCCTGCCGCGAATGCTGAAGGCCACCGCTCTGAGCCGCATGTACGGCGATCCCTCCCGCGTTTCCAGGGACGCGCTCGAGGGATATACCGAGGGCCTGCACATCCCCGGCACTGTGGATCACGTCCTGCAGATCGTCCAGCGGTGGTATGAGGATATGCGGTTGCTTCGCCTGGCTCTCGCGGGACTCGCAGAGAAGCCGGCCCTGCTCATCTGGGGCGACCGAGATCGCGCCGTCGGCTTGAAATCCGCGCGCGAGCTGCAGCGCACGCTCCCTCAATCGAGCCTCCTCGTTCTACCCGGAGTCGGCCATATCCCATTCGAGGAGACGCCCGAGATCTGCAATCAGGCGATGCGCGACTGGCTCACCAAACCTCTCCCCTCGGAGATCCGCGAGCGAGCCGCAGCCGCATTTCGCATCCAGCCTGCCGAACTCAAATCCCCCGAAGCACACAGCGCGGCCTGATCTACGCCAGCCCAAACTTGACCTGCAGCCAGAAACGAATCTCCCGCTGCATCTGGTCCAGCTTCGCCCCCGGCGAATCCGCCGTTCCCTGAAAGAAATGATCCGCCCCCGCGATCCACACCAGCCGCTTCGGCTCCGGAGCACGTTCAAAGACACCTTCCAGCACATCGCGAGGCCCGTACTGATCCTGGTCGCCGCTGATGAATAGCTTGGGCACAGTACACTTCGGCAGAAAGCCATAACTGTAATCTCTGCCCTCCGCGCGAACCGGCAACCCAAGTCCCACCAGCCCTTTCACGCGCGAATCGCCGCAGCAGGCGCGCATTCCAACGTTCGAGCCGAAGGAGAATCCCGCGAAGAGTATCGGCCGGTTGAAGTTGCTTTCCAGCCAGTTCACCGCAGCTTGCACATCCTCCTGCTCGCCCCGTCCATCATCGTGTTTGCCTTCGCTTAGCCCAACGCTGCGAAAGTTGAAGCGAAGCACTGGCAGGCCAAACGCAGAAAACGCCTTCATCGCGTGATAGACGACCTTGTTGTGCATCGTGCCGCCGCCATGCGGATGCGGGTGGCACACCAGCGCAGCGTAGGCAGCATCCTCGCGGCCGGTGTTCAACAGAGCCTCCAGCCGCCCCGCCGGCCCGCGAAGGTCGTCGATCGATTTAATTTGCGAAATGGTTTGTGTCATCTGCTTCAGTGTATCGATCCTCGCCTTTATTAGTTGTTTACGCGCAGTATCGTATCCTGAAGTACATGGCCGCAGCCCCGATAGACCCCATCCAACTGACCAAACAGCTCGTGGACATCGAATCCACCACCTACCGCGAAGGCCTCGCGGGAGCATTTCTCGACGAGTATCTGACCGCCCAGCGTTATTCCGTCGAGCGAATGCCGGTCGATCAGCCCGATCGCACTTCGACTCCCGGCGCAGGCACCGGGGAACGCTTCAACGTCTACGCCGCGCTGCCCGGCGTCGCTCCCGATGTCGTGCTTTCCACCCACATGGACACCGTCCCGCCCTTCTTCGGCGCAAGCGAGGACGATGAATTCCTCTACGGCCGCGGCGCCTGCGATGCAAAGGGCATCATCGCCGCTCAGATAGCCGCTGCGGACAGGCTCCGCGAATCCGGCATCAAAGTCGGCCTGCTCTTTGTCGTCGGCGAGGAGCGCGACTCAACCGGAGCAGTTGTTGCGAACAAATCACCTAAGGGATCGAAGTTCCTCATCAACGGCGAGCCCACCGACAACCGCATCGCCATCGCCTCCAAGGGTGCCCTGCGCGTCGAACTTCGCGCCAAGGGCCGCATGGCGCACTCGGCTTATCCCGAGCTCGGCGAATCCGCCATCAACAAGCTGGTCGAAGCCCTCCACGACGTGCTCGCATTGCCTCTGCCGTCAGTACCGGAGATCGGTCCCGCGACCCTGAACATTGGCCTCATCTCCGGAGGGTATGCGCCAAACGTCATCTCCGACAAAGCCGAGGCGCACATCCTCATCCGCACCGTCGGCCCCTCCGACGAGATCAGAAGCTCCATCACCGCGGCCATACGCGATCGCGCCGACGTATTCTTCTCGCTCGATCTGCCCTTCGTCCGCATGCGCAAAGTAGCAGACATGCCGACGATGATCGCAAAGTTCACCACGGACATCCCCATGCTTACCAACTGGGGCGAACCATTCCTTCTCGGCCCCGGTTCCATCCACGTCGCCCACACCCCGCACGAGAAGATCGCCAAGAAAGAACTCCTCGAAGCCGTCGACCTCTACACGGACCTCGCCACCAGCCTGGTCCGGAGCGCCTAGCTTCAGCCGTATGAGCAAGCCTCTTCGCAAGCTCCTGGCCATCGCTCTCGCACTTTTTGCAATGACGATCGTCGCGGCCACCATCGTCTACCGAAACATCCGAGCCACGAACAGCAACCTCACTCACTTCGACACGATCATCGTCCTCGGCACGCCGGCCAACCCGGACGGAACACCTTCGCCGGAGCAGCGCGAGCGCACCTTCGAAGGCATTCGTGAGTACAAAGCCGACGTCGCGCCCACTCTCATCTTCAGCGGAGGCCCCGCGCACAACCAATACGTCGAAGCCCACGTCATGGCCACGTTGGCACTCGCTCAGGGAGTGCCTCCCGACGCCATCCTCGAAGAAGGCCGCGCCCAGAACACCATTCAGAACATCTTCTACAGCCAGCGCATCATGGCCGAGCACAACTGGACCAGCGCCGAGATCGTCAGCTCACCCAGCCACCTCCCTCGCGCGGCGCTCATCCTCGAGCACTACGCCTTCAATTGGCGTACTCACCCCGCGCCATGGCCCTCGGAATACGGCTTCTGGCAACGCGCCGCGCATTACAGCGTCGAAGCCGAGTCCTGCCTCAAACTACGAATCTTCGGATTCCCCGCGACGCGCTTTCTTCCGCACCACCACCCGTAAGTCCTTTTAGTCGGACAACGCTCAGCCTGATACGATCCCGAACGGAAAACCGCCGCTATTATCTTCGGCCAGCACAGCAGTCTCATCCGGATTCGCCGGGTTATACCGTATATTCACCTTCGGCTCGCCTTTGCTCTTCAACTCCGCCTCATGGTGCGTCATCGCCACACTGCGCAGGTAGCCGCCGTAGTACTCCCCATTCACCTTGAAGTGAAACCCCGCCTCGATCTGATACGGCGTACCCGTAGTAGCCACATCGTCATCGGCAACCAGCACCTGCCAGTGATTGATCTCCGCCTCGACCACCGGCCAGCTCTTCGCTGCAACCAGCTTCTTCTCTCGCTTGCTGCGGCGAAGCGACCGGCGAATTCCATCGATCAGAAAGATCCCTGCCATACGGCTTACGATTCTAATACCTGCCGCCAGGGATGCCCGAAAAGAACCGGCAACCGACTCACCAGGTATAGGTTGTGGTGTAGGTCACTTCTTTCTGGCCGTGCGCCGGAACCTCCACGTTGAACTCCATCGTCTGCGAATCCGTCTTGGTAAATGGATCGCTGTTCCTCGATATATCCCAGTTGACCGTGCGATACATATGCTCCACTACCCGCACAGGCGTAGCCGTATCCTTCGCATTCTTCACGACGATCTTGAAGCTCTCGATGATGATTCTTGCCTGAAACTCGCTCTTGAAATCGGTCCGCGTGCGTTCTCCGGTAATATCGAACGCATTCCCCAGGTACACCTTCACCATCTCGTCCTTCGGGGTGTGGTCAATCACATTCTCCCCCACAAACTGCAGACTCCCATCCGCGTCTCGCCGGTAAAACCGCATCCGTCCCTTAGGCAGCGGCATGCCAAGATGATTGGCCTCGCTGTTCTTGAACTCCTCCATGATCCAGACCTTCTTGTTCGTGCTGTTGCCGAAGTTCTCCTGGTTCCACTGGTAGTACTGTCCGTTTTGCCCATCGAGCTTGAATCCGTCGTACACATAAACCCGCTCCGCTGGAATCCCCGTGACATTGAGAAACTCGATCTGTTTGCTCTGATGATCGAGCAGCGTAGCCGTCCGATGCAGGTCATACAAGTGATAATCGTCGAAGCTCTTCTGTGTGATCTGCTCTGTGCTGGCCCCTCCGTTGATGTCTACGGGCCCGCCCACAGCGCCTGCCCAAGCGAAGCCTCCATTGTTATTGTTCGTCAGCTTGCTGATGTCTCCCGCCATCAGTTGCAGCGAAGCGTCATGAAAATCTGTTCCACTCTCATTCGTCACATCCACCCATCCCGACATATCGAGCTCTTGCCCAACCGGGGCGCCCGGGGCCGGAGCGATCACGTTGTAAGTCGCGTCCCAGCGCAGACCGCGCGTGATGTAGTCGAGCTCAGCAGCAACCTTAGCCGGCTTGTCCGAAGCAATCAGCCAACGCAGAGTCGGCCGCAGCGTCAACCCCGGCGTGTCGGCAGGGAACAGAGGCGTTCCCGGCAATCCATAACGCAGCTTCCCCTCAACCTCGATCAGCGGCTCCTGCTGTTGCTGCTGCTGATTCATCTGATAGAAGTAGTTCTGCCCATACCGCTCCAGAAGATCGTACTGCGGAACATTTCCCGCGCGAATAATCGTTCCCGGCACCACCTTCTCGCTGCCGTCGCTCATCCGAATCGAAAAGTCGATCGTCTTTCCCTCGAACTTCGCGAGCATCTGCGCCTGAACCCGCAGCGCGCCGTCGTAGTTCTGTTCGAGGATGTGGATCGGCCTCTTGCCCGTCACATCGCGCAGCACCACGGAGTCAGGTTCAACCTGCGCCGTAACATTGGTCTCTGAAACATCCGTCGTTCCCGCCTGCAGGTTCAACTCCACCGGCTTGCGGATCACAGCAAAGTCCTGGTTGTAAATCGTCAGAGCCGTCCGGCTCCCCGCAGAACCGCTCTCCCCGGTTCCCTGAGCATTCCCCAAAGCAGCTCCAAACACTAACAGGCACACAACCGTCCCGACAGAGCGCATCCTTGCTGCCTCCATTGCTTGTTGCGACTAATTGTTGCAACGCTTCCAACATAGACACCGCCGCACCGCACAATGTCACCCCAATTCACAGAAATATTTACGTCCCGAGTCTCGAACAAGACTCAACCAAGGATCATTTCCGTCTACTTATCCTCAGAGAAAACGCCGATGCGAACGACTTAGAATAGAGGCATGGCAGCAGAGTTCACCCATCTTCACCTCCACACCGATTACTCTCTTCTCGATGGCGCCTGCGACGTAGACAAACTCGCCGGCCACCTCAGCAAGATCGGCCAGACCGCTGCCGCCATGACCGATCACGGCAACATCTACGGAGCCGTCCACTTCTTCGACGCCATGCAGAAGAAGGGCATCAAGCCCATCCTCGGCTGCGAACTCTACATCTGCAAAAACGACGACCACCGCGGCGCTCCCGAAGGCGACACCTACAACCACCTCCTCGTCCTCGCAGAAAACGAAGCGGGCTATCGCAACCTCGTCCGCCTCACCAGCGAAGCCGCCCTTCACGGTTTCTATCGCAAGCCCCGAGTCAGCAAAAACTTCCTCGCCAAACACAGCGAAGGGCTCATCGGCTTCTCCGGTTGCCTCGCAGGAGAGGTCAACCAGCACCTGATGGCAGGGAAGTACGACGAGGCCAAACGCACCGCCGGCTTCTACGAAGATCTCTTCGGCAAAGGAAACTACTTTCTCGAGATCCAGGACCACGGCCTCGCCCCCGACAAAGCCGTCTGCGAAGCGCTCTTCAAGATGGAGCGCGAACTCAACATCCCGCTCATCGCCACCAACGACAGTCACTACGTTGCCGCCGACGACTCCCGCGCCCACGAGATTCTTCTCTGCGTCCAGACCGCCGGCAGCATGAACGATCCCAAGCGCTTCAAGTTCGACACGCAGGAGTTCTACATCAAGTCCGCCGAGGAGATGCTCCGCACCTTCTCGCAAACTCCCGAAGTCTGCACCCGCACCATGCAGTTCATCGACCGCTGCAACCTCAAAATGGCGAAGGTCGACAACCCGTTCCCCGACTTCATCGTCCCCGAAGGCGAAACCCTCGACACCTACTTCGAGCGCGTCTGCCGCGAAGGCCTTGAGATGCGTCTCAACACCGCCGTCGCCCATCTCCGCGAACGAGGCATCCTCCGCAAGACCATCCCCGAATACCACGCCCGCCTCGATCTCGAACTCAACGTCATCAAACAGATGAAGTTTCCCGGCTACTTCATGATCGTCTGGGACTTTATCCGCTACGCTCGCGAGCAAAACATCCCCGTAGGCCCTGGCCGTGGCTCTGCCGCTGGCTCGCTCGTCGCCTACGTCATGCAGATCACCGACATCGACCCGCTCCAAAACGAACTTCTCTTCGAGCGCTTCCTCAATCCCGAGCGCGTCTCGATGCCCGATATCGACATCGACTTCTGCATGAACCGCCGTGTCGAAGTCATCGACTACGTCACCCGCAAATACGGCCGCGACCAGGTCGCCCAGATCATCACCTTCAACACCATGGCCGCGAAAGCCGCGATCAAAGATGTAGGCCGCGCACTCGACATGCCCTACGGCGAGGTCGACCGCATCGCCAAGATGATCCCCACCACCATTGGCATCACCATCGAGCAGGCACTCGAAGACTCACCGATGCTCGCTACTGCCTACGAAGACCCGAAGATCAAAGAGCTCATCGACGCCGCACTCCGCCTCGAAGGACTCGTCCGTGGAGCCGGAGTCCACGCCGCCGGCGTGGTCATCGCGCCAAAGCCACTCACCGAGCTGGTGCCCGTCACCCGCGCCAAAAACGAAGACATCGTCACCGCATACGACATGAAGGCCGTCGAAAAGATGGGCCTCCTCAAGATGGACTTCCTCGGCCTGACGACCCTCACCATCATCCACGACGCACTCGAACTCATCAAAACCTCAGGCGTCGACCTCAACCTCGACACCATTCCTCTTGACGATCACGAGACATACGAAAAGGTCTTCCACCGCGCCCTCACCTCCGGCGTCTTCCAGTTCGAATCGGGCGGCATGCGCGACGTTCTTCGTCGTTACAAACCGAACACCGTTGAAGATCTCACTGCTCTCAACGCCCTCTACCGCCCCGGCCCAATTCAAGGCGGCATGATCGACGACTTCATCGAGCGCAAGTGGGGCCGTCGCCAGGTCGAATACCTCTTCCCCGAACTCGAGCCCATCCTTCGCGAAACCCTCGGCGTCATCGTCTACCAGGAGCAGGTCATGCAGATCAGCTCCGCAATAGGCGGCTACTCCCTCGGGGGCGCCGATCTCCTGCGCCGGGCGATGGGTAAAAAAGACCCCGCCGAGATGGCCAAGCAGCGCGACATCTTCATGGCTGGAGCCGCCGAGCGCAAGTTCCCCAAAGACAAAGCCGGCCAGCTCTTCGACCTCATGGAGCAGTTCGCCGGATACGGCTTCAACAAGTCGCACTCCGCCGCCTACGCCTTGCTCGCGTATCACACCGCATGGCTCAAGACCCATTACCCGATCGAGTTCATGGCCGCGCTCCTCACCAGCGAAACATCAAAGCCTGACTCTGTCGTCAAGTACATCTCCGAGTGCCGCGAGATGAACATCCCCGTCGTTCCGCCTAACGTGCAGGTCTCCGACGCAAACTTCACGCCCATCGCGACACCCAATGGCAAATCCATAGGCTTCGGCCTCGCTGCCATCAAGAACGTCGGCCACAACGCCATCGAATCGATCATCACAGCACGCGTCGCACTAAAGGCAGCAGGGAAGCCCGGTTTCGCGAGCCTCTACGAGTTCTGCGAAAAGGTCGACCTCCGCCTGCTCAACAAACGCGTCCTCGAATCCCTCATCAAAGCCGGAGCCATGGACACCTTCGGCGGCCGCGCGCAACTCACCGCCGCGCTCGACAAGGCGATGGAGCGCGCCCAGAAATCCCAGCGCGACGAAGCCGCAGGCCAGCATGGCCTCTTCGGCATCTTCGACGCAGACCTCGGCCCCTCCGCAGGAAGCAACAAAGAAGACGCACTCCCCAGCGTAGCCGAGTGGGACGAGCACACCCGCCTGCAAAACGAAAAAGAGGTCCTCGGCTTCTTCGTCTCCGGCCACCCCATGGACAAGTACCTCGAAAAACTCCGCAACATGAAGGTCGTCGACACGGTCACCGCATGTGAGATGAAGCCCGAGCCCCAGGTCTTCCGTCGCCGCGGCGAAGAACCGCAGAACGAGATCTCCATCGCCGGCGTCATCACCGGCCTCAAGGTCGCCAAATCCAAACGCTCCGGTGAGCTCTACGCTCAGGCCTCGCTCGAAGACACTGTCGGCAAAATCGAACTCATCGCCTTTTCGGCCAACTACGAAAAACTCAAAGACAAACTCAGGATCGACGTCCCTGTCGTCGTTCGTGGCGTCCTGCGCGGCGAAGAAGACTCCGCCCCCAAGCTCTCCGTCTCTAACATTCAGGCGCTCGAAGACGTCAAGATCAAACTACCCGACTCGCTCAGAATCAAAGTTCCGCTGCACAATCCCGACACCGCGCTCCTCGAAAAACTGCACGCCGTCTTCCTGGGCGCCCCGGGCAAAGGCAAAGTCCTTCTCGACCTCGAAGAGCCGGGCGAGTTCTGCGCCGTCCTCGAACCCCACAACATCACAGTCGCCGCTGACCGTCTCTTCATCGACCACATCGAAGAGCTAGTAGGCCGCGGAGGCGTGCGCGTCCTGGAATAGACCGAACCAGCAACGCCACATCGTGCAGTTGGCCGCCGAACATCATTGGAAAACTGGTCGACTACTCCACACCCCTCGCAACCATCCCCGCTACTTCAGCGACGGAATCCACGCCACCCGATCGGGATATCTCGTCATGACCCGCGCCGTCCAGCGCACGTTATCTCAACGGTGACGCTCGCCACTCACAAATACACACGTTGTGTGTACACTGGCCTAACGCCCCGAAAGTACAAATCTCCTCCTAGCGGAAGGTAAGGACACGCATGCAATCCACGAATCAGAACGCCCCGGCAACTCCGGAGCTGTACTTCGAAATGCTCAACGGCCATCAGCAAACCGCTGCCTTAAAAGCCGCGCTCGACCTCGATCTCTTCCGCGCCATCGGAGACGGCCCTGGAGACGTGGCCTCACTCGCCCGCCAGTGCTCCGCATCCGAGCGTGGTATCCGCATCCTCTGCGACTTCCTCACCGTCAAAGGCGTCCTCATCAAAGACGAGTGCCACTACCGTCACAGTCCCACCAGCGCAGTATTCCTCGACCCGCGATCTCCCGCGTGCATGGCCACCACCGCAAAGTTCATGCTCAACCCCGACATGCTCAACGCATACAACCAGCTCACGGAGACCGTTCGCAGCGGCCGCACCACCCTGCCGGGCGACGGCAGCGTCGAGCCCGAGAATCCTCTCTGGGTCGAGTTTGCGAAATCCATGGTGCCCATGGTCGGTCCCGCCGCCGGTCCACTCGCCGCCATCGTGCTCGAAGGACACACCGGCTCCATGCGCGTGCTCGATATCGCCGCTGGCCACGGCCTCTTCGGCATCGCAGTCGCCAAACAGAACCCGCAGGCCCGCATCACCGGTCTCGACTGGGCGCCCGTCCTCGAGGTCGCTCTGGACAACGCCCGCAAGGCAGGTGTCGAAGACCGTTACGAGCTCCATCCCGGCAGCGCCTTCGACGTCGACTTCGGTGGCCCATACGACGCCGTACTCCTCACCAATTTCCTTCATCACTTCGACAAGCCCACCTGCGTCGCCCTGTTGAAGAAGGTCCGTGCCTCTCTCGTCCCCGGTGGCCGCGCCGTTGCACTCGAGTTCGTCCCCAACGAGGACCGTGTCAGCCCACCCATGCCCGCAACCTTCAGCATGGTCATGTTGACCTCCACCCCGTCCGGCGACGCCTACACCTTCAGCGAGCTTGCTGAGATGTACACCGAGGCAGGCTTCACTACCATCACCTCGCACCCGGTTCCCATGAGCACGGAAACCGCAGTCGTCGGACGCGCCTGAGCAAAGCCGAACTCATAAGCAGACCATAAAGCCAACACGTCTGAGACCTCCATCCGGTAGTGGTTAAGTTCAAACTCGACCACTACCGCGCCCCTTCACTGGCCCGGACACTTGTCGCTTAGCGAGGCGGTCAGCCCCTGTTGTTCGACGCTAAACGTCAAATCTTTTTTCCCTTTCACTTCCTCGATCTTGAAGACGTAAATCCGGTCATACTCGTCATCCGGCCAATCAGGAACAGCCGACGGGTCCTTCCCATAAGCCTTGAGCAGCCCCTTCGCAAATTGATTCAGATAGACATGCTCCCAGGCCAGGTAAATCACCGAATTCGCGTTTTCCGAAGCCATCAACTCTCTTCGCAGTTGGCCGACATTCTTGAAGCCGATCAGCGCGTTCACCGGCATCTCCAGTTGGATAGCGATCGGCTCAATCGTCATCAGCGGCCGAACATAGGAATAGCTCAGATTGCCGAGTTGGCCGACCCGCGTCCCGGGATCGGGGGCGTAAATTCGTTCCGGCTTCCCATAACGTGGAAGGAGCACCTTAGGCAGCGCCAGCGCGCGGTTCAGGCCCTTGCAGGTAAGCTGCCCAAGGCTCGTCGGGGGTTTCTCCGCGTGACGGATCGCAATGATCGTCTCCTGCGCGTGGGCGCAACCGATAAATAGCAGCAGCGAAAAAGCGTTCAGCAGAAATCGCACTGGCCTTCTTACTGGTTCCATGCATGAAGTCTCTCAGATGTCGAAGCACAGGAGGCGCCCTGTATTTCCACATTTGGGATGGAAGACACCAGCGGATAGAAGTAAACGTATGCCTCGACGCCTATCTCATAGGCTTCCTGGGCGTTCACGGTTGCTGGGCGGCTGCGGGCTGCGAATCTTGTACGGTCAAGTTGACCTCCGTCAAACAAACAAGAGGGCCTATGCAATAGGCAAACATAATACTCCCGGGCAATTGCAAGGACGATTACAGGCCCGCGCGCGAACGACCAGCTCCGGGAGAATTTGAGAACACCAACAACTTCTCAGGACACAGACTGACCGGAAAATTGGCGCCCATACTGATCGCCAAGTACCATATCGGGGATGCAAGAAACGATCACACTCCCGCTCGTCGAGTACGAAAAGCTATTCGCTAGCGAGGCGCTTTTCCGTCAGGTAGCGGATTCTGCTCCCTCCCTGATTTGGCTCTCCGGCACAGACGCCCTTTGTACCTGGTTCAACAAGCTCTGGCTCGACTTTCGCGGTCGAACGATGGAACAGGAGATGGGGAACGGTTGGAGCGAGGGAGTTCACAAAGATGATTTCGACCGTTGTCTGGAGGTCTACCTCGCCAGTTTTGGGGAGCGAACGCCTTTTCGGATGGAATATCGCCTGAAGCGCGCTGATGGCGAGTACCGATGGCTACTCGACCACGGTGTACCCCGTTTCAGCGAAGGTGGCATCTTCCTCGGATACATCGGGTCCTGCACTGACATCAACGATATCTACATAGAACGGCAAGTTCAGCTCGATCTGACAAAACGCTTAGCAGAATACGCTGCCATCGTCGATTCTTCCGATGACGTGATCCTAAGCAAGGACTTGAATGGGATTGTGAGGAGTTGGAACTCTGCAGCGAGCCGCCTGTTTGGATACTCCTCTGAGGAGATGATCGGACAGTCGATTCTGAAACTGATTCCCGAACACCTTATGCATGAAGAGAAGACGATCATCGAAAACATTCGCGCCGGACGACGTGTGGAGCACTTTGACACGGTTCGACGTGCAAAAGACGGCAGTCTGCTCGATGTCTCCGTAACAGTCTCTCCTGTGAAAGACGAGCAAGGCCATGTGGTGGGCGCCTCCAAGATCCTTCGCAGCATCTCTGATCGGAAGAGACTCGAACAATCCCTGTTACAAGCAGAAAAGATTGCAGCGACCGGGCGCATGGCGGCGACCATCGCGCATGAGGTCAATAATCCCCTCGAAGCGGTCACGAACCTTCTGTATCTTCTTCGCTCAAAGATCACAGACGAAGAGGGTCTGAAGTATCTTTCGACTGCCGAAAGCGAAATAACGCGAGTGTCTCACATTGCAAAGCAGACCCTCGGCTATTACCGAGAGTACGCTGCGGCGAGTGCGGCATCGCTTAGCGAGATTGCGCAACAAGCTGTAGATATTTATGAGCCGCGCTGTATTGCAGCCAATATCAAGCTCAACACTTCCTTCCACTCGTCGTGTAAACCGGTAGTTCGGCGTGGCGAGATGATGCAAGTCTTCTCGAACGTCATTGCGAACTCGATCTACGCTATGCCTCAGGGTGGAACGATCGATGTTGAGGTTTCCGATAGCAAAACTGGACCGAAGGGTGTAAATCTCGTCGTTCGGGACAACGGCTCAGGCGTTAGTCCTGAGAACTTGCCAAGAATCTTCGACGCCTTCTTCACCACACGGGCGACGATCGGGACTGGGATCGGCTTATTCGTTGCAAAGCAGCTTATTGAAGGCCATGGCGGCGAAATCACGATAGAGAGCAATCAGGACAGCGACGCACATGGCACGACAGTCCGTGTCTTTCTTCCGCTCGCGACGAACTACGACGTTTCTCAGATAAAAAGATGACCGCCTTGGGTGAAGACAGACACGGCTGCCGTCACTTGGACGATAAGGCGGCTTATCGCACACTTGATCATCTTGTTCCTTCTCCTCTTTTTATCGAACACAAGGCCTTAGCTTTGGACAACCGTCTGCGCCGCTCTTCGATACAATGATTAGAATGGCCGAACACGAACCAGGAAGAGCGCACCCGGCACCCGGGCCTACTCCCGAAGCATGGATCAGGACGGAGTTGGCAAGGCACCAGAAACGCCCATATCCAATGGACTTCATCCAGGCAATCTTCACCGATTTCAGCGAGATGCACGGCGACCGCGCCTTTGGTGACGACGCGGCGATGGCCTGCGGCATGGCCTTCTTCCACGGCGAACCCGTCATGGTCATCGGCAACCTCAAAGGCCGAAACACCAAGGAGCGGCTCGAGCGCAAGTTCGGCTCTCCCGATCCCGAGGGCTATCGCAAGGCCCTCCGCGCCATGAAGATCGCCGAGAAGTTCAGCCGCCCCATCTTCACCTTCATCGATCTCGCCGGAGCAAACCCAGGCATCGGCGCCGAGGAGCGCGGCCAGGGCGAAGCCATCGCGCGCAACCTCATCGAAATGTCCCGCCTCCGCGTCCCCACCATCGCCACCATCACCGGCGAAGGCGGATCGGGTGGTGCGCTGGCGCTCGCCGTCGCAGATCGCGTCCTCATGCTCGAGAATGCCATCTACTCCGTCATCTCACCCGAGGGATGCGCGTCCATCATGTGGAAGGACGCAAGCAAGAAGCAGCAGGCAGCCGCCGCGCTCAAATACACCGCCGGCGATGTCAAACTCATGGGCTGCGTCGACGATGTCATCCTCGAACCCAGAGGCGGAACCCAGAACGATCCTGAAGCAACCATGAGCATGGTCGGCGAAAAGCTCCAGTATCATCTTGCGGAGCTTCGCTCTCTCCCCCTTGAGGTCATGCTCGAACAGCGTTATGCCAAGTTCCGCAGCATCGCGCAGTTTTACACCTCCGATTAGCACCATGCCGTACCACCTGGAGTAGCTACCGTTGCACGCGCTCAATCCTACAATTCACCGCCGCTCCGAGCGCACCCTGCAACTGGCTCTGTTCGTAACCTCCGTCGCCTGGTTTCTCGCAGCCGATGCAGTAGCGGCCCACGCAGCCCGAGGCCTCTCGGAACGTTTTGCGCTCGACGCCGGCCGCCCTCTGCTCACCTCTCTCTTTCTCCTCTTCCTGCTGGCCGTAGGTTTTTCTCTCCTGCAGACGATCGCCAACCGCCGCTCCTCTCTGAGAGAAGTCCTCGGCCTCCCCAAACGTCCCACCTCCGGCAGGGAGTGGATGCTCGGCGCCGCGCTTGGCTGGGGCCTTGTCGTGCTCGCGGTCCTGCCCATGGCAGTAGCGGGAACGTTTAACATCCAGCTCTGGACCCAGCCTCGCGCCTTCACCCTCCTTCTGCTCAATCTTGCGACACTCGCCGTCGCCGCCCTCGTCGAAGAGGTTGCGTTTCGCGGCTACGCCTTTCGCCGCCTGATCGAATCCATCGGGCCGGTCGCCGCGACGCTGGTCATGTCGTCTCTCTTCGGCCTGGGCCACGTCCTCAATCCGGGAGCCTCGTGGACAAGCACGCTGGTCACCATGCTCGCCGGACTGCTCCTCTCCGTCGCGTGGCTCCGCACCCACGGACTCTGGCTCGGATGGGGATTTCACTTTGCCTGGAACGCTTCGATGGGAGCCCTCTTCGGCCTGCCCGTCAGCGGCATCACCGACTTCGCCAGCGTCGTCCAGACACGAACCTTCGGCCGACTATGGCTTACCGGTGGCGACTACGGCCCGGAGGCCGCTGGCTTCACCGTGATCGTTCTGCTCGCTGGAATCGCCATCCTCGTCCGGATCACCCGCGACTACGCCTGGCACTACACCTACGCCCCCATCGTCCCCGCCGGCTATCCCATGGAGGCTCCTCCGCCGGCAGCTCACGCGGCGATGGAGCAGCAGGCCAGGCCCGCTCCCGCTGCAGCTTCCCTGGTCCAGATTCTGCCCGTCACACCCCAGGCCCGCTCCGTCAGCGACGAACCTCAGCCCTGATCGAACACACCCCAAAAATAAATCTTAAAAAGCTGGCGTGTTTTTCGTCGCCGGAATATGTGTCATAAGAAACCACGTTATGACCACAAAAAGACCACAAATTACCATCGAAAAACCACGTATTTGCGCTGTGGAAAACGCAAACTCCCTTGTAAATGCGCCCCTTTCACCATGGCAAAAAAACTTTCCACGTTTGGTTCGCAAAAAGTGCCCTCGCCCCTTGTCAAAAGCAAAGAGAAAGCGCAAGCTGTTCTATATCTGAGGTGGCTTCCATGGCACTTGCATACAGATCGGCCCTCATCGCAGGCTTTCTGGCCCTGCCCTTTACTTTGGCCCACGCCCAGGTCTTCGTCGTCGGCGAAAAATCCGCCACTGCAGGCATAGCCGCAGACTTCACCCCAACCAAAGTAGAGCTTCCTGAAGCAAAGATGACCGAACGCGGCCGCCGCGAACTGATTCGCAATCTCGAAGCAGAACAAGGCTTCGCGCATCGAGCTCTGCCGTTGGGTGCCGGCCTCACCCTGCAGGCCAACGGACAGCTCACTCCCGGCCCCGCTGAATACAGAAAGATGATCTACGAAAAAGGCCAATCTGCGGCCCCTGGTGACCGAGTGGTCGTCACGTCGCTGGTGATCAAAGCGGACCGGATCGTAGTCGACTTCAACGGCGGCCCCTATGCGAAACACCGCTTCCTGAGCCACGTTCAGCTCAATGATGCACCCGTCACCGCGAATCCGTTAGAGGTCGCAACAGGTTCGCGCATCACGCTTGTCTTTGAAGGCGGTGTGCCTGAAGTCTCCGGCCCCGAGGTAAAAGCTCTGCTGCAGCCACTGATTGATTTCGGCGTGAAATCGTCGGAACAAGCCTACGCAGATACGCTCCCGGACCCGCTAAAAGAAGCTATCGCAGCCCACGAGGTTCTGGTTGGCATGAGCCATCGCATGGTGCTTGCTGCCTTGGGCGCGCCTGAGAACAAGATGCGCGAGCAGCAGAGTGGCGACCCCAACGGAGCACGCTATGAAGAGTGGATCTACGGTCATGTGCCGCAGACAATTCGCTTCGTCCGGTTCGTAGGAGATCGAGTCGCGGTGGTCGAGGTTGCTGCGCTGGGCAAACCCATTGAGATCCATGACAAGGATGAGATGGGCGGCTTCAACGAGCCCGCTCAGACGCGCGAAGTTGCATTAGGGGACCAAAATCAGCGTGGTGCGGAGGACAAACCCGCATCGGCCCCAAGTCTGCGCCTGCCCGGTGAAGCGGCTCCGGCTGACGGTCCCGGCAAGGTGCAATTTCCGACCGATACTACTAAGGTCGCGCCCATTCCACCACCGCCAACAGCAGACCCCGGTCCGACAACGGACCCTGGAACAAATCCAGGTACGGGGCCTGGAATCGACCCTGCGAGTAGTCCTGGAACTACTCCTGGAACCAATCCTGGAACGGTTCCAAAAATGCCAAAACCCATGTGATGGCCCGTGGTCGTGTAGACTTGTAGAAGAGCCTCAATCGCAGTTCTTCTCCATCCGATTCCTGCCGTGGACCAGTCCCGGACAATCCTTACGAGAAGTTCCGGATGATTTGATTCTGTTTGCCCGCGAGGGCAGCAGTTTCTCAGGACATTCAGCGGGCGAGCCGCAACATTCGTACCAGGGAGAGCAAGCATTATGGCGAAGATTGCCAAGACCGGCGACCGTAAGAAGGTCATGGATACCAACAAGAGCACCGATTGTCCGAAGTGCTCCAAACCGACCCGCATCGTCAAGCGCGTTAAGGATCGTGAACGCGGAACTCCCGGCGGAGTGTATATCTCCTGTTCGGCGTGTGATTTCTTCGAAAAACTCTAGGTTCGTTTCAGTACGCGCAGGTCAGAAAGAGCCCCAACTGTGGGCTCTTTTTCGTGCGCACGTGGGGTTTCCAAGCCGGGAAATTATGGCTAAGTCTCGACGCACCAAAGTTGTACAAATTATTTACAGGCAGACACTTGACGAGTGTCTGCGGGGACGGGCAGACTCTACGCTGGAAAGCAGGACCCCGTTTTATGATGACCACGCTGCCGGTACCCTCCTCTGCGTCAAACCTTGCGTCCTTGCCTCATTTCAACCGGCCCACTTATCTGATGTGCCCGCCACAGTGGTATGACGTCGATTACGTCATCAACCCGTGGATGGCGGGGAATCTGCATCAGCCATCGCGCGATGTGGCTTTTATGCAGTGGCGGAATCTGTATCAGGAGCTGCAGCGGATAGCGGATGTGCGGTTGCTGCATGCGCGGGAAGGCTCGCCAGACATGGTGTTTGTGGCCCATGCGGCGCTGGTGCAGCATGGAGTTGCGGCGATTTCGAGCTTCACGCACCGGCAGCGGCAGAGCGAAGAACAGCATGTGCGGCAGTGGCTGGAGGAGGCTGGTTTTCTGCTTTGGGCGACGCCTCGCGAGACATCGTTTGAAGGCGAGGGAGATGCGCTTTTCGACGCGAACGGCGGGCATTTGTGGGCTGCTCACGGGGTTCGGACGTGTCTGCATAGCCATCGGCATGTCGCGGATGCGTGGAAGGCTCCTGTGACCTCGCTGCATCTGGTTGATCCGCGGTTTTATCATCTGGATCTTTGCTTTGCGCCTTTGAGCGGAGGGTATCTTTTGTACTTTCCGGGGGCGTTCGACGCGGCTTCGCGGGCGAAGATCGAGGCGGCGTACGGTGCGGATAAACGTATTATTGTCAGCGAGTTGGAGGCTACGCAGTTTGGGTGCAATGTGATCAATGCAGGACGGGATATCGTGATGGGCGCGGTGCAGCCCAGCCTTGCTCAACGGCTGACGGAGCGTGGCTTCGATGTTACTGAGCTGGATTTGAGCGAGTTTCAGCGGGGCGGCGGTTCGGCCAAGGCGCTGACGCTGCGGCTGAGCGATATGGACGTTACTCACCGGGTTGGGACGGGTGATTTGGCCACGCAGATTTAGTTTTTGGTTTGTGTTTTTTTTGCGTGGCGAGAGTAGCGTTTTTACAGGGGAGTTGGCGTTTTCCACAGGAAAAATACGTGGTTTTTTGATGGTAATTTGTGGTCTTTTTGTGGTCATAACGTGGTTTTTATGACACTTATTTTGACGACGAAAAACACGCCAACTTTTAGGACTATTTTTTAGCTTTTCCCGCCGGAGTGGATTGGGCTTGCTCGATCTCGTAAAGGATGGCCTGTGCGGCTGAGGCTGGGTCGGTTGCGCGGGTGATGGGGCGGCCGACTACCAGCAGGGAAGCTCCGTCAATGATTGCCTGGGTTGGGGTGGCGGTGCGCTTTTGATCTTCTGCTGTGCTTCCGGTTGGGCGGATGCCGGGGACTACGAGCATGGTGTTGGAGCCAATCTCTTTGCGGAGCATCGCTACCTCTTC
>Ga0116129_1000081_pt1 | contig 73231 bp, 63 predicted proteins | sample June2015DPH_17_2_FD_89732 | JGI IMG/M metagenome (GOLD analysis project Ga0116129, IMG submission 89732) | Peatland microbial communities from SPRUCE experiment site at the Marcell Experimental Forest, Minnesota, USA - June2015DPH_17_10 | ecosystem: Environmental > Terrestrial > Soil > Wetlands... | reverse complement strand
TCGTCACCGATACAGCGCCAGGCTCGCCCGCCGCCAGCGCCGGCCTGGAACCGGGAGACGTGGTCCTCACCGTCGACGGCGCGCCAGCCTCCGCCAGCGCGCTGGAGAAGACCATCGAGAGCAACCCCGCCGGTATCAAACTGCGCATCGCCAGACACGGCCAGGAGCAGGAGATATCAGTCCCAGTCGCCCCAAATCTCAAGCGCATCTACCACTTCTCAGAACAGCCGGAGCCTGGAATAAAGCGCTCAATCCTAGAAGCCTGGCTCCGCCCAGAAAAACCATAATTGCCTCGTCTTGTGTTCCTTGCCTGGATTCCCGCGCCATCGGGCGTTTACCATCCCTTGAATCTGACCTCGAAATCCATCTCCTGTGTGGCGGGCTGATATTCGCACATCGCCGGGTGGAAAGTCCACCCAGACACTACGCGGAGCGCCTCTTCTGCCAAGTCCGGGCGAACTTCGTTGAGAATTTTCAGCGCGGTAGGCTTGCCGTCCTTGCCGACTCTGCCGTGAAGCCTCACCGTAATGACCTCATTCGAATGCGTCTTCGTCTCCGGCTGGGCAGCATGATCGGTGAAAGCGCGGTGAAACTCTCCGCATCCGTTTTCGACTTTTGCGTCCGGCGGATAATCGAAGTACTCCGGCGGGTATTCAGTCCGCATCACCACTTTGAAATCGATCTCCAGGAGCTTCTCATCGCCTACCCAACGTTCGATGTGGCTTGGAAGGGACGCGTTATTGAACTGGAAGAAGGCCGACTGATGAATTGTCTCTTGGCCTTGCCGCACCGATAAAAGGAATCCGCTTTGCGCATCCACGCAGGCGTGGCCGGACTGCTGCTGGTCGCCCTTCAATTCATCCCAGTCGATACAGTGGGCCGGGCGGCCATCCATAGTGGCATCCGCAACACGGCGGATAATGTCGGCGGGTTCGAACGTCCCGCCGAACGCAGGGAGCAACTTGCGGACGGAAGTCAACACCGCTGGCTCGGCACTTTCTGAACGATACGTGGCGGATTCGGGGCCATTCTGGACCTTGATGAATTTGTAACTACCGTAGGTGAACTCCCATCGCTTGTTCACTCGGGTTCTTACGCCGATTTTTAATGCGCGCCTCCCCGGCGGCAGGGCGCAGCGCCCGAAAGATGACGAACTCCTCGTTAGCAGGCCAAACCGGGCTCGTGAGCATGATTGCCCGCTCCATCAGCCCCACCGCCTCAGCGCGCATCTGCGGATCTTCGACGGAAGTTGCGTCGGGCCGTAGCGCAGCGGTCTGTGCAAAGCAGATGGGAATGACCAGCCACAAGCAGGCAAACCTACTTCGCGACATGAATCGAGTATAAACAATTGCCACCTTGGGACCAGCACGTAGCGCGCGTCCCCAGGCGTGCCGCGCCGCCTAGCCGATGTCCAAAGCCTTTTCAAAGTTCGCCATCCGTGTGGGGCGGCCATTTTTGGTGGCAGCCGTCCTTTTTAGGCGGCTTTGCAAGTCTAACCACCCGTGGGCACAAAACCAGGCAAGTCGCCTAAATCTCCACATGCACTTTGAAAACGGGAAGATAAATGGTCGGGGCGAGAGGATTCGAACCTCCGGCCTCCTGGTCCCGAACCAGGCGCTCTACCAGGCTGAGCCACGCCCCGATCACTCCGATTGTAGCAGTTAATTTCGCGTCACCACCACACTTCGCCATCCCGAATTTCCCGCCGCATCGTATGCCCGGATCGTCACCACGTTGGAGCCTACCAGCAGCGGCACGCTCGCCGACCAACTCGCCGTTCCCGTCGCCGCACCCGTCTGTCCCGTGTTCGTCGACCATGTGACCGAAGTCACGCCGACGTTATCGCTCGCCGTCCCGCTGAATGCGATCGTCGCTGCCGCCGTCGAAACCGATGTCGCGCCCGGCGATGCGATCGTCAAACTGGGAGCCGTCGTGTCCGTCCCCGTTCCGCCGCTCGGCGCAGTCGGAGTTGTCGGCGGAGTCGGAGCCACCGGCGCGGTAACCGCCAGTCTCGTCACCGTCACAACTTGTGATACATGACTCGTACCCGCGTTCGCGGTCACAGTGATGATGTTTGCTCCCAACGCCAGTGCGATATTTGGAATCGTCCACGCCGCGCTACCCGTCGCGCTGCCGGAGATCCCGATCGAGGACGACGCTGTCGACCAATTCACCGTAATCGCGCCCGATCCTCCCGCCGCCGTACCCGACAAACTCACCACCGTCGCCGTCGTCGTAGCCGAAGTCGCATTCACCGTCAGCGCCAGCGCAGCAACGGTTGGCGCAGTCGGCGCCGGAGTCGGTGTCGGCGTAGGAACCGGAGCCGGCGTCGTCACCGGAACCGTCGGAGCCACGCTCGTCGTCGATGCATACAGCGTTTGGATCGCCGCCACATCGCCCGCCGAAAGCGCGGAAACCATCCTGTAATACGGATACATCACATCGTTCGGATTATCCGAATGGCCCAGCCCCAGCGCATGGCCCAGCTCATGCAGCGTGACGCTGTATAAGTCCACATCCGTGCCGATGTTCCAGGTCTCTGAATCGTTCAAATGCATGTCGCCCGCGATCGGCTCCGGATTCGGATTCGCCGGATAAAACGTGTGCGCAATCACCCCGCCCGGCCCCGTGAACGGATACGCGTCGCCATGGGCGTAAGTCGCCCACAGAATGTTCACCGTCTGATTGGCCGTCGCACTCACACCCGGCGCCCACGTCACCTGCACCACGCTGGCCCATTGCGCCATCGCCCGCGCGATCTGAGCCTTCGCCGCCGCCTCGTTCAACTGCGACGTGACATTGCTGTAGTAATAGAAAACCGTCGCCGCGCCCAGCCCCGGCCCATCCCAGCCGTTGCCATACGTCGGAATCGATTGCACTGTCGCGCCGTTGGTCGTCAACGCGCCTTCGCACGGAATCACCGGCAACCCCTGCGCCAGCTCATTCGATGCCGGGAAAATATAGGACACCGGATCCAATTGCGCCAGCTTCTGAACCAATGACATGTCACTCGTCTGAATCATGAGCACATGCGACCCAAGATCCGGATTCGCGCCCAACACCGCGCCCGCATTCAGCAGCAGTCCCCGCGCATCGTTCAAATTCACGTCGGGATAAAACTCCACCAGCAAATAGCCCGTGGTATTCGCCGCGTCCAGCGCGCTGATCTTATCCGCCGCCGCGATCGGAGCCGCGTATCGGACTCCCAGCCTGCTCAGCACCACCGGTCCCGCAACGGACACCAGCAGCCCGTCCTCCGGCACGTCCGCCAGAACCGTAACCCCGCGCGCCGTCAGATCGGTTACCTGTTGCGTCGTCACCGGCCGATTGAACTGGATCAGTAAATGTCCGCTCCCCAATGGATTCGTGCCCTGCACCTCCTCCACCACTTGGGACGCTTCCGTAATGATCCGATGTGTTTTGAGAATCAAAGAGGTCTGCGCCGCGGCGACCCCGGATAGTAGAAGTGCGGTCCATATCGACCGTTTGATTTTAAGTGCCACACTTGTCTATCGAGATATCCGTATTTTTTCAAGCGAATATTCCGACCCGATATGGCACAATCTCAACTTAGAACAATGCTAGGTTCAGCCATCTACCCCCAACTTTGGCGTACCCTTAGCCCAATACCCCGATTCCATACCATAGAAACGCGATTTCCCTCAGAAATGCAACCCCGCATACCCCAGCATTACCCTGGGGGACTATAGAGGCAAACCTGTATTGGAAACCAAAATGGAAAGTGGTGGGCGGCCATTCCTGGCCGAAGTCGCCTTTTGAGGCGACTTTAGTTTCCCGGAGGAGGGGTGGGAGGCACGGTGGCAGGCGCAGTCGATCCCGTGGCCCCAGCCGCGGTACCGTTCTGCCCCGGTGTCGTAGTCCCCGGCTGAGTCCCGCCCAGCGGATTGTTCGGCTGCCCGGTCTGCTGATTGTTCATCGTGAAGATGAATTCCCATTCCTGATACTTCTGCCGGGTCCCGTAAATCTTAATGCTCGGACCCTTATACATCGATGCAACCCCGGCAATCCCGCCCGTCGTCATCCCCGCCGAAGTCCCCAGCCCGCCCGCCGCCGGATTCGGATTGGTCAGCATCTGGTTGATCGCCGTCGTCCCCGCATTACTCGGAGCCACGCCCGTCCCCGGATTCACGCCATTGCCACCCGTCTGCGCCCCGAATGCCTGTTGTGAAACCGGCTGAGACGGCTGTGGCTGTGACCCAAATGGCTGTGACCCCGCCGCGGGCTGCGTACCGCTCACCTGCCCCGGCTGTGCCGGCGTCACCGGAACCAACTGCCCATTGGCGTCGATCTTGAACTGGTTCTGCGTCGGATTAAACCCCGGCTGTCCCGGCAATGGAAATGCCCCCGCCGGTGCTCCGCCCTGTCCCGGAAAAGCAGGCTGTCCGTTCGCACCCGGCTGTCCCGGATTCTGTCCCAGCAGTCCTCCGTTGAATCCCACCGCCCCCGTTGGAGGCTGCCCATTCGCCGTTCCGGTCGGCGCCGCCAGCGTGATCGGAGCCCATGTGCTCGGATCATTCGGATCGGCATTCGCCGGCGCCGTGTAAGCATTTCCGACTACATCGCTAGGCCTGCGCCGCACCGCCGCATTCACGTCATTCGGATCCGTAGCCGCCGCGCCGCTGGCTCCCGTCGCTCCCGCCGGAGTGCTGGAAGCCGTGGCCGTGCCAGTCCCCGCACCAGAAGGAGTAGCCGTGCAATCCCCCGTAGTCGTGCCGCCAGACGGCGTACTGCTGCTGGACGTCGTACTCGACGACGTGGAAAAACTGGACGTCGAAAAAGATGACGACGAACCAGATGATGGAGTAGAACCAGACGTAGAACTAGACGGCGTGCTTCCCCCCGTCCCCGAATTAGAGCCCGGGCTCGACCCCAGCGCCCCGCACGGAGGCTTCTGCACCAGCGAATCCGTCAATTGACCCGCCGCATTCACATGGATCAACCGCCACTCATCTTTGCCCGTCATCGGATCCAGATAGCGTTTCCGCAGATACCGTTTATTGTTGGTATTTTCCAGATCCTCAATCTTCTGCGGATACTTCTTCACCGCCGCTACATATAACTGAATGGCTCTCTTATACTGCTCGCCCCGATCAATAAGAGTCTGTTCCTTATCCCGCTCACTCTCAAACGCCACCCGCGGCAATTGCGTATAAAGGTATAACCCCACCACCGCCGCCATCAAAAACACGAACAGCAGCGCGAATCCGCGTTCTGACTCCCGACTCCTGACTCCTGACTCCTTCTTCCTCATGTGTTCAACTCCGCCACCAGCGGCAGCGTCTGCTGATCGTGACTCTGCAAATCCTCCACCGTAGCCGAGTTGACTCCGATCCGGATAATCTTGTACCGCCCCCGGATCACGTCATTTTCGCCTTTAATCTGGATATCCTCGCCATCCAGAAAAAACGCCTGCCGCGCCGGCCCGCTTAACCGGTTCGCATACCCATAAAATTTCAAAGGAATCGGCGGAGGCACCGGCTTCACCGGATGCTCCTTCGCGTAAGCAATCTGTTCATCCGCCTTCTTCTTCTGCTCCTCGATCACCTTCGGGTCGATCTTCGCCACCGGAGGCGGAGGAGGCACCGGCGCTTGTCCCCAATCGAACACACTCCGCGCCCCGCCTTCGAGCGGAACCTTTTGCAGCTTCGCCAGCAGTTCCGTCTTCAAGGTCGGATCGATCTTGGTAATGTCGGTTCCTTCCGGCAATTTCAGCGAAGGACGAAAATCTCCATCCCTGCCCCCGCTCCGCGTCGCCAGTTTCGGCCCAGAGGATGTATCCGGCACCACCGGCCCCTGCCGCGCGATCGATGTTTTCGGAAGCGTCACCTGCGTCGCCGGTTGTGCCGGCGTGGATGGATCGCGGTTCATGATGTACACGCCAACCAACACCACCAGCAACCCGCCCAGCCAGATGAGCTGCTTTTTATTTCCGCCTACTTTATCCGGGATCAAATTCATCGCGGACCACCCTCGGCCACCACATCGTCCCGCACAAACGTATCCAGCTTCATCGAAATCGAGAGCAGATTGGTTCCCGCCAGCGGAGCCGCGTTCAACGATTCGATAATCATCAGCGACGAGGACCGGTCGATCTCATGCACGAAATGCAGCAGATCTTTATACTCGCCTTCATAATTCGCCACAATCGACATCATGCTCAACGTATCGGAGCCATCGATCGGCGTCATCGAAATGCTTCTCTCTTTTTCTTTGATCTTCGAATCCTTCGCCGCGTTTCCCAGCTCCGTAAACAGCATCTCCGACCGCGACCGCTCCGGCAGAAAGTAAGTGCCCAAAAACTCGTCGCCCTCGCTACGCCCCAACTGCACCGCCGCCACGTGTTGGCGAGTCTTTTCGAGCAGCGCTTGCTTGGTAACCCTCTGCCCTTGCAAACTAGCCAGTTCCTTCTCCAAATCCTCAGCCGACCCGCCTGGAGGAAATAATAAAAGCCCCGCCGCCACTAAATTCGCAACCAGCAACACTCCCACCAACACGCGCAGTACCAGCTTCGTATCCGTCCGGCCCCTCGCGCCCGCCCCCTGCTGTCTAAAGCTTCTGAGCATAATTCACCGTAAACCGATACCTGTACAACGGCTCCTGCTGCGTCGGCGGTTGCGAGCTTTTCGGATCCACCGGACCAAACAGCGGCGACTTGCGCAAACGCACGAAAAATTCAATCACCGGCTCCGGAGCCTTCGCTCCCACCTGCACATCCAGCACCACTTCATTCTGCGAAGTAATCTGCGGCAGCCGTACGGAGATCAACCGCACATCGGCCGGCATCACCCCTTCCAGATCGGCAAAAATCCGCGTCCAACTGATCGACTTCCGTTCCAGCAGCGTATTCAGCAGCAGACTCCGCTGCAACACCTCGGCATTGGCAGGCTGCCGCAGCGTCGAATCCAGCTTCGCCTGCTCCGCCGAAATCCTCCGCACCTCCGCATCGAGTGTCGCCACCGACCCCCGAGTTCCTTTCACCCGGTCCCGGTCGCCCATAATCAAATAACCCAGCACGCCCAGCATCAACGCCAGCACCACCGCCAGCGCCCCGGAAGCCACCAGCACAGGCCGGTCCCTCCGAAACGGCTCAGTAGAAAGATTGATCGGAATCCGCATTCTGGCTCCTGGCTACAGGCTACCGGCTACTTCTAAATACCCCAGCAGCCCCGCATTATTCTCACCCGGAGTCCCACGCACACTCCGCAGCGTCTCTGTCTCACACCGCAAATCCGCTGGCGCATCCCGAAACCCGCACAAAAACATCTTCTTCACCGGAGCCGCCAGTTCATCTTCAATATAGGCGAACGTCGGATGCAGCACCGCCAGAATCTCCTCATCGCCGGACCCTTCAAGCAGCACGCACCGGAACAACTTGATCGTTCCACCGGAGAGCACCGTCACCGTCAGCACCCGCCCCGATAATTTCGCCACCACCGAAACGCCTTCGCCGTGATAAAGATTCAGAGCCGCCAAAGACGAAGTCGTCACCTCACCCGGATGAAACCCCGCCGCCCGAAACAACGCTTCATACCGCGCCACGATATCGAACGCCATCGTCACCGCCAGCACTTCGACTTTTTTGCCGGCCGCAGGCTGCACGAAATAACTCACCGCCGCCGACTCGATATCGAACGGAATCGTCTTCTTGATCCGGAACTTCACCAGCGGCAACTGATCCGCCGGCAGCGTCGGAAAGGAATCGAAATCCAGCACCGTCACCCGCGCCGCATAATCCGGCAAAATTAAAGCCGCCGGCCGCCGCTTCTTCACGCCATTCGCCGGCGCAATGTGTCCGATCATCGACGCCACAATCTCCGGCCGCAAAATATTATCGGTCGAAGGCGACACCTCAATCGTCCCCGGCTCAAACGCCTCAAAGCCGGTGTGCGACCCGTGCGCATAGGAGATCCCTGATTCCGAAATTTCGAAAGCGTGCTCCGGCGGAGGATCCTTCACCAGCCGCGAAAGTGTGTGAATTATGCTCATCTAAGGCTTCTTCGAGGTCGCTTTTTACTGCTTTATCCCTCGATAAAGGTCACTTTATTGATCTCTTTCAGCGTCGTAATCCCGGTGCGAGCCTTCTCGAGCGCCGCCTCCCGCAGGAACGTCATCCCTTCGCCCGCCGCCTGCCTCCGGATTTCAGACGCCGGCCGCTTGTCCAAAATCATCTCCCGGATCCGTTCGCTCAAGTCCAACAATTCATGGATCGCGCTGCGCCCCCGGAACCCTGTTCCGCCGCATTCGAAACACCCGGTACCCTCATAGAATGTGACGTTTCGCCACTCCTCAGGGTTCAACCCGCTCTCTACTAAATATTCATCCGTCTGTTGGATCGGCTGTTTGCAATGGGGGCAGATCACGCGCACTAACCTCTGCGCTAATATACAGTTAAGCGCGGAAACGAAGTTATAAGGCTCGACCCCCATATTAAGGAAGCGCCCTAACACGTCAAGAACGTTGTTGGCGTGTACCGTCGTGAATACCAAGTGGCCCGTAAGTGCCGCATTAATAGCGATTTGCGCCGTTTCCTGATCGCGGATTTCACCCACCATGATCTTGTCCGGATCGTGGCGCAAAATCGAGCGCAACCCGCGCGCAAACGTTAAACCCTTCTTTTCATTGACCGGAATCTGCGTAATGCCTTTGATCTGATACTCGACCGGATCCTCAATCGTAATGATCTTGTCCTCGTCGTTCTTGATCTCGCTCAAACCGGCGTACAAAGTGGTGGTTTTTCCCGACCCTGTAGGACCCGTAACTAGCACCATCCCATAGGGTTCCTTGATATAACGGCGGAACTTGACCAGGTCCGCATCGGCGAATCCAACCACGTCCAGCGAGAGCTTGGAAAACTTCTCGCTCATGGACTCTTTATCAAGGACGCGTAAAACCGCATCTTCGCCATGAATCGTCGGCATGATCGAAACACGGAAATCGATTAAACGCGTCTTATAGCGCACCCGGAAACGCCCGTCCTGAGGAATGCGGCGCTCGGCTATGTCCAATTCGCTCATCACTTTAATGCGCGAAATGATGGTCGAATGCCAGTCCTTGGCAATCGGTGGCATGGCATAATGCAGCACGCCGTCAATGCGATACTTGATGGCCACTTCCTGATCCCGCGTTTCGATGTGAATATCGCTGGCACGCCGCTCTAACGCATTGAAAATAGTGGTGTCGACCAGTTTGATGACCGGCGCGATATTCGAATCCGTCGCCGCAAGCTTATCAATCGAAAGCGTTTCATCCTGATTCTCTTCATCGCCGACGACGTCGAGCGTGAATCCCTCGGTGACTTCGTCGAGCACGCGCTGCGATTGTTCGGTCTTCTTGAGTAGGTCCGAAATCTGCGAAAGGGTGGCGACTTTGACCCGCAGCTTCTTGCCCAGCAGGACCGCTAACTCATCGATTAAATTGAGGTTGCGCGGATCGGCCAGGGCGATTTCGAGCGACCCGTTATAGGCCTGAATCGGCACGAAATTGTAGCGGAACATCAAATCGACCGGCACCGAGTGGAACAGGTCGTGATCGATTTTCACTTGGCGCAAATCGACAAACTCATGATAATAACGCTCGGCAACGGCTTTGGCGCGCGCCTGCTCTTGCAGAGGGTCGGTGGGAATGATCTTGTCGAAGGTCGCCATATTGTTAATTGGTGTGTACCGAATCGGCCAGCGAGAAAATCGGCAAATACAATGAAATCAATACGAAAGCAACGAAAATCCCCATCACAATCATAATGACGGGCTCAATCAGACTGAGTGCCGCGGTCACGGAATTCGAAACATCCTCTTCATAAAACTCCGCCACGCTGGTCAGCATCTGCGGCAGCGCGCCGGTCGATTCGCCGACCTCGATCATGTCGAGCGCTAAGCTCGGAAAAATCTTGGTTTTGCGTAGCGATCCCGAAAGCGCCTGCCCTTCCCGAACCAGTTTTACGGCTTCGCCGAGGACCTTCTTGAGCACCTGCGTTCCGAGCGAATCTGCCGCCGTATCAAGAGCTTGGAGCAGAGGAATACCGCCGATCAGCAGCGTTCCAAGAACACGTGAAAACTGCGCCACCTGATACTTCAGCCAAACCTCGCCCGCAATGGGAATTTTGAGCAAAAACCGGTCCACCCGTTCCCCTCCGGAGGGAGTGCGTGACCAGTAGCGAAACCCGAAAATCAACCCGACCAGCGCGGCAAACCCGACCAGAACATAGTTTCGAGCGGTAGTTCCAATCGCGATCAAAATGCGTGTGGGCGCAGGCAGTTGCGCGTCCATGGTGGCGTAAAGAACGGCAAAATTCGGAACGACGTAGGTGACCAGGAAGACAATCAGGCAGATGACGAGAAAGACCAGAACGGCGGGATAAAGCAATGAAACCAAAAGCTTCTTCCGCACCGAGAGCGCCAGCTTTTGGTAGGCGATAAAGCGTTCCAGAACCTCGGCCAACGATCCACTGCGCTCCCCGGCCAGCACGGTTGTGACATAAATCGGCGGAAAAACACCTTGCCGCGCAAAAGCGTCGGAGAGCAGAGCGCCATTGCGAATCTCCTCCCGCACGCCCACAATGTGTTTAGAAAGTTTAGGATCGGTGAGCCGGTCGGAGAGCAGATCGAGCGCTTTCAGAATCGGTAGCCCGGCGCGCACGAGCGTGACAAACTGCTGATTAAAAATGAGAAACTTCTCAATATTGATCTTTTTCCCGGATGGCCGGAGGGTAACGCCTTTTCCCTCAAACCGGGGCTTGATGGAATAGATGAGAAAGCCTTGCTGCGAAAAACGGTCGCGAAGTTCCCGCTCAGAAGAGGCTTCCGCCACCTGCTGATGAATCGCCCCCCGAGCATCCGCGTACTTAAGCGTCCATTCCGCCAACGACACTTCTCCCTGTTTATATGACGCAAGCAAAGGCGAAAATGTGCAAAGAGCTACTTAATGCGATAAACAACAGCATCGTCGACATATAGATTGCCGATCGGGCCGGCTGTCTTCATGCCTTTGCGAAATCCGAGGTGTTCAAACGATCGTCGCAGTTCATGGACGAACGGATTACGGTTCCCCATCAAACGGACATCGTCGAACAGCATTGAATGCGGGTCATGCGCGCGGACTGCGGCGATCAATCGTCCGTAGGCTTCGAGTCCTCCCAGTTTGTCGTAGAAAGGCGTACCCACTACAAATTGCCAGCCTCCGAGTTCCTCGGACAAAACCCAGGCGGCCGCAGTGACGGGAAATTTAGCTGCGTCCAGCAGTTCGAGAACTTGATCGCCGATCTTAAAATCCGGCGCTACCAGTATTGTTTTATCCATCCCAGCACACCGGCCTTACGATCCGTTATTGCGCTCAGCAGGTTCCGCGCTTCCTGCATTGAGTGACGCACGTACCTGCTCTCCGCCTTCCATTCTGTCACGATTTTCCACTTTTTAGCGAACTCTGGCTGCGCCATAGCCGCCTGATGGTTCGGTTTAATTCCGGCTGGCACGAGCAAGTCCTTCAGGTCATGAGTGTGACTATCGAGCACGGTCTTCTTTTCGGGGAAGTCATATCGCTGCGTTTGCCGGGCGATACAGGCTTTGAGTGCGCATTCAATTGCGTAGCCTGCAAGATAATATGCACCATCTGGATGGTTTGAGCGAAGCAGGAGGGACGCTTCCTTCAGACGAAGTTTGGCCAGATCCTGGAGCCCCTTACGGTTTATGGGCAACGACTGAAGACTATCACAAAAATAAATTGCAAACTTTCTGGTTGCGTCGCGGTATTACTCCTTATGCGCAATGATCTTCGGTACACTTTGCGGACGCTGCGGCGGGATGCGGGGTTTGCTGTTATTGCAATCCTGATTTTGGGGGTCGGGATTGGGTCGAATACGGCGATTTTTAGCGTTTTGAATACGCTATTGATTCGTTCGCTGCCGTTTCGCGAGCCGGGACGGCTGGTTTGGATTACGAACACCGGGAGCGAAGGGCTTTCGGGGGCTACTTCGCGGGTTTCTAATTTCAACGATCTTCGAAAATCGAACGCGTCGTTTGAGGATATGGCTTCGTACATGGCGTTTTTCGGCGATGGCGATGAGACGCTGACGGGGAGCGGGGAGGCGGAGAGGCTCGGATCAGTGCAGGTCTCGCAGAATTTCTTTCAGGTGCTGGGAGTGCAGCCTAAGCTGGGACGTTTCTTTAACGACGAGGAGTGCAAGTGGCGCGGGAGCCGGGCGGTGTTGCTGGGAGAAGGACTATGGGAGAGGCGGTTTGCCTCCGATCCGAAAATTGTAGGGCGGAAGATTCTGCTGAACGACGTGCCGGTTACCGTGGCCGGAGTGATCCCGCGGGAATTCGATTTTGCTTCGATTTTTGCGCCGAGCTCGCGGATCGATATTTACGAGCCGTTTCCATTGACGGCGGAAACAGACCGTTGGGGGAACACTTTATCGATCATCGGACGCTTGAAGCCGGGTGTTACCATCGCCAGCGCACAGGCCGAGATGAATGTGTTGGTGAGCGCGCTTCATCGGGAGCATCCGGAGCGAGGGGATTGGTGGGGCGCGAGGCTGACCGGTTTACGGGAACAGGTGAGCGGGCGGTTGCGGCGCGGGCTGATTGTGCTGGGGGTTGCGGTGGGCGTGGTGATGTTGATTGTCTGCGCGAACCTTTCCAATCTATTGCTGGCGCGGGCAGCGGGGCGCAAAAAGGAAATTGCAGTGCGCGTGGCTTTGGGCGCGGGGCGATGGCGATTGATCCGGCAGATGCTGACCGAAAGCGTGGTGCTTTCCTTCTGCGGAGCGGCGCTGGGATTGGTGCTGGCGTTTGTTGCGACCAGAGCGTTTGCGGCGGCGCCGAATTTAAGTATTCCTTTGATGCGCTATATCTCCGTGGACCGGATGGCGATGCTGTTTACTCTGCTGGCGGCGGTTGTGACGGGGCTGGTGTTCGGGATTGTTCCGGCATTGCAGCAATCGCGGGGAGATTTGAATGAAGCGTTGAAGGATTCGAGCCGCGGGTCGAGCGAAGGACGGGGCTGGATTCGCAATGCGCTGGTGATTTCCGAAGTGGCGATGGCTTGCGTGCTACTGGTGGGCGCAGGATTGCTGATCCGGAGTTTCGTGAGGGTGCTGGACGTAGACATGGGATTTCATGCCGAGCAAGCGGCGACTTTGCGCGTCGATCCGCCGGCGAGTTATAAGGGCGCGGACGAGGTGGCCGGGTATTTCAATGAAGTTCTGCGGAGAACGCGCGAGATTCCGGGGGTCGATTCAGCGGGGCTGACGGATGCGCTGCCTTTGGGAAAGAACAGGAGCTGGAGCGTGCCGGCGAAGGGGCAGACTTATCCGCCGGGACAGTTCCCGGATGAATTTATTCGCATTATCAGCGATGGATATTTTCAGGCGATGCGGATTCCCCTGCGCGCGGGGCGCGATTTCACGGAGCATGACCGGAGGGGGACGCCGCAGGTGGCGATTATCAACGAATCCATGGCGCGGAGGCTGTGGCCGGGGCAGGACCCGATCGGGCAGCAGCTCCTGAATCCGGACCCGGTTACGGTGGTAGGAGTGGTGGGCGATGTGAGGCACCTGGCGCTCGAAAAAGACTCGGGGCTGGAGCTGTATTTCCCAATCCGGCAGATGGGCGACTTCGCGTCTGTGGATATCGTGGTGCGCGCGAAAACTTCGCCGGAGATGCTGGCGGCAGCAGTGCGGGCGGCTTTGTTGCCGGTGAATCCGAGTCTGCCGGCGAATGAGTTTCGTCCGCTGGAGACAGTGGTGGATAAAGCAGTCTCGCCGCGGCGATTCATCGTGCTGCTGCTCGGTGGGTTCGCGGCGATTGCGCTGGTCTTGGCTTCGCTGGGGATTTATGGGGTGATTTCGTACTCAGTGAGCCAAAGGACGCAGGAGATCGGGATTCGGATGGCGCTGGGAGCATCGTCCCAGCATGTGAGATTGCGGGTGCTGCGGCAGGCGATGATGCTGGCATTGGCGGGGATTGCCGCGGGCGCGGTGGGGGCTTGGATTACGGCGCGATTACTGGGGTCCTTGTTATATGGAGTGAGTTCGAGCGATCCGCTGACGTTTGCGGTGATGGTGACGCTGTTGGCGATGGTGGCGATGGCGGCGGGATATTTTCCGGCTCGGAGAGCGTCTATGGTGGATCCCATGGAGGCCCTAAGAAAGTAGCCAGGAGCCAGAATGCGGAAAGGCTTGGAGGACCGTCAGGACGGCGGTGCTGGCGGCAGGTTAGCGAAACGATTGTAGGACCATCATGGCTGTTACCCAGATTAGCCAGGGGATGGCGATGGCGGTTAGGGATTTTGTGAAGGATAGTTTTTTGGCGGCTACGGAAAAGCCGAGGGCTAGGAGAATGATCGCCCAGATGGTGAAGAGATCGAGGGAGCCGGCCAGGCTGAATAGCCACTTTGGCGTGTCGTGCCGATTCATGTAGGCGGCGGGGCTGAAGGGGCTGACTTGCAGATCGAAATCCTCGGGTGGTTTTAGATAAATAAGAAGGATCATCAAGGCGGTGAAGAGGGCGCGCACCAGGAGCGCGTAGGCGGTGATGGCGAAGGTCTGCGCGAACTTCAGCTCCGTTCCGAGCAGGCCGTTGAACAGGCCGGTGAGCACGCCTGCAATGATCAGGACGAAAAACGGCGCACCTAGCAGCGCGCCCACCCAGCCGAGGATTGAAGCCACTTTGGTTCCCGATGCGATTGCCTGTTCGCGCTGCTCGGGCGTTAGATCGGCAGTGCGCGGGCTGCTGGCGATGGCCTGGCGAACGGTCAAGTCCCATCCGATATGGGTGCTGATCGCATAGACGAGTGCGAGCGCGATCAGGATCGAAATGAGAATGGGCGCAATCCATTTGGGGCGCGCGGCAAGGTCGGCGAAGACTTTTCCGGGTTCGAAGAATATGCCGGACAGACGGGCGGCTTCATTCATGTCTGTGGATTATGTCAGATTTGGACGAAGAAATTCCAGGCGTCGCTCACGATTTGTTTGAGATCGCTGCGGAGGGGCTTCCAGGCTAACGCCTGCTGGAGCTTTTGAGAATTGGCGACCAGGGAAGGCGAATCGCCATCGCGCCGGGCAGCCATTTTATAGGGCACTTTGCGTCCGGAGATTTCTTCCACGGCGCGCAGGACTTCGAGCACGGTGTTGCCGGTGCCGGTACCGACGTTGAATTGAGACGACGCGCCGCCGGCGAGCAAATGATCGAGCGCGGCAATGTGCGCCGATGCCAGATCGCTGACGTGAATATAATCGCGGACGCAGGTGCCATCCGGGGTGGGGTAATCGTGGCCAAAAAGCTGGACCGGCTCGCCGGTGATGGCGGCTCGGAAAAGAAGGGGGATGAGGTGGGTTTCGGGATCGTGGCGCTCACCGAGCTGCGCTTCAGGTTCGGCTCCGCAGGCATTGAAATAACGCAGGACGACGCTGCGCAGGCCGCGATATTTATCGAGTTGGCCGAGGACACGCTCGACGATGGCCTTGGATTCGCCGTAGGGGCTGACGGGGGCGAAGGGAGAATCCTCCGGGATCGGGGATTGAGGAGGCTCGCCGTAAACGGCCGCGGTCGAGGAAAAAACCAGGCGAGTCACGTTGGCGCAGGCCATTGCTTCGAATAAAGACAACGATCCGCCGACGTTGTTCGAGAAATATAGAGCAGGCTCGCGGGTGGATTCGCCGACGGCGATATAGGCGGCGAAGTGAACCACAGCGTCGACCCCTTCGAGCAGCTTGACGAGGGCGGCGGTGTCTTGGAGGCGGACTACGTTTAAAAGATCGGCAGGAACGGAGGAGCGGTGACCACGCGAAAGATCGTCGACTACGAGGACGTCGAAGCCTCGCTTGATGAGATGGTGGGTGGTGATGGAGCCGATGTAACCGGCTCCGCCGGTGACTAGGATTCTTGCCATGAAGAAGTTGGCAGGCGAAACCGCCTGCCCCACCAGGGACTGAAGATTGATGAGATTTACGGCTCCTATGGCTTCAGGGCTTTTTCAATGGCCGCGGTGACTTCGGGAGAATCCGGCTTGACGGCGGGCTCAAAGCGGGCGATGACTTTGCCGTTGCGATCCACCAGAAATTTGGTGAAATTCCATTTGATTTCGCCGCCGGTCTTCGAGGCGGGGTCGGTCAGGAACTGATACAAAGGAGCCTTGTCGTCGCCTTTGACGGAAATCTTTGAATAAAGGGGGAACTTGACGTTGTATTTAGTGGAGCAGAACGTCTTAATCTCTTCGTTGGTGCCGGGTTCCTGGCCCATAAAATTGTTGGCGGGGAAGCCGGCGATGACGAAGCCCTGATCCTTATATTTTTCGTATACCGCTTCGAGCGCGGTATATTGCGGCGTATATCCGCATTTGCTGGCCACGTTGACGATCAGCATGACTTTGCCTTCGAACTTGGAAAGAGGCATAGGCTGGCCCTCAATCGACGGCAAGGTGAAGTCGTAGAGACTGGAGGCGCCAAATAAGGCAGCCGACATAAGACAGATCGCTCCAATGAATTTTTTCATAGTTTCCTCATTGTACTCCGGAAACAGTACCACGGGGTTTACAATCATAGAGGATATGGAACTTACGAAAGTCATAGCCGAACTCCGTCAAGAGCGGGCGGCCATCGATGAAGCTCTCGCCGCGCTGGATAGGATCGCGCGCGCAACGGGGGGAAAGCGCAGAGGGCGGCCTCCTTCATGGCTGACGGCAAAGACAGACGGGATCGCCGCGGCGGTTGAGGCTCCCAAGAAACGGAACCTGAGCACGGAAGTGAGAAAGAAGATGGCGGAGGCTCAGAAAAAGCGGTGGGCTGCTTACCGGAAAGAGCAGGCGGGCGAAAAATAGACAGATCGAACGAGAGGGCGCGGCTTGATGTCAAATGTGCGACTGGAATTCGAAGGACATCTGGCTGTTGTAACGCTGGAACGTCCGGAGCGCCGCAACGCACTGTCGTATGATCTGATGCAGGAATTGACGGCATGCCTGGATGGCATCGCGGCAAAGTCAGAGGTGCGCGTGGTGATTTTGCAGGCTGCGGGCAAGGTATTCTCCTCGGGACACGACTTGGCCGAAATGACTAGAGGCGGCATCGAAGATTATCGCAATATCTTCGAAATATGCGTCCAATTGATGACGAAAATCCAATCGATTCCACAGCCGGTGATCGCGCAGGTGCAGGGACTTGCGACGGCGGCAGGATGCCAACTGGTGGCGACCTGCGATCTGGCGGTGGCTAGTTCGGAGGCGGCGTTCGCGACTCCGGGGGTGAAAATCGGGCTGTTTTGCTCGACTCCGATGGTCGCGCTGACGCGGGCGATTGGGCGCAAACGGGCGATGGAGATGCTGCTGACGGGTCGGACAATCGATGCGGCGACGGCGGCGGATTGGGGATTGGTGAATCGGGTGGTTCCACCAGCGGGATTGGCGGCGGAGACACGGAAGCTGGCGGGGCAGATCGCGGAAGCGAGCTCGTTCACGGTGGCGCTGGGCAAAGAGGCGTACTACAGGCAGATCGATTTGAATCAGGCGGACGCGTATGAGTACACCGGGGAAGTGATGTCGCAAAACGCGATCGCGGAGGATGCGCAGGAGGGGATTGCGGCGTTTCTGGGGAAGAGGGCGGCGTGCTGGAAGGGGAGATCGTGATTCGAGCACTGCTGCGCCTTTGAAGGGAGGTTGGATGCCAGCCGGCGACCTCCTCATCTCGAAGCTCGATGTGGAGTGCGACGTGCCCTGCCCGGTCCAGACAGCGAAACTGAATACGGCAAGATCCGATTCCGAAGCGAAGCAGTCGTTACGTGCGTCGATTTCAATGAAGGTGTGGTCATCGTCGGGATCGACGATGGTTATGCTCAGGCGGCGCAGGTTATTGCTTCTCGTCTTCGATGCGCGTGATTCTTCGCTCGTGGATTTCGGCGATGCGGGCCAGCGCGCGGATGTTTTCGGCGTCTTGAGCGATCATCGCTTTTAGCTCGCGGGTTTCGGCCACAAGCTGGCGCGTGTCGATCGTGAGAAGCTCAATGCTCTGGGTGAGGGTCTCGTGGCGTTCTGTGAGGCGGTCCAGGCGCTCGTCGATCCTCATACTTTGATGGTAAAACACATTCCGGTATCCTATAAATTCATGCCTGAATTCAGCCGACGCACTCTTCTTCATCTTGCTCCTACCATTGCTACTCTGATCGCATCCGAAGCTGGAATTGTTGTGGAGGCTGAGGCGCAAGGGCGCGGGCCGCAGACGCCGCAGCGGGTTTCGAAAGAACAGTTGAAGGCCGCGCTGGAAATTATCGGGCTCGAGTTCACGGAGGCGCAGCGCGAGCAGATGCTGCCGGGTGTCAATCGGGCTTTAAACTCCTATGAAGCGCTGCGGAAAATCGATGTTCCGCTGGATACGGAGCCGGCATTTCACTTTCAGCCGTCCTTGCCGGGGAAGGAACCGAAAGCTCGGCCGTCGAAATTCCTGCCCACGCGGGTCACCAAGCCGGTGGCGTTTAAGGATCCCGAAGAGCTCTGCTTCCTGCCGGTGACGGAGCTTTCGGCGCTGGTGAGGGCGCGCAAAATCACCTCCACCGATTTGACGAAGATGTATCTGGCGCGACTGAAGAAGTATTCGCCCAAGCTGCTGTGCGTGATCACGCTGACGGAGGAGTTGGCGCTGGAGCAAGCGGCTCGCGCGGATAAGGAGATCGCGGCGGGAAAATATCGCGGCGCGCTGCATGGGATTCCATTTGGCGCGAAGGACCTTTTTAATACCAAAGGGATCAAGACGACTTGGGGTGCGGAGCCGTTTCAGGAACAGGTTCCGGCGTATACATGCACGGCGATCGATCGGTTGGAAAAAGCGGGCGCGGTGTTGTTGGCCAAATTGTCGATGGGCGCGCTGGCGCAGGGCGACAAATGGTTCGGGGGCGTGACGAAGAATCCGTGGAACCTGGATCAGGGATCGAGCGGATCGTCGGCGGGGTCGGCGTCGGCGACGTCGGCGGGGCTGGTGGGATTTTCCATTGGCACGGAGACTCTGGGGTCGATCGTGAGTCCGAGCACTCGCTGCGGAGTCACAGGGCTGCGGCCGACGTACGGCCGGGTGAGCCGCTATGGGGCGATGGGGCTCAGTTGGAGCATGGATAAGATCGGGCCGATCTGCCGGTCAGTGGAAGATACCGCGCTGGTGCTGAACGCGATGTACGGACCGGACGGCCACGACGTGACGACCATCGATGCGCCGTTCGACTGGAATCCGGCGACGCCGCTGGCAAGCTTGAAAATCGGGTATCTGAAAAATGAGTTCGAGCGTACCGGCGGGGGCGGACGGCAGCAGCAGAATCCCGAGGTTGCCGCGGCGCGCAAGAAAATCTACGACGACGCGTTCGAAGCGCTGCGGAAGGCGGGCGCGAACATGGAAGCGACGGAACTTCCGGACATGAACTCGCAGCCGCTCACCGTGATCCTGAATGCGGAGGCCGCGGCGGCGTTCGACGATATTACGCGCGACGGGCGCGTCAGCCAGCTTAGCGGCCAGGAAAATGGCGATTGGCCGAACAGCTTTCGCACGTCGCGCATGATTCCGGCGGTGGAATATATTCGCGCGATGAGGGAGCGGACGATTCTCCAGCAGAATTTTCACGCGTTTATGGAGAAGTGGGATGTGCTGATTGTCCCCACGGGGACCGCGACGTTGCAGATCACGAATCTGACCGGTCATCCGCAGGTGGCTGTGCCGTGCGGGTTTTTGAATGGAAACAGTCCGCAGAGCATTATTTTTACGGGTCGTTTATATGAAGAAGGGACGCCGCTGCGGGTGGCGCACGCGTTCGAGCAGGCTACTGAATGGCACAAGATGCATCCAAAGATGGATTGGGTGTAAGGGGTGTAACGAGGCGAATTTTCGTCGGCGGAATCGCGAGCGCGTGCGTGCCGCGGCGGGAATATCTGACGCTCGAAGCAATCGCGGCGGAGCGGATGCCGCATCGAATGATGGTGAGCGGCGTGGCTCGGTCTCCGTTTTTCGAATTGCGGGATTACGGGACGGCGTCTCCAGAGTTAGATGCGATCCTGAGGGCGCGGGGCCGTGCGGTGCGCTTGGAAAACGGCAAATTTCTGTTTCCCTTCGAATCCCTGGCTGCACGGGAGCAGGTTTGGAGAGGCATGAGCGTGGATCCGGATTGGATAGGCTTGCTGCCGCACGTGGCTCTCAATGAAATCGCGGTATTTCGAACGCTGTGAACGTGCGGGCACACTCGTCGAAAGCTACACGGCTAGTTCATAAAGATAATCGACTTGCGCCCGAATGGCTCCCGCGATGCCTTGGACTTTTGGATTCGCGGATTCGATGACGTAATATTCGTTGGGCGCGTGGGCTCCACTGCCATGGCCCAGCCCGAAGTGGCCGGCAGGCAGCCGGAGAGGATCGCCGGTGAAAATATATCCGGGCCAGGAGCCGGCGAGGCGAGGCCACAGGATGGGATCAAGACCGGCCTTGCGATAAACCGCAGCCTGTGCGCGAATCAGAGAGGAGTTGGCATCGGTCGAAGTTGGATCGTAGCCGCCGCTCATATTCACTTCGATATCGCCGAAGCCGCGCTTGGCCAGATGCGCCTTCAATGCGGCGAGCGAGCCCAACGCGGTCATGCCGGGCACTAATCGCAGGTCCATTTTCGCGACGGCTTTGTGAGGCAGTACGGTCTTGCCACCGGGGCCGGTGTAGCCAGCCACGAGCCCCTCAATATTGACGGTCGGGCGTCCGACCAGCAGTTCCTGGGACTCCAGGAAATCGACATTGTGAACCCAATGTTCGACGCCCTCCTGCCGCATGATCATGGCTTCGTTCATGCGCTTGGAAGCGTCGCGGATCAGCGCCTTATCGGCGGGGGTCAGCGGAAGAGCCTTATCGGCATAACCGTCGATGGCCGGCGTATGGCCGTCGGGACCGACCAGCGTCGCCAGCGCCTGGACGAGATGCCAGACGGGGCTGTCCACACGCGCTTCGTTGCTCGAATGCAAATCTTCCTTGGGTCCGCGATGCCAGCGTTCGGCGCTGGAAACGAGTTCGAGCTCGACCACGCCTTTCGCGCCCAGATTGATGGTGACGGAGCCATCGAGCGACTGCATCGGCATGGGCATGTAGACGCCGCTGCATTTCTTCAACGCAGCAAGAATATCCGGCCGCCGGACGACCTGGGTGAAGTGCGGCGAGCCGATTTCCTCCTCGCCTTCGGCAACGAAAACCAGGTTCACAGGGAGCTTGCGCCCCGCGGCTTTAAAGGCGTGCAGGGCGGCGATCCAGGTGGCTTCGGGTCCTTTTTGATTCACCGCTCCCCGGCCGATCAGGACCTTCCCGAGGCCCGGTTTATCGACCAGCGCGGCGTCAAAGGGCGGCGAGGACCACTCCGATGGATCGGCTTGCTTCACGTCGTACATGAAATAGACGCCAACGGTTTTCGGCGCACCCGCGTCAAGGGTCGCGAAGACACCGGGATGTCCGTCGGTGGGTACTTTCGTTACCGTGTCGAAGCCGGCGTCGCGCAGCAGCCGCATCATGTGGTCGCAGCCTTCGGTCATGCCGCGATTTTCGGCGGCGATGGACGGCTGGCGGATCCAATCCTGAAGGCGATGGATGGATTCGTCGTGTTGCTTATCGATCTCGCCTTGGATGGCTTTCAGGTCGGATGTTTCGGCAGCGATCGAACGGTTAGCGGACGTCAGCGCGGCTGCGCCGGTTAAGGATTGGCGAAGGAATCTGCGTCGGTTCATGGTCTGACGAGTATACAACGGAGGTCAATAAGATTTCGCGATGACCACGCGATGGCCGACTTCTTCGCCGGTCACGATGCACTTACCGGGGCCGTCGTATTCGTCAACTAAGGGCATATTGCGCACGCTGGCTTTGAACGATTTGACACGCGCGTCAGTTTCCGGATCGTCTTTCAAATGAGCCATCACGAATTTGCCATCGCCGACCATCGACTCGGCTTCTTCGATCGAATTCGCGAGGACTGTATTGTCCTTGAGGCGTTGTTTCGCAGCGGTGAAAAGATCCTTCTGCATGGCTTCGAGCGTCGCGGCCAGCTTTGCTACGGCGTCGCTTTGCGGAATCACTTCCTTGACTCCCGTATCGCGGCGCTTCATGACGATATTGCCGCTTGCGACATCGCGGGGGCCGAGTTCGAAAACCACCGGCACGCCGAGCCTTTCCCAGTGGAAAAACTTCGCGCCGGGGCTGATGCCTTCGCGCAGGTCGATGTGCGCGCCGAGATCCTGCGCCAGCTTAGCGGCTACTTCCATGACTTGCGCGCGCTCAGCTTCCTTGCGGAAAATCGGCACGAGCACCGATTTGCGCGGAGCGACTTTGGGAGGCAGGACTAAACCTTTGTCGTCCGAATGAGTCATGATTAATCCGCCGATCAGGCGCGTCGAAACACCCCAACTGGTCTGCCAGACGTAATCGAGCTTGCCTTCCTTACTCTGAAACTGAACGTCGAACGCCTTGCCGAAATTCTGACCCAAATCGTGACTGGTGCCTGCTTGCAGAGCCATGCCGTTTTGCATCATCGCCTCGATGGAGTACGATTTCAAAGCTCCGGCGAATTTCTCGGCGCGCGTTTTTGCCCCTTTAATGATGGGCATGGCCATGACGTCTTCGGCAACCTCGGCATAGACGTCAAGGATCCGCAGGACCTCCTCCACGGCTTCTTCATGGGTCGAATGCGCGGTGTGGCCTTCCTGCCAGAGAAACTCCGTGGTGCGCAGAAACATGCGCGTGCGCAGTTCCCAGCGGATCACGTTCGCCCACTGATTGTAGAGCAGAGGCAGGTCCCGATAGCTCTGAATCCACTTGGCGAAAAAGTGGCCGACGATGGTCTCAGACGTCGGACGAATGACGTATGGCTCTTCGAGCTCTTTGCCGCCGGCGATGGTGACGACGGCCAGCTCCGGCGAAAATCCTTCGACGTGCTCGGCTTCCTTCTTGAGAAAACTTTGCGGGATAAGCAGCGGAAGATAGATGTTCTGATGGCCGGTGGCTTTGAAGCGATTATCGAGTTCGCGTTGGAGGATTTCCCACACGGCGTAACCGTTGGGGCGGATGACCATGCAGCCTTTGACGACCTCGGCCGGCTCCGCCATATCGCCTTCTAAAACCACGTCCTGATACCACGCGGCGAAATCCTGGGCGCGCGTCGTGATGGGAGAATCTGTCATTTGATACCGATTTTCAGGGTATCAAGGGTGCTGGCGGTGGCGCGATCAAGATTCGCGGCGGCCACGGCGAGATCGGCCAAGGCGCGCACTTCGCGGGTGCGGGCAACGATCAGATCGGTCTGGCGCTGGAGCACCAGGAACACGGTCGAGGTGCCGGATTGAAACTGGCGCTGTTCACTCGAATACTGTTCCTCCGCCGATTGACGGGCGAGAATCGACGCGGCGTAGCGTGCCTGCGCGGAAGACGCGGTCTGCAAAGAATTACGCACATCGGCTTCAATCAGCATCTCAGCCTGATCGCGGAGCGCCCGCAGGCGCTTACCTTCCGCGGCGGCGACGGCGAGGTTGGCTTCCGCGGTGCGGTTGCGGATTGGAAAGGAGAATTGCAAGCCGACCTGCACGGAGGGAAAAGTGCCGGCTCCGATCGTATTCCATGCTTGGCCGTAGCCGCCGATGAGATTCGGAGGGACGGCGCTGGCGAAGAGCGCGGTATTGAGCGGAGGCACGCCGGCGAGGGCCGAAAGCTCATTCAATTGCGTGAGCAAGGCTCCGAAACCGCCGGTGATTGGATTCGACGCCTGGCTGGTGGCGAGGCCGGAAAGGCCGGCCAGGCTAGCGTTGGCGAAGGCGTCGATGCGAGGCTTCGCCAATTCGCGGCTGAGGCGCGCATCGAGTTTGTTGATCTCAATCGACAAATCGCTCTGCTTCAATTCCGGACGCATCGCGATGGCCTGCTTCGTCGCGGCGTCGAGCTCAGGCAGAGCGATGCTGACCGGCGCGGGCGTTTCCGGGATCAGCGCCGAGCCCCACAGCAGATCGGTTCGATTCGAGGTGATCATCTGCTTCAATGTGTTTTCGGCGCGGGTGAGCGCTTCCTGCGCGGTGAACACATTTTGACGAAAGGTGGCCATCTGCGTCTGCGCGGCGACCACATCGATGCGGGCGAGAAGTCCCTGCTCTGCCTGGCGGCGATTGCTGGAAAATTGCTGCTCCGCGAGGCGCACCGCTTCGATTTGGACCTCCAGATTTCGACGCGCATAATCGAGATCCCAATAGGCGTCGACGGCTTGCGTGACAATCTCAATCACGCGCTGGCGAAGCTGCTCCGCGGTAAGGCTGCGATTTTGAATCGCCACTTGCAGACGATGCCGGTTATCGTCGAAGAGCAGCCCTCTCCACAACGGCTGGGTGAGTTTCACGCCGATGCTCGATGGATATTGCGGGTTCAGAGAAAGGAATTGGTTGTCGCTGTTGACGCGGGACGTGGATAAGTCCAGTTCATAGGTTCCACCGAGCCAGGGCGACGCTCCGGTGAGCGATGGCGTAAGGTCCAGCTCCTTGGTGGTGAGCCTGCCGTTCGGGCCGCCGCTGAGCGACGATGCGGCGGGTGCGACGGTCTTCTGATCGTCGCCCTTGACTCCGAGAACAGGGTCATAATAGCCGCGCGCGCCTTTGATGTTGTAGCGGGCTTCATCGAGAAGAATGCGGGAGACGGCGAGATCGCGATCGTTCGAAAGCGTGCGCTCCACCACTTCGCCCAGACTGATTTTTCGTTCGCCGAGCACGCCGACGCGCGAAGGGACCGTGAGCGGATCAAGGACCGGAAGCTGCGGCGAGGGCGGCTCCTGCCCATGGATGGGGAGGGCGATCATCAAAATGAGAAGAAACATCGCGAAGCGAGCGCGCAGATTCTTGAAGCCGGCGAACATGCCGCGGACGAAGGAATGCTCGGCGATATCTTCGAAAATGGAATAGAAAACCGGCACTGCGAGCAGCGTCAGCACCAGGCACAACAACTGTCCGCCGGCGACCATCACGCCGATGGTGCGATTCGTCGACGATCCGGCGCCGGTTGAGAAAACCAGAGGAATCATCCCCGCGACCAGAGCGATGGTGGTCATCAGAATCGGCCGCAAGCGGTCGCGATTGGCTTGCATGATCGCATCGTGGCGAGTGAATCCAGCGGCGCGCAGGCCGTTCATATGATCGATCTGCAAAATGGCATTTTTCTTGACGATGCCAAACAGCAGCAGTAAGCCGAGTCCGGAAAAAATGTTGAAGCTCTGGTTGGCGATCAGCAACGAGACGATGCCGAACGGGACGGCCAGCGGCAGAGTGAGCAGAATCGTGATGGGATGCAGGAACGATTCGAACTGCGCCGCCAGAACGATGTACATAAAGATAAACGTCAGCGAGAACGCGAGGATAAAGTAGTAGCCGGTGCGCTGCAATTCCTTCGAGGTACCGCTGGCGCCGTAGGAATATTCGGGGCCCATGCCCAGTGCCTTTGCGTCGTCGGCCACCTGGCTCAAGATCGCCGCCTGCGATCCTCCGGCCAGCATGTTGCCGGTGAGCGTGACCTGCCTTTGGCGATTCAGGCGATTGATCGACGATGGGCCGGTGCCGTTGCGGATCGAGACCACTTCATCCAGGCCGACCGAGCCTTGCTTGGTGGAAGGGACGGTCATTTTTTCGAGCCCTTCGACGGTGCCGCGCGAAAGCTGCTGGGCGCGCACCACTACGTCGAACTGATCGTCGCCGGTGTTGAATGTCGAATCCTTCTGCCCCGCCACCAGCGTATTGATGGCCTGTTCGATGTTCTCGACCGAGACGCCCATATCGGCCGCGCGGGCGCGATCGATCTCCACGTGAACCTCGGGATTGCCGCTGCGGAGAGTCGAATCGGTATCGGTCAATTTGGGGATCACCTTCATCTTCGCCATCAGTTGATCGGAGTATTCAGTGAGCTTCTGAAGGTCCGGCCCTTGCACGAAAAACTGAATATCGGCATTGCTCTGATCGTTGCCGACGGCGTTAATCAGCTCGACGCTGGTGCGGATCTCCGGCGGATATTGTTTCAGTAGATCGCGCACGCGCTGCATGAGCTGCTGCTGCGAGAGCTGGCGCTTATCCATGTCGACCAGTTGCACGAAAGTGGTCGCGTTGTTGACCGAGCGATCGGAGCCGCCGCCCACCGTGGCGAGCGTATGCAGGACGCCAGGCAGTGCGCGGATCTGCTGCGAGACGCGCTCCACCAGATTGGTGGTAGAAGCGAGCGAAGTCCCCTCCGGCGCGCGGATCAATACGTTGAACTGCGATTGATCGTCGACCGGAACGAAATTCTTGCCGACGAACATGAACAGCGGCACGATGCTGAAAATCACCAGTCCGCAAATCAGCAGGACGGTCTTGCGATGCGACATCGCCCATTCCAGCCACTTCGTATAATTGCCGTCCAGGACCCGGAAAACGGCTGATTCTTTCGAGCCATGATCCTTTTCAGGCTTCTTCACAAATCGCGAACACAGCATCGGCGTGAGCGTGAAGGAAACCAGCAGCGACACGGCGATGGCGAATGCGGAGGTGAAGCCGAACGAACTCATGAATCGTCCGACAATGCCTCCCATGAATCCGACCGGGAGAAAAACGGCGAGCAGAGAGAGCGTGGTCGCCATGACGGCAAAGCCGATGTCGCGCGTCCCTTCGATGGCCGCCTCGAACGGAGACATGCCTTTTTCTTCCATGAAGCGATAGATATTTTCTAGAACGATAATGGCGTCGTCGATCACGATCCCGACCATCAGCGTCAGCGCCAGCATAGTGATCTGGTTCAGCGTGAACCCCACCGCGGCCATCAACGCAAAGGTCGAAATAATGGACGTCGGGATCGCGACTGCCGCAATCAGAGTGGTGCGGATGTTCGCCAAGAATAGAAAAATGATGATCGACGCAAAGATACTGCCTTCAATCAAATGATGCCGGATGTTGTTCACCGATGCTTCAATAAAGACCGATTGGTCGCTGATGACTTCAGCATGAATATCTTTGGGCAGCAGCGCGGTAATTTCCTTCAACCGCTGCTTGATCTCGGTCGCGGTGGCCACCGTATTCTCACCGGATTGCTTCGAAACGACCAGCGTCACAGCCGCCGTGCCATCCAGGCGCGCCGCCGTTCGAGGCTCCTCATAACTATCTTCGGCGTAACCGATGTCGGAAATTTTCACCACGTAGCCGTTGCGGTTGATGATGGCGATTTGATTGAATTGGGCCGGTTCGACCACTTTTCCGGTGGTGCGAACGGTAAATTCCTTGGCTCCGGCGTTGAGGCTGCCGCCGGGCAATTCAAGATTCTGCTGCCGCACGGCGTTGAACACATCGGTGACGGTCAGGTTGTAGGCGCGCAAGCGATCGGGATCGACCACCACGTGAATCTCCCGTTTGGCGCCGCCCAGGATGGTGATTTCGCCCACGCCCTTGGCGTTCTCAAGCTGCTGCTTGATCCGTTTATCCGCGATCAACGTCAGGTCGCGAATGGAACGCGGCGCAGAGATGGCGATCTGCACCACCGGCGCGGCATCGGGGTCGAGTTTCTGCACCACCGGAGGTTTCGCCGTCTGCGGAAGGTCGGCGACGATTAGGTTTACTTTATTTTGAATTTCCTGCGCCGCGATGTCGCCATTCTTTTGTAAAAGAAAACTGACGACCACGACGGAGCGGCCTTCTGACGATGTCGAACGCACTTCGTCGATCAGGCTGATGGTGTTCACAGCGTCTTCCACTTTTTTCGTAATCTCGGTTTCAATTTCTTCCGGCGAAGCGCCCGGATCGGTCACGGTCACCGTGACGGCCGGAATATCGACTTTCGGAAAGAGATCGACGCCGAGAGAAAAATAAGAAAACGCCCCCACCACGACCAGGGCGAGAATCAGCATCGTCGTAAAGACGGGCCTGCGGACGCACAGTTGCGCGAGTGCGTGCATTACTTCACCTCCACAGGCGAGCCGTCGAACAAGTCGCTCTGATGATTCGTCGCGACGATTTCCTTGCCCGTGAGGCCCGATAGAATGCGGATGGAGCCGCCCTCCGTTTCGCCGGTGAGCACCACGCGTAGATGGGCGACGTTGACGCCGACTGGATTTTCAATCACGAAGACCTGATTGGCGTCCGTCGTGCGATCGTGAATCACGGCGGAGCGCGGCACAAACACGGCGTCTTCAGTGCCCGGCAGAAGCACGCGCGCGGTGGCGAACATTCCGGGACGCAGCTCCGCTTTCGGATTTGGGAAGCGCGCCTCCAGAATAAACGCGCGCGAATTCGGATCGACCGAAGGATTGATCGCCGATACTTTCCCCTGGAAGTCGCGATCGGGGAACGCGGAAACGTGCGCGATCACCGCCATCCCCACGCTGGCGCGGGCGCTGCGCTGTTCCGGCGTCTGCAACTGGAGCTTCATGCTGCCGATGCGGACGATGGTCGCGATTTTATCGGTGACCGCGACGTGTTCCCCCGCCGCCACGGGGCGCGCCGAAATATAGCCGTCGAAGGGTGCGCGAATGGTGGTGTCGGCGATACCTTTTTGAGCCTGCGCCAACTGCGCGCGCATACTTTCGAGCGTGGCCTGGGAGCCTTCGATCATGCCGTTCAACTGGCGCGCCGCATTCAACGCCGCTTCATATTGCTGCCTGGCCGCGTTGGCCTGCGCGTCCGCGGTCTCCTGCTGGGTGCGCGCTTTTTCGAACGCGCTGCGCGAAACATCGCCGGTTTTCACCAGACTTTCGTAGCGTTTGGCATCGGCCGCGGCGAGCTTGGCCTGCGCCTCCGCCGATTCATAATTCGCCTTCGCGCCGGCAACCTCCGGCACAGCGGTGGCGTCGAACGTTCGATTCGCAACCAAACCGATGCGGGATTGCGCCTGACGAACCGCCGCCGTGGCCTCGTCCAATTGAGCGCGCATCTGGTCGAGCTTCAATTGCGCGTCGCGATGATCCAGCTCGCAGACGACTTGGCCTTGTTTGACGAAATCGCCGACATTTACCGGCGTCGCGGTCACCAGGCCGGCGACGCCGGACGCGATGTCGGACGATTCGTCGGCAACGAACGATCCTGTCTCGGCAAATCCAGCCGATACCTGGCGGATCGCCGCCGTTGCCGTGGAAATGGGGACCGCCTTCGGCGCGGCGGCCGCGGACGACGCTTGGGCGGATGGTTTCGACCCGCATGCGGCCTGAAACAAGGCCGCGGACAATATGCAGATTAACGTTACGATTCTCATTTTGATTTTTTATTTTTTCCCCGGATGCCGTTCATCATGATGCTGGTGAAAGCTTCAACTGCCTGGTCGTCTTTCAGAATTCCGTCCTCCGCATTCAGCGCGAAATAATTCGCCATGCCGCAAAGGGCGACGATCATCGCGCCTGAATTGATGTGCCGCAGCGCGCCGGAGCGCTGGCGCCGGTCGAGATAAGCGCGAAGGGAAGCGAACATGGGCAGGCCGAATTCGCGGCGGTAAATCGTCGCCAGTTCGTGGCCCTCCAGGCTCGCGTGTAGCATCAGCCTTTCGAAACGCGCGTCTTTCCGATGTCCGCCAATGATCTCGCGGGCGATCGTGCGGAACAGCCCCTCGTCATCGCGGCGCTTCATGCACTCCTCGATGCCGGCCAGCGCCTGCTGCGCTCCGGTCGAATTGATGTTGTGTTCGATGATGGCGGTGTATAAATCGCGTTTGGTGGCGAAATGGCGAAAGATGATCGCTTCGGAGACGCCGGCTGCCAGCGCGATTTCCTTGGTAGTGGTCCCCGCGAAGCCTTTGCGCGAAAACAGATCCATGGCGGCTTCGATTAACTGCCGGCGGCGGTCCGTGGCTGGGAGGCGGAGGGTGGGAGAAGGCACGTGAGTCTCATTGTAAGTAAGTACTCACTTACATGTCAAGCCGAGCGGCTTGCACACTATCCTTAATAAACATGGCCAAGCGATTCAAGGACCTGACCGAACGGGAGATTCTGGCTCTCGCCATCTCTCTCGAAGAGGAGGACGCGCGCATCTTCGGCGATTTTGCCGACGGCTTGCGCGCCGAGTTCCCCGCCTCGGCGAAAATTTTCGAGGAGATGCAGGCCGAGGAATCCGAGCACCGCGCCCGCCTCTTCGCGCTCTATCAGGAGCGCTTCGGCAATCATATCCCGCTCATCCGCCGCGAAGATGTCTCAGGATTCGTCCGCCGCCGCCCGATGTGGCTTTCGCGCCCTTTGGGAATCAAGGCCGTGCGCAGGCAGGCCCAGTTGATGGAAATGGAAACGCGCCAGTTCTATTTGAAGGCGCTCCCAAAAGTGACCGACGCGTCCACCCGCAAGCTGCTGGGCGACCTCGAAGAAGCCGAGCGCCAGCATCAGCGCACCGCCGGGTCGATGGAAGAAAAGCATCTGGATCCGCATTCGCGCGCCGCCGAAGATGCCGGTGCGGAGAAGCTGTTTTTATTGCAGGTGATTCAGCCCGGGCTGGTCGGCTTGATGGACGGCTCCGTATCCACGCTCGCGCCGGTATTCGCCGCCGCATTTGCGACGAAAGATAGCTGGGACGCGTTTTTAGTAGGCCTCGCGGCCTCGGTGGGCGCGGGTATTTCCATGGGATTCGCCGAAGCGTTGTCTGACGATGGATCGCTCACCGGGCGCGGCCGTCCGTTGATTCGAGGAACGGTGTGCGGCCTCATGACCACCGCCGGCGGCATCGGCCACACGCTGCCGTATCTCATTCACGATTTTCGGGTCGCGACCGGGATCGCGGGAATCGTCGTGGCCATCGAACTGGCGGTCATCAGCTACATCCGCCATCGTTATATGGATACGCCCTGGTATTCCGCCGCGTTCCAGGTGGGCGTGGGCGGAGTGCTGGTGCTGATCACCGGAATTCTTATTGGCAGCTCGTAGAGTGTGGTCGGCTTGTTCAGTCCGGTTCCGGCGTCATACCGAACTCCTCCGGATGCTGCGATACATATGAGAATAACAAGTCCGTCAGGTTGTGGGGATATGCCATGAATTCGTCGTCTAACTCTGCCAGTTTGCCCAGCGTGTCGTCCGAGAACTCAAGCGCGACCGCCGAAATGTTGCAACCTGCGGGTAAGATGAAACGATGGATCATCTCCCGCGACGCCTTGCTCTGATCGCGATCGCACTCGCGATCGTGCTCGGCGGCGGTACCGCGGGTTTCGTTCTCATCGAGCACTATCCGGTGTTCGATGCGTTCTACATGACGCTGACCACAGTCACCACCGTCGGTTATGGAGAGATTCGTCCGCTCAGCCACATCGGGCGCGTGTTCAATTCATTCCTGATCTTTTTCGGCGTCAGCGTGATGCTGCTGGCCATTGGCGCCATGACGCAGACCATCATCGAACTGGAGCTGAATCAATTTTTCGGAAAGCGGCGGGTCAAGAAAATGATCGAAAAACTGCAAGGCCACTTCATCGTCTGCGGCTACGGTCGCGTAGGGCGCGGCGCGGCGGATGAACTGCGGCTGCAAGGCGCGAAGTTCGTAATTGTCGACCATAATGAGGATAAAGTCGAGCTGGCTATCAAAGACGGAATGCTCGCCGTGCTGGCCGACGCCAGCCGCGACGACGTGCTGCGCGAAGTGGGCATCGACCGCGCCAAGGGTCTGATTGCCACGCTTGCATCGGACGCCGATAATCTTTTTCTCATTTTGTCCGCCCGGACGCTGAATTCGAAGATCCAACTGACGGCCCGCGTGGCGGAGCAGACGTCGGAGGAGAAACTACGCCGCGCCGGAGCCGATTTCGTGTTCGCGCCCTACAACAGCACCGGCCATCGCATGGCGCAAGCGCTGCTAAAGCCGCACGTGCAGCAGTTCATCGACTTCACCACTCAGAACATGGAAGTGAAGGTGAATATCGAGCAGGTGCGCGTTTCGGCGCGTAGCGCGTTCGTCGACGCCACTATCGCCGGCATGCAGATCCGCAGTGAGATGGGTGTGATCGTGCTCGCGATCCGCAAAGCCGACGGCAAAATGATATTCAATCCGCCGTCTGAAACGCACATCTCCGTGGGCGATCATTTAATTGTGATGGGACAGCCGGAAGGTTTGCAAAAACTGGAGCAGCTCTTGAACGAGGCTCCCGTATGAAGAACATTTTGACCGCGGAGCAAATGCGCGAAGCGGACCGCCGCACCATCGCCGCCGGGACTCCGGGCGATGTTCTGATGGAGCGCGCCGGCACCCGCGTCGTCGAAGTTCTGGAGCGTGAGTTCGCCCCGCTGACCGCGCAGCGAGTCGTCATCTTTTGCGGCAAAGGAAATAACGGCGGCGATGGATTGGTAGTCGCGCGATTGCTGGAGGGTAAGGTTGCGGCGTTGCAGGTAGTGCGCGCCGACGATGCCCCGATACCCGTCGATCGCGATGCAACGATTGTTATCGACGCTCTCTTAGGTACAGGATTCAAAGGCGTAGTCGAAGGCCGCTACGCCGAACTGATTCGCTCCATCAACGAAGATTTCCCACAAGCGAAAATTGTCGCCGTAGATATCCCGTCGGCATTGCAGGTGCGCGCCGATATCACCGTGACCTTCGCCGCCCTGAAGGTCGACCTCGTGATCGGCGATGGTGCGGAGAATGTCGGCAGAATGATCGTCGCCGATATCGGAATCCCGCCGGAATTCCTGCAATCCGATCTGCATCTTTCAGAGGCGAACGATTTCGCCGCACTCTTTAAGCCGCGCAAACGCGATTCGAATAAAGGGATGTACGGTCACGTATTGCTGATCGGCGGAGCCGCGGGAAAATCCGGCGCGGCAGCGATGTCAGGGCTCGCTGCATTGCGCGCAGGCGCAGGCCTGGTCACCGTGGCCTGTGCCGACGCGTCTAAACTGGTCCCCGAATTGATGACCGAATCGCTGGACCATTTTTCGCTGGAGAAGAAAACGGTGATCGCGGTCGGACCCGGACTTGGGCCGGCAAAAGACCTGCTCGCGAACCTGATGCGCGAAGTGAAGGTACCGATGGTCATCGATGCCGACGGCCTGAACTCCATCGCCGGGACCGATTTTCGCGGTCGCGGCGTCGAGACGATTCTGACGCCACATCCCGGCGAAATGGCTCGCCTCGTCGGCGGGAAATTTACCGACCGCCTGACCACCGCACGAACCTTCGCGCGCGATCGAAACGTGTTGCTGGTGTTAAAAGGTCAAGGAACCCTCATCGCCCTACCAGACGGCCAAGTGTGGGTAAATCCCACCGGTTCGCCATCGATGGCGAAGGGCGGAACCGGCGACATTCTCACCGGCATGGTCGCCGGAATGGTCGCCCAGCATCCCGGCGATACCGCGACAGCGGTCCGCGCCGCGGTATGGCTCCACGGCCGCGCCGGCGAGCTCGGCGCAGAGGAATGGACCGATAAGTGTCTGCTCGCCAGCGAGCTGCTGAATTATCTGCCGAGAGCAATCAGAGAATGCCTGTGAATCGCTCTCCTCAATCTGCGCGCCGCTCCCAACCGAGCCGTGACCACAGGGAGCGGTGTCCAAAGCGCGTTGAACGCACCGCTCCCTGCGGTCACGGCTCCGTAAAAACGCGACACGTCAACCAGCCATGCTAAACGAGGAATCCTACCTCACCTCCTCCGACGAAGAAACCGTCGAGCTAGGCCGCTCCATCGCCCGCACCTTGCCGAAGAAAATCTGCATCCTCTTAATAGGCAATCTCGGCGCCGGGAAAACGACCCTTGCCAAAGGCATCATCCACGGCCTCGGCGCCGCCGAAGCGGATGAGGTCGCCAGCCCTACCTATACGCTTGTGCACGAATATGGAGGCGGCAGCGTTTTCCATATAGATCTGTACCGGCTGGACCAGCCGCAACAGGTCGCGACTCTGGGACTAGATGATATTTTCGACCGCGAAGCAGTGGTCTTAATCGAATGGGGTGAACGGTTTCCAGCCCTCATGCCGGCCCAAAGAATCGAGATCCGGCTCCGAGCAATGGGAATCGACGAGCGCCAAATAGAAATTTTAAGTGTCTAGTAATCAGATATTTACATAAAAATATTGTCACTCGACGCGAGACTGTGCTAATAATAGAACCTGGGACCCGGCGAGTTACTGCCACCGCGTCCCGATATTGACTCACGTCAGGCAATTTTTAACAGAAACCCAAGGAGGTTGATCCATGAACATTCGACCGCTGCACGACCGCATTGTGGTTAAACGGCTCGAAGAAGACGAATCGAAAGTCGGTGCTTTATTTATTCCCGACTCGGCAAAGGAAAAGCCGCAGAAAGGTGAGGTCGTTGCCGTCGGCAAGGGCAAACACGCTGACGATGGAAAGCTGATTCCCCTGGATGTCCAGGCCGGCGATCAGATTCTGTTCGGCAAATATTCTGGCTCGGACATCAAGCTCGATGGCACCGAATACCTCATCATGCGCGAAGACGAAGTTCTCGCGGTGCTCGAGGGTGGCGCTAAGAAAGCGAAAGCTTAGTTTTTAAAGGAGATTTTCAAACATGGCTGCAAAACAAATTGTTTATAGCGAAAATTCCCGCCAGGCGATTCTGCGCGGCGTGAACCAACTGGCCGATGCCGTGAAAGTGACGTTGGGACCCAAGGGCCGGAACGTTGTCCTCGAGAAAAAGTTCGGCGGACCGACCATCACCAAAGACGGCGTGACGGTGGCGAAGGAAGTGGAGCTGAAGGATCCGCTCGAAAACATGGGCGCGCAGCTGGTGCGCGAAGTGGCGTCGAAGACCTCCGATATGGCGGGCGACGGCACCACCACCGCAACCATTCTGGCCCAGTGCATCTACCGCGAAGGCGTGAAGAGCGTCGCCGCCGGTGCGAATCCGATGGCCCTGAAGCGCGGTATTGAGAAGGCCGTCGAGCTGGTTGTTGAAGAAGTCAAGAAGCACTCGAAGAGCATCTCCGGCGATATGATCGCGCAGGTTGGCACCATCTCCGCCAACGGCGATCCCACCATCGGCAACACCATCGCCGAAGCGATGAAGAAGGTTGGCAAGGACGGCGTGATCACTGTCGAAGAGTCGAAGACCATGTCGACCGAACTGTCTACCGTCGAAGGCATGCAGTTCGACCGCGGCTACCTCTCGCCCTACTTCATCAGCGATCCGGAGCGTATGGAGTGCGTGCTCGAAGATCCCTACATCCTGATCCACGAGAAAAAGATCAGCAACATGAAGGACCTGCTGCCGGTACTGGAGCAGATCGCCCGTTCTGGCAAGCCGTTGCTCGTCATCGCCGAGGAAGTGGAAGGCGAAGCGCTGGCCACTCTCGTCGTTAACAAGCTGCGCGGCACGTTGAACGCTTGCGCGGTGAAGGCTCCTGGATTCGGCGATCGCCGCAAGGCGATGCTCGAAGATATCGGCATCCTCACCGGCGGCCAGGCGATCTTCGAAGAAACCGGCATCAAGCTCGAAGGCGTCCAGCTTAAAGATCTGGGTCGCGCCAAGCGCGTCACCGTCGATAAGGACAACACGACGATCATCGATGGCGTGGGCGATCACAAAACCATCGAAGGCCGTATTAAACAGCTCCGCGCTCAGATCGAGGAAACCACCTCCGATTACGATCGCGAGAAGTTGCAGGAGCGCCTCGCCAAGCTCGCCGGCGGCGTAGCGATCATCAAGGTCGGCGCGGCTACCGAGACTGAGATGAAGGAAAAGAAGGCTCGCGTCGAGGATGCTCTGCATGCCACGCGCGCGGCCGTCGAAGAAGGCATCGTTCCCGGCGGCGGCGTAGCACTGCTCCGCGCGGCATCGGTCCTCGACGGTTTGAAGATCGAAGGCGATGAGAAGATCGGGTACGACATCATCCGCCGCGCTTGTGAAGAACCGGTTCGCCAGATTACGGGCAACGCGGGCTTCGAAGGCGCCATCATCATCGAAAAGATCCGCGCCAACAAGGATCCTCACTACGGCTTCAACGCAGCCACCGCTGTGTATGAGGACCTGGTGAAATCCGGCGTCATCGATCCGACCAAGGTAACGCGGTCGGCCTTGCAGAATGCCTCGTCGATCAGCGCCCTGATGCTGACCACCGAAGCCATGATCTGCGAAATCCCGGAGAAAAAGGCTGCCCCGCCGCCGTGCTCGCCGCCGCCCGGCATGGGGGCAGCACGGCGGCGGGATGGATTACTAAACTCCACCGCATCGTAATAAGGAAGAGGCCGTCCGGGAAACCGGGCGGCTTTTTTCATTTTCGAGATAGTACCTTGGCATAACCATGTTTTCCTGGTAGTATGACTCTCCAGTAGTAAAACGTGGATTTGCAATGGCTCGCCTCCCCCGGTGCCTTTGCGTGATCCTCACGTTGTGGATGGTCAGCACGCGCCCCTCGGCGTCCATCCTGCCCGAAGCTTCCGCCTTCGGAGCATGGTGGGGCACGCCAGAATCGAAAAAATTCGCACTACAAGCTGATAACGCTCGCCAGGCAGGCGATTATAGCCGCGCCGCAGCCTATTACCAGCAGGGATATGCGGACGCCCTGCGCCGCCACGACGAGATCGCCATCATCGGCTATCTGAACGGCATCGCCGCCTGTAGCTTGGCCCAGACTCACTATCGAGCCGCCCTCCAGACTTGGTTGGAGGCCAAGCGCCACGCCCAATCCATCGGCGATCAAGCGAACCTGGGGATAATCTCCGTAAATCTTTCCTCTCTCTATTTTCAGGTCTACGACTTTGAATCCGCCCAGAGGGAGGCCGAAGAGGGCCGCACCGCCGTAGCCGCTTCCAAGCCCTACGTCCTTCCCAGCCTCCTTTTACAACTGGCCTGCCTCCATGAAATGCGCCAGCGCGGCGATGGACTGGCCGCGCCGCTCTACCGCCAAAGCATCCTCGCGGCCCAAGCGTCAGAAGACCCCCGTCTCCAGGCGATTGGCCTCGATCTTCTCGGCGCCTATCTGCTGACCGAGGAGCCGCCCCATCTCGAAGAGGCTCGGGAAGCCATCGAAAATGGAATGCACCTGCGGGAAAAGTCCTCTCCCAAGGAATTGGGCTATTCCTGGGGCTGGATGGGCGATCTGAAGCTCGTCCAGGGTGACCTCACCGAAGCCGCCCGCTATACCGATTTGGCACTGACCGCCGGCGCCCATGCCTCGGAGTACCTTCTGAAGCATCAGCGCGGAGAGATCCGACTCGCTTCCGGAGACCAAGCCGGAGCTCTCGCCGATTTCGAAGAAGCCGTCAATCTCGAATCCCGCTGGCGTCTCGGCGTCCTGCCCGCCAGTGCCTCCCTAACCTCAGCGAATGAGAAGCTTGAGCAGAATGTGTTCGATTCCTTCATCGAGGCCGCAGCCCGCCAGGCGCTCCAAACCGGCAGCCAGCGCTGGGCCGAAAAAGCCTTTCAAGCAGTCGAGCTGAATCGCGCCGCGAGCCTTCGCGAAAACCTCGCTTTTTCCGACGCCTGGCATCGCAAAGTACCCTCCGAATACTGGGAAACGCTCGCCCGGCTGCGAGCCGTCGACGCTAAAATCCCTGGGAAAAAACCGCTCAGCGACGAATCCCGCCGTCTCCGTTCGGCACTCGCGGAAATGGAGACCAAAGCGGGACTTGGATTTCCTGCAAAGAACTACGAGACTTTTCACGATCAGACTTCACTTATTCATTTTCGACAGGGACTAAGAGAATCGGAACTACTGCTTAGTTTCCACCTGGGGTATCGAGAGTCTTATCTTTGGTCGGTCACGCGGGAAACGCTGCACTTGCAGAAAATTGCGGCGGCAGGCGAGATCCGAACCCAGGTTCTGGCGTTGGAGGATGCGGTTCAGGCAGGACGGCCGGAGGCTGTGGAGTTGGGCGAACGGCTTTATCGGGAGCTGTTTGGCCAGCTTGGGCAGAACGCGATGAGTAAAACATCGTGGCTGCTTTCCCTCGAAGGGACGCTGTTCGAGGCGCCGTTTGCTGCACTCGTGACGGAGCGGAAGGACGGCAAGGTGAGTTATCTGGTGTCGGAGCATTCTGTGCAGACGATACCCGGGGCGCTGCTGTTGAGCACGCGCCCAGATGCGGGAACCGGCTGGTTCCTGGGCGTTGGCGATCCTATCTATAATGCGGCGGACCTGCGTTGGCAAGGGCGGAAAAAGGCCGGTGGGTTTCTGACGCAGTTGCAGACCCTGACCGCTGCGGTTCCCGAAGTGCAGTTCGGCCGCCTGGTGGGCAGCGCGCAGGAGCTGAACACAAGTGCCGCCAATTGGAGCGGCAGTGGGACGGTTTTGCTCGAAGGCGCAGCAGCTCGCCGCGATCTTTTTCTGAGCCAGCTTACTCGCGGACCTACCCTGGTCCACTTGGCCACCCATGTAATTTCTTCCCGCACCCAACCCCAACCCTTTATTGCTTTAGGGTTAGGGGCAAATGGCGAAAGCGAACTCCTCACCATGACCGACGTTGCTTCCTTGCGGGTAGCCGGTGCCGTTGTGGTGATGTCAGGCTGCGATTCAGGGTCGGGAGAAGTGCGCGCTGGCGCCGGCCTGCTGGGATTGACCAGGGCTTGGCAGATGGCGGGAGCAAGCGCGGTACTCGCCACATCCTGGCCGGTTCGCGACTCCGCTGGCGATATCTTTGCCAGCTTCTACCATTACCTACGGACTGTATCGCCAGCCCAAGCCTTGCGCCTCAGCCAGATGGAAATGCTCCATTCGGGAACCTGGCGCGCGAACCCCGCCTATTGGGCTCCCTACCAGATCAGTGGGGGTGCCCGATGAAGATCGAGCGAAGCCAGACAGGGGTTGCCGCGGCGATGGCGCTGGTGGTTACCACCCTTCCGCTGGAGATCGTGCCATCCCCGGCCATTATTAAGGATCCCGAAGAATCGGAATCCTACGCCGAGTGGGTCGAGCTGGTAGACCGTATCCGCATGAGCGAAACCGATGGCATGGAGGAGTTGTATATGCTCTTCTCCAAGGGCATCCGGTTTTATTTGTGCCGCCAGTTGGGCCCGCAGGAACTGGACGACAAAGTCCACGATACTTTTGTGGTGGTGGTCCAGGCAATCCGCCGCGGAGAGCTGCGCGAACCCTCTCGATTGATGGGCTTTGTGCGAACCATCGTCCGCCGGCAGGTAGCCGCGCACATCGATAAGGTGGTTCACAGCCGGCGCGATCAGACCGATCTCGAGTCCACCGTGCGTTTGGCCGCTCCGGAAGGCAATCCCGAGGAAAAGGCCATGTTCAGCCAACGCACGGAATTGATCAATCGCGTTTTGGATGAGCTTTCCGGCCGCGATCGGGAAATTCTGACCCGATTCTATCTCTCCGAGCAAAGCCAAGACCAGATCTGTAGCGAAATGGCACTCAGCGATACCCAGTTTCGACTCCTCAAATCGAGAGCGAAGGCCCGATTTGGCGAATTGGGCAAAAAAAAACTCACTCATCGCGCTTTACACGCAGTTCTTATGAGAACTTCTGCGAGTGCGTCCCACTAGAGAACTGAGTTTCAATTCGGTACGGCGCCACGTTTAAGAACGCCGAGAGGGACAGACGCTGTGATTACTTTGTGGAATCCCGACAGGCATCCCGACGAGGATGTATTTGAGAACTACGCATTCGACAGGCTCCGCCTCGAAGAGGCGAACGATCTGGAGGAGCATCTGCTCCTCTGCGAGAGGTGTCAAAACACCCTCGCCGAAACCGACGATTATATTCGTCTGATGAAGGCCGCTACAGCCGCCTATGTCGCCGAATGTGGCCCTGAGTTTAAGAATGTGCTGGCCCAACCACCCCGTTTTCGGGATTACGGCTTGGGCTGGAACGCTCTCGCGGCCGCGGTGCTCTTGCTTACCTGCTTAACGGCGCTTCCCTCCTGGCGCACGCCTTTAGGCGACCCCCAAACGGTAAGATTGGAAGCCTATCGGACTGGAGGTGCGTCCGCTCTGACCCGCTGTCCCGCCGGACGGGCCCTCGATCTCAAGATTGATTTGACAGACATACCACCCGCGTCCGGGTACCGGGTCGAAGTCGTCGATGCCACCGGACTCAGGGTATGGTTCGGCGGGACACCCGCGCGTTTGACCAAGGGACTCGCCCCCGGCACTTACTGGGTCCGCCTCTCCACCGATACCGGGCAGCAGCTGCGTGAATTCGGCATCGTCGCCACCCGCTAATCTGCACGATCCCGGTAAAATTTGCATTCGCGAAATGTTAAATTCCGCACGCATATGGTTGAATCCGGTACACTACCGCGGATGGCTGGCAAAATGCCTATAATGCTGGTTATGGAACATAAAATCTACGCGAAGACAGCAGCTTTGGTTCTGCTTGCGTCCTTGTCGTTGAGCGCGCAGGAAGCGAATCCTACCCAAAGACCACCTCAACCGCAGCCGGGGATGATCCAGCCGGACCCCAATTCTCCGCAACCCATCTTTCGTATTGAGGTGGTGGAACACACCATTGCGGCGGTCAATTATCTCCATCGCGGCGGGTCCACGCGGATCGATTTCAATGGCACGCCGATCATGACGATGGGCAAAGGAAGCGCCAAGGTCGAGAGCGAGCGCGGCGTGATCAAGATCAACGCCGAATTCAAGAACATGGCTCCGCCCAGCAGCTTCGGCCCGGAATACCTCACTTATGTGCTCTGGGCGATTTCGCCCGACGGACGTCCTGTAAATCTGGGCGAGCTCACGCTCGGCGATTACGGCATGGGCGCCACCAGTAAGATCGATACCACCAGCGACATTCAGACCTTCGGCATGATCGTGACCGCGGAGCCCTATTATTCGGTCACGCAGCCCAGCGACGTCGTGGTGATGGAAAACATCGTGCGGCCCACCACCCAGGGCGTCGTCGAGAATATTAACGCGAAATTCGAACTGCTCCCGCGCGGCATGTATACGAATCATGGCAGGGCCGCCGGATTCTCGCCCATCCTGGTCGGAAAGAAGGATCCGTTCGAGCTCTACGAAGCGCAGAATGCCGTCCAGTTGGCTCGCGTGGCGGGCGCGCAGAAGTACGCCACGGATAGTTTCCAGAAGGCCGAAGACGCTTTGCAGCAGTCCTTGAAATATCAGGTGCAGAAGCCAGGCCAAAAGCCGGTAATTACGATGGCTCGTGAAGCCTGCCTCCGCGCCGAAGACGCCCGGATCATTGCCCTGCGCGCCGAACGCGCCGAGGCTCTCGAAATGGAGCGCCAAGCCGGAATCGCGCGGGAGAATGCTGAAAAGCAGAAGGCCGAGGAAGCGCGCATACGGGCTGAAGATGAAGCGCGCGCCCGCCGGCAAGCCGAGCTCGATCGTCTGGCAGCCGAGCAGGCCAAAGCCGAGGCGATAACCGTAGCCACCAACGCCCAGCGCGACGCCGATGTTGCGCGGCAGGAGAGAGCAGCCGCGGATCAAGCCAAGGCGGAAGCGTTGCAGGCCAAAGCCGAAGCGGACCAAGCTAGACTGGCTGCCGAACAGGCCCGCGCCGCAGCAGTCTCGCAACAGCAGCAGCTTTCGGCGGAAGCCGATCGGGCCAAAATGGCGGCGGCCGATGCGGACCGTTTACGCGCCGACGCCGATCGCATGCGCATGAAAGCGGAGCAGGATCAGGCGCAGTTGCGGCAACAGTTGCTCGATCAGTTTAATTCCATTTTGCAGACCAGAGACACGGCGCGCGGATTAATCGTCAACATGTCCGATGTATTGTTCGATACCGCCCGCTACACGTTGAAGCCCGGAGCGCGGGAGAAACTGGCTAAAGTTTCGGGAATCATCCTGGGACATCCTGGGCTGAAAATCGCAGTCGAAGGCCATACCGATAGCGTCGGCGGCGACGAATATAATATGAGGCTCTCTGAAAACCGCGCCGCCGCTGTGCGCGACTTTCTGGTAGTGCAAGGAGTGCCGGCCGCCAGCGTGACCAGCCAGGGTTTCGGGAAAACGATGCCGGTTGCCGACAACTCGACGGCGGTAGGCCGCCAGCAGAATCGCCGCGTGGAACTGGTCGTTTCGGGAGAAATCCTCGGGACTACCCTGACCACCGTTCGCACGACTACCGGAGTGCCCAACCAATAGCCCGCTAAGCTTCTTTACGGCTGCATAAATCGGCACTTATCGACGATTAAGGAGGGGTATTCCATGGGAATGAAGTGCGAATATCCCTCCAGATAGACGTCTTGGGCATTCGGCATCCGCCCAGCAAGATTCGGATCGGTGGCTGAAGCCGACAGATCGAATTTCTCCGCTGTCATCAATTTTCCCGACCGTAGAATCATCGTAGGTTGCTGAACGGTAACAAGTTCTGCGGAAATATCAGCCTCCGGCAGGTTCCAGAGCGGGTAAATCGACGCCTCAATCTCCGGCGGACAAGCCAGCATAAATTCATCTCCATCCGGCAGTAGCCCATATTCACAATAATCGCGCAGAATATCCTGCTTCCACGTTGAAAATGGAGGCTTTATTCTAAGCCTTTCCACCATTTCCTCCACCGATTTCCAACGCGCCCGCCGCCGCGCGACAAAGCTGACATCGGTCGGCGCGCAGTTATACCGGTCGGGGGATTGAATTACCGGATCAATCAGCAAAAGCGATGAAAACGCAGCCGGTTCCAGCGCCGCCGCCAGCACCGTCGCGTGTCCTCCCAAGGAGTGCCCCACGCCCAGCGCATCGCGCAACCCCAATGCCTTCGCGACCATAGCGACATCCTCGCCGAACCTGCGCCAAGCATAGGATTCGAAGTCTTTTCCGCTCCATCCGTGGCCCCGCAAATCGACCCCGAAACAATGCCGGTCCGGCAAATGTTCAACGATGCGATCCCACAGACGGGCGTGAAAACCGGTGGCGTGGGCGAACAGAATCGGCGGTCCGGAACCCGGCCATTCCCAGACGGCCAGTTCATTGACGCGGAGCAAATGCACGTACAATGTAACTTACAGCTTCTACATGTGGATTGTCCAGCTTGCTCTCCGGCGTCCTTACACATTTGTAGTGATGGCGCTTTGTATTGTTGTTCTTGGCGTGCTGGCGATGGTGCGGATGCCGGCCGATATTTTCCCCGACATCAACATCCCCGTCGTCAGCGTGATCTGGAGTTATGCCGGTCTCTCGCCGGAAGAAATGGCGGAGACCATCACCACCCGTTCGGAACGCGGATTTACCAGCGCCGTGAACGACATCGAACACATGGAATCGACCTCGCTGAACGGCATCGCGGTGATTCACATTTATTTCCATCCGAACGCGCGCATCGACGCGGCGGTGTCGCAATTGACCGCGCAATCGCAAGCGACTTTGAAGACGCTGCCGATCGGCACCACGCCTCCGAACGTGATCCGTTATAACGCGGCGACCGTGCCGATTCTCGACCTCAGTCTTTCGAGCGACACGCTGACGGAACAAGAAGAATACGACCTGGGTTACAACTTCATCCGCACCCAGCTCGCCAACATTCAAGGCGCCAGCATTCCGCAGCCCTACGGCGGACGGCCCAAGCAGGTGATGATCGATATCAATCCGCAGGCCTTGTTCTCGCATGGCCTGGGAGCGAACGATGTTTCGAACGCGCTCAATAATCAAAACCTGATTCTGCCCACCGGCACGGCGAAAATCGGCACCCGCGAATACAGCGTGCAGTTGAACAATAGCCCCACGATTGTCGACGCGTTTAACGGGCTTCCCGTAAAGACGGTGAACGGCACCACCATTTATATGCGCGACATCGCGCAGGTTCGAGACGGCTATGCGGTGCAGACGAACATTGTGCGGCACGACGGCCGGCGCGGCGCTCTGCTGACCATTCTGAAGAACGGCGCGTCCTCTACGCTCGACGTGGTGAAACAGATGAAGGCGATGCTGCCGCGGGTGCAATCGACGCTGCCTCCGGCGCTCAAAATCAGCCAATTATTCGATCAATCGATCTTCGTGGCGGCGGCGATTTCGGGCGTGGTGAAGGAAGCGGGCGCGGCCGCGCTACTCACCGGACTCATGATTCTGCTGTTCCTCGGAAGCTGGCGCAGCACTCTCATCGTCTGCATTTCGATTCCTCTTTCGATCCTCACTTCGCTCGCCGTCATGTCGCTGCTAGGCGAGACGATCAACATCATGACGCTGGGCGGGCTGGCGCTCGCGGTCGGCATCCTGGTCGACGACGCGACGGTCGAAATCGAAAATATCCATCGCAATCTGGGCATGCAAAAAGGCGTCACGCGATCGATTCTGGATGGAGCGCAGCAGATCGCCGTGCCGGCGTTCGTTTCCACGCTGTGCATTTGTATTGTGTTCGTGCCGGTGATTTTTCTGAAGGGCGTGGCCCAATATTTATTCACACCTCTGGCGCTGGCGGTGGTGCTCGCGATGCTCGCGTCCTATCTTTTATCGCGCACCTTGATCCCGACCATGGTGCGTTATCTGATCCCCGCCGAATTGCGCTTCTACCGCCATGGCGCGGACCATGAAGATGAAATTCCCGACGCCGGCATCATCTGGCGCATCCATCATCGCTTCAATAATCTGTTCGAGCGTATGCGGGACGCCTATTCGGGCATGCTGCACTCTACCCTTGCGCACCGCAAGCTGGTGCTGATTCTGTTCTTCGCGATGGCGATTTGCTGCGTGGGTCTCTATCCTCTGATCGGCACCGATTTCTTCCCGCAGGTGGACGCGGGGCAGATTCGTTTGCACGTACGCTGCCCCGGCGGCACGCGCATCGAGGAAACGGAGCTGCGATTTTCGCAGGTGGAAGATTCCATCCGCAAGCTGATTCCGCCGCGTGAAATCGCCGACATTATCGATAACATCGGGCTGCCCTACAGCGGCTTCAACCTGGCCTTCAGCGACAGTGTAACGCTGGGCGCGTTCGACGGCGAGATTCTGGTTTCGTTGAAGGAAAATCACGGCCCCACCTGGGATTACGTGCGCGACCTGCGCCGCAGGCTGGGGCGCGAGTATCCCGACCTGACCTTCTTCTTCCAGCCGGCCGATATCGTGGGCCAGATTCTTAACTTCGGACTGCCCGCGCCGATTGACGTACAACTCGTTGGACCGCTCAAGAACGCGGCGAAGAATTACGACATCGCGCAGGAGATCTCGCGCCGCCTGACGAAGATTCCCGGCGCCGCCGACGTGCATGTTCATCAGGTAAACGACGTGCCGATGATGCGCATGAATGTCGACCGCACGCGCGCCAGCCAATTGGGCCTGAAGCAGCAGGACGTGGCGAACGACATGCTGATGTCCCTCAGCTCCAGCAGCCAGGTATCGCCCAACTGGTGGGTGAATCCGGCCAACGGAGTGGATTATCTGGTGGCGGTGCAGACACCGGCCTATAAAGTGGATTCCGAAGAAGCGCTGATGAATACCGCGGTGCATACCGGCAACGGAGGCTCGCAGATGCTCAGCAACCTGGCGCAGATGGAGCGCGGACACATCGCCTCCGTGGTGAATCACTATAACGTGCAGCCGGTCTACGATGTGTACGCCAACGTGCAGGGCCGCGACCTGGGCGGCTTTTCGAAGGATGTGGCGAAAGTAGTCGACAGCATGAGATCGAAATTGCCCGCCGGCAGTTTTTTCGAAACGCGCGGCCAGGTGGCCACCATGCAAGCCTCGTTCACAGGCATGGCGTACGGTTTAGTGTTCGCGATTTTGCTGGTTTATTTCCTGATGGTGGTGAACTTTCAATCGTGGACGGATCCGTTCATCATCTTGATGGCCTTGCCGGGCGCGCTGGCGGGAATCCTGCTGATGCTGTTTTTCACGCGGACCACGATCAGTGTTCCGGCCTTGATGGGCGCTATCATGAGCATAGGCGTAGGCACGGCGAACAGCATTTTGCTGGTCACCTTCGCCAACGATTTGCGGCGCGATGGCCTGGATGCGATGACAGCCGCCTATGAAGCAGGCCGCACCCGTCTGCGTCCGGTGGTGATGACCGCGGTGGCGATGCTGGCGGGCATGGTGCCGATGGCGATGGGCCTGGGCGAAGGCGGCGAGCAGAATGCACCCCTGGGCCGCGCGGTGATTGGCGGGTTGATGATGGCAACGGTGGCGACTCTGTTCGTCGTTCCAGTGGTGTATAGCTTGATGCGGAAAACTCCGCCCAAACAGTTTGATGAAATTCAAGAAGTAGATTAGATGGAAACGGAACACCAAATCGACCGGAAACTCACGCGCGGCGCGCGCCTGCACCACCAGAAATCGCACGCAAAATTTATTGCGTTGATCGTGGTGCTGAGCGTCCTGCTGGCCGCGGGCGTTGGTTATGGCGTGTGGAAGCGGCAAACGCACGACACTGCGCTGGCCGCGACAGCCGACGATGAATCGGCCCGCGCGCCGGTAGTGAACGTCGGCCGCGTGCGGCAATCGGGTGCGAAATCCACCATCGAATTGCCGGGCGATCTGGTGGCGCGTGTGGAGACGCCTCTGTTCGCGCGGGTCGACGGCTATATGAAGCAGCGCGTCGTCGACATCGGTGACCGGGTAAAAAAAGGCGACCTTCTGATCGAAATTGAAACGCCGGATCTGGATGCCCAGATCGCGCAGGCTGAGGCGACACTGACGCAATCGAAGGCTACGCTCGCACAGCTCAAGGCCGCGCTGGCGGTCGCGAAAAGCAACGCCAAACTGGCGGAGACCACGGCGGAGCGCTATCGAATCCTGCTGGCGCAGGAAAGCGTCGCCCGCCAGGATTACGATAACCAGGCTGCGGCGGCCGAAGTGGCGGAAGCCAACATCAACGCGGCGCAGGAAAACATTCACGCCGCTGAAGCCACCATCAACGCGAACGCGGCCGCCGTGCAGCGGATGCGGGAATTGAAAATTTACGCAAAGCTGGTCGCGCCCTATGACGGCGTCATCACATTTCGCAGCGCGCAATCCGATCCGGGAACGCTGATCAGCTCCGGCAATACCACCGCGTCGCGGGAGTTAATCAGAGTCTCCGAAATTTCCACGATTCGAATTTTTGTCAACGTGCCGCAGACCTATTCGACGCTGATTCATCCCGGCCAGAAGGCCGATTTGATTGTCGACGAATTTCCCGGCCGAACTTTTCCAGCGGTTGTTCGCGGCACGACGAATTCGGTCGATCCGTCATCGCGATCCCTGCTGGCAGTGCTGCTGGTGGATAATCGCAAAGGCGAATTGCTGCCCGGAATGTATGCCAGGGTCCGGTTTGCGCTGCCGAAAATGGTGAGCGTGATGATGCTGCCTGCCGACGCGCTGGTGCTGAAAACCGACGGCCCGCATGCCGCCGTGGTGGGTGCGGATCACAAAATCCACTTCCACAAACTGGTGCTAGGCCGCGATTTCGGCGCGGAGCTGGAAGTCAATTCCGGGCTCGAAGAAGGCGACGCGGTAGTGCTGAATCCCACCGACGCGATTCGCGAAGGGGTGGTGGTGGAGACGAAAGATCGCGCGGCGAAGTAGTGGCGCGGGCGATGCCTGCGAAAAATCTTTTTGGCGGCCAAGCGCAGTGTAGTCCGTGTAGGGCGGCCGTTGGCTTCATAACATGCCGACACGAGTGTCAGTCGACCCACAGCACCGGTTGCCGGATGAAGAAATTCCGAATCACTTCATCGACCGTCGAATCCGCCGGCAGCGTCTTCCATAGCTCGATATACGCGCGATCGCCGTACGCCAATCCCGCGAACAGCAGGCTCGACTGGCGCATCGGCCACCGATCGTCATACATCACATCGGGCTTCAACGGCCACTTGCTCTTATCGCGAATGTAGGGAGCCATATACGCCACGGCCTTCCGCAGACCGCGCCCGTCGCTGAGTTCGAAGTTCCACAGATCGAGAATCTGCGCAAGCGTTGAAAATGCCTCCAGATTGAACAGCGAATATCCGTACGGTTTGGTCCGCGTCATCTCTTGCGGAAAACTCCCGTCGACGGCTTCCTGATTCGGCAGCAGCACTGTCTTGAAGCGATCCCGCACATAGGCGAGCGTCTTCTCATCTCCGGTGAGATGCGCGAACGCGGCCACCTGCATGGCCCAACAGGTGCCGTGATTATTGGCTGCATCCCGCTCCGCGATGCCGTAGGGATGCGTCATCATCCACGCGGTATATTCGGCGAACCATTTTTTGACCGCGCCCAAATCGCGACGGTCGAGCGCCGGCGCCAGCACCTCAACGGCTCGCGCGACCTCTACTAAATGAATCGTATCGATGATGCCGGTGCCGCGCCCTGTGAAGCGTCCGTGAATCGCCTGCGCGTATTCGAGATTCGGATTCATGCGCGTCGCTTCGTCGACAAACCAGGCGCGCAGATGCAGCACGGCGTGCTTCGCGTAGCGCGCATCGTGCGTGATCTTCCACGCGGCGGCCAGCGCCGGCACCTCCACGCTCAACCGCATCAGCGCCTGGCGATGCCCCACAAAATTATCCGGATTCGTCATGCCGTCGCGCTGCATGTAAGGGCCGCCGGGATTTGCAGGATCAGGCCACCAGTAATCGCCTTCAGAAAAGAAATCGTGCACGCCCCCCGCGCTGCGAGGCGAGTGCGACGCCGTCACAGTCACCGGTTGATCGTCGAGATATTTATCGGCGGCGGCCATCACACGGGCCCGGTCGAACGCGGCGACGTCGAACGTCTGCGCATAAAGCGCGAGCAGGAGCAGCGTATTCATGCACGCCGGCTGGACTCGCGAACCACCAGCCGCAGAGGGATGAAAACGTGCTTCACCGCGGCCGGCGTTTTCGCTTCCATGCATTCGCAGAGCAGCTCCGCCGCCGCCTCGCCGACGCTGGAACTGCACTGGTCGATGGTCGAAAGGGGAACCCGCAGCAGGTCGGAATAATGCACGTTCCCGGCCCCAATAATCGCGATGTCTTCGGGCACGCGCAGACCGGCTTCGAGGATCGCTTTCACCGCGCCGCCCGCCACTGGATCGTTGTAACAGAACACACCGTCCGGCCGGGGAGTGGTCCGCAGCAACTGGCGCATGGCTTCGTAACCGGTGTTCTCGAAGTACTGGCCGCTCACGATGTGTTCCGCGCGGACCGGCATGCCGTGCTCGGTCAACGCGCGCCGGTAGCCTCTTAAACGGGAAGTCCCGGTGGCGTTTTGCGGACCGCGAATATGCGCGATCGTCTTACATCCCTGGTCGATCAGATGCGCGGTGGCCATCGCGGCCAGCGCCTCGCCGTCCGTGCCCACGAAGTTCGCTTCCACGCGGTTGATCAGCCGGTCGATCAGTACGTACGGTACTTTGCGCGTGCGCAGCGTTTCGAAAAGTTCCACCTGCCCGCTGCGCTGCGCCGATGCGATAATCAGGCCGTCCACTTTGCGCGTCAGCAGGATTTCCACGTGACGCCGCTCCATCTCGCCATTCTCTTCGGTGTTCAGAATCACCGCGTGATAGCCCAGCGGCGATAGCTTTCGGGCCACGCCATTGGCCACTTCGGCGAAGAACGGATGCATCAGATCCGGCAGAATCAGACCCACCAGATAGGTGCGCCGGGTCACCATGCTGCGCGCGATCCAATCCGGCTGATAGTTCAACTCGCGCATGCGCTTCAGCACGCGCTCCCGCGTCACCGCGCTGATATCGCTATGGTTCCGGAGCGCCTTCGACACCGTCATCAGGGAGACGCCCAGGTCGAGGGCAATATCTTTCATCCGTACCGGCATCCGAAGTGACTCCTGGCTCTAGGCAGTATAATCGATCCATCCCGTGTGACGAAAATCATCGCCGCCGCGTTGCTTTCAATTCGCCGGCGCCATTCGGCGCGAGATAATAGACCACATGCCCTCGTCCCAAGATCCCGGCCTGCAAACCCTTAGTATCCACGCCGGCCGGTCGGTCGACCCCTCGACCGGCGCCGTCACTTTGCCCCTGCACACCTCGACCACGTTTGAACGCGACCCCGATGGAGAATTTTCCCGTCAGTACGCCTATATCCGCGCCTCGACCCCTAATCGCGACTCGCTCGAAACCTGCATTACCGCGCTTGAAGGAGGCGACGAGACTGTCTCCTTCAGCTCCGGCATGGCCGCTTCTCTGGCCGTGTTTCAATCCCTCGCGCCCAAGGATCACGTCCTGCTGCATCGCGATGTCTACTACGGCGTGCGCGAATTAATGGAAGGCTTCTTCACGAAGTGGGGACTCACGCATACTTTTGTCGACCTGCGCGACATCGATCAGGTAAAGAAAGCCTGCCGGCCGGAGACGAAAATGTTCTGGGTGGAAACGCCCACCAATCCTCTGATCGAAGTGGTCGATATCCGCGCCGTGGCGGAGGTCGCGAAAGCCGCCGGTGCGCTGCTGGTCTCGGAAAATACCTTCGCCACGCCGGTGCTCCAGCGTCCTTTCGAATGGGGCGCCGATATCGTGGTCCATTCGCTGACCAAATATTTCGGCGGCCATAGCGACGCCATGGGCGGCTCCGTCACGCTCAAAAATCAGCCCGCGCTGACTGCGCAAATTCGCGATTTTCAGCACACCGGTGGAGCCATCCTCTCGCCTTTCGATTGCTGGCTGATTCTGCGCGGCGTGCAAACGCTGGTGCCGCGCGTGAGGCTGCATTGCGAAAACGCGCGCCAGGTCGCCGCGTTCCTTTCCACCCACAAGAATGTCGCGAAGGTCCGCTATCCGGGTCTTCCGGACGATCCCGGCCATGCCGTCGCGAAGACGCAGATGAAAGATTTCGGAGGCATGCTGGCGTTTGAAGTCCGCGGTGGCCGTACCGAAGCCTTCGCCGTCGCCGCCGCGTTGAAGATCATCGTGCGCGCGACCAGTCTTGGGGGGACGCACTCGCTGATCGAACACCGCGCCTCGATCGAAGGCAAGACCACCCGCGCGCCGGAATCGCTGCTCCGCCTCTCCGTCGGCCTGGAGGACGCAAATGACCTCATGCAGGATCTGGACCAGGCTCTCACGATCTTATAGTTTGAAACGGACGACGCCGAGCCGGCTCCAATCACTGGAGAACTGATCACATGAGCGACCAAAAGAAATGCGCGCACCCCGCTTGCCATTGCCTCGCACGGCCGGATAGCGATTATTGCAGTACTTATTGCGAAGGGGAAGCAAAAACCGCAGACATTATTTGTGGCTGCGGCCATCCACTCTGCGCACAGAAGGCCTGATTTCTTCAATGTGGGCAGGCTGGGTAGCCTGCCCACATTGAAGGAGAAATTAGTTGCTGCCAGTGGCTTTCTGCTCCGTCACCTGTAGCTCATTCACCACCTGCTGCACATTCGGAATCGCTGCGGCCAGATTCTGCGTGGTCACGCGATCCGCCTGCGAATGAACGCTGCCCGTCAACGTCAACACGCCGTTCTTGACCGAATATTTCACCACGTCGTGAAGATTGTTCTGGATCAGCGCCGCATCCAGTAATTTTCCGATTGCCGCGTCGACATCTGAAACTACGGCCTTGGTGTCTTTCTCCGCGCCAGGAGGCAGCACGATAATTTCGTCCGCGACCACCTGCCCCGCAGCCATCGATTTCGCCAATTGCTCCGCCTGCGCCTTGTCGCCATCCGCGGCAACATGGCCCGTCAGCTTCACCACGCCTTTTTCGCGATCCTGCGATACCGAGACGTCTTTGTAGCCCGCTTGATCCAGCGACTTCCGAATTCCGTCCGCCACTTCAGGCGATTTCGGCGCGGATGAACATCCGGCAAGCATCCCCGCAATCGCCAGAGTCGTTAAACCAAATACAGATTTATACTTCATGGGTTCACCTCTGCCGGTTATAGAGCAGCCCAGGGGCCAATACCAGCGTCACGATAAAATGAACGCGTGACCAAACCATCCCTCGCTGCCTTGACAGGCCTATATTTGCGCATCGGGAACACCACGTTCGGCGGCGGAGATCCCACCATGGCCCTGCTCCAGCGCACATTGATCGGCCGCGAATGGATCACGCGCGAAGACTTTGCGCTGGCCTATTCGCTGGCCCGCATCACGCCTGGAACCAATGTGCTGGCCTTCTGCGCCGCCACTGGCGCGCGTGTTCTCGGTCTGCGCGGAGCTCTCGCCGCGGTGCTGGCCGTCACCGTGCCTTCGGCGATTCTGGTGGTATTGCTCACGCACGGCTTCGAGCTCTGGCGCGCGCATCCATGGGCGATGGCTGCCCTCGGCGGCACCGTTGCCGCCGTTGCAGGGATGATGTGGGCCAGCGTCTGGATACTAGTAAAACCTTACGTGGGATTACGGGCTCTCCTGTTCACCGGAGGCGCGTTTCTAGCCGCCTGGAAATTTCACGTGACGCCCGTGCCGGTCATTTTTATCGCCGCGCTCGCAGGGTTTTTATGGCTCGAAAATAAATGAACGTCTTCCTGCTCTACGCCCTCCTGCTCAAAGCGACCTTGACGTCGTTCAGCGGCCTCGCCTCGCTGCCCATGGTGCGGAGCGATCTGGTCGTCGACCGAAAAGCGCTCACCGACCGCGAATTGAATACCGCGGTCGTCGCCGGTAGAACCGGGCCGGGTCCGAACGGCTTGTACCTGGTCAGCGTCGGATACTACGTCGACGGATTGCCCGGCGCAGCGGCAGGAATGTTAGCGATGATTACGCCCGCGTTTCTCGTGCTGCCTCTCATCCGATGGATCGGCGCCCGCTCCGAATCGCCGCGCGTGAAAAGCGCCATTCGAGCCGTGGTGCTCGCCAGCGCTGGATTGCTGTTGTCGGCCTCCCTGCCCCTGGCTCGCGACGCCATCACCGGCCCGTTGACCTTGGTCATCACGCTGCTGAGTTTCGCCGTTTTAGTGGCGACGAAAATCGATACCGTTTGGGTAGTGCTGGGTGGCGCAGCGATCGGACTAGTCGCAAAATTGGCCGCCTGAAGTAGATGTTTATTTCCCGCAATTTCTTCACCTTACGTATTTCACCCACGCCGGTCTGTAAAAACCGTGCCTAATATTCAATCAAGAAGCCAGGGGTATCCCAGTGGACGCCTGGTTCGCGACTCGCAAAAGTCTTCGAAGCTCTAAGCGGGATCGTCTGAGTAAATTGGGTGGTATCAGCGACCATAACAGCGGGCTTTGCCGTGGGAGCCATTACACGGATCGGGATCCCATCCCGGCGGATCGTTGTGACAGACGGTTCGTTGGGACCACCGTGGTTGAAATGCCGCGGCTAACGTTAGGAGGGGGGCAGTCTGTGGCGGGCTGCCCCAAACTCTGGAAGATTTAGTCGATAAAGGAGACCAGTTTCGAAGCGATAATCCGCTGATCGGAAGTCAACAGCCGTAGTCTGTGCATTCGCGCCGTAGCTACAATCGTCCGGTCGGCCGGATCGCGAAGAATGCTCAGATGACGCGTCTCCGCCGCAATCGGGATCGTGATGGGTAAAATTCGAAATAACGGATTCTCTTCCAACTGCTCGAAGATGTCTTCAATATTGGCATCAAGTCTATGACGACGCTCGTTGAGGCACGTCACGACTTCGACCAGCGTAACAGCGCACAACGCCACCGGCTCTCCCCGCCGCTCCGCTTGGCGGATAGCCCTGATTTGCTCTCTGGAAAGTCTCTTTATGTCGGACAGCCACCGTATGACGACGTGGGTGTCCAGGAGCAAACGCAATTACTTCTTCCTGCGAGAAGGAGCCTTCTCGCCATCGTCCGAACCGTTCATACAATCCCATTGCCAAAGCTCGCAATCGTCCATATTAATGATGTCGCCCACGATTTTGCACTTCCCGCTCAGGATATTCGCCGAGGATTTAAACGGCTTCCTCTTCGCAGGCCCGACCGTCGCCAGAGGCTGCCCCCGCTTAGTCACCGTCAGCGTTCCACCCTCCCGATGGATCTCATCCAACAGCGCGAGACACTTCGCCTTGAACTCCGTCACGCTGACCCTCTGATGCTTCATATCTCATTGTAACTGGTCATTTGACCACATAGCCTTCCCGAGCCCGCACTTTAGCCTGGGGATTCTTTTTCCGCGCATCCTCCCCGAGATCGACCTTAACCTTCCGTTCCTCGCCCGCCTTCGCCGACGGCAGCGCGTAGATCAGCGTATAGCGCAGCCGGATGCGGTGAATCATCTCCTCGAAATCAGCGCCCGGGTCGTGACCCTTGATCAGATCGCCGCCGGTTTTCTCCACCACTCCGGTCATATTCTCCATCTGTAGCCAAGCCGTCTGCGGACTCAACACCCAGCCTGCGCCAAGCAGCGCGCTCTCGCCCGTCGACCGCAATTCCAACCCGCTCAGCAGCGCATCCGCCTCCCATAGATTTCGAACCACCGCGTCCTTACGGCCCGACGGTTGGCCATGATTATCGGTCACGATCAGCACCGCGCGGCGCCTCTCCGTGCGCGGTTCTTTCAGAAAATAATCCGCCGCATCGCTCACCGCGCGCAGGATGCGAGTGCCGCCGCGAGCCTTGCCCAGAACCTTTTCATTGATCGTCTGCTCCACCGCCTGCATGTCGTCTGAGAACGGCGCAACCAAGGCGCTCTTGGTCGTGAACGTCATCACCGCGACCCGGTCGCCCTTCCTCAATTCCGCCAGCGCCGCGTGCGCCGAGCTAGCCAGTTTCTCCAGCTTCGGCTGCATGCTGCCGCTGATATCGAATAGCAAAATCAGGTCGAGCGGCGTCTCTTCCTGCGAGAAGTAAAGAATCGTCTGCGGCGATCCGTTATCGAAAATCTGGAAGTCTTCTTTGTGGAATCCTCCCACCAGGCGCGTCCCGTCCGTAACCTCCACGTCCACGTGGACCAGTGAAACTCCGGTCTTGAACGTCGCGCTCTCTTGCACCAGCGCCAGTGCCAGCAGCCATTTCATTAGAGCGGGAGAATCTCTTCCCTTACCGGATCGAAATGAATCTGCCGCTTCTGCAAGTAGGCGATGTTCCCCAAATGCGACGCCTGTGCCGATCGATGCCCGATATACACGTCTCCATTCGGACGCTTTCTGGTGCGCATGCAATCGAGAAAATTCTCGACATGGTCGATCGTTAACTCGCGCTCGGCTTTGACGACTTCAGGCTGTGCTCCTCGTCCCACCGGCGTAAACGTAAACTGGCCGCGGTCGATGTACAGCCGGCCTTCGGTGCCGCACATTTCGATCGCCGCGCCCGTGATCCCCGGCGCAAGCGTCGCCTCGAACGTCGCCGTCCATTCCTTTGGATACTGCAATAGCACGTTGATTGTATCCGGAGCCGTGCGGCCGTCCTTATAGTTGTAAATTCCGCCCACCGCCGACGCCACCACCGGATCGTCCTGCTTCATGAACATGTGCACCGCGTCGATCCAGTGCGTGAACAGATCCGTCACCTGGCCGCCTCCGAAATCAAGATACGCGCGAAAATTATAATACTGCTGCGGATCGTATTCGCGCCACTTCACCGGACCCAAAAACTGCGCCCAGTCCAGATTCGATGGCTGCGTCTGCAACGCCGGAGGCGCTTTCCGCAAATGATACGTGTTGCCGTGCCACCAGGTTCTAGCCAGCGTGACTTTCCCCAGCTTTCCGGCCTGAATATACTCATCGCGAGCCTTCATATAATGCGGACCGGACCGCTGTTGCATGCCCACCTGGAACACGCGCTCATGAATCCGGGCCTCCTTCACGATCACCGGCCCTTCCTCGATTTTCAGCGTCAGAGGCTTCTCGCAATAGACGTCCTTGCCCGCGCGCACGGCATCGATGGCGCAGCCGGCGTGCCAATGATCGGGCGTGGCAATCAGCACCGCATCCAGCTCTTTCATCTCCAGAAGCTTGCGATGGTCGTTGAATCCGGTCGCGCCTTTTGCCTTGGTCAGCGCCTGATCGAGCCGCGTCCCATACACATCGCAAACGGCCTTTACATCGACTGCCGAGTTCTTCTGGAACACGCTCATCACGTAGGTCCCGCGATCTCCCGCGCCAATCAGGCCGAGGTTAACGCGGTCGTTTGCGCCCAGGATGCGTTGATAGGATGCAGCGGAAAACACGGCTGCGGTACGAAACATGTCGCGGCGGTTCATCATAATGGAATAAGCATATCGTAATGAGCAAACAAGTTCACATCATCGGCGGAGGTCTCGCTGGTTGCGAGGCAGCCTGGCAGGTCGCGCGCGCCGGCGGCCAGGCGATTCTTTATGAAATGCGCCCCGCCAAGCAAACGGCGGCACATAAAACCGCGTGGCTCGCCGAACTGGTGTGCAGCAACTCGCTGAAGAGCGAGCAGGAGAACAGCGCGTCCCGATTGTTGAAAGACGAGCTGCGGCGCCTCGGATCGCTGCTCATAGAAATCGCCGACCGCACCCGCGTCCCCGCAGGCCACGCGTTAACCGTCGATCGCGAGATCTTTGCGGCGGAGGTCACGCGCGCCATTGAAAATGAGCCGGCCATCGAACTGCGTCATGAAGAAGTCACGGCGCTGACCGACGATCGAACCTGGATCATCGCCACTGGACCTCTGACTTCCGATGCGCTCGCCTCTGAAATCGCCCGCGTCACCGGAGCAGAGCGGTTGTTTTTTTACGACAGCATCAGCCCCATTGTCGATTCCGAATCCATCGATACTTCGATCGCCTTCCGCGCCTCGCGCTACGGCAAATCGCTCGACGGCACCGACGACTATTTGAATTGTCCGTTCAATCGCGACGAGTATGAAGCGTTCCTGGACGCGGTGCTCGGCGCATCCAGCGTCCCTGCGCATATCGAAGAAGATAGCGCCAAATATTTTGAAGCCTGCCTTCCCATTGAAGAAATCGCCCGCCGCGGACGCGATACGCTTCGCTTCGGCCCCATGAAACCGATGGGCTTGACCGATCCTCGCACCGGCCGCCGCCCTTGGGCCGTAGTGCAACTGCGCCAGGAAAACGCCCGCGCCGGCAGTTGGAACCTGGTCGGCTTCCAAAACCACATGCGCTTCGGCGATCAAGCCCGCGTGCTGCGCATGATTCCCGGCCTTCAGAACGCCGAGTTTCTGCGCTACGGCCAGGTCCATCGCAACACGTATATCAACGGCCCCGCGCTGCTCGATGCGACCCTGCGCCTTCGCACGCATCCGAATATTTTCTTCGCGGGACAAATTTCCGGAGTCGAAGGCTATGTCGAATCCATCGCCACCGGCCTGATTGCCGGCGTGGCCGCGATCACCGAATCGCCTCGCGCATTTCCGCGAGAAACTGCTTTGGGATCGCTCTGCGCCTACGTTTCCGGCGCCGATCCGAAGAATTATCAACCCGCGAACATCACTTTCGATCTATTGCCAAAACTCGAGAACCCACCAAAAGACCGGAAGGTCCGCCAAGCCGAAGTCTGCCGCCGTGCCCGCGCCGCACTCGATGAACACTTGTTCTTGGTAGGGCGGACGCCCTCGTCCGCGCCGGCCCCCCCGGTCCGGCTGTCGAATTGCGAAACACAGGCCGACGGGGGTCCGCCTCACTTTGTCTGAACTGGCTCAAGCAATCGACCGCTATCTTGATAGCCTGCGCCAAGCCAACGCTTCTCCGCACACGCTGCGGAATTATGCCGCCGATCTCGCGCAGTTCGCCGACTATTTCGGCATCGTCCCGCAGCCCATTTCCGCAATTGACGCTTTGCAGCTACGCGAGTGGCTGGGCAGCCTTTATGAGCGCGGCCTGGATCCTATCTCGATCCGCAGAAAGCTCGCGTCCGTCAGATCACTGTTCAAGTTTCTTCTGCGCGAAGGGACGATTTCGACCAACGCGGCCAAGCTTGTCCGCACGCCGAAAGGCGCCAAACGCGTGCCCTCCGTGCCCACCGCGGAGCAGACCGGTCTTCTCATCGAAGGCGTGGGCGCCGATACGATGGACCGTCCTTATCCGGAGCGCGATCTGCTGCTGTTCGAGTTGCTCTACGGCTGCGGCCTCCGCATCAGCGAACTGGTGGGACTCGACCTGAAGGACTTCGACATGGCGGAGCGCTGGGTTCTGGTCAGGGGCAAAGGCCGCAAGGAACGGCAGACTCCGTACGGCTCCAAAGCCGCCTCGGCATTGGAAAAATATCTGGCCCTTCGCAATTCGAGCGACCCTGCGCTGTTTCTGAATCATCATGGCGGCCGGCTCTCCGACCGCGGCGCCCGCGGCATCGTGAAATTGTACGCCCGTTTGCTGGACGGCGATTCGTCCCTTCATCCGCACAGTCTGCGCCACGCCTATGCGACCCACTTGCTGGCGGACGGCGCGGACCTTCGCGCGATTCAGGAATTGCTGGGCCACGCCCGCCTCTCGACCACGCAAAAATACACCCAGGTCTCGCTGGTCGATCTAATGGCTGTCTACGACCGCGCCCATCCCAAAGCGCGAAAAGATTCCTCTAAGCGCTGACCCCATTGGCAGTACCTCGTTCTCTCAAACACCGCTCCCTGCGGTCACAGCTCGGTAACGGACCTGTCGCCTGGCTTCCGAGCCGTGACCGAAGGGAGCGGTGTACTTAGGTTTTCCAGCAGTCTACGGATCGCCGTGCAGCGTTGCCTGGATCATGGCGGTGAACTTCTGAACGTAGACCTGCTCATTCAAATCCTGATGAGCGCGATCATAACCGCAATCGCCCATGCGGCGGCGCAGAGCAGGGTCGCTCAATAACTCCCGCAGACGGACCGCGAGGGCTTGCCAATCTCCGACGGGAATCAGAAATCCGTTCTTGCCGTGGTCGATCATGGAAGGAATTCCACCCACGTCTGATCCGATCAGGGGGACGCCTCCGGCCATGCCTTCAATCAATACCCGGCCCATTCCTTCACAGCGGCTGGGCAGAACCACAATCGCCGCGCGCTTGATGATTTCAAGCGCGGGGGCGTTTAGCATTGCCTTGATCACCTCGATTTGCGGGGAGCCGGCAATGAGCGGGTCAAATTGTGCCCGATCCGGAAAGTGACCGAGGAGTTTCAGCTTCACTTGCGGGAAGTCGGCGGCTAGGGATTGGAAGGCCTTAATCAATACATCGACGCCTTTCAAATACCACGGCGCACCCGTCAGCAGCACGTACACTTCCCGCGTTTCGCCCGCGGGGGGCCGGTCAATGATAGAGACCGTCACGTATTCATGAAATACCGAGTTGCGGGCCTTCCGCAGCAGAGGGTAGTGAGACAACTGGCCGGCATAAAGGAGATGCATGCGGTCGGCAAAAAAGACAGATAAGTGAAGGCAGATGTCCGAGTAAGTCTTCATCAGCCGCTCTTTAAAACCAGGGTTGGGACGCTCGGTGATATAGATCAGCTCCGGACTGGTAGCGATTTCAATAACAAGTTTGGCCCCGGTCAGGAGCTTCACGGCGGCCGCCAGCAATCCGGTCGTCATGTGGGAATAGGCGACGATGCAGTCAATCGGCCGCTCCCGATGCAAGCGCCGTCCGAGTTTGAGATAAGACCAGAACACCTTTAGGCGCTGCCGCAGGTTCCGGACATTGGACGAAAGAATCCAGTGGTAGCGAAATTTTCCGACTGAATAAACAGGATAGGAGCCGGGCCCGAATACCGCTTCCACCTCAGCCGGAGTCTGAAACCAGATAGGTTGCAGAATCTCCCCCTCCAACTGACCGGAAAGCAGGTTGAATCGGTCCAACCGAAGGTCCGTGGGAGGCGGAACAACGGTGGAATGTATATACAGAATTCGCATGCAAGGCGCGGCGCGGTTTGCTTAGCGAACAGCCGCCACAGGCATCGTCTCCTGAGCGGACATGTAGCGCGTTGCGATGGTGCACATCACAACCGCCAAGCCAATCATGGCCGGAATGTAATAGTGGTAAGCCTGGGCCAGGAAGACGATCGAGGCAAGATAGCCGACCATCGCCAGGTGATAACAGAAACAGGCGTTGGCGATATCGCGAAACCCTTTTTTCCGCGCCTCGCGGTAAGTCCTTCCCACCATCAGCATGGCGGAACCGATGCCCAGCAAGGCAAAAATCAACGCCGGAACGCCGCATTCCGAGGAGATCTGCGTCATAAAATTGTGGGTCACGCTCCAAGCTCCGTGGCGGCCTTCGGAAACCTGCTCGTTCCCTTCGTAGTTGGTAAATTGGCCCAAGCCAACGCCAAAAAGAGGATGCTCAACGGTATAGCGGACACTTTGCTTGAATAGATACTCGCGCGCTTCGCGAGACTCTCGGGCTTCCTGAGCCAGAAGGGGATCCTGGTTCTGTTCGCTAAACAATGTGCTCAAACGCCCACGAACATTGGAAGGCAGCAGGAATGGAATCGTGACGGCCATGACAACGCCCACCACCAAAGCCGCGACTCGCTGCCCAGCGTTCGCGCGGAGGAGCGAAAAGAGAAACATGATTGTTAAAGCCAGCAGACAGCCGCGCGAAGCCGTACCCAGCACAATCCACACACCGTAGGCGATGGGAGGAATCATGGCCATCCGGAGGAAGCTACTTCTCTTGCGGTCCAGCATCACGTAGATCAGGAACGGCAGCACCAGAAGGAGGTGAGCTCCCAAATCGTTGGAGTTGCCGATATTACCGCTGGAATCGAGCCGCATGCGGCCTTCGTCATCCATTTTTCCGAACAGCCTAGTGGTGCCCAAACTAGCCATCGCGCCGATCGCGAAGGTATAGAAAATCAAACGGACTTCTTTCCAGGTCATCGCCAAGCCGGCCAGGATGAAGAGCATGGGAAAGTTGAATCGGGCATAATTCAACGCCATTCCCGTCGATCCGCCTTTCCAGGAGCTGAAGGGGGTAGACAGAATCAGCCAGAGAAAAAACGCCATCCAATATTTGGCCGCGTTCCCGCGCAGGGTACGCCCGAGTCCGCCTGTGACCAGGACACCGAAAATGGCGGGAGGGCCGAAGAGGTAGAGCAGATAAAAATTGACGTGAGTAACGTAAAGCAGCAGCTCAGATAGTACGCTAACCCGCAGAAATATAAAGCCTAGGCTCGCGTAAAGAGCGATCTTGCGCAGGGGATTTTCGCGCTCGGACTTGTCCTTTAGGTCGGCTGCACTGGGGAGTTCGGCCTGGACCGGCGGCCTTGTTGCAACCAGAGCCGGCGGCGGCGCCATCGCCGTTGAGGTGGTCGAACCAGTCTGACCGGGCACGCCAAGAGGTCCCCTCGACGGACGAAGAGCTTTCGGGGATAACATGCGGCCCATGTCAACATGATACAGGCAAGCGCGGTGTACTTGCCATAGACAACTGGTTCTGGACCGGATGGACGCCGTTAAAAGAGTTTGCGGTAGAAGTCCTTGTTGCGAAAGCTAAACCGGGCCTTTTCCCGGCGTCCTTTGATCTGATTCTGCCACTGAATCGGGAGTGCTTGAAAGACGCGGGTAGGCCAGCGAAGCGGGCTCCCGGCAGCCGGGTCCTGGGTAGTATTCTTCTCCCACGCAGCAACATAGTCGCTTTGCTGGGGAGTCGTGCGAAAGGGCTCGACATCGGAAATCCTTTTGGCGTCGACCATCATCAGTACCGGGTGCGCATTCTGAAGCTGCACCCGGGAGTGCACATTCACAGGGTCGGTTACCTGATAAGCCGCCCGGACCGGAGCGAGTTCGACCGACAGAAAGGCGGCCTCCAACAGGACTACACTGGTGGTTTCGAAGCCATTTTCGGGCGAGAAGACGCGATAAATCAGTTCCGGGCTGAATTGATAGAAACCGTGTCCGCAGAGGTTGTTAGCCAAGGTCGTGAGAAAGATCCTGCCGCCTACTTTCGTCATCTGCATGAGGTTGCGGATGGCCACGGGGAAATTAAAGATATGTTCCAGGGACCCGGCCTCGATCACGGCGTCGTAACGGCCATGAAGGTGCGGCGGGACCGGCTGGTTTAAATCGTGAACGATGGAGGCTCCTTCATATTCCGAATAGTCCATTGTTTCCACTGATTTAGCTTCGAGAAACTGGCTCCAGAAAGGATCGGCATATTGGCCAAACCGGTAGCTGGCCAGGGGCTCTGAAGGAGGGTTTTTGGAGCGGGCGCGATGATCCTGGCGAAGGGCTTCCAACTCCGGAGGATGAAGAAACAACTGTAAATGGCTACAGGTTAGGATATTTTCAAACGATATGCCTGATAGGCGGGCTTCCCATAAACGTTTGGCGTCGGGATAGATCAAGCCCATTGAGCCGATTATAAGCTATGAGTCAAAACGTCCACGCGCGGCTCCATGATATTCTGACACCAGTTAAGATGGCCAGCCGTCCGGTCTCCTACATCCTGATTTGCCATTCCTATCCGCCTGTTCTCGGGGGGTCGGAGGTGGAGGCCCAAAGGGTATCCGACGAGTTGCAGAAGCGCGGTCATAGGCCTCGAATTGTGTGCGCTGGCGGCCCGCCGATGCCCGCCGCCGGGGAGTGGGTGGATCCCTTTGGGCTGCGCATCCGAATTTATGGGAACGGTCCGTCGCGAAGATGGCGCGATGTTGTTTACGCGCTGGGAGCTGCCTGGACAATTTTTAAAGAACGCAATGACTACGAGGTGGTCTATTTCCTGATGTCGGGATTACACCTGGCTACCGGTCTTCCGGTGGCGCGCCTGCTGGGCAAGCCGATCGTCATGAAATTCTCGTGCAGCAGCCTGGTGGTCGGGCTGCGGAATACTTTCCTGGGGCGGCTGGAGCTGAATTTTCTGCGGCGCTGGGCGACCAAGATTCTGGTTCTGAATCCAGGAATGGTGGAGGAAGCACTGGAATGCGGATTCGACAAGGAGCGCATTGGCTGGATGCCGAATCCTGTGGATACAGTCCATTTTTCGCCCTGTTCCGCGGCCGAGCGCATCGCGCTGCGCCGTGAACTGAGCGTGGGCCAGGAAACTCCACTGGCCGTATTTGTGGGCCGGCTGGATCCTCAAAAAGAACTTCCCTGGTTGATTGGCGCTTTCGCTCGCGTGGTGCATGAAATTCCGGACGCAACGCTGGCCCTGGTCGGCGATGGATCCTTGCGGGCTCAGCTTGTAGAGTTGGTTGCCAGCCTGAACCTCGAAAAGAACGTGATCTTTACGGGACGCCTGAATGGCGATGGAGTTCTGAAGTGGCTCCAGGCCGGCGATGTGTTTACCTTGATTTCGGCGATCGAAGGATTGCCTTGCTCTTTGATCGAAGCAATGTCGGCGGGCCTGCCGCCGGTGCTCAGCAATATTCCGGCTCACACACAGCTTGTGGACCATGAAGTAGACGGAATCCTGACGGAGCTGGGGAATCAGGAATCGATCGCGCACGGCCTGGTGCGCCTGTTGAACGATCCGGCGGCCCGCAAAAGGCTGGGAGCGGCTGCCCGCAGGCGCATGGTGCAGCAGTTCTCGACAGCGCAAGTGGTCGATTGCTATGAAACCCTGTTTGCGGAATGTATCGGGGCCGGCGAGCCCACGGTCATGACGCATAAGTAACGTGCGCATTCTTTTTCTTTCCCCGCGGCAGTGCTGGCCGGCGCACAGCGGCGCCAAGCTACGCGAATATCATTTCCTGCGGGCCCTTTCTTTGCGCGGAGAGGTCACCTATCTGCATTTCACAGAGCCCGGATCGGCGCCGCTGACTCGCGAGGATCTGCCGTTTTGCCATGAGGTTGTGGCAGTTCCAAAACCCAGTGCCTACGGGCCCTGGAAGATGATCCAAGGAGTAGCGGGACGCTGGCCTTTGACGATCCTGAACTATACCTCACCGGAAATGACGGCGGCAATCGCGCGTCTGACCAGCGGCACGCGGTTCGACTTGGTTCACCTCGATAGTATCCATATGATGCGTTGTGCCGAAGCATTGCCGGAGGCGAAGATTGTCTACAACTGGCACAACATCGAATCGGAGGCGATGGAGCGATATAGCGCCACGGTGGCGTCGCCGGCGAAACGATGGTATGCCCGCCACACCGCGCAGAAATTACGAGCCTGCGAAAGCGATATCCTGCGCACCGCGATCGGACACGTGGTGTGCAGCCAACGCGAGCGCGATCAATTACAGCGGATTGCGCCCAAAGCGCGCATTGCGGTGGTCGCGAATGGCGTGGACATGCAGTACTTCGCCAACGCGGGAATGAGGAGCGCGCCGGGTCAGGATCTGGTTTTTGTCGGCTCGATGGCTTATTATCCGAACGCCGAAGCGGCAGTCTCTTTCAGCGGCAACGTATGGCTGGCGGTGCGGGCGCGGATGCCGCAAACACGGCTGATGATCGTGGGAGCAAATCCCGGTCCTGAGGTCGTCGCGTTGGCCCGGTTGCCCGGAGTAGCCGTAACCGGAACAGTGCCCGACGTGCGTCCTTACTACGGTAGCGCATGGGCCGCGATTGTTCCTCTGCGCACCGGTGGCGGCACACGGCTGAAGATTCTGGAAGCGATGGCCGCGGGGGTCCCGGTGATCTCGACGCCGCTCGGCGCGGAGGGCCTGGAGGTCACGCCGGGCCGCGATATTCTGATCGCGGGCGCGGACGACGCCGAAGCGTGGGTCCGCCATTTGGAGAGCCTGGCCGAATGCCGGCAGCCGCTCGTCACCGCCGCTTTGGATCTGGTGCGGACCCGTTATGACTGGGAGGCGCTCGGCGAAACGCTCTGGTCAACCTATGAGGACTGGCTGCGGTGAGACTGCTGGCCATCATCGAAGCCCACAGCATTACCGGACCGGCCAAAAACCTGCTGGAATTCGCGCATCTAGCGCGAGACGCCGGAGTCGAGACCACCCTCGCAACGTTTACGCGAGGCGCGCCGACGAACTTGTTTATTGAGACTGCCCGTGAAAATGGAATTCCCGTGGAAGCGATTCTGGAGCGGGGCGCATATGATGCGAGTGTTCTCCTGGCGCTCCGGAATCTGGCGAATCGGGTGCGGCCGGACATCATTCAGACGCACGCCGTGAAGTCCCACTTTCTAGCTCGGCGGGCGAAGCTTGACCGGGGCGCGCCGTGGGTGGCGTTTCATCACGGTTATACCTGGACATCGCCGAAGGCGCGGCTCTATAACCAGCTCGACCGCTGGTCTTTGCGGGCCGCGCGAAAAGTCCTCACGGTCAGTGTTCCTTTTCGCGAGGAGCTTGCCGCGAAAGGCGTGAAGCGGGAAAGTATTGAAATCGTTCATAACGCGATCCGGACGGATTGGGGGAAAAGTTCGCCCGGGGCTGCTCTGGCGCTCCGCGTAAAATTGGGCATTGCGCCGGACCGCAAGGTGATTCTAATTGTCGGACGGTTGTCACTCGAAAAAGATCATCTGACACTGCTTGAGGCAGTGCATAGCATGAAACCTTCTCCGCATCTGGTGATTGTAGGAGAAGGGCCGGAGCGGGGATCCATCGAAGCGCGAATTCGCAGCCTGAATATGACAGGCGCGGTGACGTTGACCGGTCAGCAAGACTCGGCCGAGCCATACTACGGTATCGCCGATGTGGCGGTGCTATCCTCACGAAGCGAAGGCTCGCCAAATGCCTTGCTGGAGGCGATGGCGGCGGGCATACCGGCAGTAGCTACGCGCGTGGGCGGCATTCCCGAGATGGTGACTCACAATGAAAGCGCGCTGCTGGTGGATCCAGGCAATAGCTCCGCGATGACGGACGCGATTGCTAGTATCTTCGCGGATCCGGCGCTCGCCGGACGTCTCACGGAGCGAAGCCAAGAACTGATTCGCGAACGCCACGCCCCGCAGGCGAGGATGCGAAAACTACTCGCCATCTATCGAACCGTTCTCCAGGGGTTATAACGCGGTCTTTATAAAAACCATTAGCTTCCGAAGCGTCGAGCCGGATCGCCTATGCTATGTTTGTAAAATGTCTTCGAGCAATAGAGTACAGCGCGTTTGCTTGTCTCTGGCCACCGTGAGTTTCTGTCTCTGGCTCGTAAACACCTACGCGATCTCCAATACTGTCCGGTCCGTAAGCCGGCTGGTGGGTAAGTTTCGGGGCAGGTGATTCGATGTCCCCCCGCTCTGTTCGTTCTTTTCCTTCTTCTCACATTGGTCTTTTGGCTGTGCAATCTGATTGTGCCGGTTCAATGCCTGGCGCTGCTTGATCTTGCCGGAGTACCGTGGTTGCTGCGTGTAAGCCGCCTCTTCTTCCTGAGTGGTTCGGGCTTCCTGTGATCGTGCTGGCGGTTCTTACGTCGGCGCCGTTTTTCGTAGTTCTGGAACGGCGGCCTGCTCGCTTATACAGAGTTATGTATGTTATGGCTTTCGCGATCACAGCCTGTATCCTGGCATTCGAACCGGTTTACACCATCATCCAAACGGCCCGGTACCACACCTGGATCCGTTCATCCTACCTTGGATATCCGGAAGTCATTGACGAACTGAAGCCCGGCAGCAGCATACTCAACTTAGGTGAAGAGACACTGAACTTCCGGCTTGCCGGAAGCCATCTGACAAATCGGGTCATCCCCAATTGGGAAAGGCCGCCGACTCTCACCGCCGATTTTCTTCGCTCGGGCCACATTGAATTTATCGCAGAGAAGTCGGCTCATCAAGCGAGTGGCGCGGCAGGTGCACCTTTGGAAGGCCTTGATCTCTATTTTAGCGGTGTCCTCGGGAAGGATGCCGGAGCGGCAGACTGGCGGATCTGGAGCACCCGCCAATTAAGGCAACACAGTGACACCCCCTGAGGTACAGGATCGAGGTCAGCGTTGGGGCGCCAGCGGTAAGAGCACGGGACGAGATGTCGAAAGAATCTGTCCTGCGCTTGAGAGGCGTTGAACTACATACCAATAGGTCCCTAGACGATCGTCCACTGTGATCGTACACGGCGCGGCTGAGCATGACACTGTGTTGACTGCCCCTGAAGGCGCGGTCACTATTACATTGGCGCTTGCCGAGCTACCCATGTCGAGTCCGATCGTTACCACGCGGGGGCGCGGAAGAAGAACAGCGTTGCGAACCGCCGGCCATGACGAAGTAAAGAAGCCTCCCATACCGAAGAAAAATCCAGGCCACTTATAGGATGAGAGACTGCCGTTATCATAGTTACTGGCTGTCACGCCCGTGCATGTGCTCGCCACAGACGGAGCACAGGTTCCGGTCTGACCAAAGATACCCCCGTAGAATTGGTCTACAGTCGCGCGGCGGAGCGGCGTCGGGCTGCCGAGGTAGTATTGCAGCATCGCTGCTCCGCCCTCGGCGCTATTCACTCTCTCCGTACCTACAAGATTGCCCGCATGGTTCGCTCCATCTGAAGCGCAGTAGTCTATCCCCATCCATGATCCGTGAACGGTCTGGAAAAACCCGGCGTTGGGAACTTCCGGCGAGCACGTTTGAAAAATGGTGTAGTATAACGTACCTCCGTTGTTGACGTTATCCGCGCCAAAGGCCTGAAACCAATTGCCAACCCCTGGCAGGATTGCCTGGTAGCCTGCTGCCGTCGTGGAGTTGCTGTTGAAGGTCGCCCATCTCATCTGGTTGGTCTTGATTCCCAACATATAGGGCGACTGACCGAAGCCTATGTCGTAGTATTGCGCCTCAAAGTAAGCGGACCCGCTTGGCCCATCCCATGCCCTATTTAAGGTAAGCGAGGACGCACTATTGTAGATACAAACCCAAGCTTTTTGGAGCGCCTGGTTATTGGCGAGAGCAGTTGCTATGCTCACATTCGGCCAGTCCGCGGAGCTTGTCCAGATCGTTGTCATCATGAACGATCCTCCCGAAAGAGTGCTGGCATTCTCCGTCATGAAGCTAAATGTACCGGAAGCTCCCGGCCAAACGCCTCCTAGTTGTACTGTGCCGGAGGTAAAGTTTCCAGAGGTAGCGCAAACTGTGCCGTTCAGAACGCAATACTCATAGCTCCCTACATAAATCGGACTGGAGGTCGTATCGGTAATGTAGATGCGCGGCAGCTCAAAAGTGATACTTCCGCTCACAATGGTGGCAGTAGAACTTCCATTTGTTACCGTGATGGTGCCGCTATCGACACCGTTGCACATGGTTGGGATAAAGCCCGTTCCTGTGACTGCCGTGCTTCCATTTGAAATCGTCATGGGGATGGTGCAAGGCGTTCCACAGAGACCTTCACCGTTGCCCAACTCAGTTGAATTGAACGTATTTGCAAAGGAGTTCACTTCGCCGAGATTCGAAGAAGGTCCGGTAGCTATGTTCCCGTACCCATCCGAAGCATTACGGCGACAGGTCTGATCTCTGGTCAGCAAAGCAGCAAGAGCAGTGTTGTAGCGGGACTGAGAGGCCGAATTCGTGTCATAGTTCGCGGCCAAGGTTAGTTCAGAGCCGATATAGCCTCCATCGCGAGAATCCCAGGCGTTGCAAGCGGCCGAGGGAAGGACGAGACCATTTGCTGTAAACTGCTCTACGTTTGCCCAGACCAGTTGTGTGGAGGTGTTGACTGTCAGGTCGGCCATCGCGCCAATCACACCGCCTCCAAAGATCAGAGGCTCCCCACCAGCGCCGTAGCCATCGCCGATTTCAGGATCGCGAACCCAAAACTCATCGACGGAGTTTGCCAGGGTGAGCGCGGGGCCGTAGCCACTTCGATAGTAAAACGAGCGCGGCATCAGTCCACCGGAGCCATAGAAATTCGGGGTGATGGTGCCACCCGAGACATTTTCGCCAAGAAACGTTTTATAGGAATACTGAGCGCCGGAAATGGTAGTTCCGTCTAATCCGGGAATGTCATGGGCAATGATAGACATGAGCGCTGTCTCGGATTCACAATAGAACGACGGGTAGAGTAGCCGCATTGTCTCACCGCCGATTCCAGCGCCGCCAGTCGGCGCGGTCATCGTCAAGCTAAGATAAATCGGCTGCGTGAGGACATAAGAGAAGGTACCGGCATCAACTCCCGCCGGGGCGGGGCGATTCAGAGTGAGACTGGTAGCGCTGGTGAAGGCGCTAATTTGAGCGATGAAATTGAAAGTCGCCGAGCTATGTGTGGCTGCGACGACAATGAAGTCGCCCACTACGGCGGACGTCCATCCGGTTCCGCTGCCGGTAAGAGTTGTAGAACCGGCAGTGAGAGTCACTGTCCCGAGAGTTCCAGCGACAATCGTTCCCTGCGGCGCGGGACCGCCAACAACAACTCCGGCGGGACAAACCGGTTTTTTAGGATCGCTAAAAAACTTCGTTCCCGTGCCATTCACGCGGAGATCAGTGACGACCGTGCCGGTGGGCCATGCGGCCGCAAGGCCCGGGTTCGGAATTCCGCCCGCATAGGGAGTGCTCCCCGATACTCCTCGTCCGTCGTAGCAAACATTCAAAACAACGGCGCTGGTGATACTGCCTGAGGCGACGGAACATACGCGAATCATTTCGAAGTTATTGCCACCTACATTCCCCACGTAGATCGAAGTCGGAAGCGTGCCCAGACTTAAGGAACTTCCGTTCACGAGAGAGACTGTAGTCTGTGTCGCAGTTGAAATAGGAGCGCTCAGCGTGGTACCGGAAGACCCGGAGAATAAGTAGCTGACCGTCCCCTGTCCGGTGGTCACCCATGAGAAATCGTTATGAGTAGCCTGGTAGGGGATTTGCGCGTTCACCGCAAACAGATTCTGCTGATCCTGATAACTCCAGGGGTTCTGGCCAAAGGCAATCTGTGAACCGAATATCTGAGTGACTCGAGGATCGGGTGGGATAACCACTCCGTTATCGTCGTAGGCAACCGCACCGGTCAGGAGGGTTGCATTACCTACATTGCCGGCCACGTCGGTAACCTGTAGAGAAAAGTTGTAGGTCCCGAAGACTAGTCCCGTAACGGTTGGAGTTCCGCTAATTTGGCTGAGCCAGATGAGAGTGCTGGGTCCGCTGATTTCCTGCCACAGGTAGTTTACCGAGGAACTACCGTCCGAGAGTGAATAGCTGGCAGTCCCGTCAAGTTGTGATGGATGACCTGCGCGCAACGATATCCAGTTTGTCCAGGCGGGAGCGCCAAACGTCTTGGGCAACGCCACCGCAATCTGGTTGGGCGTAGTTACAAAGGTCGGCGAGCCGGAAGTCCATGTGACATTGTGACCATTCCCACTCAGGTCTGCAAGACATCCGAGGTTAGGGCCGCCACCGGGGCAGGAATCGAACGCGAGCGCGGTATAATCTCCGCGCGATGCCGTCGTGGGAGGCCGACTGCCGAGCGGAATCAGCGTCGAAAATACGTTAATGAATCCAATATCCACTGCTACGCCGCCAAAGTATCCGCCATTGAACCAGGAGCCGGTCGAAGTGAGCGCCTGGGATGACGAATTGTAGAGTGTGGCATCGAAATTCCACGCCTCACATGTCACAAGCAATCCGGCAGGATTCCGCTGCATCCGCACCAGCGCATTCGTCATCCCGGCAATAGAGACTGTACAGGGACCAGCGACCGCAGTGTCCCGATTGTCCACAAGCACCAGCAAGCCTCCCGGCCCCAACTGCGCACTCATCCCCAGGCCATCGAGGCGAAAGAATTGGGTAAGCGCCGACGGCAGCGTCCAGTTATGAATCTGAAACTCGACTCGGTACGGGTTCGCCGTGGGCCAGGAAGGATCGATAGAAGTTCCGGCAGAACTCGATCCGGTGGTCAGTACCAGCGATTCTCCGGCATAGGCAACTCCGGGAAGCAGTGCCCACAAAAGTATTGCCAACAGCTTTCTTGCGTTATGCATGACTAGTACAGCGCCCTCCACAGGTAAGTATTTGTGGCATCCTTGGCGCAAACCCACAAGCCATCCTTTATCCCTGACGCCCCCGCCACAAACCATAGCCGCCCGCGAACCGCTGCCAGACAAGCCGGCTGCGCCTCTCCCAGGATTCCTTCGGGAATTGGGGCATTTATCAGCCGAAAAACCGTGCCGTCGTACCAGATTTCCAAGACCCGCCCGGCCACCACATCGCCCGGACCGGTGTCGGTGATACCATCCGCCAGTTTAATTGATATCGGTCCCAGCGTGTTCACGTTCAAAGTGGTGGGGCCTCCGGTGCCACTCACATCAGGCTCCCAATGCAGGATCATTCCAGTGACGTAGGCCGTTAATACGGGCGAAAGTACACAGGTATAGGTTGTTCCGGAGCCACTCGCTGTCGCGCAGAGCAGCGATGTTCCGGATTGGCCGGCCACGATCGTTTGCACATAGGTTGTGTCCAGACTTGTTTGAATCGATATGGCCTGCCCTGTGTCACTGATCGCTAAAAAGACTCCTTGGCCGGCGGATAGGTCCAGGATCGGGCGCGAACCTACGGTGGTTCCCGTGTTCTGAATCTGCACCACTCCGCTGCCAACGCCGGACTCCGGAGACCAGGTATTCGTAGCGGTGCAACCATACATATTCGCCCCGGAGGCCGCTACGGTGAGAAAGAACATGTCGCCCTGCACACATGTCGGAGGCAGCGCGCCGCCGGTAGAAAAAGGCCTGGTAGATTGCGCCGACCCGAAATCCACTGCTTTAGACTGAGTCCGAAGATCAACCTGTGTTTGCGCCGCGAGAGGGACTCCTACCGCCAAGATAGACCATGTAATTAACCGGATCATGGGTGTTCGACATTCTCCTTTTTTTGAACCCCGCAATCTACTCGCGTAGAAAACGGTGTTTCCGATCGAAGGATGCATGAGTCGATTTCTGTTCGCGGGCGCGAAGGTGTAGTAACCATCTGATAAGGAGACGCTTAGCATTTCGCCAGAGGACGTGATTGGTGGTCTTCACTACGGGGCGGAATTCGGGAAACCAAACGCCGGCGGGATGTTTCGCAGTTTAATCAATACAAAATTTTTCAGACGAGATGGCCAATCCGAGTCCATACATGGTTGTTCGATGAGAAGGTAGAAGCTAATGCTGGCGGCCAACACGATCGGAGTCATGATCAGGAATTGTATGGCGAACCGGACTTCATCGGGGAGAGATTGCCCGATCCTTTCCGTTACAAACCCGATGAGTACGATTAAGTAGTTGTGAAGCAGGTAGATCGAATAGCACATGCCGCCAATAGACGCGACCCAAACCGTCCCGAAGGCGCGGGTGGATGAGCTTCCATAAAACACGGCCACATAGAGTGTCAGAATGATTACCGGTAAAGCAGTGAATGCCACGTTGGGGGTCTCTAACAACAGGAGCATGAAAAGAGGCCAGCCAACCAACGTCACGATATCCCAGCGCCGGTTGCGGTGCGCCGCGGGTGGGAGGGAAAGAAAGAAATCCGCTAACAGGAAGCCGGCGAGGAAATATTGGACATTACCGGCGAGACTCAAGTGTCTCAGCCATATCGAAGGACTGAGCCTGGCTGCATTCAAATCCGTGAGCCAGGGAGTCCAGATCGCCGCGAGCAGCATCGCCACTCCTATGGTCGCTCGCCTTAGTGGCGCATTCCGGATGGCGAACACGGTCGCGAGCAGCGGCGCCAGAATATAGAACTGGACCTCCACTTCAAGCGACCAGGCGACGGAATTAATGTTGCTGAACTCCCGGTAGATCAAGCCGTGAAGATAGACCAGGCTGGCTGCCAGATGGGGAAGCATTTCTCCGATCGTTCCGCGATGACCGAAGTACTTTAACAGGAAGAATAGAACCATCGCGACCACGTAGGGAGGCTCAAGGCGCGTCACTCGGCGGAGAAAATAGCGTTTCAGCGAGACTTTTGTTCCGTTCTTGAGCCAATAGCGCGCGAAAGGGAGCCCCAGGATCATTCCGCTAATCGCGAAGAATAAAGGAACGCCGATATTGAGGCGTCCCAGCAGAACAAAAACGCCAGACGCAGGGTCGGGAACTCCGGGCAAATTGTGACGGACTACATCCCCCGAGAGATGGTAAATAAATACCAATAAAATCGCCACAAAGCGTAGGCCATCGAGCTCGGCAACATAGAAACCGGAGCTGGTGTGCCTCCGTAAACCAAGGAAGAACGAACGCAGGCGACCCTGGTGTACCTCTGATCCGGATGGCTGCATCGATTGGCCTTGCATCTGATTGTGGCACAATTAAACCGCGACGATATTGAAACGTTTTAGCGCTATGTTAACTTGAAAGTCAGCGCGGAGAATTTTCCGGTGAAGATTTTGCATTAAATGCCTGTAGCCTTCGGTCAATACCAGCGCGGTACTCTTCTTGCCAGGACGAGTGGCGGGAAGGCCAGCCCGGAACGATGACTCCGGATCAACTCCAGGACCAGCGCAAAACCGATGCGAGGTTCGCCGGAGGAATTGCCTGGACTGCCGGCGCAAAATGGGCGACGCAGCTCATTACCTGGACTTCCGTGGCCATGGTGGCGCGGCTGCTGTCGACCACTGATGTGGGCATCGGCGAAATCGCCGGCATTTTCTTCAATCTCACAAATACGATGGCCGAGTTCGGGATCGGGACCGCCGTATTGCACATGCCAGAGCTCGATCGACGGACTCTGGGGCAACTCCATTTGTTCTCATTGCTCCTGTGCGCGGGAATTTGTGGACTGGGAGTGCTCGCCGCGCCCGCCGTTGCCTGGTTTTTTCGCAGCAACCATGTCGTTTTTTTTGCCATCACCGCCGTTGGTTTTCTGATTACCGGCTTCCAGGCCGTGCCCTACGGTCTGCTGCAACGCGACATGGACTACCGGAGGCTTGGCATCCTGGAGGCTTTAGCGATGACGACCACCGCGA
>Ga0116129_1000080_pt1 | contig 73231 bp, 72 predicted proteins | sample June2015DPH_17_2_FD_89732 | JGI IMG/M metagenome (GOLD analysis project Ga0116129, IMG submission 89732) | Peatland microbial communities from SPRUCE experiment site at the Marcell Experimental Forest, Minnesota, USA - June2015DPH_17_10 | ecosystem: Environmental > Terrestrial > Soil > Wetlands... | reverse complement strand
CTTTCCGGCGGCTGGAATCACGGCGGTCCATAACGAGCGGTCAATGGAGGGAGCGGCATATTCCAGCCAGTCGGTACGATTTACGATGAATGGCATGACGCCTCAAGCAGCTGCTCCAGTTCAGTCAGCGACGATACCACGCAGTCGGCTCCGACCTCGGTCAGCGCGCGTTCGTCTCCCATACCAATGGCCTTCGCGCCGGCCAGCAGCGCGGCTTGAATGCCGGCCACCGCGTCCTCTATCACGATGCAACTTTCCGGCTCCAGTCCCAGCGCCAGGATCGACCGGCTGAAAATTTCCGGATCCGGCTTCGCCGCCTCAACATCGTCGCCGCTTAGAACTGATCGGAAGCTGCCGTGGAGCCCTGTTCGATCGAGAAAACCGCCTACGCTTTCGCGCGAACCGGAACTCGCCAGCGCCAGTGAATAGCGCAGCGAAAGCCGCTGAATTACCGGAACACAATCAGCCGGAACCGGGTCATTCTGGGCCAGAAACTGCCGCGCTAACGCACTCTTTCGCACCGCGCATTGACTAATGATATCCTCCGCCGGGGGATGCGCCATTTCTGAAAATACGGCGCGGATCACTTCTCGTGTCCGCCAGCCGGCATAACGGTCGTAGTCGAACCGGAAAGCGCCAAATGGAGCAAATACTTCTTCAAAGGCGCGCCGGTGAGCATCCCGGGAAAGGATCAGCACCCCGTCCAGGTCGAACACCAAACCCCGTACGCCATTCATGGATAATCTTCCGGCACCACGGGCCGACGACGGGCCGGTACCAGCGGATAAAAGCATTTCAACTTATTATGCTTCTTTTTTGAGGGCGGAAATATCTCTTAATCTAGCGGACCTTTTGAGCTTTAAGAATGGTGCGCCCGGACCGACTCGAACGGCCGACCCTCTGGTTCGAAGCCAGATGCTCTATCCAGCTGAGCTACGGGCGCTCATGTAAATCGTATCATTAATCAGATTCGGCCCATGCAGATCTAAGCAATGCAGATCTAACCAATGATCGAAACAGAGATAAAAATTCGCTTTGACCGCAGTCCTGACGACGCTCGCGAGCTGATCGAGCGCCACGGCTACGCTGTCCTTGAGCCTAGAACGCTCGAGAGCGACCAGGTTTTTGACTGCGGCGCCTCCGAACTCAAAAGCGTCGATCAACTCCTCCGGCTTCGGCGCTCCAGTTCCCGCTTCACCGTCACCTATAAAGGTCCCGCCACGCGGGAGCGTCATAAGAGCCGGGAGGAGATTGAGTTCGACGTGTCCGATCCCGCCGCCTTTGAACTTGTTCTCAACCGGCTCGGCTATACGCCCCGTTTCCGTTACGAAAAATACCGGACGAAGTTCGCCGGACCGTCCCCGGAGCCGGGGATCATCACCATCGACGAGACACCGATCGGCGTATTCCTCGAACTCGAAGGTCCAGCCGACTGGATCGACCGCACCGCGGCGCGCCTGGGCTTCTCGCCCTCCGAGTACTGTACGGCTAGCTATGCCGCGCTCTATCGGGAATACCTCCGCGGCCACCAGGGTGCTCCACCAAATATGGTCTTCCTCCCTTAGGAATCGGCCCGACATTGGAGGAAAAGATACCTAGTACCGAAAGTACTATTGATCCGGGATAACCTCAATGCTATTCTTCCATTAGTTCAATGACGAGCGAAATAGCACAGACGGCTGACCGCGTATGATAGAACTCATTGCGACGGTCGGAATAACCATCAGTTCGGCGATGTTATTCGCCTACTGGTTCCGCTACACCTGCCTGTTGATCCTCAGCGCCAAAACCGCCCGTGACTACGCCGCGGATTTCGCCTATTCGAATAATCTGGCCTTCCATCAAGTGCAGACGCAGTTGCAGCAAGCTGCTTCACCCGATCTCGACAGGCTGCGCGCCGCACTCGACAACGATTATAAAGTCGTCCGCAACTTGTTGAAGTACATGCCGCAGACGGGCGAAGGACAATCGGCTCTGGAGACGCAGATGTTGGCCATTAACTACCGTCTGATGGGCGCTTTGTATCAGGTTAGCCGCCACGTATCCGGAAGCACCGCTGCCAGGGCGCTCAACGAAATGTCGATGGTGGTAGCCCACTTCGCGAATATGATGGGCGAGCAAGCCGCCTGCGCCGCCGCTTAGTAAGCTGTCGCTACGCCACCCCAATAGCAATGAAAGCCAGTTTGTGGGGCGGCGCCATGCGCTGCCAAGTAAACACCCGACGCTTCTGAATCCGAGAGGAGCCTCGGCCTCGCTCTCCACAACGACGACGCCCCTCAACCTTCCGTAGGAACCTGCCAGCGTCCGCTCTGCCATTCCAGATTGAAATTCTCGCCCAGGTACACCCGCCGTACTTCCGGATCGTTCCCCAGCGCCTCGGGCGACCCTGACCGGAAAATGCGGCCGTTATTAATTATGTAGGCGCGATCGGTGACAGCGAGCGTCTCCCGCACGTTGTGATCCGTCACCAGGATCCCGATCCCGGAGTTTTTCAGGTCGAAGATGATCTTTTGAAGCTCCAGCACCTGAATCGGATCGATCCCGGAGAAAGGTTCGTCCAGTAGCAGGAAGCTAGGCTCAATCACCAGGGAGCGCGCAATCTCGACGCGCCGCCGTTCCCCGCCGGATAGCACGTACCCTTTGCTGTGCCGCACCGTTTCCAAGCCTAACTGCGAGATCAACCGGTCCATGCGATCGTGCCGCTCCCGCCGGTTCAGCGGCAGCGTTTGCAGAATCGCCATCAGATTGTCTTCTACCGATAGTTTGCGGAAGACGGACGCTTCCTGAGGAAGATAGCTGATCCCTTTCCGCGCGCGCTGGTACATCGCGAGCGAAGTCAGGTCCTGATCATCAAGCGTCACCCGTCCCGAATCCGGCGTGATCAAACCCACAATCATGTAAAATGACGTGGTCTTGCCCGCGCCATTCGGGCCCAACAATCCCACCACCTCGCCCTGCTTCACCCATACCGAGACGTTGTCGACGACCTTCCGGCCGCGATACGATTTCGTCAGATCTGTTGTTTGGAGGGTATGCACAGCAGCTATTTTTTGTGGACGATGCTCTTGACCGGACTGGACGGTGTTCCGTTAACCAGCAGCCTATCATCGTTCGCCCACCACGTCAATTGATCGCCCTGAGTCTTGCCTTCCTTGCTGTCGATCAGCAGCGGACGGCCGCCGCTCAGGATCACTTTTCCGTCGTCGGCATAATATTCGGCGTGGTCCGAAGTTCCGGTCCGCGTCTTCACTCTCTTCGTATCGTTGCTGAGGATCTTCACCGCGCCGTCCGCCACCGTCTTGTTCAGCGATGAATCGGCATCGGCGGCGTTCAGAAATGCCTTGACTTCCGTGCCCGTCACCGTCAGATCGGGCCGTTGTAACAGCACGCCACCTTTGTACACCGCGATGCGCGTCTCGTCCGTATAGAATAACTCCGGCGCGTGGACCACCGTGAAAATCGGAGCCGTGGTGGACGTTTTCGCCGCCTTCGTCTTCACCATCTTGCCGTCTTTATCTTTCTCTTTGTCTTTATCCTTGTCAACGAACTGGCTCACCACCTTGCCATGCGCTGCCAGGGTCCCATCATCGCGGTCGATATCCAGCCGCTCCGCTTCCACCCGGTTTGAACCCTGCCACGCCACGGCGTTGCCTTCGTAGTGAATCTTCGCATTGCTATCGGTCGAAACCATGCGCTGGGCGCGCGCCTGCATAATCTCATCCGTATTCAACATCGCACTCGATTTGCCCTTCGGATCAGGCATGCGCGTCGAAGCCACATGTCCGTCCGCTGTGAAATCGCCCGATTTCTGATTCATCACGATGCGATCCGCCGCCGCCGAGCCCGTCGAATCCCACACCCGCGCGCCTTTTTCGAGCGTCATCATGTCCGTATGCTGATCGAGCGTCGCATGGTCGGCGCGGGCATGACGGTCCCCTGCGTCGTACTTGAAGTCGTTCTTCTGGTCCAGGTGGCTCATGTCACTTGTATTAGGATCGAACAGCGCGGCCATCTCTTTGCTGGAAGTAAAGGATGGCGCCACCGGCTTGCCATTCACCGGCGGATTATCCGTGCGTGTCGTGACATTAACGGACTTGAAGCTCTCGATGCGGTTATCCTCGCCGTACTTGATCCAGATCTTATCGCCGGTCATCAGGCGCTTGGGAAGTCCCGGCCGATTCGGCAGAAAATCCAGAGTTCCCGCGCCATCCGTCTCCACGCTTTCGATCTCCTGGCCGCCGCTGCGCATCTTCAGGTGGATCACTTCGCTATGCAGGATCCTCGTATCGCCGGGCTGCGTTCCCGGCTTGGCGATCGGCTCATTCTCGGCGACGCTCTTCCCGGTCGCGACCGCTGTCGATAGCGTGCTTTCCTTCCCGGTGGCCTCGAACCCGAGATCCATTTTCTCGCCCGTCACCGTGGTCCGCGCCACATCGGTGGTCGAAATCAGGTGCGCATTATGATCGCCCGTGATTTTCGTCACCAGCATCCCGTCGGCGAAATTCATCGTCATTTGATCGGAGCCGAACTCCACCTTGCGGCCCGGGTCTTCTTTGGTCCCATGGCCCGCTTCGATTTCGGCCAACCGCACTTCGCCTTTGTCGAGCGTCACCACGGACATCTTACCTTCGAGACGCAGCGTATCCCGCGTAAGTTTCGACCAGGGAATCAGAATCACCTTCGATTCCTTCTCTTTATAGAAGGCCTCGCCTGATTCGATATGCATCGGAACCGAATCCGCCGTTTTGCCTCGCCAATCGAGCGAGATCTGCGATTTCATGTGCAATTCGCGCGTCTGCGGGTCATATTCGGCACCCGTCGAAGTGCCTCCGCCTTGATCGAACTCGAAGCGCACCGGCCGGTCGGTGTTCGCTTTGCCGGTCTGCGTATCGAATTTCACACCCGAAGTCTGAATCTTGACGATGCGCCCATGCTGCGGCCCGTCGACCGGCACCGCCATCGTGATATCGACTTCATCGTCGGCATAAAGCGTCTTCGCAGCCGGATCGCATTTCGCTTTGTCGGTTTTGACCAGATCGTACTGCGATCCATCCTTGGTATAGAGTTTTAATTCAACACCTTCGAGATCAAGCGCGGTAGACCCAGCCGATTCGCGCATACGATCCGCGCTGATCGTGACGTGAGGAGTGGTGCCCTTCTGATCGGAATAGGTCCAGCGGTCGAAGCTCCCATCGAAGTTCTTTCCCAGGGGTTTAGGACGGGCTGGCGCGTCTTTTTCGAGATTGCCCTTGCGCTTTAAATAGGTTGCGCCAACCGCTACGACAATAAAAATGATGGCGAAGAGAAAAAGCCATCGGGTACGGCGCATGACGTTAAGTTCAGGATAACAGGTATGATGTTAGGGTGCCCGGGTGGCGAAATCGGCAGACGCAACGGACTTAAAATCCGTTTTCCGGCAACGGGAGTGCGGGTTCAAGTCCCGCCCTGGGCACCAGGCTAATTGCTTGTCCTACATGTCTTTGCGTATGTTCGGCGAGGTGCGTCAGGAGGCCTATAACGGTGGTCGGAAGTCTTTTTCGGCCTACTGTGCGCGGGTCGCGCAGCGTGGCGGGGTCGATGGCGCGGACTACGGCTTCGGCGCGGTTAAAAGCGCTATCTAATTCTGCCAGTAGCTCTTCGCGCGATGCGCCAGGCTCGCCTTCTCCCAATTGCTCCGGCAAACGGCCTTCCAGATAACCAATCAACCGGTCCGTGCTGCGGGAGATATGGCGGATATGGAACCCCACCTTTCCGGCCCATAACTGCTCTCTAGTGAGGCCTTCAGTGTAACGCGAGAGGTCCTCGCGGGCTTGCGTGAATGCGTACAAAACCGGCGCGGTGAGGGGGTCTACGCCCGGAATGGGTCCTCTTAGCCAGGGTTCTTCAGCCATAATCCACCATTTTATGCTGTCGAAGAGGGCTTAAATGACCATAATGTTATCCTAAAATTTCCATGCTCAGAGTGCGTTTTGCCCCGTCGCCCACCGGATATCTTCACATCGGCAGCGCCCGGACCTTCATCTTCAACTGGCTATACGCCCGCCACAACGGCGGCACGATGATCTTGCGCATCGACGATACCGACGTTGAACGGAACACTCAGGAATCGCTCGATTCGATTTTCGACGGGCTGAAATGGCTCGACTTGGGGTGGGATGAATTTTACCGGCAGAGCGAGCGGCTGGACCTGCACGCTCGAGCCGCGGAAACGATTTTGGCGAAAGGGCTGGCTTATCGGGATTCCGAGGGAGTGGTGCGATATCGCGTGCCGCGCGATACGGAGGTCACCTTTACCGATCTGGTTTACGGGGTGCAAACCAAGGCGACTGAGGATATTGAAGATTTTGCACTACTGCGGTCTAATGGGGTGCCGACTTATCACCTCGCCTCCTGCGCCGATGATGCGGATTTGAAGATCAGCCACATTATTCGCGGTCAGGATCATCTGACGAACACGTTCAAGCATGTGCTGATTTTTGAGGCGCTAGGCGTGGAGCCTCCGAAGTTTGCGCATCTGCCGCTGCTGATTGCTCCCGATGGGTCGAAGCTATCGAAGCGCAAGCATGGGCCGGTGGTGAGCGTGACCACCTACAGGGATGCTGGTTTTCTAGCACAGAGCTTCGTCAATTTTCTGTGTCTGCTGGGGTGGTCTCCGAAGAACGATCGCGAGAAGATGTCGCGGGAAGAGTTGGTCGAGGTGTTTACGCTCGAAGGCGTCAACAAATCGAATGCGACGGTGAATTTCACTGAGGAAGATCCGTTTGATCCGAAGGCTCTATGGTTGAATGCGGAGCATCTAAAGGCTTTGCCGATCGAAGAACTGGCTGCCGATCTATTGCCGTTTATGCCGGGGGCGAGTTTGGAGAAGATGCTCGCTGTGGCACCGTTGATTCAGGAGCGGATTAAGACGCTGCGAGATGTTACGACGGTCGGCGACTTTTTTTTCGTTGATGAACTGGCGCCGTATCCGATCGAAGAACTGATTCCGCAGAAGGGCGATCTGGCGATGGCTCGAACGGCGCTCGAGAAATCGCGAGAGGTTTTGGCGAGCGTGGAATTTAATCATGACGCGCTGGACTCCGCTCTACGGGCGGCTGCGCTGGAGTTGAAGATTAAGCCGGGGCAGATGTTTCAGCCGATCCGGGTTGCGGTTTGCGGGCGCAAGAATTCGCCGCCGTTGTTTGAGACGCTAGTGGTGCTGGGGCGGGAGATGTCGTTGAAGAGGATTGAGGAAGCGATTAAAAGACTGGCGTAGTGCGTCGGGCGAAAACAGGGGACAGCCCGCTCTGTCCACCCGGCGCCGGCGTGACGGCTGCTTTCGCGAAATTGGTGGCGCCTTGGGACAGAGTAGGCTGTCCCCGTTTCGCCCTGTTTGAGACTAGATTATGAGTACTAATTTTATCCACGATATTATCGTTGCGGATCTGGAGACCAATAAATACGGGGGGCGCGTGCATACGCGGTTTCCTCCGGAGCCGAACGGGTATCTGCACGTCGGACATGCCAAATCGATCACGATCAATTTCGGATTCGCCAAGGAGTTTGGCGGTAAATGTAATCTGCGGTTTGACGATACCAATCCGACGAAGGAAGAAACCGAGTACGTCGATTCGATTATGGAAGACGTCCGCTGGCTGGGCGGCGAATGGGCGGCGGTGTATTACGCCTCCGATTATTTCGACCAGCTCTATGCGTGGGCGGTGCAACTCATCAAAGCAGGCAAGGCTTTCGTTTGCGATCTCTCGCCTGATGAGGTTCGGAAACAGCGCGGCACGTTGACGGAGCCTGGACAGGAGAGTCCCTATCGCAATCGGTCAGTAGAGGAGAATCTCGATCTGTTCGAGCGCATGCGGGCGGGTGAATTTCCTGACGCGGCGAAGTCTTTACGCGCCAAGATCGATATGGCGTCGGCTAATTTGAATCTGCGCGATCCGGTGATGTACCGGATTCTGCATGCGGAGCATCATCGCACAGGCGGCAAATGGTGCATTTATCCGATGTACGATTTCGCGCACGGCGAATCGGATTCGATTGAAGGGATCACGCATTCCATTTGCACTTTGGAGTTTGAAGATCACAGGCCGCTTTACGACTGGTATGTGGAGCAGTTGGGCATTTATCATCCGCAGCAGATCGAGTTCGACCGGTTGAACTTGACTTACACTCTGTTGAGCAAGCGGAAGCTGCTGCAACTGGTGCAGCAGGGCCTGGTGAGTGGATGGGACGATCCTCGGATGCCGACGATTTCGGGCATGAGGCGGCGGGGATATACGCCGGAGGCGCTCCAGAATTTTGCGCGCGGCTTGGGAGTCTCGAAGACCAACGGGACGACTGAATTATCGCTGCTGGAGTATCACGTTCGCGAGGATTTGAACAAGCGGGCGCTGCGGGTGATGGCGGTGCTGCGGCCTTTGCGGGTGGTGATCGATAACTATCCGGAAGGTCTTGTCGAGCAGATGGAGGCGGTGAATAATCCGGAGGATGAAGCCGCCGGGTCTCGCACGGTGCCGTTTTCGAAGGTGCTGTATATCGAAGAAGACGATTTTCGCGAGGTTCCGCCGCCCAAGTATTACCGGCTCTCCCCGGGCAAGGAAGTGCGGCTGCGCTACGGCTATTTCATCACCTGCACGAGCGTGGTGAAGGACGCGCAAGGCAATGTTGTCGAGGTGCATTGCACGTATGACCCGGCTACACGCGGAGGCGATTCGCCGGATGGGCGCAAGGTGAAATCGACGATCCATTGGGTTTCGGCCGAGCATGCGGTGGATGCCGAAGTGCGCATTTACGAGACGCTGTTTGCGCGCGAGAATCCGAACGAGGTGGAGGAGGGGCAGGAGTTCACTTCGAATCTGAATCCGAAGTCGCTTGAAGTGGTTACAGGGAAGCTGGAGCCTAGCCTCGCCGGCGCCGCGGTGGGCAGCCGCTATCAGTTTGAACGGCTGGGATATTTTTGTGTCGACAAGGATTCGACGGTGGAAAACCCGGTGTTCAATCGCACGGTTGCGCTACGCGATACGTGGGGCAAGATCGAGAAAAAATCAAAATGATTGTGCTTGGTTTGGGAGGGCTGCTCAACGACGCGGCTTGCGCGCTGTTGAAGAACGGAGAAGTTCTGGCGGCGGTGGAAGAAGGCAAGCTGATCCGCGGGCATAGGCCAGGCGGACTGCCGCAGGCCGCGATGGAGGAATGCCTGCGGTTATCGGGCGCAACGCGGGACCAGGTGGATTGCGTGGCGGTGGTGAGACCGATCTCGCGCGGTCCGGAAGCGGAGCTGCACCTCACTTTGCGCGACCAGTTTCCGCATGCCGAGGTGGTGGTGGTGGAGCATCACATGGCACACGCGGCGTCGGCATTCTTCGCTTCGCCGTTTGAGGAGGCGACGGTTCTGACGCTGGACCAGGCGGGGGATTTTCGTTGCGGGGCGCGCTGGAAGGCGAATGCAAGCTCCGGAGCGCCGCAGATCGAGCTCGAACATGAATGGTATTACCCTGATTCGCTGGGCCGTCTCTATGGCGCGGTGACAGAGCTGTTGGGATTTCGCGCGCGCGCGGATGAACATAAAGTCCAGTGGATGTCGGCTTCGGGGGACGAGCGATTCGCGGCGCTGTTTCGAGAGGTGGTATCGGATTCGGCGCGGCTCGACCGGGCGTATTTTGATGGCAATCGGCTGGCGGCGGGCGGATTTAGCCGGAAGTTTTTTGAAGCGCTGGGGTTGCCGGATGGCGCGAGGATTCCTGCGGTGCTGGCTCCCTCGATCGCGCGCGGGCTGCAAAAGACGGTGGAGGAGACGGTATTGGCGCTGGCCGGCGAGGGTGGGAATTTGTGTCTGGCCGGCGGGTTGTTCTTTAATGCGCTGCTGGTGGAATCCTTAGAGCGCAGCGGGCGTTGGACAAATGTCTTCGTGCAAGCGGCGGCGGGCAATGCGGGGACGGCGCTGGGGGCGGTCTATTATGTGTGGCATCAGTTGAAGAAACGGCCTCGGCAAGCGAAGCCCGGAACGTTGTTGCTGGGGCCGAGCTATGGAGTGGACGAGATCAAGCAGGTGCTGGAGAATTGCAAGCTCAATTTTTCTTATTTGAGGTCGAGCGACGATGTTCTCGTCGCGGCGGTGAAGATGCTGGGCGAGCATAAAATTGTCGCGTGGATGCAGGGGCGGATGGAATTCGGGCCCAGGGCGCTAGGAAACCGGAGCATTTTGGCGTCACCTCTGGATCCTTATTCCACCGAAAATTTGAACGTATTCATCAAGCATCGTGAACCGTTCCGCAAATTCGCGGCGTCTGTTCCGGCGGAGCTGGCGGCTGAATATTTCGACGCGGGCCCGAATGCGCGGACCATCGCGACGGTGGGGCGCGTACGCGAAGCTTATAAGAAGACGTTCGCGCCGGCGATTCTCGGGGAAGACATGGTCCGCGTGCATACCGTGGAGGAGGCGGAGAATCCGCTGTTCCATCGGCTGTTGCACGAAGCGGGACGGGTGACGGGGCTACCGGTGCTGTATAACACGAGCTTCAATTTATTCGGCGATCCACTGGTCTCGACGCCGCGCGACGCGGTGCGGAGTTTTTATTCGTCGGGGATTGATGCGTTATTTGTGGGTAATTTTTTGTTAGAAAAGTGATTTCCCATGGGACGCCGGCTGAAGCCCCGGCGCTGCAAGCTGAAGCTCGCGCCACGCTAGGCTAGCCGAATCGCCTGGAAACGCTTTAGCCGCAGGCGGGAAATACGTCCTGGATGTGGACGCCTGCGTGAAATTTTATGCCGGCCGGGCGGCAATAACGGACTTCCGCCATGACAAAAAGGTCGCGCACGCGAATCTGGACGACCGTTCCTCTAATCAATGCGTCAGGAGTCAGGAGCTTGAGGCCTTCCTTCGAAGCATCGACGATTCGGATCTTGACGCGGCCCGGTTGCGGGGGTTCGAGTACCGTCAGGACGGCGGGATCGTCGGTCGCCACGCGTGGACCTCTTCGTTTTTCCCGACCGCAGTACTCGTCTTCCCGAGACACCCACTGACCGATGGTCGCGCGCGATTCCTCAAAGAGGATGCCGCAGACAACGCAGTCTTTGAGGTGGGTTTCAACCATCCCGGACAGGTTTTCCGATAATTCACCGAGAGCGTACAACTCCAGGTGTTCCGTTTGCAGGTGCAAGACTCGTCTCCTTTTTCCGCGCTTCAGGAATGCTCTCTAAGATACTAGCGCTATTTTCCTGAATAAAACCGGAAATGAGGCTTTTTACCTCCACCATAGATGCAAAGCAGTCGCGAATCGAGGGAAAAGGACTAGGGGAAAGTACTATTGGATCAGCCCTTCGCGCGAGCCGCAGCAGGAGCGGGCGCCGGAGGAGGGGCGACGGGGGCCACGGCTGCTGTTTCTTTGGTCAATCCAAGGTGTTTGCGAAGTTCGGTATCGATTTTCTTCTTGATGTCCGGATTATCTTTCAAAAATTGGCGGGCATTTTCGCGGCCCTGGCCGATGCGCTCTCCTTTATATCCGTACCAGGAGCCGCTTTTTTCGATAATATTCTGCGCGGTACCCAGGTCGAGAAGGTCGCCTTCCTTGGAGATTCCTTCGCCGTAAATGATGTCGAATTCGGCTTCGCGGAACGGCGGAGCCATCTTGTTCTTCACCACTTTGATTTTGGTGCGGTTGCCGGTGACGACTTCGCCGTCCTTGATGGCGGCGATGCGGCGGATATCGGCGCGGACGCTGGAATAGAACTTGAGGGCGCGGCCGCCGGTGGTGGTTTCGGGACTGCCGAACATGACTCCGATCTTTTCGCGAATCTGGTTGATGAAAATCAGGCAGGTGTTCGACTTAGAGACGATGCCGGTGAGTTTGCGCATGGCCTGCGACATGAGGCGGGCGTGGACGCCCATGAAGCTATCGCCCATTTCGCCGTCGAGCTCGGCTTTAGGGACCAGGGCGGCGACGGAATCGACCACCAGCACGTCGATTGAGCCGGAGGTGATCAAGGCGTTGGTGATTTCGAGCGCCTGTTCGCCATAATCGGGCTGCGAGACGAGGAGGTTATCGACGTCCACGCCGAGCTTGCGGGCATAGGCGGGGTCGAGCGCATGTTCGACGTCGATGAACGCGGCCATGCCGCCAATTTTCTGTGCCTCGGCGACGCACTGGAGGGCGACGGTAGTCTTTCCCGAGGATTCGGGGCCGAAGATTTCGGTGATGCGGCCGCGGGGGAATCCGCCAATGCCGAGAGCGAAATCGACCGAGATGGAACCGCTCGAAATCGAGGGGACGGCCTCGACGGCGCGGCTGCCCAGGCGAATGATCGAGCCTTTGCCGAACTGCTTTTCGATCTGGGTCAGCGTGGCGCCGAGGGTGCGAGCTCGTTCTTTTTCATCCATGGTTGAGGTCCTTCATTGAGGCGAATATAAAGCGAATATCCATTATAGCTTACGCGAGCCATTCGACGGTAGCGGCGACGAGAAGCGGGCCCAGCAAGGACGCGGCTTCGCGCTCGACGGATTGCAGAACCTGTTCGGCATGGCCCTGATCGGGGGAGACGGTGACGCAGGCGATGAGGCCGCGCTGCCAGAGGTCCTGATAATCGATCTCGGCCACGGCGACGTTGAATTTCACACGCAGGCGATCCTTAAGGCTTTTTACAAAGTGCCGTTTGTCCTTTAAGGAATGGGAGTCGTCGAGGCGGAGCTCGAAGGTAATAACGCCGACCGACGGCATGCGCTTAGACTAAGGCTTCTTGGGCCACGCGTTCGGTGGCGAAGCATTCGAGGATATCGCCTTCTTTGATGTCGTTGAAATTAGCCAGCGAGACGCCGCATTCGAAGCCGGCCTTGACTTCGCTCGCGTCGTTCTTGAAGCGTTTGAGGCCTTCGATCTTGCCGGTATGAACCAGCACATTGTCGCGCAAGACGCGTACCTCGCCGTTGCGGACGAGCACGCCATCCTGCACCGCGCAGCCGGCAACGACGCCGACTTTCGAGATACGGAAGACGTTCTGCACAATGGCGCGGCCCTTGAAGACATCTTTGAAAACGGGGTCCAGCATGCCGCTCATGGCTTTCTTGATCTGATCGGCCAGCTCGTAAATGATCGAATGCAGGCGGATATCGACCTTTTCCTGCTCGGCGACAGCTTGCGCGGTGCGATCCGGCCGGACGTTGAATCCGACGATAATCGCGTTCGACGCGGAGGCAAGCAGCACGTCGGTTTCGGTGATCGCGCCTACGCCCGCGCGCAGCACGCGGATCCTCACCTTATCGGTGGAAAGCTTGGTCAGCGTATCGGTTAAGACTTCGGCGGTGCCGCCCACATCCGTTTTCAGGATGATGTTGAGATCCTTGACCTCGCCTTCTTTAAGTTGGTCGTGGAACTGATCGAGGGTGAGGCGCTTGTTCTTGGCCATTGCCACTTCGCGCGCTTTCGATTCGCGATAAATGACGATCTGCTTGGCCTTGGCGGTATCGGTCACCACTTGCATGGTGTCGCCGACTTCGGGTAGCGATTCGAGTCCTTGCACTTCGGCGGGCATGGACGGGCCCACTTCGCGGGTATTATCGCCGCGATCGTCGGCCATGGCGCGTACGCGGCCGAATACCGAGCCGCAGATGAAGTAATCGCCGACGCGCAGGGTTCCGTTGCGGACCAGCACAGTCGCCACCGGACCGCGTCCGCGATCGAGTTTTGCTTCGAGCACGGTGCCCATGGCGGGACGCGCAGGATTCGCTTTGAGATCCAGCATGTCCGCGACGAGCAGAATCATTTCGAGCAGCAGATCCAGGTTCGTCTTGGCTTTCGCCGAGACTTCGACCATCACGGTATCGCCGCCCCAATCTTCGGCCAGCAACCCGCGGTCGGAAAGCTGTTGTTTGATCCGTTCCGGCGTGGCTCCCGGTTTGTCGATTTTGTTGATCGCGACGATGATCGGCACCTTCGCCGCTTTGGCGTGATCGATGGCTTCGAGCGTCTGCGGCATGACGCCGTCGTCGGCGGCGACGACTAAGATCACGATATCGGTGACTTTGGCGCCGCGGGCGCGCATGCGGGTGAACGCTTCATGACCCGGCGTGTCGATGAACACGATTTTGCGGCCGTTTTTCTCGACGTGGTAGGCGCCGATGTGCTGGGTAATGCCGCCCGCTTCATGACCGGCGACATTCGAGAGACGGATGGCGTCGAGCAGGCTGGTTTTGCCGTGATCGACGTGGCCCATGATGGTCACGACAGGGGGACGCCGTTCGCGATCGAGATCCACTTCAGTGGTCTCAATCTCATGCGTGGTTTCCTGTTCGTAGCTGACCTTATTCGTAGAAGCGCCGAAATCGCGGGCCAGTTCCTCGGCGACTTTAACGTCCAGGGTCTGATTAATGGTGGCCGAAATTTTCTTGTCGAACAACCGCTTCACGACAAGATTGCCCTTGACGCCTAGCTTTTCGGAAAGCTCCTTGACGGTGATGCCTTCGGCAATGGTTACTTCGCGATCGACTGGCGGCGGTTCAAACGATTGCTCGCGCCGGGAGACAGGACCGCGCATCCGTCCCTCATCCTGATCGCGACGGCGGTCGGCGGGAGTGCGCACCCCGGGCTTGGTCGCGTGACGGCGGCCGGGATCGGTCGGAAGTGTAGCCGGCTCCGCCCGTAAAGGCGAAGTCGGATGCATGGGACGGCCGCGCTGGGCGGGACCGCCTGGGCCTCCGGGACCGCGATTATAACCACCAGGGCCGCTTGGACCGGAGGGGCCGCGATTGTAGCCGCCCTGATTATAGCCGCCGGGACTGGGGGGGCCACCAGGACCGCGCATGAGAGGCTGTCCAGGACGCACCGGACCGGTGTAAATTGGACGGCCAGGAACAGGGCTCGCTGGCCGGGTAGGCATGCCGGGACGCGGCGGAGGAGGTGCTCCGGGTGCGGGCGGACGAGTACTGAGTCTTGCCACCATGTCCGGACGCGGCGGCACCACGGGTCTGGCCTGAGGCTGACCGGCAAGATTCGGCTTGGCCGGCGGACGCAGCGGATGCGACGGAGAAGTCTGCGCGGAAGGCGCGCCCGGCCGCACAGTTTGCGGACGAGGAGGCGCGGGAATGCTCGGCACACTGGGGGCGGATGGGCGCGGAGCACCCGGAGCGGGAGCAGACGCCACGGAAGCAGCTTTCGGAGCATCGCCTACGCCGGGCGGAAGAGGCTGTCGCGGTCCCGACAAAATCTGACCAGGTCGCGGCGCGGGCATCGGCCTGGCGGGAATTGCCGAGCCTCTGGACATCGGGTTGGAAGGCGCCGGGGTTGAAGGGTTCGAAGGCGCGGCCGGCTGTGCCGGTTGAGCGGGCGCCGATGGCTGCGCGGGCGCATGGCTTTGCGGCGGCGGAGCCGGAGCGGGAGCCGGCGCAGGGGGAACCACACGCGGCGGCGCGGGCCGAGGCTGGGCTGGCGCTGCGTGCGGGATCGGCATGGGCGGCGGCGCGAAGCTTTGCCCCGTCGACAAAGGAGGCCGCAAGGGAGGAGCGAGTCGTACCGGCGGCGCCGGCGGTTCCTCCGCGGTCTTTGTTTCCTGAGTTTCTTTGGTGCTTTCCGCGGCAGGCGTTTCGACCTTTACAGCAGGCTTCGAAGACGGCTGCGCGCGGACCGGTTCCGGCTCTGGCGTGCTCTCCGGTACGTTGTCATGGTGACGCGAAACTTCTCGCGCGGCAGGCGCGGAATCTCCACCGGGCTCGCCGGTCACGCGCCGGCGGACCTCCAGAGCTACGTCGTCGTCGAGCGAGCTGGAATGCGTTTTCTTGTCGGCAATGCCCAGCTCCGCCAACGTATCGAGAATCACGTTGGGCTTTACTTCGAGCTCGCGGGCCAGCTCATTAATGCGAATTTTACTCATACGATAACGTTCCGCCACCGCCTACGCGATGAACGGATTTTCACGAAAGTTCGGCTACTCCTTTTACGGAATCCGGTGCGGCGGCCGGAACTTCCGTGCTCTCTATCGTATCAGATTCATTTTCTGACACTGCCCCATTTGATGCTTCCACTTCGGTTTCGGGCGCAGCCTCCGCGGCTGCTTCCGGCGAGGGCGCGGATTCCTCGAACTGGCCATAATAAGCGACCACCGCGGTCTGAATATTTTCGACCATATCCTGATCGACGCCGGGAATTTCTTCCAACTGCTCCGGAGTCATCGCGCCCAGTTTTTCCACTGTCGCCACGCCCGCTTCCATCAGTTTTTCCGCGACCGTCTCGGCCATCCCGTGATCGATCAGAACGGTAACCGGAGCGCCGGGAACGACCAGCGCAGCCATCTGCGACTCCACTTCCTGCCGCTTCTCTTCCTCGCTCTTAATATCGATCCGCCAGCCCAGCAGTTTGGCCGCCAGGCGCACATTCTGGCCCTTTTTGCCGATGGCGAGCGACAGTTGCGTATCGTCGACGATTACTTCCATGTGCCGCTCCACCGAATCGATAATCGATACGCGCGAAATTTTCGCCGGGCTGAGCGCATGGGTGGCGAAGCTCACCGGATCGTCGTTGAATTCGATGATGTCGATTTTTTCGCCGCGCAGCTCGCGGATAATCGACTGCACGCGCATGCCCTTCATGCCGACGCAGGCGCCGACGCTATCCACGTCGCGGTCCCGGCTGGAGACAGCGATCTTGGTGCGCTCCCCGGCTTCGCGCGCGCAGCCTTTGATGATCACCGTGTTGTCGTAAATTTCCGGCACTTCCTGTTCGAACAGGCGCATGACTAATTCAGGCGCGGCGCGGGAAACGATCACACCCGCGTTCTTACCGGCCTTTTCGACGCTCTTGATCACGCAGCGAATGCGATCGCCGACGCTGAAACTTTCGAGCTTGGACTGCTCTTTTTTAGGGATGCGAGCTTCGGTCTTGCCCAGATCCGCCACCAGGTCCTGGCCTTCAATGCGCTTGACTATGCACGTGACCAGCTCGCCGACACGTCCGGAATACTCGGAGAAAATATTCTCGCGCTCCGCCTCCCGGACCTTTTGTAGAATCACCTGTTTCGCGGTTTGCGCCGAGATGCGGCCCAGCGCCTCAGTCGGCTTGGCGAAGCGAATTTCGACATCTATCTGCGCGTCCGGATGGGTGGCGCGCGCCGCGTCGAGCGAAATTTCCTTGTCCTTATCCAATACTTCGACGACTACTTTCCGCACGCCGTAAATTTGAATGGCGCCGGTCTTTTCGTCGAACTCCGCCACCAGATCCTCGGTGGTATGGAAGTGCTTGCGCGCCGCCACCAGCATCGCGTCTTTGACCGCGTCCAGGATGACTTTCGGCTCGATGCCCTTCTCTTTGCTGAGAATTTCGATGGACTGATAAATCGTTCCCATGCTCATAATAAAATCTGTCTCGTTTTTCCGGGGATGAAACTACCACTCGAACTTGAGATTCGCCTTTTCCACCTGATCCAGCGGAAACTGCACGCTCCGGCCGGGGGACGGTTCGAGGGTAAGAATACCTTCCGCGAAGCTCTGTAGCGTGCCCACCCAATGGCGCTGATTTTCCACCGGCTCCCGCAGCGCGACTTTGACCTTTTTCCCGACAAAGCGCTCGAAATCACGCGGCTTGGTGAGCTTGCGCTCGACCCCCGGGGAACTCACTTCAAGCGTGTAATGCGCGCCCGGGATCACGTCCTCGACATCGAGAATGGTGCCCACGTTCTGCGAAATCATCTCGCAATCGGCATGGGTAACGCCCTCCGGTTTGTCGATAAAAATGCGCAAAAGTCGAGCTCCGCCTCCGCCAAGCATTTGAACCTCGACAATTTCGAGGCCTTCGCTCGCGCCGACTCGTTCTGCGATTTCCTGCACTTTGGCCGTAACTTCCTCGCGACTCATATCCAATAAAAAAGTGGGCTTTCGCCCACTCCTTTTGCTCGACAGCTAACTCTAGTATACATGACGCCCCAATGAATGGCGACGTTTCAAAGAAATCGGTCCGCTCCGAGGTCGCTTAGAGGCGCAGTATCTTGATGCTGCCGTTCGACGTGCCCAGGTCCAGCAGCGGACCGCCCTTGCCGATCGTGCCGTCCAGGCGATGCTTCGAGATCTCCCCTCCATGCACGCTAACGTCGAAATCGCAGGTGATGGAGGAATTCGACGTATGCGCGCTCACACTCGCCCCGGCGTCCGCCGGCAGCCGCACAGTGATCGAGGAATTCGAGGTGCTGGCGTGCACTTCGCGCGCTGCGTCCAGGGTCAGTTCGATATGTCCGTTATTGCTTTCGAGCCGCACCGGGCTTGCATCCTGCCCCGTCAAATGGACGGTGATGCTGCCATTTGAAGTGGTCGCGCCGAACCGGCCTTTGCGAACGTCCGCCCGGATGGTGCCGTTGGAGCTATGGAGCGTCGTATCGCCGCTGATATCCGTTACCTCCACCGTTCCATTCGACGTCTGCACGTCGAGCGGACCCACCAGCCGGGAGGCGTGAACGCTGCCGTTGGAGGTGCGCAGATGGGAATCGCCCTCGATATCTTCCACGCGAATGGCTCCATTGGTGCTTACGATCCCGGCCAGGATCGTTTTCCTTGGCACATGAATGGTATAGCGCGCCCCGGCGTTCCCGCGATGATCCAGCGGAGGCAGCGTGCGAATGGTGATGGAGTTCGCTGACGGCACGATATCGATCTTCATCTCCTTCAAGCGATACTCGGTGCCGGCATACTTGGTGCCGTCGATATCCACCGTATTCTTGTCCCACCCCGAAATCTCCACCTGCCCGTTGAAATTGTCGAGCCGCAAGGTTCCGCCCGCGCTGAGGGGGAAACTATGGTGAAAATCCTCCCGGTAGCGATCGAAGCCACCGATGTTGATATCCATTTCGTCACAACCGGCGAGGAAAAATGCCAGCAGAGGCAGACAAATAGCGCGCATAAAACGACTCCTTAGCGCTAGTCTACGCAATTGCCGGATCTCTTGTTCCATCTGAGATAATCGATTCTGCCATGAAATTTCTCACCACCGCACTCAGTTTGTGCCTTTTCGCGACCGCAGCCTTGGCCCAGTCGCCCACCACCGTCCTGCACATTATTAATGTGAAATGGAAAGCCGACGCGACCCCCGAACAAATCAAAGCCGCCGTCGACGCGGCACATCAGTTGCCCGCGAAATTCCCTGGAATCAAGCGCGTATGGACCAAGAATCTAAAATATCAGGGCCAAGAAGGCTATAAACAGGCCATCGTGATGGAGTTCGAATCAGAAGCGGCCCTGAAAAAATATGCCGACAGCCCCGCCCAGAAGTGGTGGTACGAACTCTACACGCCCATCCGTGAAGAGAGCCATACCCACGACATCACGAATTAGGGCCTGTCGCTATTTTAAAATTCTGCATTATCTTGTAGGGCGGACGCCCCGTCCGCGCCGGACCCCCTGGTCCGGCTCCACCAACGCACTCAACTTCAGAGCCGGTACTCTAGTCGATCACAAATTGTGCGATGCGCTCGCGATGATAGGTCGCGTCACCGAACGCGATCTCACTCGCTTTGGCGCGCCGGTAGAAAAGGTGGGTATCATTTTCCCAGGTGAAGCCCATGCCGCCTTGCACCTGCACCGCCCGATTGCCGGTTTCGCGGCACGCGTCGCTGGCGTAAGCCTTAGCCACGCTGACCGCCGTCGGCGCATCGGAGTTGCCTTCCGTCATCGTATAAGCGGCGTAATAGGCGGCGGAGCGCGCGCTTTCGGTATAGAGCAGCATATCGGCGCACTGATGCTGCACCGCTTGATACTGGCCGATCGGTTTCCCGAACTGCTTGCGAGTCTTGGCGTAGTCGACGGCGATGTCGAGCATGCGCTGCATCCCGCCCGTAATTTCAGCGCATAGCGCCACGGTGGCCACGTGCAGCGCATGATCGAGCGCCTTACGCGCGTCATCTCCTTTGACCAGAAGTTCCGCCGCCGGATGATCGAACGTCACCTTATAAAGGCGCCGCGTCAAATCCATGGCCGGCATCAGAGTCTTCTTCACCGCGTGGCTTTCCACCAGGTACAGCGCCAGAGCGCCGGCATCGCGGGCGACAACAACGATCATGTCCGCGGACTCGGCGTCGGGTACGAACAACTTTTCTCCGGCCAGAGTCGGCATGGCAACTGCTTCCGGGTTCCAACTGGCGCTCGCTTCAAGAAGCGCGACGGTGGCCGTTTTTTCTCCACCGGCGAGGGAGGCCAAATGCTTCGTGGCGCCCGCGCTATCGAGGATGGCTCCGGCAAACAGATTCGATAGAAACGCGCCCGGCACGAGCGCCCGTCCCATCTCCTCCGCCAGCGCCGCGAGCTCGACATAGCCGAGCCCCATGCCGCCCGCTTCTTCCGGAAACACCACGCCCAGAAAGCCCTGCTCCGCCATGCTTCGCCACAATTTCTGGTCCTGCGCGGTGTCCGTCTCCATGATCCGGCGCACCTCCGAAATGGGGCATTCCGCCGCGAAGAATTTCCGCGCGTTCGATTGTAAGATTCGTTGAGATTCGCTGAGTCCGAATTGCATATTAATAGCTCTTGGGCAGGCCGAGCACGAAATGGCCGATAATATTTCGTTGAATTTCCGACGTTCCCGCTTCAATCGTGTTGCCGCGCGAACGCAAATATCCGTAAGCCCACTGGCCTTCGTCGAAGGCGTCCGGCGATCCATGCGCCAGTTGCCCATAAGGACCCAGAATTTCCATCGCCACCTGCTGGAAGCGCTGATTCAGCTCACTCCAAAAGATCTTCTGAATCGACCCCTCCGGGCCCGGCACGCCCGTTTCGTTAATACGGGAAAACGCGCGCATCTGGTTCAGCCGCATCACTTCGATCTCGGCATAGCATTGCGCCAGCTTCTGCCGGATCACCGGATCTTCCGATGCCGGCTTGCCGTTGCGATCGATGGTTTTGGCGATCTCCACCAGCCGGTTGAAATTGCGCCGGTAATTGACCTGTAGCGCCGCGCCGAACGTTCCGCGTTCATGCATCAGCGTGCCCATGGCGACGCCCCAGCCTTCATTCACTTTGCCGACCACGTTTTCGACCGGCACGCGCACGTCGCGAAAGAATATTTCGCCGAATTCGCTTTCGCCACTCATCTGTTTGAGGCCGCGAACCTCGACGCCGGGGCTGTGCATATCTACTAACAGCGCGGTAAGACCCTTGTGTTTCGGCACGGCCGGATCGGTGCGCACGATCAGTTCGCACCAGTCCGCGGCCCAGGCGTAGCTGGTCCAGCATTTTTGTCCGTTGACGATAAAATGATCGCCGTCGAGCACGCCCGTGGTCGAAAGCGCCGCCAGATCGCTGCCCGCATTCGGCTCCGAAAAGCCCTGGCACCAGATCTCCTCGGCCGACAACATTTTTGCCAGATAACGTTTTTTCTGCTCCGGCGTGCCGAAGGCGATAATGGTGGGCCCGATCAACCCCAGCGCGATCACGTTGGCCATGGGAGGAGCCTCCGCGCGCGCCATTTCCTCAATGAAAATCACCTGTTCCATCACCGCCGCGCCGCGTCCGCCGAAATCCTTGGGCCACGAAATCCCGGCCCAGCCCGCATCGAAAAGCTTCCGCTGCCATTTGCGCAGGTAATCGAACCGGCCCAGCATCGATTCTTCTTCGTCGCGCCGCTTCACCCAATCCTTGGGAACATTTTCGGCGAACCATCCGCGCGCTTCATCGCGGAACCGCAGTTCTTGCGGCGTCAGATTCAGATCCACTTGGATACTCTCCTTGTTTACGCTTTCTTCCCGCCCGGCAGGCCCATCATGTCGATCTCGTTGAAGTTCACCCGGCGCTCCTGCTCGGCGCACAGATTCGAGAACATCACCGCGATCGAATCGCGCAGTCCCACCTCGACATCGGCGCGCGGGCGCTTGCCGTCGCGGCAGTTTTCGAGAAACCCTTCGAGCTCGCTATCGACGGGATTCTTGTCCTCTTCAGGCGCCATCACGCCCTTGTTGTAAAGCCAGCGCCGCGCGAACTTCATCTCTTTATCGAGGAAGCTCTCGTTGCCGGAAACCTCGTCCTTCGATAAAAGAATCGGCAGCGATTTGCCGGGCGCAACCGATACCATGGTCGCTCCGGCCTTGTGCTCCTTTTCCTTCTCGCCGGTCTGCGTCGCTTGCGGCTTCGGCGGCTCCGGAAACCACATCGCTGTGGCCGGATTCTTATCGTCCCCCACCGTGATGTGGACTGCGCCCTCGGTGCCGATAATCAGCTCCCCCATTTCGCTGCGCGTGCAATCGAGCAGCGGCAGATGCGAAGAGGTGCACACGCCGCTCCAGATCATTTTCTTGCCGCCGGGATGCTTGAAGATCAGCTCCAGATTATCGAAAATATCGCGCCCGTCAAGAATCGTGCTGTTATCCCCCACGCCGACCACAAAGTCCGGTTGGCTGCCCAGCATCCAATCCGCGATATCGATCTGATGCGACGCCAGCTCCGCCGCCGGCCCGCCTGAAAATTCCCTGAACAGGCGCCAGTTGCCGGGATTGTTCCGGCCTCCCGGCTTCATGGTCCACGTCATCGTCCGGCGATAAACATCGTTGCGATGCCACTGCGCGTAAACGTGCTTCACGTCGCCCAGCACGCCCTTCGTCACCATGTCGTTCACTGCCTGATAAAACTTGCTATAGCGCCGTTGCAGGCCCACCTGGATCACCTGTTTCGGTCGCGCCGCCGCCAGCGCCCGCAGAGCGTGAACCTCTTCCGGCTTGAACACCAGGCTCTTTTCACAGAACACGTGTTTGCCCGCCTCGAGCGCGTCCTTGGTCACGCGAAAATGCTCGTAAAGAGGAACCGCGATCAGCACCGCGTCGATGTTCTTGGCCGCCAGCAGCTCGCGATGATCTTTGAATTTTTGCGGACTCGTCCCGATAATTTCAGCGCCCTTATCGGCATGCGCCGGATCAAGATCGCAGACCGCCACGCAGCGTCCGCTATCGGTTTTCGCCAGATGCCCCAGCAAATACGTGCCCCGGCTGCCCGTCCCGATGAATCCGTACTGAACCTGGTCGTTCGCGGCTTTGACTTTCTGAATAAAAGGTCCCACCGCGGCGGACGCAGCCCCAGCCATCTTCACGACATCGCGGCGGGAAGGATTTGCATTCATGTGAAACGACGATTTTATCACTGATCTCTTCCGTGGCGGCATAAGCCAATTCACGCCTTCGGCTTCCGATACCTCTGCGCCCCCCTCGCCGACATCTTCCGCAGCGCCCACCCCGGCAGCCCCTTCATGAACATCACGATCACCTTATACCGCCATCCCGGAATCACAAACAATTTCCCCTCATCAAACCCGCGTAGCGATTCCGAAACCACGAAATCCGCCGTCATCCACAAGCTCCGCGGGATCGGGCTCCGGTCCATCCCCAGCGCGTCGTGAAATTCCGACAGCGTAAATCCCGGGCACAGCGCCTGCACCTTTACCGCCGACTTCTGCACTGCCAATTCCGCGTAAAGCCCCGCCGTGAAGCTGTTCATCCAGCCTTTCGTCGCCGAATAGCTGACACTTCCCGCCGTCTGTCCGAACCCCGCGACCGACGACACATTAATCACGCCGCCCTCTCCCCGCGGGATCAAATTCTGGAGCGCGGCATGAGTCAAATGCATCGCCGCGATCACATGCAAGCGATGCATCTGCAACTGGCTCGCAAGGTTATCAGTGCTCCCGTCGGCGAAAAATCCCAGCGTTCCGAATCCCGCGTTGTTCACCAGCAGTCCTAAATTTGCCGCCGCACGAATTCGCTCAGCTACCCGATCCCGATCAGCATCGGCGGCCAGATCCGCGGCCACCACATCGGTCGAGATCGGATACGCCTCCGCCAATTCCACCGCCAGGGACCGCAAACGTTCTTCCCTCCGCGCCACCAGCAATAAATCGTACCCGCGCGCCGCCAGCTTCCGTGCGAACATCGCGCCGATGCCGCTTGAAGCTCCCGTGATCACCGCCAGTTTTCTCTCAGCCATTCGCTTTCTCCACCTCGTCCATCCGATGCCCTCTCGCCGACCACTCCGCCCCGGCCAGCACCAGCATCGAAACTAAAAATCCGATCAGAATCAGCGTCACTGAATTCTTGAACACGTTATATTCGCGATCCAGCTTTTTATAAAACCCCGGCCATACCCATTTGTTGATTTGCTTCAGAACTTCGAGCAGCACACCCACCACGATGGCCGCCGGAATCACTCGATCCAGCGGAGGCTTTCCGTTCGGCAGGAAGCGATAAACCAGAAACAGCACCAGCACCGTAATCGGCACCGCCGCCATCTTAAACGTCACAACCGGGATCGCGGAGAACAGCCAGGCAGGCATCCACGCAGGTCCAGCCTGGGCCAGCTGCCGGAACGATTCCTGGCTGAACGCGGTCATCAGCAGCGAGCCCAGCACCAGCGCTCCGCAAATGAAAATCAGCGCCAGGCTGACGATTTGATTGCGAAAAAAACTGCGGTTTTTGCGAATCCCCCAGACGTTGTTTAGCCCGACCTCCAACGGTTCGAAAACCCCGTTCGCGGTGAACAGCAGCAGGAATAAGGAGATGATCTCGATCTTCCCCTGCGGAGGCGGATTATTGCGCAGGAAAGTCCCCAGTGCGTCGGGGAAAAAATCGCTCAGCGCCAGGTCGATCGCCGAAAGCGCCGTTTGCCGGCTGAAGAATTTCGACGCCACCGCCACGCTGACAATCAGGAAAGGATAGAAGGAAAGCAGCACGTTCGCCGCCACCGAAAACGCGTAGACATGCACTTCCGTCTTCATCCAGTAGCGGAAAGTCGGGCGAAGCGCTCCGATGGTTCCAGAAACGAATCCGGGCATCCTCTCAGCATTACACTATAAGGATGACTAAAACACGTTTCGGCGGATTCCTCGCGGCTCTGTTCCTTACGGTGGCTCTGGCAATGACCACCGTCGCGCAAGACAAGATGGTCTCGACCAAAACCCTCATCGATATCAACTCGGCGACGGCGGATCAACTGCAATCACTTCCGGGAATCGGTCCCGCGTATTCTACGAAAATCATCGCCGGCCGCCCCTACTCCGGCAAGGACGACCTCGTCAACAAGAAAATCATCCCGCAAACCACCTATAACAAGATCAAAGACCAGATCATCGCCAAGCAACCGAAGAAGTAGTTTCAAAGGTGCGCATTGTTCTCCTTTCGACCTATGAGCTGGGCCATCAACCCTTCGGCCTCGCCTCGCCCCAGGCCTGGCTCCTGCGCGCCGGCCATGAAGTAACCTCGGTCGATCTCGCCAAAACTCCTCTTTCTGAGGACCTGATTCGCCAAGCCGGCGCAGTCGCTTTCTCGCTGCCGATGCATACCGCGACCCGTCTCGCCGTTCCCGTGATCGCGCGTGTGAAGCGCCTGAATCCAGCCGCCCGCATCGCCTGCTACGGTCTCTACGCGCCTCTCAACGCCGACCTTTTGCGAGGCTTGGGAGTCGAAGCAATTCTAGGCGGCGAGTTCGAACAGTCTTTGGTCGATTGGTCCAACGGAAATCTTCGACCCGAAATCTCACTCGACAAACTAACCTTCCTCAAACCCGACCGCGGCGATCTCGGCGCGTCATACGCCCATTCATATGCAAAAATGAGCGGCAAACTAGTCGCCTACACGGAAGCGAGCCGAGGCTGCAAGCATCTGTGCCGCCACTGCCCCCTCGTGCCTGTGTATCAAGGCCAATTCCGGATAATCCAGCGCGACGTCGTACTCGCTGATATCCGCCAGCAAATCGCCAACGGAGCCAGCCACGTCACCTTCGGCGATCCCGATTTTCTGAACGGCCCCACCCACGCCATGCGCATTGTGGAGTCGCTCCACGCCGAATTTCCGCACGTCACCTACGACGCAACCATCAAGATCGAGCATCTGCTAAAACATCGCGACCTGCTCGGTGTTCTCAAAGAGACCGGATGCCTGTTCGTCACCACGGCCGTCGAATCCCTGGATGACACGGTGCTAGCGAAGCTAGAAAAACATCACACCAGACGCGATTTCTTCGAAGCTGTAGCCTTGGCACGGGAAGCCGGATTAGCGCTGCAACCCACGTTCCTGGCCTTCACGCCCTGGACGACGATAGAAAATTATCGCGACCTGCTAAGCGTGTTGCGCGATCTGGACCTCGTCGAAAGCGTCCCCAGCGTTCAGCTGGCTCTGCGCCTCCTGATCACGTCCAGTTCCCGTCTTCTGGAATTAGAAGATATCCGCTCGCGAGTCGGCCCATTCGATCAAAAGCTGCTGGTCTATCCCTGGAAACATACCGACGCCCAAGTCGACAAATTAGGCGCCCACATCTTCCGCCTGGTCGACAAGCTACAGAAGCGGGCCCAGAACCGCACAGAGATTTTCTCCGCAATCTGGACGGAGGCAGGTGACGACCCCCTACCAGAAAACTTCCATCTAATGCCCCGCGCCGTAGTCCCCTATCTCGACGAACCCTGGTATTGTTGAGCCGAACCAACCGAGGAGCAGGTAGCTCTTCTCTAATCAACAACGCGCCCTACCGCATGCGATCCCTTCAAGCCGCGTGCAAGCCCGGATGGCCACTCAATCCCTTGTAGGGCGGACCCCCGGTCCGCGGCCGACGCCCCCGTCGGCCTTCCGACGTCCGCACTACAATTAATGCTTGAAAAACTCGATTCCATGCAATAATGAGCTGTAGTACAATTTCGGCATCTTTCGATAGTCCGGTCCAACCGCCCTTGTCCGATCCTGCCCCGATCCACCTTTAGCAAATCAGCGTTTGTAAATCAGAAGGAAGTTCACTTGAAAAATATTTTTGTGGGAAACCTCAGCTTTGGGGTTACTGAAGACGCAGTTCGTTCACTGTTTGAACAGTACGGAACCGTGGAACGCGTCAGCATCGTTACCGACCGTGATACCGGCCGGGCAAAGGGATTTGGATTCGTCGAGATGACCGGCGATGCCGAAGCAGAGCGCGCCATCAGTTCGTTGAACGGCCAGGAGCTCGATGGACGAAATCTGACCATCAATGAAGCGCGTCCGAAGGAAGATCGCGGCGGCGGATTTGGCGGCGGCCGCGGCAACGGCGGCGGCGGTGGCGGCGCCCGCCAGAAGCGCTGGTAGTCAGATAAACGGGAGGGGACTTCGGTCCCCTTCCTACTAAATCATGTCGAAAGTTCATGAGTACATTCTGGTGGCCTCTGATGGCACCTGCGGAATCACGAAGTCGAATGGCCCGATCTGTTTTCAGCAGTCGCGGCAGGAAGTCGGCGGGCACTTCGAATCTTTCGATCCAAAACTGGGCGATGGATATACGGCGCAGATTAACGAAGACGGCGCGCAGCGTAAGTTCAAGCCGAATGTGGCATTTGAAGGAGTCGCCGGCAACGTTTTAATCGGCCGCGCTCACGGAACCGAGATGTGGGGATTGACGGCGGAGCAGCAGGCGGAAGTTCGCGTTCGCGTAAAAGCAACCCGCTAAAATCGAAGCATGCGCGTTCTGCTTGTAGCCGCCACCACCGGTTATCAAACACGCGCTTTTTCCAATGTTGCACAGGCCATGGGACTCGATCTCGTGCTCGCCACGGATCGCTGCCATGTCCTTGAGGATCCTTGGGGAGACAACGCCGTAGCTCTTCGTTTTGAGGAGCCTGCGGAAGGAATAGAATCGCTGATCGCCCGCGGACCCTTCGATGGAATCGTAGCCGTCGGGGATCGGCCCGCCTATGTGGCGTCCCTCGCCGCGAAACGGCTCGGCTTGCCGTTCAGTCCTCCGGAGGCGGTCCTGGCGACCAAGAACAAATTCCTGGCGCGCCAGAAATTCCGCGCAGCAGGCCTGCTCATCCCCGGATATCAACTGCTCGATCAGCCCGGCCCTGTGCGCTATCCCTGTGTTTTAAAGCCTCTTGGACTCTCCGGCAGCCGCGGCGTGATTCGCGCTGACGACTCCACAGAATTCGACGCCGCCTTCGCCCGCATCCGGAAAATTGCCGCCGAACCTACGATCCTCGTCGAGGATTTTATCCCAGGGCACGAATACGCGCTCGAAGGAATTGTCACCGCCGGCCGCTTGCAAGTGTTGGCGCTATTCGATAAACCCGATCCTCTTGACGGTCCATTTTTCGAGGAAACGATTTACGTAACTGTCGCCATTCACACGGCCATCACCGAGACCACCCAAGCGGCCATCACCGCGCTCGGCCTGACCCACGGCCCGATCCATGCCGAGATGCGCGTCAACGATGCGGGGGTTTGGATGCTCGAAGTCGCGGCGCGTCCCATCGGCGGCCTCTGCGCCAAAGTGCTGCATTTTTCGACCGGTGAATCGCTCGAAGAACTGATCCTCCGCCACGCCATCGGCGAAGATATCAGCGCGGCTCGCCTGGCCGAAGGAGCCCATGCTGTCATGATGATCCCGATTCCACGCGCTGGAATTTATATGGGCGTTTCTGGCGTGACACCCGATGTCGTCATCACGGCAAAACAAGGGCAGGCGATGATTCCGCTGCCCGAAGGCGCAAGCTATCTCGGATTCATTTTCGCGCACGCGGATTCTCCCGAACGCGCAGTCGCGGCGTTGCGCGAGGCGCATGCGCTTTTGAAATTTGACTTTGCCCCCATGCTGCACGTCGTAAAATAAAAACATGCAGAACTATGACTGGAACTCTATTGAAAAGGAGCAGATGAATCCTTTTCTGAGCCGGCAAGTGATTCACGGCGACAATATGACCATCGCCCGGCTGGAACTGGCGAAGGGCTGTAGTGTTCCTGAACATAGCCATTCCAATGAACAGATTGCGATGGTTCAATCAGGCCGCATCCTGTTCAACGTCGGCGGCGTCGAAACGACGCTGGGCGCGGGCGAAACGATGCGCATTCCTCCCCAGGTGCCGCACTTTGTCGAAGTAATCGAAGATTGTGTGGTCTTCGATTTGTTCTCACCTCGGCGCGAGGATTGGATTCGCGGCGACGATGCGTATCTACGTGTTAAATGAATCACCTGCGCTACATTCTCGAAGAGGATCCTGAAAAGGGACGGCTGGACCGGGCTGCGCTGGAACTGGCCACGATCCAATTTCCCGACCTCGATCCGGAGCCGTACTTGCATCAATTGAATGACTTGGCGTCGCAATTGGGAGATCGTCTGCGGAATTTCAACGACGGCCGCGATTTCGTCGAGACGGCGCAGAAATTTTTGTTCGAGGAAATGGGATTTCATGGCAATGATACCGATTTTTTCGATCCGCTCAACAGTTGCCTGAACCAGGTTTTGACGCGGCGCACTGGAATCGCTATCTCATTGTCGGTACTGTACATGGAAGTTGGGCGGCGGCTGCACATGCCTCTTTATGGGATCGGGTTGCCGCGGCATTTTGTGATGCAGTATGACGACGGTAACTACAACACTTATATAGACCCTTACGGCGGGGGCGCCATTACCGCGCGGGATTGTTTCGCGCTGGCCCAGACGCAGGTGTTCGATCCGTCGATCCTGGCGCGGGTGTCGAAGAAGCAGATTGTGATGCGTATGTTGCACAATCTACGGCACGTATACCTGCGCAGCAACGATTTTGAGCGGGCCGTGGCGACGCTCGACTGGCTGATTGTCGGTTATCCCGAAGCAGCGGCGTACAAGAGCCGGGGCGCATTGCTGCTGGAGCTGAAACGCTACCAGGCGGCGCGCCGGGATCTGGAAAAATATCTCGAACTGGAGCCCGACGCGGCGGATCGCGAGGACATCCAGAAGAACCTCGAAAAGATCCATTTGTGGCTTGCGCGCGTGAATTAGACGCGCTTAAAGGAGCATAAATGACGAAAAAAGTGGCTCTAAGAAACCTTAGCTGGCTATTTTTTGCATCGTTATTGAACGCCCAGACGGTGAGCGTGTGGCTGACCACCGACGATCAGAAGACTTTGCTCCAGCCGCAGGCGGCGATTTCATTTTCGAGCGGCGCGTCCGCGTCCATCCCCACGGTTTTCGTCGACGAAGGAAAACGCTACCAGTCGATCGAAGGATTCGGAGCGTCGTTTACCGATTCCTCGGCGTGGCTGATGAATGAAAAAATCGTCCCGGCATCGTCGCTTCCCACCGTGATGAATTCACTGTTCGACCACAACGCGGGCATCGGCATCAGCTTCGTGCGCAATCCGATGGGCGCTTCCGATCTGTCGCGGTCAGTCTATTCATACGAAGACACGCAGGGCTCGTTCTCGATTGCCCACGACCAGGTGGATATTATTCCTCTGCTGCGGCAGGCCAAGGTCATTAATCCCCGGCTCAAAATTATGGCGACGCCGTGGAGCCCTCCGGGGTGGATGAAGACGTCCGGCTCCATGATCGGCGGCTCGTTGCTGGCGGCCGATTACACATCCTTCGCGAATTACTTCGTCCAGTACTTGCAGGCTTACGCGGCGGCCGGCGTTCCAGTGGATTACATCAGTTTGCAGAACGAACCATTGTATGTGCCGACTGCTTATCCAGGGATGTCGATGCCGGCCACCGATCAGCTTACGGTCTTGAGAGATTATGTGCTGCCGGCGCTGGCCTCCGCGCAGCTCACGACTAAAGTGCTGATCTACGATCACAACTGGGATCAGCCGCCTTATCCGGAGACGGTTTTGAGCGATCCCACGCTTGCGGCGTCGGCGCGGATTGGAGGGATTGCGTGGCACTGGTATGCAGGGACGCCGGGTGCGATGAGCCTGCTGCACACTCAATATTCGGGCCGGAACAACTACGTGACGGAGGCCTCCGGAGGGACGTGGATTGCAGACGAGGTGAGGACGGATTTCGAGACCATCACGCAATCCATGCGCAACTGGAGCAGTTCCTATGTCAAATGGGGGATGGCGCTCGACCAGAACAGGGGTCCATTCATCCAGGGCGGATGTGGGGATTGCACGCCGCTGATTACGGTGAATCAAAGCACCGGCGCGGTGAGTTACAACATCGATTACTATACGCTGGGGCACTTCAGCAAGTTTGTGCTGCCGGGGGCGGTGCGGGTTTATTCGAGTAACGCTCCGCGGATGGTGAGCGCGGCGTTTACGAATCCGAATGGCACAGAGGCGGTGGTGGCTTATAACGACTCGGCTACCAGCCAGACTTTTCAGGTAACCTCGCGCGGACGCAGCTTCGTCTATACGCTTCCCGCGCTGGCCGGGGCTACGTTTGTGTGGACGGCGGAGCAGCAGTCTATGCCTAGCGGCCGGTCCGTGACGCGACCGGCCCGGCGGCCTGGATATACGGTCAGCGCGGTATCGCAACAGATTCAGGCGTCGAGTTACAACGATATGAACGGTCTGGAAACGGAAACGACTTTGGATACCGATGGGGGGTATGATCTGGGTTATTCGGCGGACGGCAGTTGGGCCGAGTATCAGAATATCGACTTCGGATCCGGCATCAGCACAGTGAATGTGCGAATGGCGAGCGCGGGGAGCGGAGGGACGCTGGAGTTTCATCTAGATTCCGTGAGCGGTCCGCTGGCCGGAACGGCGACTCTTGCACCGACGGGCGGGTGGCAGATTTGGACTACGGTGAGTGCGCCGATGTCCGGCGCGAGTGGGGTGAGAAATTTATTCCTGGTGTTGAGGAGCGGTGGGGCTGCGGGTGGGATCGCGAACTTGAATTGGGTTCAGTTTCATTGAGGGACCGGAACGCTGTACTGAGATGCGACTACGTCCGCATGCTTACGCATGGCGGTTCGGTGGGGGCGTTGTGGTAGGCTCGCTGCCTGCTGTCACGGCTCGTAACGGCTGGTGTCATGAGAAAAATGTTCCGCATGCGTAAAGGCATCGTGGAGCTTTGGGAAAAACGGAAAGGGAACAGGGAACGCTGCTCGTGCGTGCCGCGTTGCCACTCCTGCCCAGAGGTCGGGCAATGATCGGAATGAAAACACGGCGGCTGAGTGGATGGGGCGAAAAATCGGGGACAGAGCGGGCTGTCCCCGATTTTTCGCAATGAACTTATTTTTATGAAGCTATTTTTTTCGTTATTTTTTGTTCCGGTGATGTTTGGGCAGGCTGTTACTACTGCCGAAAAGGCTGCTTATCTTGAGCGTGACCTGATCGACAAGCATTTGCTGGAAGGATTATATGTATCGATGGTGCCGGTGGCGCCTGAGGGCACTAAGCTGCCGCATACGGTGGACGATCCGGGTAACGTGATCCATGCGGGCGTGTGGACCGGACGGTATCTGGCCGGGGTCGCTTATGAATACGCCGTGACCCAGGATCCGCAGGTGCGGAAGCTGGGCGGCCAGTTGCTGATCGGGCTGCGCCGTTTACAGGAAGTGACGGGAAAGCCCGGCCTGCTGGCGCGCGGATACATAAAGGGCCATGGTCCGGTGGAAGGATTCGAGCGCGGCGGAGGCGATTCGGCGCATTGGCATCAGGGGCAGGGCGCGTTCGCCGATTACCGCTTCTATAGCGATGTGAGCGTCGATAATTTCAACGCGGTGCTGTACGGCTACGCGCTGTATTTCGACCTGGCGGCCGATGCCGAGCAGAAGAAGATGATCGCTTATGACGTGGACCGGTTGATGACGCATATGCTCGACAATCATTACCGCGTCATCGATTTGAACGGGAAGGTGACGCAGTATGGCCATATCGGCGTCGATCCCGATCCGGCGCGCGACGAATATTACTTCAAAGGCGGCGACAGCGAACTGAAGCGGTACATCACGGGCACGGAGTGGCATCCTGGATTGCGCGTGGCGCTGATGGCGCTGCCGGATCTGCTGATTGCGTATCACGTGACCGGCAAGGCGCGGTATATCGACGAATACCGCAAGGTGATCGCGCGATTCGCGGCGAATCCGGAACCGGCGCGCGATACGCGGCCGTTTTCGCTCGAACGAATCGCGAAAGCGAACCACAGCAGTGAAGGGCAGGCGTATGAGGCGCTGTTCAACCTGATTCGCTACGAAAACGATCCGAAACTGCTGACGATTTACGATCAGTGGGTGAGCGATTTGTGGGATCTGAACTGGATGGAGGGCAATCCTCTGTATACGTTCATGACGGTGGCGTTGATTCCGGAAAAGTGGGAGCCGGCCAAGCCCGCGGATTGGAAGAAGCTGGCGCATGCCGACGAATCCATGCAGTTGTCGATCGAGACGCTGCGGCGATATCCGGTGGACCGGGTGATGCATCCGGTGATGAACTCGATTCGCACGGATATCGAGATCAGCCCGTTCGAGGATCGGGCACACGAGAAGCAGGCGGCGAAGCCGGTGCCGATTGATCAGCGTCCGCTGGACAATGAATACGCGTGGAAAGGAAATCCGTACGCGCTGGATGGGTGGCTGAAGCCTACGGTGACGTCGCTTCAATTCGCGTGCGACGATCCGCTGGTGGCGTGGTTCAGCGACGCGAACGGGCGCGCGTATATGACTCGCGACGGGATGAAGACTTGGACGCAGGTGAGTTTCGGGCTACTGGGCGCGCACGTGAAGCGGCTGGCGGCATCGCCGACGCGGACGTTCGTGGTGTGGGCGGAGACGGATCGCGGGGTGGTGATTACGCGGGATGGCGGGATGTCATGGCGAGCACCGGCGGTTGACGATCTGGCTACGGGCGAAAATAAGCCGGCGTTCGAGGCGCATGACGCGCATGCGGCGGGGCTGCGGATCGACGAGAAAAAGCGGTTGTTGCGGAAGGCTGGCGACGGGTCGGAAACGCCATCGATGGAGGGGTGGAGGATTCCAGTGGCGACGTGGGTGATTGTGAACGCTCGGGGAACGTATGCGGGGGGACCGGGCGGGGCTTATTCTTTGGTCGATGGTAAGTGGAGGGAAGTGAAGTTATGGGCGGAAGAGGAGACGGGGCCGGCGGATTATTTGCATGCGTATTGGATGGGGCGGTATTACGGGTTTTATAAATAGTGGGAGCGCGTGAATCGCTCTGACTGCGGGATCTGATAATATCCTGCCATGCTCTGTCGATGTACCTGGTTTGTACTGCTGACTGCGGGATTGTTTGGAGCTGACCCGAAGTCGGTTACGATTTATCGCGATAACTTCGGCGTGCCGCATGTGTTCGGGCCGACGGATGCCAGTTGCGTCTTCGGATACATCTACGCCCAGGCTGAGGATAATTTCTGGCAGATTGAAGACAGCTATCTTCGCGCGCTGGGGCGGGCTTCGGAAATTTACGGCGAGCGCACTCTGGCCGACGATGAGCTGGTGCGGGCGCTAGAGATTCCGCGTCTCTCGAAGGCTGAATACGAACGGGAATCGCCGCGCGCCAAGGAATTGCTCGAAGCCACGGCTGACGGGCTGAATTATTTTCTGGCGCAGAATCCGCGCGTGAAGCCGAGGCTGATCACGAAGTTCGAGCCTTGGCACGTGCTGGCGTTCAATCGCTATGCGCTGTACTTCCAGTTCATCTTCAAGAACACGGGTGTGCGAACGGACGAGATCGCTTCGGCCGCGGAGCAGCAGGGGTCCAACATGTGGGCGGTAGCGCCCGCGAAAAGCGCGTCCGGGCATGCGATGTTGTTTATCAATCCTCATCAGCCGTTTTTTGGGACCGGGCAGTGGTATGAAGGGCACGTCCATAGCGGCGAGGGATGGGACATGTCCGGGGCTTCATTTTTCGGTTCGTCCTTTCCGACCATCGGACACAACGCGGTGCTGGGCTGGAGCCATACGGTGAATAAGCCGGACATCTCCGACATCTGGGAGGAGACGTTCGACAAGGCGGGCGACCGGCTGGCGTATAAATACGGCAATGGATACAGGCAGGCGACGGAGTGGACCGACGTGGTGAAGATCAAGACCGATGCGGGGCTGGCCGAGCGGAAGTTCACATTCCGAAAAACGCATCACGGTCCGCTGGTGGCGAAGCGCAACGGGAAATGGCTGGCGGTGAGGATGGCGCAGTTCGAAGAGGGCGGACAGATCGACGAATGGTATGCGATGAGCAAGGCGCATAACTTCGAGGAGTTCAAGAAGGCCATGGCCGCGGTCGCGGTGCCGATGTTCAACGCGGTGTATGCGGATCGTGACGGCAACATTTTCTATGTGTACAACGGCGCGGTGCCGAAGCGGTCTTTGAAGTTCGATTGGGACAAGAATGTCGACGGCAGCGATCCGGAGGCGGAATGGCATGGGTATCACTCGTTCAATGAGCTGCCGCAGGTGACGAATCCGAAATCGGGGTTCGTGCAGAATACAAATTCGTCGCCCTTTACGACGACGGTGTTCGGGAATCCGGATCCGAATGAGTATCCGAAATATATGGTGGGTGAGCCGGATAATGCGCGGGCGCGGATTTCGCGGCGGATCCTATGGAATAAAGACAAATTTACGTTCGATGAGTGGGCCAAGGCGGGGTTCGACACCTATGTGATTCAGACCGAGACGGAGATTCCGGAGCTGGTGAAGGCTTGGGAGAAGACTCACGACAAGAAGACGGCCGATGCGATTGCGGAGCTTCAGAATTGGGATCATGTGAGCCGCACGAGCTCCGTTCCGATGACCCTGTTCACGCTGTGGCACGAAAAGCAGTACGGCACGGCGGTGATTCATGCCGGCAAGAAACTGGAGCCGGTGGAGGCGCTGTCGATTGTGATGGACGACCTGACCGGCGCGTTCGGGACATGGAGGGTGGCGTGGGGCGAACTGAATCGGTTGGAGCGGCGGCAATCGGGTGGCGAAGAAGGGTTTCGCGACGACGTGAAAAGTCTGCCGATCGCGGGCGCGCCGGGTGATCTGGGGATCGTGTTCAATTTCTACGCGAGGCCGGAAGCGGGGCAGAAGCGCCGCTACGGAGTGGCCGGGCACTCGTTTATCAGCGTGGTGGAGTTTGGGCCGGAGGTCAAGGCGAAGTCGATCTTAGTGTTCGGGGAGAATTCCGATCCGGGGTCGAAACACTATTTCGATCAATCGGAGCTGTACGCGAAGGAGGAATTTAAGCCGGCGTACTTCAGCTTGGCGGACATTAAGGCTCACGCGGAACGAAGCTATCACCCTGGTGAGAAATCTCGCTAGCGCAATAATCCGCGGTCGCGCAGCCAGTTTGCCAGCAGGGCGCTCCATACAGAAAGCGTCGCATCGGTGGGGGCCAAACCAACGCCATGCGGGCCATTTTCGAAGATATGCATTTCCGTCGGCACGCCTGCTTTCCTGAGGGCGAGGTAGAATCGCACGCTGTTTTCGACGGGGACGACGGGGTCGTCGGAGGTATGGAACAGGAAGGTGGGCGGCGTTTGCGGGGTGACGCGCTGATCGTTGGACAGATCGTCGAGCAGTTTCTGATCCGGAGTGGCGCCCAATAAATTGGTGCGGGATCCGGCGTGGGTGTACTCGCTGTTGAGCGAAATCACGGGGTAGGCGAGGATGGCGAAATCGGGGCGAGAGCGGGCGCGATCGATGGGATCCGGCGCATTGGGATCGCCGGCATCGAAGTGGGTGGCGGCGGTAGAGGCGAGGTGGCCGCCGGCGGAAAATCCCCAGATCCCGATGCGATCGGGTTGAATATGCAGCGAAGCGGCGTGGGTTCGCACGGTGCGGATGGCACGCTGCGCATCGTGAATCATTACCGGGTGATGATACTTCGGGCCCAGCCGGTATTGCAGTACGAACGCTGAAATTCCCAGGCTATTCAGCCATTTCGCGATCTGCACGCCTTCGTGATCCGTGGCGAGATGCATGTAGCTGCCGCCGGGGCAGACGATCACCGCGGTGCCGTTGGGCGATTTCGCAAGATACGGCGTGAGCGAAGGCTTATCCTCCTCGGCAGTGCCGAGAGCGCCGGGCGCACCGTTGGGCCACAACAGTTCGGGGGTCTGCGCGCTGGCGGCGATCCCGAGGAGCAGGATGGCAAAAAGATATTTCACACGCGCCAATTGTCGGCTCTCCAATTTTGGATCGCTTCTTTAATCTGTTTGCGATTCCAGTTGCCGCCCAGGGCTTTCTGGACCAGACCGGGAAGCTCAGCGTCAGAGGCGAAGCGCAAACCGATCAGTTGATCGATGGTCAATTCGCTGATGCGCGGCTGAAGCGCGGCGGGGAGTATGGCGGCCAAACGCAAGCGCTCCTCCAGGCGAATCAAACGATCCTGCACTTTGATTGAGTAGACGCGGGTCTTGAACACTAAAAGGAACAGCCACAGAATCACGAGAACATGGATTCCGGTCATCCAGCTTGGATTCTTTACGACCTCGATGATCGAAAGAATCAATAAGATGACTCCTACTGGAGCCAAAAAGAAATGGAACAGCGGATCGAACATCGCATGATTCTTGAAAGATTGCGTCTCAGCCATTTAGTCGTCTGCCCTCACCCATCCGTAGACTTGATTACTGCGCATCCCTCCATGATCGAGGTACGCGCTTCTCAACTTATCGAGCGTATCATCTGGCAGAGGATTGCGCTTGTCCTTCACATTTACGCCATAAATCTTGGCGGCGTTGAGTCCGAAAATTTTCGCTTTATCTTCCGGCGTGATTTTCTTATAGCCGAAGCGTTCGCACATTTCGTCGGAGATCTGGAACCGCTTGAACGCTTCGATAGCCCATTGCGGGGAGCCCCACCAGAGGCAATCCGTGCCCCAGATGACGTGATCGGCGCCGTAATTTTTGATGTTCTTGCCCATGCCGTGCATGGCCATGATGGGATCTGCAATGACCAGCACATTGAAGAAGCTGCCGATCTCGCAATACACATTCGTCATGTGCGGATTGCGAATTTTGATATCCATCAGAACGTTGTGCCAGCCGAAATCGCCGGTCTTGGGATCGTACCATTTGGGATCTTTGAACTCAGGCTCGCCCGGCCCGTGTTCTAGCGCGGAGTGATAGATGATGAACGTCAGGTCCTTGTTGTTCAGCGCGGCCTTCTCTACATCTTTCGGATTCGCCAGATGGCCCAGCGTGCGGGATTGGTATGAATATCCTTTGTGCACGCTGAAGCGCTTCATACCGCGCTTGCGCGATTCCTCATAGAACCACATCGCGTTATCGTCGTCCAACTGGAAGCCTTGACCGGAGCCGCCGGGGTCGGAATGACAATACCATTTCCAGCTCTGAATGCCGTATTTATTGAGCTCGCGCTCCATTTGCTCAATGATGGCGGGCTTGTCGGGCTTGTTCGCCGCTTTATCCCAATAATGATTGGGAGCGCAGTTGCCTTGCCATAGAGCACGCTGCGAGCCGGCGAGGTCGTTCAGCTCGCGGCCCGCTTGCGACATCAGCCAACTGGGCAGAATCCCGCCGCCGCGGCGCGCGCCTTCGAGCGGCACGCCAGCTTTATCTTTATGCAATTCCTTGCCGGGGACGCCGGAGATGACCACCATCTGCGTCTCGCTATCGAAGAACATTTCCTTGGTGTAATTCTTAAAACTATAGGCCTCGACATCGTTCTTGAGGTCGAAGCCCATGTTCTTAATGAACGGATCGTTGCGGAAGGGCAGCGCCAGGCCGTGCGTGAAGTGCGATTGCACGTCCATGATGAAATACTCGCCTTTAGGCCACTTTTCGTGCGAGGCGTCCGGCTCCATCGTCTCCGCTTCGTCGACTTCAAAGGCTTCGCCATAGACTTTGTTCGATGCCAGAAAGCAAGTGGCGAGGCCCATGCTGCTGGCCATAAACGCGCGGCGATCGAGACCGAGCTTTCGCGATTTCTCAGCCGACATTTCGCCGATCAGGTGCTCGACTTGCTTCTGCTTTTGCGTCTGGCGGCGCGGGATGATCTCTTCGTTCGAGACAAGCTGGGTGGGAATGGCGGAGTCGACACCCTTGTTATGATCGCGCTCGCATTTACGAATCCACATGGTTCCTGCTTCCCTAGTGCATAATATAACCGTTCCCCAATTCAGCACAAGAGAGAGATCATGTCATCTGTCAATCGCCAATTCGTCCTCGCGTCACGACCGACGGGTATTCCTGAAGAATCGAATTTCAATTTAATAGAGACGCCGATTCCCGCCTTGAAAGACGGCGAGTTTCTGGCTCGCGCGATGTATATTTCGGTCGACCCTTACATGCGCGGCCGCATCAGCCAGGCGAAAAGCTACGCGGCGGGCGTAGAGATCGGCGGCATGATGGTGGCGGGAGGAGTGGCCCGCGTCGTCGAATCGAAGAATCCGAATTTCGCGGTGGGCGATATCGTCGACCCTTATATGGGCTGGCAGGAATATGTGGTGTCGAATGGCCGGGGCCTGCGCAAACTCGATCCGGCGGTCGCGCCGGTGTCGACCGCGCTCGGGGTGCTGGGCGTGACCGGATTGAGCGCGTATTTCGGCCTTCTTGACGTATGCAATCCCAAGGCGGGGGAGACCGTGGTGGTCTCGGGAGCGGCGGGAGCGGTGGGATCTGTCGTCGGACAGATCGCCAAGATCAAAGGATGCAAGACAGTGGGAATCGCGGGCGGTGACGATAAGGTCGAGTGGATCTCGAAAGACTGCGGCTATGACGCGGCGTTCAATTACAAGAGCACGGAAAACTACGGTGTGAAGCTGAAGGAACTCTGCCCGAATGGCATCGACGTGTATTTCGACAACGTGGGCGGCGCGATCACGGACGCGGTTTTCATGCAGCTCAATACGTTCGCGCGCCTCTCGATCTGTGGCCAGATTTCTCAATACAACAACGCGAAACCAGAGATGGGTCCAAGACTGCTGGGGATGCTGATCGTGGCGCGGGCGAAGGCGCAGGGATTTTTGGTTACCGATTATATGCCGCGCTTCGGCGAAGCGCTGACGGAAATGTCAGGCTGGCTGCGCGAGGGCAAGTTGAAGTATCGCGAAGATATCGTCAAGGGGTTTGAGAATTTGCCGAAGGCGTTTATCGGATTGTTTCACGGGGAGAATACCGGGAAGAGGCTTGTGAAGGTTGTCGACTGAAATGACAGCCAGCGAATTGAAACGCTGGTTGAAGCAACGTGGTGGTGCGTTTGCTGAAGGAACGAATCATACGTTTGTATTTTTCGAGAATCGGCGCACGGTGATGCCCCGGCATCCGTCGAAGGAGCTAAATCCGAACACGGTGCGGGGGCATTTGAAGAAACTCGGACTTGTGAAGGACCGATAATATGTATCACTACTCGGCGCGATTTCAACTCGACAGACCCTCCGGGTCATACACCGTTACGTTCCCCGATTTCGATTGGGGCGTGACGCAGGGGGATGACCTTGACGACGCGATGTTCATGGCTCACGATCTTTTGAAGATTTTCCTTGAGGACTGTATCGAACATCGCAAGCCTCTTCCCAAGCCTTCAAAAAAGGGCAGAGGATATCGCATTGTGAGCTTGCCCGCGTTGGAGGAAGCCAAAGTGGCGCTCTACGCGGTCATCCACGAGGCCGGTCTTAGAAACCTGGATCTTGCGCGCCGTCTGCGCCAGCCCGTCGCTCAGGTGGAACGTCTTTTGGATCTCCGGCGGCGATCGAAAATGGATGATATCGAAGCCGCGTTCGGCGTGCTCGGCAAATCCATCAGCATTGAAGTCCGCAACGCGGCATAGCGCTTATTCCCTGCAAATCCCGCGCTTACTCGCGCGGATGAAGGCGACAAGATGCTGCGTATGCTCCGTTTGCGACTCCGCCTCTATGCGTGACAGCGCGTCGTCCAGTTTCAGACCCGACTTATAAAGAAGCTTATACGCCTGCTTCAGCGCGCGAACTTCCAGTGCGGTGAAACCCGCGCGGCGCAGGCCGACCAGGTTCAGACCTTTCGGCGATACATTAAAATCCGAGTACAGAAAATACGGCGGCACATCGAGATTGACGCGCGTATTGCCGCCGATCATTGCCAGGCGTCCGATTTTTGAGAACTGGTGAATCACCACGCCGCCCGAAATGAAGGCCTGATTTTCGACCTCAACGTAGCCGGCCACCAGCGCGCAACTGGCGATAGTGGTGTTATCTCCGATCTTGCAATTGTGCGCGATATGGCCGGAGGTCATGATGTAATTTCCGTTGCCGACGATCGTTTCAGACTCCGGCGCGGTGCCGCGCGAGATGGTGTAATGCTCCCGAATTTTGTTGCCGTCGCCGATTTTGAGGTAGCTGCGCGCACCGGTAAAATTCTTGTCGAGAGGATCCGTTCCCAGGACTGTGCCGGCGGAAATTTCGTTGCGCTGGCCTAAAGTGGTCCAGCGCTTCACGAAAACATATGGCTCCAGTTTTGTTTCGGCGCCGATGACCACATCCTGCTCGATAATCGCGAAATCGCCGATGACCACCCGCGGTCCAATTACCGCATCGGGGTGAATGCGCGCCGTGGGGGCGACGACGGCCGATGGGTCAATTGGCATTCTCAAATAAGCCGGCAGCGCCCTGGCCTCCGCCAATGCACATGGTGACCACGCCGTAGCGGGCTTTGCGGCGCGCCATCTCATTGGCGATGGTTCCCACCATGCGGGAGCCGGTCATGCCGAAAGGATGCCCGATGGCGATCGATCCGCCGTTGACGTTGAGCTTTTCCTGCGGGATCCCCAGCCGGTCCCGGCAGTAAATCACCTGCACGGCGAACGCTTCATTGAGTTCCCAAAGTTCGATATCGGACATTTTCAAACCTTGCCGTTTAAGGAGCTTCGGGATCGCGAAAACGGGGCCGATGCCCATTTCATCGGGCTCGCAGCCGGCCACCGCGAAGCCGCGAAAGATCAACTTGTAGGGAATGCCGAGCGCATCCGCGCGTTCCCGCGACATCAACAGCGTGGCCGACGCGCCATCGGACAATTGCGAAGCGTTGCCCGCCGTGACGGATCCTTCGCCGCTGGTCTGGTCGAAATGGGGCTTCAACGCGAGCAGGCCTTCGAGCGTGGTATCAGGCCGGTTGCACTCATCGCGATCGCAAGTGGCGGGCTCCTCGCCGATTTTTTCGCCGGTTTTCTTATCGAACAACGCTTTCGTGGTCTGCATCGGCGCGATTTCGCCGGAGAAAAAGCATTCCTGCTGGGCGCGGGCGGTCCTCTTCTGGCTCTCCACCGAATATTCGTCCTGCGACTGCCGGCTGACTTTGTAACGCTTGGCGACTACTTCGGCGGTATCGCCCATCACCATATAAAGGCCCGGTTTATGCTCCTGAATCCAGGGATTCGGAGCATTATCGCGGGGCGTCATCGAAATGCTTTCGGTGCCGCCGCCGATGGCCGCGTCCACGCCTTCGTTGATAATCTGATGCGCCGCCATCGCGACTGCCTGCAAACCGGAGGAGCAGAATCGATTCACAGTCGTGCCCGCGACCGTGACCGGGAGCCCCGCGCGGATGGCCGCGATTCTTGCGACGTTTGATCCTTGTGGTCCGTTCGGTTGGGCGCAACCGAGAATCACGTCCTCAATCTCCGCCGGATCCAGCTTGGGCGTTTTCTTCAGAACATCCTTGATACAGTGGGCGGCCAGATCATCCGGCCGAGTCATATTGAAGGATCCACGGAACGATTTAGCAAGGCCAGTCCGGGAGCTGGCGACGATGACAGCTTCACGCATAGAATTTCAGGATAGCAAGGACCCGCTTCACGCACTGATTAAAACGCAGTACAGCGCGATCCAAAGCACGCCCAGGAAGTGCCAATAATTCACTGCGACGTCGACCAGTTCGCGCCGCTTCGATTTTCCCAGCACGACCACGAACAGAACCACCAAGCCGCCGATCAAGTGGGCCGCATGCAATCCGGTGAACAGGTAGAAGAAAGAACTGTGCGGATTCCTGGCCAGGAAGGCTCCGTGCATCACCAGCGACCGCCAGGCGGAGAGTTGGCTGGCCAGGAACGCCGCGCCCAGTGACGCGGTCGCCAGCAGAAAATGCGACGCCATGCGCCATTGCCCGCGCCGGAACAGACGCCGCGCGGTCTCAAACGTTACGCTGCTGATCAGGATCAGAATCGTGCTGACGCGCAGCGTTTTCGGGATCGGCACGGGATCCCAAAACGGCGGCGTGAGCTTGCGCCAGTAGTAGGCGATCACCAGCGAAATAAAAAACGCCGAGATCGAGATGCACGCCGTCAGCAGCCCCACCCGATAGAGCCCAGGCACGGATTTATTGGGATCTTCGAGGGCGGAAGGCAGGACAACGACCTGATCGGTATTGCCCGCGCGGTCGCTGAGAAGACGCGACATCTTACGTCCAGTCTAGCGCGTCCAGAAACTGGACTTAATGCTTCCAGGGCAGGAGGGAATGCTTTTTCGGTGTGCCTTTCGAAGGCGGCGCCGCGGCTGCCGAAGCTGCGGGCTGGCTTGGCGGGGGCATCGCCATCATTTTGATCAGTTGCTCGCTGACGCCGGCCTGCTTCAATCCGACCAATCCCTGCACGCTGGTATCGAAATTCGTCGGCGAAGTGCGGACCAGTTGCAGGATGAACTGCTCATCGAATCCGGCCTTGGCCAGAGTCACGATATTTTCATTGGTCAGTGGTTGATGCGCCAGCGCGGCGGTCGTGAACTGCTGGCCGACTGCGGGAAGGATCGTAAGAAGAACAGCCGCCAGAACACGCATACAGTGTTTATATCGGCATCCCCGAGCGTTGGGAGAGGACGGATTAACCTTAGGTCACTTCTTGGGCGCCGGCCACTTCTCGATCTTCTTCGCAATCGCCGCGGAGTTCTTCGCGGTCGGAGCCAACTCCAGATACTTCTCGTACGCTCCACGCGCCGCGGCGTGATCGTTTAATTTCTCCTCTGTTTCGCCGAGCTTCAGGAACGCCTCGGCCGAACCCGGATCCCACATGGTGGCGCGAAGGTAGCGGCGGCGGGCGGCGCCATAATTTTTCCGGGTCTTAAAGTAGAAATCGCCCGCATTGATGTTCTTTTGCGCCTCCAACGGATTCAGCGAAAACTCCTCCGGCTTGAGAGATTCGTCCTCTTCCGGCGGCTCCTGCTCGGTAGGCTTGGCGGGATGCTGGGTTTCCAGCTTTTTCTGCGGCTGCGCAGGCGGATCCGTAGGAGGCTGCTGGGCGAACAGGCCGCCGATGCCAAGCATCGCAGCGGCTGCAACCAGGCTGGCTGTTACCAGGGTGGCTGTTACCAAGCTAGACACGCGTGACACAATTAGATTATAGACCCCCTACAACAGCTTCGCGATCGCGCCTCAGAACTGCCTCTGCTGCCCGGCGTGTACCTCTATAAGGACACCCATGGCACGGTCATCTACGTCGGCAAGGCCAAGAATCTGCGCGCCCGTGTGCGCAGCTATTTCAATGTCGATCGCCTGGCGGAATCGAAAACCGGGACGCTAATCCACGAAGCGCGGAACATCGATTATATTCACGTCGATAACGAAAAAGAGGCGCTGGCGCTCGAAAACAACCTGATCAAGCAGTGGAAGCCGCGCTACAACATCCTGCTGCGCGACGACAAAACGTATCCGTATATAAAGCTGACCGGCGAGAAATATCCGCGCGTGTACGTGACCCGCAGATTGCGCAAGGACGGCTCATCGTACTTCGGTCCTTATTTTCCGGGAAACCTGGCGCACCGGCTGGTGCACTTCATTCATCGTCACTTCAAAGTCCCCTCCTGCCGCATCGATTTTGCGCGCAAGCACTCTCATCCATGCCTGGAATATCACATTCATCGATGCCTGGGCCCCTGCGTCGAAGGGCTCACCACGGACGAGCGTTATGCCGAAGCGGTCCGCTCCGTCCGCATGTTTCTCGAAGGCCGGCACAAAGATCTGGCCCAGGAACTTAGGTCGCGCGTCGAAGTGGCCAGCCTCGATATGCGATACGAAGAAGCCGCCGCGATCCATGACTTGGCGCGCACCGTGGAGGAGCTCGGCGAGAAGCAGAAAATGGCCTCCACCGACGGCGGCGATACCGATATTTTCGCTTACTATGCCGAGCTTCCCTTGATCGCCGTGAACCTGTTCCATCTCCGCAACGGCCACATTGTCGACCGGCGCGAGTTTTTCTGGGAAGATATTCGCGAGTTCGATGCGGCCGATTTTTTTTCATCGCTGCTGAAGCAGGTCTATCTGGACGATCCGTATGTCCCCGCCGTGATTCACGTGCCGGTAGAGTTCGAAGAACGCGAGGTTTTAGCGGACTTTTTATCGGAAAAACGCGGCCGGAAAGTCGAGATTCATACGCCGCAGCGCGGCCAGAAGAAAGCCATGCTCGAACTGGTGGAATCGAACGCGCGCCACAGTTTCGAGCAGCGATTCCGCGTACTGAAGCCGACCTCGAAAACCATTTCAGGAGCGCTACAGGACGCCTTAGGCCTGGAGAACGCGCCCAATCGCATCGAATGTTTCGATATTTCGCATATCCAAGGTACCGATAAAGTAGCCAGCATGGTGGTGTGGGAAAACGGGCGCATGAAAAAGGCGGACTATCGCAAATTCATCGTCAAAACAGTGGAAGGCAACAACGATTTCGCGTCCATGCACGAAGTCATCAGCCGCCGCTATTCGCGCTTGAAAGAAGAAGGTTTAGAACGCCCCGGCCTGGTGCTGGTCGACGGCGGATTAGGTCAATTACACGCCGCCGCGGCCGCGCTCGAAGAACTGGGCATCACCGATCAGCCGCTGGCATCGATCGCCAAGCGCGAAGAGTGGATTTACGTGTACGGGCAGGAAGAAGAACCCATCGTTCTGGACAAATTTTCCCCCGTGCTGCACCTGGTGCAGACGGTGCGCGACGAAGCGCATCGCTTCGCCGTGACGTTCCATCGCACCCGGCGCAATGAGAGCCGCATGCGCAGTGAACTGGATCAGATTCCTGGGATCGGGGAAAAGACGGTGATGAAACTACTGCGCCATTTCGGCAGCCTGGAACGGGTGCGCGAGGCTCCGGAGGAGGAGCTCGCGCAGGTCGCCGGCCGGGCCGCCGCGCGCAAACTGAAGGAGTTTAAATCTTCGGTAACGGAACTGGCGTCTTCAGAATAAATCCCCTATGTCCTTTGCGATGGAGCGCGCTTCGAGGTGGATTAAACCAGCATTGCCACCCTGCGGACTGATCACCGCCAACACTGCTTTCGAGCCAGCCGAGTAGACGAACAACGCGCCCTCTTCAGACTGAATCGAGACCTCGCCCAACGCGCCCGCGCTCATGCTGTCGCTAATGCGTCGTCCCAAACTGGATGCCGCGGCAGCCATTGCCGCCACCCGGTTCGGATCCTGCCCATTCGAAAACGAATGCGCGATCGGAAGTCCTTCGTTGGACGCCAACAGGACGCCCTTCAATTCCGGAATTGCACTGCGTAGAGCCTCGATGTGGGCCTTGAGTGCGTCACCTTTTGCCATAGTCACTTCTCCTTCAAATTTTCCCCGCCGAATTCATGCGCAGAGCACAATGCGCAAGCATAAGGATAATCGACCGGTAGGGAAATAACTTTAACGCTGGCTGGGGAAAAACACCAAGTCCAGGCATACGCCGAGCGGCAGATTCTTAGGCTGTCCAGAGAACCGAAGTACTATCGCAGCCACCCCGAAATCGGCAGAGACCACACGTTGGCGTACCCGCTAAACCAGCCCCAATCGTCCAGCCGCTTGAAATCCTGCTGCGCCTGCGCGTGGGACCGCGGGAAAGCCGCCGGAATCGCGCGGTCGCTGGCGAAATAGAGCGTGCGATGATCCGGACCCAGGTGCGGCTCGTCGTCGGTGTCTTTTTCATCGTCAGGGTAACGGATCGGCGTCACCGGCCCCCATTCGCCGCCTTTTCTGACCACAATAAACAGGTGGTCTTTCGGGTCGCCCTTGGTGCGTCCTGCGCTACAGAACACTAAGAACGATCCGTCCGGCGCAATCTCCGGATCGACATCTAAGGTGGTGCCGTCGCTGAACGGAAGCGGCTGGGCGTGCTGGTAGGCGCCATTTTTATACGGCGCGGAATAGAGACGCTTCGCGCCCTTCTCGTCGATGGATACAAAATAGATCGTGCCATCGGCGGCAATGCTCGGCTTCCAGATCGCCTTGCCGATGTTGACCGTGTCCGGCAGCCGCGCCGGCGTACTCCAGCGTACTCCAGCCGGATCCCACCCGATCGACACGCCACAGGCTGGACGATCGGGGAGCATCCTTCGTTGCCGGCCTGGTCGATTGAAACACGAGATAGGACCCGTCCGGGGACATCTCCGGCGACGAATCCGGAAATTCACCCGAGAACGGCGCCAGCGTCGGGCGCGACCAATGCCCGTTGACCCGGTGCGACTCGGCAATCACTCCTCACTGCGCGGTGCTACGGCTAAAGAAAATCGTATTGCCATCCGGCGAAAACGTGGGCGACCCGACGTTGGCAGGACCGGAAATTTCACCCGCGGCAAAAATCTGCGGCGCCGGCCCAGCCGATTGGCCCCAAACAGATAGCAGCCAAATAGATAACAGCCCTAGGCCTTTTTTTCTAAACATGTTATGAAAACTTCACCCCGAAGCGTTGCGAATGCCGTCCCATTTCGGGACGCGGCGGTAGTCGAATTCTACTATGATTCACGCCGTTCCGACAATGGCTCCAATCTAAGGTCTTTGTCGTAAGAAACGCTAAGGCTACTACCTCAAATTCCCGGTATAAGTGCTTTACCGCATAGAAAGAAGTAAGAGTGCCCTTTAGCATTAAGACAGAAGGGACGATCTAAGCAACATGCGGTGTCTGTATTGCGGCAAGGAGTTGGCTCTCCTCAAACGTTGGACCGGGGGCGGGGAATTTTGTACCGACGCCCACCGCCAGCGGTATCAGGAAGAGTACAACCAGCTCGCGCTCAATCGCCTGTTACAGGCCAAGCCTCCGAGTGACGCGCCGGCTGTGCCGCTCAAACCCGGCACAGCCGCTAAACCTGCGGCAGTCGCGGAACCGGCCGTGGAAATTCCGGTCCATAGCGCACCCAGGCTCCCCGCGTCGCATGCACCCGTTTCGGAACGGGCTCAACCGGTTGCGGCCCGCCCGGTTGCGGCCCGTATAGAAGCGCCGGTAAGTTACACAGCCCGCGAGGAATTCGCCGCTCCGGTAGAACATGAAGAACCCGCCCCGGCGGAAATGGCCGGATTCCTGGTCGAACTGCCGGTACCGGGCTTGGTGGAAGTACCGCCAATGTCTCATCCGGACCTGGAGTTTTTTCTGGCAGTCGCGGCGGCGCTTCCCACCCACGCCTTTGAACCCTCCCATGGGAGCCAAGGCACTTTACAACTGGAGACGGCTGGACCGGTCACATTGCAGCCGTCCAACCAAGCCTCGAATTACACTGCCAATGGTTCTCGCGACCGGCGTCTCGAAGTGCGCGATTTTGTTCGCACCGCGCCCATCGTCGAGATTGACTTGAGCCCGGCAGGTGAAACGGGACTGGAGACTTCGAGCGAAGCCATGGATATCTTATTTTTCCCTCAGCCGCCCAACGGGTCGCCGGCGCTCTGGCAAATGCCGCCGGTGGGATTCTCCGCGGGCGAAACGGAGCTCGGCGATTTGGCCCGGCTGTCGTTCGCCACCACCGGCTTCTCCGATCAGCCGGAGCCGGATAACCGCACCGCTGTTGCAGTACCGGAGCCGTTTACCAATGAGCAGCTTTTTACGAAGGCGGAGCCGGTTACGAACACGGAACCAATTCCTGAACCCGAACCGCTTCCTGAACTCGCGCCATTCACCCAAATCGAAAATCTCGTCGAGCCGGAACCGATAGCTCCAATCGCCCTCGCCGAGGCCGCACCGGAACCAATAGTCGAAACGCCGCCGGAACCAATCGTCAGCCAGTCGATCGAACCGGAACATATCGCAGATCAGCCAGTCCAACTGGTTGCCGAACAGGTTACCGAACAGCCGGCGGAACCGGCAGCCGAGCCGGCCGCGCCTGTTCCCGATGCGGTCACCAGGGCTCTCCCCCTGGTTCTTCAGGTCGCCGGACCCGGCAAGCCTAAAACGGTGCAGATCTTTTCCTCGGCATCGAGCGCCGTAGCGGTGCAAGTACCGCGTTCAACGTCCCTGCCCCTGCGGCCCGTCATGACTTTCGGCCCCGCGCCTGTCAAGTCCGTAAACGGCAAACCCCGCCAGGATGTTAGAGCAGATGTCAAAGCAGACCTTAAACCAGATGTTAAGCCCGCATCCAAAGCACCTCAGCCGGAGCTGGTGAAGCAAGCCGCTCCCGTGGAAGTCGCAAGCGCAAAGCAGACCGCAAAATCCGATAGTAAACGAGACAGTAAGAAGCCGGAGGTACGAGAATTGAAGCCGAAAGAGGAACTGAAAGACTCGAAGCAAGCCGAGCCGTTACCGGCGCCCTTGGCGGCGCCTTATCCTGGCTCGGGCGATCTTGGATTGCCTCGCTTGAATCTTCAGTCATCGCCGGGTTTCTGGGGCGGCCTGCCGATCGTTGCGAAAATCGCGATCGTTGTCGTGCTGTTGTCCGGTCTCGGCGGCCTGATTGCCTATACGTCAAAGAGCAGCGGCGCGGCCGTCACCGCTTCGAGCAAGGCTGGCACGGTGGTCACCGGAGCTCCCTTGCCGGTCGGCGATGCCGGCTGGATCACGGACTGGGGCGCGGACCCCGGCGTGCGCCGAACCCGCCAAATATCGATCTTGCGATCCTCCCAGACCCTCACCGATTACCGCATTGAAATGCAGGGGCAGATCGAGACCAAGGCCATCGGCTGGGTGTTCCGCGCCGCGGATCCTAAGAATTTCTACGTCACGAAGCTCGAAATCGTGAAGCCTGGCCTCGAGCCCAGCGTCGCGCTGGTGCGCTTTGCCGTCATCAACGGCGAGGAGCAGGCCCACGCGCAGATTCCTCTCCCCATGAAGGTGCGGCGGGACACCATGTACAAGATTCAATTCGACGCGGTGGGAGATCATTTCACCACCTACGTGCAGGATGAAAAGGTCGACGAATGGACCAATGACCAGGTCAAAACAGGCGGCGTCGGTTTGTATAGCGAACGCGGCGAAGTGGCGACCCTCAAGGGCGGCATGAGTGTTTTGCCGCTGCTCATTAAAAAGTAAGTAAGGAGAATCGACCTATGGCAGACGAGACAGTTTTCTTCATCGACGACGATCTGGTAGAACGGCTGATGCGCGGCGATACCGCGCCCGCCGATCCGACAAAGAAGAAGCGTCCCGCCGAGGTCAGCGCCCTGGCAACGGCTGTGAAGCTCGCCTCCGACGGCAAACTCGACGACGCGGTGAAGGAATTGGAGCGCGCCGCCAGCCAGGGGGAGAATCCGGTCGAAGTGCAGATCGGTCTCGGCCATCTGCGTTTCGAACAGCAGAAGTGGGACGAAGCCGCGCGCAGCTATTCTAAGGTGATTGAGCTCGAACCGAAGCATCGCACCGCGCATTACAACCTGGGCCTGGTGCTTGAACGCCAGGGTGATTTCGCCGCCGCCGCGAAGTCGTTTGAGAGCGCGCTCTCGGTGGATCCGAAGCGCTGGCAGGCGCAGCTCGGGCTCGGACTCTGTCAATTGCAGCTCGGACAGACAGAAGCCGCGCTCGAAAATTTTCAAGGTAGTCTGAAGGAAAGTCCCAACCAGGATCGCGCCCTGTTTGGCAAGGCCGTCGCGTTGCATCAGCTCGGCAAGCTCGATGAAGCGGGAGATTTGTACCGCAAACTGCTGCCCTCCAACGCCAACTCAGCCGAACTGTTGGTCAATTTGATCGCCCTGTCGAGCGTTCGTAAAGAAGACGGCAAGGTGAAGGAATTCGCCGAGCGTCTGCTCAAAGTCCGCCCGCAATCGCCGCAGGCTCTGCAAGGACTGGCCGCGATCGCGCTTTCGCGCGGCGATTATAGCTCCGCCGTGCAGCATTGTTCGCAACTGGTGAAAGCCGCCGCCGATTCCTATGAAGGATGGTTCAACTTGGGCGTCGCTTATCAGAAGACCGGACGTCTGGAACAGGCCGCCAATGCTTATCGTGAAGCCGCCCGTCTGCGTCCGGAGGCGCCCGAAGCCGCCGCCAATCTCGGCGTGATCTTACAGGAGCGTGGCGACCTTGCCGGCGCCCGTAGCGCCTATACGCGCGTGCTTGCGGAGCAGCCGGAACTGCCCGGCGCGCTATGGAACCTCGCCATTCTCGCCGATCGCGAAGGCAAAGGGGAGGAAGCGGAAAAGCTCTTCGAAAAGCTGGTGTCCTTGAAACCGGAGTGGGAAGACGCGGCATTCCGCCTCGGCTTTTTGCAGCTCCAGCGCGAGGAATTCGCCGGCGCCGTCGATAGCTTCGAGACCTGCCTCAAGAAGAAGAAGGATTGGGTCGACGCGTTGCTCAACCTCGGCCTGGCCTGCTGGAAGTTCGAAGATCTGGACGCCGCGGCGGAGACGTTCACCCGCGTCCTCCAATTGCAGCCCCGAAACGCCGACGCCATGCGCGCCCTTACCGCCATCGCGATTGAGCGCAAGGATCATAAGAAAGCCCTTGAGATTCATCAGAAGCTCACTACGCTCGGTGAGCGCTCCGTCGAGCTCTCCTACAACCTCGGCCTGCTGCTGCAATCCGCCGGCGAACACAAATCAGCCGCCGAATGTTACCAGTTGGCAGTCGACAAGAAGCCCGATTTCACCGACGCCATGTTAAACCTGGGCCACGCCCTCAAAGCCGTAGGCAAGGACGACGAAGCCCAGCAGATGTGGAGCAAAGCCGTCGCCTCCGATCCTGAATTAGCCGAAAAATATTTCCGCTAGAAGTAGTAGTCCCCTCCAAAATAGGGCCTAGGCAACTCCCTAGATATTTCCGCCGCCCTTCCTGCCGATGGATGCAGGTGAGGCAATTTTGACGGAAGCCGCGCCAAACGTACTTTGGGTCAATTCCGATTCGCTCGCCGAGGCTCTCGAACAATTGAAAACCTTGTCGGTCGACGTTCTCGTGATTCAGGATCCCTGTCCCTGCGTCGAGGATGTTCTCGAACAGCTTGTCCAGACCAGCCGCGACACTCCCATCGTCATTTGCGACTACTCCGCGTCGGTCTCAGACGCCGTCCGCTATATTCGTCTCGGCGCGCATGACGTTGCTTCCGCCGGCTGCGATACTTCCGCTCTCATCGACGCCGCTATCGAGTTCCGGCGCAGCCAGCGAGCCGCCGATGCATCGCCTGAGTCCTGGCGCAACCATATTGTCGGATCCAGCCGCGCCATCATGCGCACCATTGAGGTGATCCGCCTGGTCGCCAGCCGCCGCTCGACGGTCTTGATTTCAGGCGAAACCGGAACCGGCAAGGAAATGGTGGCCCGCGCCATCCATCTGGCCAGCCCGCGCGCGCAGCAGCAAATCGTCGCCGTGAATTGCAACGCTCTTCCCGAAAATCTTCTGGAAGCCGAGCTTTTCGGCCATGTTAAAGGCGCCTTCACCGGCGCCATCCAACATCGGGTTGGCCGTTTTGAACAGGCCCATCGCGGCACTCTGTTTCTCGACGAAGTTGGCGATCTGCCGCTGGAGATTCAGACCAAACTACTCCGTGTTTTGCAGGAGCGAGAATTTCAACGCGTGGGCAGCTCTGAAACCATCCGCGTTGATGTCCGCTTAATCGCCGCCACCAACGTCGATCTTGTTCAGCGCATTAGAGAAGGCCGTTTCCGGGAGGACCTTTATTACCGCCTCAACGTGGTTCCCATCGCCGCGCCGCCTCTGCGGGAACGCCTCGAAGATATCCCTTTGCTGGCGCGTCATTTTGCGGAAAAAATCTGCAAGCAGGAAGCCATTCCAACCCGCCGTTTTTCACCGGAAACCATTGAGCGGCTTAAGAATTGTCCCTGGCCCGGCAATGTCCGCCAGCTTGAAAACGTGGTCGAAATGGCGGTCGCGCTCAGTGGAACCCGTGAAATTCTTTACCCTTCGGATTTCCCTCTTCCGTTGAGCGCGATACCGGCTAACCCCATCTCCACCAACGACTTCGAACAGACGGTCGGCCGCATTGAACGCCAGATCCTAGAGGACGCTCTCAAAAAAGCGGGCGGCAACAAAACCGCGGCTGCCGGGATGCTTGGCCTGAAGCGCACCACTTTGGCGGCGAAGCTAAAGAACCTCGAAGCCGTTGCGTAGCGCCTTAAACAGCGATAAACACACAAAAACACCTCCCGAAGAAGCCTTAACCGGCCCTAATATCGTCACCATTGCGAATATTGTGATACAACTGACCACATGGTGAAGATCCTCCTGTTGCTCTCACTCGCGGCGATTGCCGCCGCCCAGACGCGGCCCTCCATGGGGCAGATTTTGCGGGAAAATCCGTTGATCGATAAACTGCTGGGACCGGATGCGCACGTTGAGGTGCTGGCGTCCGGAATCGTTTGGGCGGAGGGGCCGGTTTGGGTGAAAGACGGCGGCTATCTGCTGTTCTCGGATATTCCGCGCAATTCGGTGATGAAGTGGAGCGAGGCGGACGGGCTCAGCTTGTTTCTGAAACCATCAGGGTATACGGGACTGGGAGATTATTCGCATGAGCCGGGGAGCAATGCGCTGGTGCTGGATGCGGAGGGGCGCCTGGTTTCGTGCGAGCATGGCGACCGGCGCATTTCGGTGCTGACGAAGGGCGGAGGGAAGCGCACGCTGGTGGATAACTATCAGGGCAAGCGGCTGAACAGTCCGAACGACCTGGTGTACAAATCGAATGGCGATTTGTATTTCACCGATCCACCGTACGGGCTGCCTTCGCCGGAGTCGCCGCTGCGCGAGATGGATTATTGCGGGGTTTTCCGGCTGGGGAAAAATGGCGTGGTCACTTTGTTGACCAAGGAGATGACGCGTCCGAATGGGCTCGCGTTTTCGCCGGACGAGAAGACGCTATATGTCGCGAACTCAGATCCGGATCACGCGGTGTGGATGGCGTTTCCGGTGCAGGCGGACGGTACACTAGGAAAGGGCAGAGTGTTTGCGGACGTCACAGGCATGGTGAAGGATCATCCAGGATTGCCGGACGGAATGAAGATCGATCAGAGCGGGAATCTATTCGCGGCGGGACCGGGCGGGATCCATATTTATGCGCCGGACGGCAAGCGGCTGGGGCGCATCGATACCGGGCAAAAGACGGCGAACTGCAATTGGGGTCCGTCAGCCGATGGCACAGGGTCCACGCTATATATCACGGCTGATAGTTATCTCTGCCGGATCCGAACGAAGACAAAGGGGAACGGATGGTAAGAGCGTTCTTGGCAATTTTGCTGGCGGCAGGGACAATGTGCGGGCAGCATGTATACATCGGGACGTCGGAAAAAGGGATTTACGTGGCGGACTTCGATACGAAGTCCGGGAAGCTTTCGGCGCCGGCCATGGTGTCCGACACGGTGGCGCCGAGTTATCTGACGATTCATCCGGATGGCAAGTATCTTTACGCGGTGAATGAAGTGGATAAGGGGACGGTCACCGGGTTTGCCATTGAAAGCGGCGGCAAACTTAAAGAGGTGAACCGGGAGAACGTGGGATCGGCCGGTCCGTGCTACATCGCGATTGACAAAACGGGTCGCCTGGCGGTGACGGCGAATTACGCGGGAGGCAGTGTTACGGTGCTGCCGATCGACGCGGGAGGGCGGCTGGGCCAGGCGACGGATTTTCTACAGAGCAAGGGATCCGGTCCGAATCGCGACCGGCAGACGGGTCCGCATCCACACTGGGTGGGATTCATTCCGGCGAGCAAGCTGGCGCTGGTGGCGGATCTGGGCATCGACGAAGTGGCGATTTATAATTTAAATCCGAAGAAGGGCACGCTGGAGGTTGGAAATCCGGCGTTTATGACGCTGCCGCCGGGATCTGGCCCCCGCCATGGGGCGATGCATCCGACGGGGAAATTTTTTTACGTCATCATGGAGCTGTCCTCGGTGATCACGGAGTTTTATTACGAGGCGGAGCTGAAGAGATTCACGGCGATTAACTCGGTGAGCACGCTGCCGGAAGGATTCAAGGGCGAGAATACGGGCGCGGAGATCGCGGTGCATCCGACAGGGAAATTCGTCTACGCTTCGAATCGCGGGAACGACAGCATCGCGGTATTTTCAGTGACCGATCTGAAGAGAGGCACGCTGAAGCTGGAGCAGCATATCTCGAGCGGCGGAAAGACGCCGCGGCAGTTTGAGATCGATCCGAGCGGGCATTGGCTGCTGGTGGGGAACCAGGATTCGGATAACATCGCGATTTTCAGCATCGACTTGGCGAATGGGAAGCTGGCGCCGGCTGGCATGGTGAGTGGAGTGCCGAAGCCGAGTTGCATTAAGTTCGCGAGGTAGAGGGAAGGGCGGCGACTGCCCTGCAATTGCGAAGGCCCGCATGCTTACGCATGGCGGTTCAGGGGCTGGCGAGGACACTTTCGAAAATATCCACGGAGACTCCGCTCCCTGCGGTCACGGCTCGGTAGGGATGCGGAGGGGTCGGGGGTTTTCGTCACTATTGCTGGCAGCGCATGGCGCCGCCCCACAAACACTCTTAGCGGGGTTTGGCGGCGTTGCGGAGCAGATCGGCCATTTCCTGGTTGCCTTGTTGTTCGGCGAGCGTTGCAGCGTCCAGGCCGCGGTGGTCGCGGGCGGTCACCTGGGCGCCGTTCGCGATCAGAAGCTGAACTACCTTGGTGCGGCCGGAGAGCGCTGCGTACATCAGCGCCGTGCCGCCCGATTCATTCGCATCGTTGACACGGGCGCCGGCCTTTATCAATTGCGCCGCGATCTCCACGTGACCTTGAAAGGAGGCGGCCATCAGCGCGTTGCCCATCCGGCTGCCCACATGGACGTCGGCATGATTAGCGAGCAGCACGGCCACAACCTCCGGACTTCCGTTGTAGGCGGCAAGAATCAACGGGGTAAAGCCATTCGCGGCGGGCTTGTCGATGTCGACATGATCGGCGATGAGTTGCTTCACTCTGGCCGCATCGTCGGCGCGGGCGGCATCGAAAATGTCCCGATCCGCCGCGTGCAAAAGAAACAACGGGATGAGCGCGAGAAATATCGTCTTCATGGTTAGCGAGCCATGGCCACTTGCTTGACCTGGTCCAGCTCAATGCCAAGGGCCTTCGCGAGACGGGTCCCGTATTCGGCATTGGCGCGATAGAAGTAACTCACCATGGTCATCTGGATCTGCTTGTTTTTCACTTGCGCCAAGTCTCCGGCCAGATTGCTGATCAGGTGAGCCCGCTCAGTCTCGGTAAAGGCGAGGTACTGGGCGCCCGCTTGCTCGAAGTTGTCGGTCTTGCTGATCTGGCGCTGCACGGTAGTGCCGGCCAGCTTCAGGTTCGAATAGCGATCCTGCGGCTGATCGGTGAGCGTGGTCGTGCCGTCGGCGCCGCTGGGCTGATAGTTGACGTCCGATTTGGCGCCGCGCGTGTTCATGGGGCCGCCCTGATTGTAATTGCTGGCCGCCTGGACGGGACGGTTGACGGGAAGCTGCTGAAAATTCGGGCCGATGCGGTGGCGCTCCGTATCGAAGTAGGAGAACAAACGGCCCTGCAACAGGCGGTCCTCAGAAGGCTCGATGCCGGGAACGAGATTGCCTGGCGAGAAGGCCGCTTGCTCCGTAGTTTCGAAGTAATTATCCGGCATGCGATTGAGGGTCATTTTGCCGACCTTCATGAGCGGCGCGATGTTCTCCGGCCAGACCTTGGTGGCGTCAAGCGGATTGAAGGGGAATTTATCGAGGTCTTCCGGCGTCATGATCTGCACATAGAGTTCCCAACTGGGGAAATTTCCCTTGCCGATCTCTTGATAGAGATCCGCGGTGCCGTTACCCCATTCCTTGCCGACGACTTTCTCCGTCTCCTCCGCGGTCAGGTTGCGGTGCCCCTGTTGAGACTGCCAGGTGTACTTCACGTAGCGCACTTGCCCCTGCTGGTTGACCCATTTGAAGGCATGGACGCCGTAGCCATCCATCTGGCGGTAGTTGGCGGGCGTACCGCGGTCGGAATAGACGAAGGTCAGCATGTGGGTCGACTCCGGCTGGTGGGAGAAAAAGTCGAAGAAGCGGTTGGGATCCTGATGGTTGGTTACGGGCGAGGGCTTGAGCGAATGGACCATGTCAGGAAACTTGATGGCGTCGCGGATGAAAAACACGGGCAGGTTGTTGCCGACAATGTCATAGTTGCCATCTTCGGTGTAAAATTTGGTGGCGAACCCGCGTGGGTCACGGGCAATTTCAGGCGAACCGGAGCTGTTGATCACGGTGGAGAAGCGCACGAACACATTGGTGGTTTTTCCGGCTTGATTGAGGAAAGAAGCTTTGGTGTACTTTGAGAAATCGCCTTCACTGACGAAGGTGCCGTAGGCGCCCACGCCGCGGGCATGCACTACCCGCTCCGGAATTCTTTCGCGATCGAAGCTGGCAAGTTTCTCGATCAGATGGATGTCTTCGAGAAGAACCGGGCCGTTCTCACCCGCCGTCATGGAGTTCTGGTTGTCGCCAACGGGAACGCCGCCGTTTGTTGTAATAGGCCGCTGTTGGGCCATCAAGCTGCCGGCCAGCAGGACTGCACTAAGGATCTTGGTCATCGTTCTCGATCATAGGCGGCGGGAGGGCGGGAGAGGAAGACATAACCCGCTATCGGTGCCATGGCGAATCGTTATAGTGAACCCCGACAGCCTCGCCGGCCATCCTATGGAGAGCATGGAACTCCACCAACTGCGATATTTCTGCGCCGTGGCGCGCGCCAAGAGTTTCACGAAAGCAGCCACCGAGGAAGGTCTGGCGCAACCGACGCTATCGCATCAGATTCACAAACTCGAAACCGAACTGGGCTTGCCGCTGCTGGAGCGGCTTGGCCGCAGCGTGAGGCTGACGCATTTCGGGGAAGATTTCCTGCCCCGCGCGCAGCAGATTCTGCGCAACGTGGAAGAAGCGCAACTGGCGCTGGCCGCGCTGGGACAGGGAGTGAGGGGCAAGCTATCGATCGGGGTGATTCCGACGATCATGCCGTACTTCCTGGCTCCACGGATCGTTGGTTTCGCGGCGGCGTTTCCGGAGGTCGAAGTGCGGCTGGTGGAAGATAACACGGCGCGGCTGGTGGAAGGGCTCCAGGCAGGTGAACTGGATGTGGTCCTGGCCAGCCCTCCGATTTCGAACCCGGACGTGGTGTGCAGCGAGCTGTTCCGGGAACAAATCCTGCTGGCGGTGAGCAGGGAGCATCGCCTGGCGGGGACCGAAACGGTTGATCTGAGCCAAATCAGCAAGGAACGGCTGCTGCTGTTGAAAGAAGGCCACTGCTTCCGGGAACAAGCGCTGGCAACCTGCACCAGGGCGCGGGCGCAGTTCGAATCGACGTTTGAAAGCGATCAGTTTTCGAGCCTTTTCCCGCTGGTGGCGTCAGGTTTCGGCGTGAGCCTGATTCCCGAAATGGCGGCGCCGTTCGCTGCCGATTGCGAGCTTATTCCCACCGCCAAATCCAGCCACCGCCGGATCGGGTACCTGCGCAACCGGCGCGCGTACTATAGCAACCAGAGCAAAGCGTTCACGGAGTGGCTGCGGGACCAGACGAGGAGCCGGAAACGCGGGGCCGGGAAAGACTGAGCTAAAGGCCGGCTCCCATTGGGGAAGGCGTTACGGTTTTCAGGCGGTGGCGCTCCAGATGGGACCAGGCGTAGAGCTGATCGCGCTCGGCCGGGGAGAGCTTCGCGTTGGTATGGATCGCGGTGTAGCGGGCCGGGGGCATTTCCCCGCTGCGGGCAACAGCGCCGATGCGGCCCAGGATCTCCTGCTTCTGCTCGACCGAATATTCGTCCCAATGGGAGAGATTCATGTGGTTGCGGGCCTGGGCCACGTCGCTTTCCACCAGCCACGACATGGGAGCGATGTAGCTGTAAAACGGCCATTCGGTGTTTTCGGAATGACAATTCTGACAGGACTTTTCCAATAAGGCCAGAACCTGGGGATCGACATCGGCGCCGGCCAGCAGGGGTTTAGACGACCGCACGGCCTTCACCGGACCGCTGGGATGAACCAGTACAGAAGCCAGCGCGACGACACAGACGGCGCTGCCGAAAAATGCAAGAATGATGCGTTTCAAATTGCCTCCCGCTAAAAGTGAACAGGAAATTTTCTACTTGCCTGATTGTTGCTTCAGGAAAGCGATGATTTGGCGCCGCTCGTCCGCGCTTTCCACGTGGAAAGTCATGTCGTTATCGGCCACCAGCTTGTCGGGATCGGTGAGCCATTTGTCTAACTTCTCCTCAGTCCAGTTAAACTTGGCCTTTTGCAGCCCGTCAGAATACAGGAACGTGGAAACCGACGCGGCTGTCCGTCCGTACACTCCGCCGAGGCGCGGACCTTCCTTATCCCGGTCCAGCGCGTGGCAGCCGCCGCAACGCTTTTCAAATAGCTCCTTGCCGCTCTTGGCAGGCGTCTGCGCCTGACTGGAAGCGGACAAAAGTGCGCTGGTCAGGAGCACTGCCGATGGTCCGAGACCAGCCCAAAAGGTTTGTGATTTTCGTTGCATGAATTTATGCCAGCGTCGAGTCAACGACCGCCAAGCTGTGACCGTTGGCGACGGAGTGAACATCGGTAATGCCGAGAACGCTCTTCAGCTTGTCGTCGGCGACCTTCATGGGACCCGGCTTTTTGTCCGGCGCCGGAGAGGCTTGCGGAAACGCCGTCGACATGGCGGTATGGAACGTGACGTTGCCTTCCACTTTCTGCATCACCTGATGGATGTGTCCGTTCAGCACGGTCACGGATCCGAAACGCTTCATGGCGCTGAGAGCCTCGGCGCTATCTTCCGTTCCCCAGCCCCAGTCGGGATACACGGACCACAGTGGAATGTGTGCGAAAACGACGATCGGGCGGCTGGCCGGCTGCGCCTTGAGATCGGCCTGGAGCCACTGAATCTGCTCCGGACCCAGCTTACCCAGCCCTTCGAGCGCCGCCACGTTGGACAATCCGACGAAGTGGACATCCTTATGGGTGAAGCTGTACCAGCCGCGCCCCTTGGCGTTTTTGCCGAAGCGCTCCATGTACAGTTTGCCGTCGTCGATCGAGGTGTCATGCTCGCCGGGGACGTAGAAGATCTCTTTCGGCTTGGCATCTTTGAGGAGCTGGTCGAGCGCGTCATACTCAGCAGCTTTGGAGGTGTGGCTCAGGTCGCCGGTGTGAATGATGAAATCGGGCTCGTTGGGCAGCCCGTTGATCTTATCGATGGTCGCCTTAAGCGTGCCGGCGACATCCGGGTTGGCTGGCTTGGCGAAACCGATATGGCTGTCGCTGATCTGCACGAAGTGGAGCTCGCCCTTCGCGGCCTTCATTTTCTGGCCAAAAGCCTGGGAACTGACCACGCCGCCGCTAATGGACCAGGCCACGCCCGTTCCCGCCCAAGCCATGCATTTGAGAAATCCACGACGGTCAATGCCATCGTCACTGCGATCGTCCCTTTGATCAACAACGATAAGTTTCGACAAGTTTCACCTTCCGGTAGGTTAAGAATTGAACTGCTATCACTTGCCACTACCCGGTTGCGAATCCGTTTATTCCCGCCGGCGGCGAAAAAAGGTTCGGGAATATTCGGGGGGCTTCGGCGGTATGCACCGGTAACGAGACAGCAATCGCAGGAGAGAGTTGTCTCGTGAGCTGGCGGTGCTACCCTCCGAGTTACCGCCAGCGAAAAAATCGCGTGATTTGAGATCGATAAACTTCCCTACGCGGGCCGGCAGGCATGCCTCGCCCGCCTTTTTTTGCGCCTGGCGGCTGATCCTGTAGAATTATTCTGGTGAAATTGCGCGCTCCGGGGAATAAATTGAGGGTCCGGCCGGTCTGGATAATGCAGACGCGAAAGGAGGACCGATACGCTCACCATGCCCGCATTAGCGCCCACGGCGTATCCCGACGCAATTTCGATTGCTGAATCGTGTATGTCCACCACCAAGTCCAGCGCTGAGTTCGACCGGAAATTTCTGCCGCATCTGGATGCCGCTTATAACCTGGCTCGTTTCCTAATGCGCAACGCGCACGACGCGGAGGATGTGGTGCAGGAGTCCTACCTGAGAGCTTTCCGGGCGTTTTCAGGCTTTCGCGGCGAAGGCAGCCGGCAGTGGCTGCTGACGATTGTGCGGAACACCTCGTTTACCTGGCTGCGGGATAACCGCTCCCGCGGAGGCCACACCGAATATCAGGAGGAGCTTCACGTCAGCGGCGATGCGAATCCGGAGACGCAGTCGATTCGGCGCGAACGCTCGCGCGCCGTGGAGCATTGCGTGGAGCAGCTTCCGGCGGATTTTCGGGAGGCCATCGTATTGCGGGAAATGGAAGAGTTATCGTATCGCGAAATCGCGGAGATTACCGGCGTCCCCGCGGGAACCGTAATGTCGCGGCTGGCACGCGCCCGGGCGCGGCTGGCGGAGTGTCTGAAAGGATCGGCGCATGACCTGCGATGAAGTGAAACCGTTACTCAACGCCCGCATGGATGGCGAAATCGACGCGATCGAAAGCGCCGCGGTCGATGCGCATGTGGAGAGCTGTCCTTCTTGCGCCGTCGAAATGGAAGCGATCGGGAGCGTGCGTGCGGCCATTCGCGACGAAATGCGCTACCACCAGGCACCCGCGCATTTGCGGGAGCGGGTGAAGTCCGCACTGCGCGGAGCCGAGTATCTGGAAGGCAGCGCGCGCCGGACGAACTGGAAAACCTGGGGCGCGATCGCCGCGGTACTGGTACTAACGGTGCTGGGCGCGACGCCATTCCTGATGAACGCACGGAATCAGCGCCAACTGGTGGCGGACGAGCTTCTCTCCGCACACGTACGGGCGCTGCTGGGACGCGAGCTGGACGTGGTTTCCTCCGACCAACATAATGTGAAGCCCTGGTTCAACGGAAAAGTGCCCTTCTCGCCTCAGGTCACCGACCTGAGCGCGGAAGGTTTCCCGCTCGAAGGAGGACGGTTGGATTACGTGGGCGGGCATCGCGTCGCGGCGCTGGTCTATGGCCGGCGTCTGCACCGCATCGATGTGTTTGTCTGGCCTTCCGATCGTCAGACGGCGCCGCCATCCCATTTTGAACGAGACGGGTATAACCAGATCTCCTGGACGAAGAATGAGTTCGTATTCACGGCCGTTTCGGATTTGAATGCCGCCGAGTTGAACACGTTCGCGAGTCTGTTGAAAAGACCGTAACGGACGGGTTAAGCGGCCTTGCGCCGGCGTGGTTTTGCTTTCGCCGCGGCTGGGGCAGAGGCCGAAGTTTTCAGGCTCTTTTTCAGAGCCTCCATCAGGTCGATCACCGGCGCCCGGCGCGGCTTTTCGGGTTCCGTCGAAACTTTCTGGCCTTTCTTCTTTTGCTCGATCAGCTTTTCCACGTTTTCCCGATAGCTGTCGTGAAATTCGTTGGGCTTAAAAGGAGCGGCGAGCTGTTTGATCAATTGCATTGCCAGGCTCAGTTCCTTCGCGTTGGCGGCAGCCTTAGCTGGGGTACTTTCTTTATTCCCCGCGTGCAACTCATCGGGATAAAACATGGTGTGCAAAACAAGCTGATCTTCGGCGGCGCGGATCAGCACCACGTGTTCGCGTCCGTGCATGGACACCTTCGCGATGGCGCTGTACTTCGATTCCTTCAGCGCCTTCGAAAACAGCGCGTACGGCTTGGTGACGTTGTCGCCCGGGGCAACATAGTATGAACTTTCGAAATAGATCGGATCCACGTCCGCCTCGCGCACAAACTGGAGAATTTCCATGGTACCGGCGGTGGCCGGTGCGATGTTCTTAAGCTCGTCATCCTCGACGGTCACATACTCGCCCTTGCTGATCTCATAGCCTTTGACGATATCGGCCCGTTCAATCGGCTTGTTTTCTTCGGCGCAGTACCAGACTTCCTTGACTCGCGAAAGATCCTTGCGGTGAAGCATATGGAAGTGCACCGCTTCCGCGCGCGCGGCCGAAAATAACCGTACCGGAAATGAGATCAGGCCAAAACTGACGTAGCCTTTCCAAACGATCGCAGGCATTTTTTAAATCCCCTTTGGGCCACTTTTCGCGGCCTTAGTGACATCGCCGCCGGATGCGGCCGCGATTCCCGCCATTAACTTTCTCGAGAGAACAGAGCGGGGTTTCACGTCAACGACATCCTGCAGGGACGCATACCGATCTTTATGTTTGATCAGGAGCCAGGCGGAACGGGTGGATTTTCCCAGCCCTTTGGTCCGCACCAGCACCCAGGAGCCTTTCAGCTTCGATCCATGGAGGGTGAACTTAAGGTCGCCCTTGGCGAGCGCCGCATCGACATCCTGATCGTCCGGCTCCCAGGTGCCGCGATCCCAGACCATGACCGTGCCGCCGCCATATTGGCCTTCGGGAATGATGCCTTCGAATCCACCATATTCCACTGGATGATCTTCCACGGCCATGGCAAGACGCTTCACGGAGGGGTCGAGGGAAGGTCCTTTCGGAACTGCCCAGGAGAGCAGAACGCCGTTCCATTCCAGGCGGAAATCGTAATGGAGGTGGCTGGCCTGATGCTTCTGGACTACAAAGGAAAGAGGACCGGCCAGAGTACGGGTTCGAGGCGACCCTTGGGGTTCGGGCGTCCCCTTAAAGTTTCGTTTGGCTCGATACTTCTCCAGGTCCATAGCCAGCTCCCAACTGTGGGAGTCTGCGAAGGAGAATGTTGTTTCGGAGGGAGTCTACGCGGCTTTTTGGACTTTGCCGCTCTTAATGCAATCCGTGCACACTTTAATGCGCTTCGGGGCGCCCGCGACGACCGCGTGCACCTTCTGTAAGTTGACGTCCCAGCGACGCTTTGTCACGTTATTCGCGTGGCTGATCCGGTTTCCGAACTGGGGGCCGCGCCCGCAAAGATCACACACTTTCGCCATTGCCTTCGAATGCTCCTAGTACTGTTTACTCTTTGCCAGTCTACCATATCGAGCGATCCGGTGGGAGAATGGGGTCGCGGCCCTCTGTCTCAAGCGATGAACCATTCCTACATTGACGCGAATTCGGTAGCGGAGCGGTATCTTGACCATGCTCTCTCGCGGGACGAGTTGGAGGCATTCGAGGCGCACATCGTCGATTGCCAGGAGTGCGCCGACCGGTTGCTGCTGGCGGAGATGTTTCATGCCCGCAACGGACACAAGCCAAAGCCGGACGAAAGAATGGTCGCCCGGGTGGTGTTATATAAGCCGAAAAGGGTGATTCTGATGTTGATCGCCGCGGCGCTGGCCGTTCCTTTGGTCTACCTGCTCTACCTGCTTATCTGGCCGCGCTGAAAGCTTCCTGGTCGGGAAACCGCTCCCTGCGGTCACGGCTCGGTTTGGTCGGGAGCGGGGATGTTCCGTCTTTACCCGACCAGCAGGCCGCGGAATTTAGGCTGCTCGAATCCGGGAAATACAGTCGCCATGTTCTTGTTCCCGAGCTGGCGTGTGACCAGCTCTCCCAGCACATCGCGGAAATCGGTGGTCAGATTCAGGTCGCGATTCTCGTAGAGCTGTTCCGGATCCAGGCCGGGCCAATCGCCGTAGACCTTGCCGCCCTTGATTCCTCCGCCGAAGGCGAACATCACGTTGGCGTGGCCATGATCGGTGCCGCGATTACCGTTTTCCTTGGCAGTGCGGCCGAACTCGCTCATGGTGACGACGGTGACGTCCGCAATGCGGTCCCCCAGGTCATTGTAAAAGGCGGCGAGCGAGTCGCCGAAGCTGGTCAAAAGATTGGCGAGCTGCCCTTGCGCCGGTTTCGCACCCACTTCATTCACGTGCGTGTCCCAGCCGCCGACGTCTGTGAAGGCGACCTCCAAGCCTACGTTCGATTTGATGAGCCGGGCGATCTGCATCAAGGACTGTCCCAGGCGTCCGCTCGGATATTTCGCGCCGTTCGATGGATTGTAGGGCTGCTTCTGAATCGACTGCATCAGTTTTACGGCTTCGAACGTCTCGCGGCCAGTGCCGTTGAGGACTTTGTCAGCGGAGTTGCCGTACATGCTCTCAAAGCCCATCGAACTGGGGGCATCCTTGACCTGAAATTCGGCCAGATTATTGATCGCCACGGCGTCGTTGTGACCGCGCAAGGCCCTGGGCAGAGCGGCTCCCATGCTGATGGCGCGCACCGGCGACAGCTTCCCTGATTCCGATGGGAGGGCCCGATTCAGCCAGCCGTCCGTGGTCGCCTTGCGGCCCGGCGTTCCCGATTCCATAAAATCCTGCGCGTCGAAATGGGAGCGCGTCGGGTCCGGCGATCCGACGGCTTCAATAATGGCCAGTTGTCCCGAATCGTAGATCGGTTTCAGAGCATTCAGCGAAGGATGCAGGCCGAACATCCCGTCCAGGTCGATGGCGGTTTCGGGCGTGCCATTAGGCCGCGGGATAGCGATCGTCGGGCGCATTTCGTAGTAACGTTTCTCGCCATGCGGGATCACCACGTTCAGACCGTCGACCGCGCCGCGCTGGAAGATCGCAACCAGCACCTTCTTGCGCGGAGTGGGCGCGTCCGCGGCGTAGAGCGCGCGGGAAAGCCATGCCGGCGTGGCGCCGACGCCAACCATTGCCAAGGCGGAACTCTTTAAAAAAATGCGGCGGCTGAAATTCATTGAGTACTCCTAACGTCTTTGAAAGTCCGGGGATCCAATCACTAATCCGGCCACCAGCGCGGGCGACGGCGAGGCCTTCGGGTTCTTGGTCTTTTGATCGGCGATGGCTTTTTCGATCGCGTCGCGGGTGGGCGCGGACGGATTCGTGAACAACATCAGACGGGCGGTATGGGCGGGATCTTCCTTGAATCGCGCCTGGTCGACCTTGGTTCCCTGCACCTTGTTTTGGGTCAGATCCAGCGCAAAATTCATGCGCTCCAGCAGCGCCGCCGAGTTGATCCACTCGGCATTGGCGCTCGAATAGCCGGTGGGGGCGTCCTTGAGATAGAGAGGCTGCCCCAGCCGCTTCAGGCGATCCTCCAGCGGAGATGCGTAATCGACCTGCGCTCCGGTGGCGCGAATGGAGCTGACGATCATCTCAAAAGGCGTCTTGACCTTCGATTGATAGGCGCCCTGCGAAAGGAATTCCTTCGACGTCAGCATTGTGTTCATGACGGCCCGGATGTCGCCGTTGGTATCGAGGAACGTTTTCGCCATGCGGTCCAGCAGATCCTGCGGAGGATTATCGGCGACGAATTGCTGGGCTAATTTTCGGGAAATGAAGCGCGCCGTCGAAGGATGACGGGCCAGAATGTCGAGCACCTTCTCCCCGTCGTCCTTGCCTCCGCCGGCGGGAATCTTCACGCCGAGGACAATTTTTTCACCTTTGTCATGGACGCGATCGTTATAGTTGAAGACGGAGCCGGCTTGGGGATTCTTAATGGTCCAGCCGGTGAAGCAGCGCGCGACCTCCGTCACGTCCATTTGGGTATAACCACCGTCGACGCCGAGCGTATGAAGTTCCAACAACTCCCGGCCGTAGTTTTCATTGAGGCCACGGGTCTGCTTGCCGCCCTTTCCGCGACGGGCGACGTTAGAGGCGACGCTCTCCCAGTTGTCGAGATAGAACAACATCGCGGGCGCGGTAGCCGTCGCTTCGAGAAGGTCGCGGAAATGCCCCAGCACATGCGGCCGGATCGCTTCCCGCTCATAGCTGGGAACCAGGTACCGGTCATTGCCCTTATCGAGGTAAACGTTAAAGTGGTTGTACCAGAAATCGACCAACTGCTCCTGCAACTGGCGGTTGCTGAGGATGGCGCGATAAATTTTGCCGTCCGAAAGATCGTGGGCGACCATTTGTAGAGGATTGTTCGAGAGCAGCAATTTGCGCCGCAACTCCTCAGAAGCGACGGGCATCAACTGGCCGCGCAAACCCTGCGGCATCGCGATGACAACATCGTCAATTTGATCCTGCGGGATCGACGCCAGCACTTGCTTTTTCTGATCGGGGGCGCCGTTGCGCAGAGTCTTAATCTGGGCCTGGGTGAGCAAAGTTTCAAGCTGCACGGCCGGCTCCATCGGGTCAGCGTCCTTCCCGTCCTTTTTCACTTTGAACCTGCGCGCCAGACGCTCCACTGCCGCGCGCGCAATCGGATCCTCCGGCAACGGCTGGCGGCCTTCGGAAACTGCACGGACCAGTTGCGGACTGGGATAGCGGGCTTCGGTTTCTCCCTGCGTCAACCGCAGCGTTTCGAGCGGCGCGAGCTTCGCTTCAAGGGCCGGATTCTCAGCGATTTTCTCAGGATGGAGTTGTAGATCGATCCACTTCTTCACGCCCATTTTCTTGACGATTTCGACATCGCCCGGACGAGGACCGAAGGTCAGCCGGTCGAGCACGTGCAGAACCTGCTCATCTTTACTCAGCTTCTCCTGAAACCGTTTGACGTCGACCTCAGCCTTCTTTTTGGTCGTCCAAGCCGGCACGGTCGCACAGAGAATCGACAGTGCCAAAAGTATCGACCTACGCATTTTCCACAGCCTCTCACTCTATTAAACGCCACCGCCGGTAAGAAGTTGATACCTATTTCCGGAAAGATACCTTACAGGAGTTTCATCTGTTCGCAGGTGCGGACCAGGAAGCCGTCCGTCATCCCCGCGATATAATCGCACACGACACGATGCAGAGGCTGGCCGGCGGATTCTTCTAAGTAGTTGATAGGAAGGCGATTGGAGTGCTTCATGAAGAATTCGAACAGGCTGGCGACCAAGCCTGTGGATTTGCTGCGATCCTCCGCCAGCCGGTCCGACTGATAGACTGTTTGGCGGAGAAAGTCCTTTAATTCCTGACTGCCTAAGGCCGTTTCGCGCGAAAAGCAAGCCACACGCGTCCCGTTCCGGCGGACCGCATCGACATCCGCGAGCCCTTTCGCCGCCTCGATTGTTCCCTCAATCAGCCCCGATACCAGCCAGTTGATCAACGCGCGCACGATTTCATGCACCCGGACGCGTTCCGGCGCGCCGGGATATTGCTGCGACAGGACCTCATCGATCTCGGCGATTTTCCCGACCATCCGGCGGGCATCTTCGAGTTGGATCAGCTCGGCAAAATAGCCGTCGTCCAGGTCCGCTGCATTATAGGCAATTTCGTCGCACCGATCGATCAGCTGCGCTTCGAGCGGAGGCCGCAACCCCGGCAGATAATCGTCGAGAGCGGGAATCTCGCCCGGCGCGAAATCGCGAGAGTGCTTCACAATCCCTTCGCGCACCTCAAATGTAAGATTTAATCCGGGGAATAACGCGTATGGGTTCTCAAAACTCTCGACGATCCGCAATGCGTGGAAATTGTGCTCGAACCGCTCGCCATAGCCACGCATCAGACGGTCCAGTTCGGCCTCGCCCGCATGGCCGAACGGCGGATGGCCAATGTCGTGGGCAAGCGCCAGCGCCTCAGTCAAATCTTCGTCCAGACCGAGCACGCCGGCAACGGTACGCCCGATTTGCGAAACCTCAATGGTATGGGTCAGCCGATTGCGGAAATGGTCGGAGATGCCGGGGGTGAAAACCTGGGTCTTATTTTCCAGGCGGCGGAAGGCGCGGGCATGCACCACGCGATCGCGATCCCGCTGAAATTCATTGCGATAAGCGTGGGGAAGTTCGGGATAGCGGCGTCCACGGGTGGACACAACCGGAAATTTAAGATGGGCGAGGTGCCCGGCCACATTGTCTATCGATTCGCAGCGGCCAGTTCGCCCAAGGCGGACAGCGCCGCTTTACTGATGGCGGACCGATCCGTACGAAGCCCTTCCAAAATCTTGCGGGCCGCGGCGGGATCCGTCTTGGCCTGCACCTTCGCCAGTGCGAGTTGAGCTTCTTCCTTGGAGACGGTCACCGTCGGATTCTTGATCAGACTGTTCAGGAGCTTTTCCGCTTCCGCCTGTTTGCCCTCAATCGCGTAGAGCTGCGCCAATGCCAAAGCGGCCTGCGAAGAATACGCCGGCGGAGCGTTGTCGGCGACATCCTTAAACTCTTTCTCACCGGCCGCCAGATCGCCCTTGTCAATTAACATTTGTCCCAGATTCATGCTGGCGATGGCGCCTTCCTGCGTGCCGTGATACTTCGTCGCCACGTCCCGAAACGACTTCTCCACCGCCTTCTCCTTCTCGTCTTCGGTGGCGAAATGGAGATTGGTCGAACGGACGTCAGAACCGACGGTGGCATCGTGCACTTTAAGCGCCTGCGCGAGCGCTTCTTCCCGCACCTCCGCCTGATGGTGGATATAGAAGTAACTGCCTCCCGCCAGGACCAGGACTGCCAGCGCAATCGCGCCGTACTTCTTCATCTCCGCCGTATGCCCGGAGAGAAAATCAACGCCGTGCCATACCTGATCTTTAAACTCGTCGCTCTTCGCTACTTTTTTGAGGTGTCGATCCACTGCAAACTCCAAAATCAGTTTAGCACGACAGAGTTTATCTCCCCGTGGTCGTGAGGTCGCGGTGGATCGCGAACTTTACCAGCCCGGCCACATCGTGAATATCGAGCTTCCGCATCAGGCTCGCCCGATAGGTATCTACCGTTTTGGGACTGAGTTCCAACCTGGCGGCAATCTCCTTGGCCCGAATCCCCTCCACCAGCAGCGTGAAGACTTGGTATTCCCGGGCGCTCAGCATCTCCAGAGGATCGTCCGTCGCTGACTTTTGTCCAGGACCGAAGATCTTGTTCAGCTCCAGTTGCGGCGAAACGTAAATTCCGCCGTCCAGAATCTGCTCGAAGGCCTCCAGCAGTTGGACCGATGGCCCCGATTTCAGCAAAAATGCGCTGACGCCGCTACGCAGCGCTTCCACCACCGTTTTGCGATCCCGTCGCGTCGAAAGGACCACGATTTTGGTGGGAAGATCCGCCTCCTTCGCCCGCCTGACAATTTCCAGCGTGAACATGTCAGGCAGATTGAGGTCTAAAACGGCAATATCAGGCCGCTTCAGCTCCATCATCCGCAGGGCTGCTACCCCCTCCGAACACTGTCCGACGACGCGAAATTGAGGCTGCGCCTCACAAAGCGCCGCCAAGCCTTCTCTGACAAGCGTCAGATCGTCGGCCAGTAAAATCGAATATGTTTTGGGCTCTCTAATCGGGACCATGAACCGTCCATGGCACCGCGCTCGATGATCAGCGTTGCATCAGAACGCCTGCTTGCGCGGTTTGCTCTGCCAGTACAGTGAGCCGGAGTCGCCGTAATTCTCCGGATTCCGTTACCTAAATGCAACCAATTGTCGATCCCAAAATAGCCACCTCACCTCTATCCACTGAGGGGCCTTGGGTTAGTCTCAAGCTCAGGCGAAGCTACGTACCGCCGCCGCCTCGTCGTCGAATACTTCAAAAACCGTGTAAAGCTTGGTAATTTGCAGCAAATCCTTGACTCTCTTGGTCAGATTCAGCAGCTTCACCGTGCCGCCTTGATTGGCCACCGTCGTGAATCCCGAAACCATTTCGCCGATTCCCGAACTGTCTATATAACTCACTTCACCTAGGTTTAACAGAATTTTCTTATGTCCGCTCGATGCCAAATCGCGAATCGTATCGCGAAATGTACTGGCTCCCTCACCCAAAGTGATGCGGCCTACCGCGTCCACTACCGTCACATCGCCCACCTGCCGGGTGGTTAATTTAACGCTCACAGAACCCTCCCCAATTAACTAGCTTTCGCCAGGATCTTTACCATCTTGACTTCGGTACCCTTCGGCTCCCGGGGCCGGATATGAAACTCATCCATAAATGCCTGGATCAGCAGCAGTCCTCGCCCTGAATGCCGTAATAAATTTTCATTCGCCAAAGGATCGGGCAAATCAGCCATATCAAATCCTTCGCCCTCATCCTGAATCACCACCGCCAACCGGTCCGATGTCCGCTGAATCATGACGTGCACCTTCTTGCGCGCATTGTAACGATTCCCGTGTACCACCGCGTTCACCATGCACTCCCGCACCGACATCCCGATCTTGTGCAGGTCGTCCTCATCGAAGCCCATTTCCTCGGCTTCCTTAAGAACCGCCTCCTCGGCGACATCGACACTATCGAGCGTCGAATCCAATAACTGGTCGACCGTTCGTGCTTGCAAGCCCTCTTGATCCGCCATAAAAGGACATAGCCCGCACGATCCCTGCTGCGGCCTAGTCGAATCGTTACGTTAGAATAGTGCAGCAGCGAAAGTCAAGCGGCCCGATAAAAATGCGGATTTATCTGAAGTGCGCTGTGGCCCTGGGAACCTTCGCTGTCGCCATCACGGAGATCTTAGGCGCCGCCCACGCGCTGACCCGCCCGGCACTCGCGATCGCCTGGATTTTGGCCGCCATTTGCTTCTGGCTCTACCGAGCCGTGACCAAAGGGAGCGGTTTCAGAACGCCGTCTTTCGCTCGTCTCAACCTGATCGATTGCAGCCTGATGGCCCTGATCGCCGCGATCCTCGGCGTGATTCTCTTCATCGCGCTCAAGAGCCCTCCAAACTCTACCGACGCGATGGCCTATCACTTACCGCGCGTTATGTTCTGGGCCCAACAGCGCAGCGTCGCTTTCTTCCCGACCCCTTATCTGAACCAGATCATGTTGCAGCCCTTCGCCGAATATCTGATGCTGCAAACGTACATCATTTCGGGCGGTGACCATTTCATCAACCTCGGCCAGTGGTTCGGCTGTCTGACCTCGATCGTCGCCGTAGCCGCCATCGCCAGGGAGTTCGGAGCAGGCGTCCGCGGCCAACTCCTCGCGGGACTATTTTGCGCAACGATTCCCAACGGGATCCTGCAAGCCTCCGGCGCGAAGAACGACTATTTGCTGGCCGCATGGCTGGCCTGCGCCGCGTATTTTCTCTTGCGCGCGTCTCAACAAGAACAAAATCGTTCCGACGCGATCTTTGCCGGATTAGCGCTTGGCCTCGCCCTGGGCACCAAAGCGACCGCTTATCTGTTCGCGCCCGGCCTGATCGTCGCCATCGCGATCCCGACCTGGAGATGGTGGCGCGCACACCCGGCCTCGATTGCTCTCATCGCTGTATGCGCGCTCACGCTGAATGTTCCGCAGTATGCCCGCAATCTCGACCTCAGCGGCTCACCGCTGGGCTTCGATTCGGCGCAAGGCGACGGAAAATTCCGCTGGCAGAACGAAAAGTTCGGCTGGCGAGCCACCGTGTCCAACCTCCTGCGCCATTCTACTGAACAGCTCGGCGCACGCAGCGACCGCTGGAATCAGGGCCTTTTTGATCGCGTGGTCTCGCTACATCGCACGCTCGGCCTGGACGTGAACGATCCATCCACCACCTGGGTCTGGTCCCACTACGAGCCTCCGCGCAACGCCAATCATGAGACAAATGCCCCGAATCGCTGGCACCTGGCGATCCTGGCAGTCTGCTTCCTGGCGATGCCGTGGCGCGCCCCGCGCCTGTTCCTCTATTTATGCGGCCTGGTAGCCGGATTCGTCCTCTTCTGCGCCTATCTGAAATGGCAACCGTACATGGCGCGCATGTTTTTACCGCTCTTCGTGCTCGCCTGTCCCGCGGTGATCATCGTGCGACCAAAACTCCTGCAACTCGTGTTAGTTGTCCTGCTGCTGGATACCGCGAAGCCATATCTTTTTGAAAACTGGGTCCGTCCACTGAAAGGCCCGCACAGTATTTTACGCACGTCCCGCGACGACCAATATTTCAACGACCTTCATTTCTGGAACATTCAGGCGCGATACCAAGAAGAGGTCGCCGCCGCCGCGAGCAGTGGCTGTTCCGTCATCGGGATCGACATCAACGACCTACAACTCGAATACCCCTTCGAAGCCCTGCTACGCGAGCGCAACCCGAAAGTTCAATTCGTGCATGTCAACGTGACGAATCAATCGAAGAAATACGAAAAGCCAGATCAGCCGAAGCCGTGCCGAATCGTCAAGCTACAAGCGACACCATAAAACTGTTGCTAATTCGCGAGCTTACGATATACCTCGACGACACGGCCTGCGCTGACCGGAGAGACCTCATGCAGACGATAAAGTGGCACCCATGGACAGCTCTCAACTACTCCCGCTGGGAGGCGTTGTTATCGGGGCGACGCTTCAGTTTCTCCTGTCGCGTGTCAGTGAGTCCGCCAAATCAAAGTCGTCTCAAAGGGTGCAGGCCTACATAGACTATATGGCGTGCGTGGCCGACGCCGCGCATCCATCTGAAACTCAGTCTCTTGCTGAGGTTTTCTCGAGATCTGAATGCTAAGGCGCGCGTTTCAATTTACGGATCAGCCGACGTCATCTCTGCGCTCGCGGACTTCGAGAAGGCGGGGGCGATGACATTCACCCAAGAGCAGCATGTCGCCTTCCTCGCGGTTGTCTCGGCCATGCGCACCGAGGGCGTGGGGAAGCAACACGACGTATCTATCGAGGACCTTGAGATCCTGCTTTTCGGCCCCAGCCGTGAATCGGACCGGCAAGCACCGGGACGCCACTGACTAAGGATCGCTTCCCCGCCCTTGTGCAATCCTCCTACACTACTAATCACGGTCGCGCATGAAAACTTATAGCTTCAAGGTCGTTATCGAACCCGACGAGGAGGGCCAAGGCAATCTCGCTTGGCATGCGTATTGCCCCGCTCTCCTAAACATCGGCGCCGCGACCTCAGGACGCACGCGGGACGAAGCGCTCAAGAACATCAATGAAGTAG
>Ga0116129_1000079_pt1 | contig 73961 bp, 70 predicted proteins | sample June2015DPH_17_2_FD_89732 | JGI IMG/M metagenome (GOLD analysis project Ga0116129, IMG submission 89732) | Peatland microbial communities from SPRUCE experiment site at the Marcell Experimental Forest, Minnesota, USA - June2015DPH_17_10 | ecosystem: Environmental > Terrestrial > Soil > Wetlands... | reverse complement strand
GCCTGCCGCTTCCGCGACCGCATCTATGGAAGTGCCGTCAAAACCCCGCTCCATAAACAGGTGTGTTGCGACTTCAAGCAATCGCACGTCACGCGCTTCAGCCTCTTCCCGGGTGGGGCGGCCACCGCCGCCTCGCCGAATCGTTCGCTCGAGCGCTTTAATTTCCGTCCTAGCCAAACAAAATTCTCCTTGTCAGCTCACTGAAGCTGGATTATGTAAACGATACAGTTTGGTTTTCTAACTTAGACTACTCGCCTACATGCTCTTCGTAAAGGTGCCTGCAAGCAAGGGTGATTGAAAGGTTTCCTCGCCTTATTCGCCGCAAGAATTCTTGGATTGAAGCTCATCAGGGCATTTTTGCGGGGACGAGAATCGCAACCTTAGGGTTCGCGACGGCGACAGTCGGCTTGGCGCCTTCCGAGCCTGCAGGCTGGATGTCGTGAGAGAGGCCGGCCTGAGGGATCCGCCCCGATCCCCAGGCCGGCGACTCGCAAATTGCTACATCGGGGACATCGTCCGCTCGAAGGATCGCCACAAAGGAAATCTGACCGTGCAGAATTGGTCATTGTCCCGCCACACGACGCTCTACGCGGTAGTCGCCCTTGGCCTCGGCCTGATAGCTACAACTCTGGTGCTTCTCGCACTTCTGCTTTTTTGACCGACACCAGAAACTTTGCTTTTGGACACATGCCAATCGCGATTAGATCGAGCGGAGCCCGCTCACGCCGCGCGGATATTGGCGAGGAACCGATCGACATCTGTGCGCAAGGCAACCGCCTGCTTGCTCAACTGTTCGGCCGAGGCAAGCACGCCGTTTGATGCGGAGCCTGTCTTCTCGGCAGCGTAGTTGACGGCTGCGATATTGCTCGAGACCTGACCGGTTCCGAGAGCCGCTTCCTGCACGTTACGGGCGATCTCCTGGGTTGCCGCCCCCTGCTGCTCGACCGCAGCCGAGATCGCCGATGTGATCTCGTTGATGGCGCCGATGGTGCGGCCGATACCCTCGATCGCCTGTACCGCTTCGGTGGTCGCTCCCTGCATGGCGCCGACCTGGGCCGATATTTCGTCGGTCGCTTTGGCCGTCTGGTTCGCCAGCGATTTGACTTCGTTGGCGACGACCGCAAAGCCCCGGCCCGCCTCGCCGGCACGCGCAGCCTCGATCGTGGCGTTGAGCGCCAGAAGATTGGTCTGGCTGGCGATATCGCTGATGAGCTTGACGACATCGCCGATTTTCTGCGCCGCCGCCGAAAGGCCCTGCACCGTGACATTAGTACGGTTGGCTTCGGCGACTGCCTGGCCGGCGACTTCCGTCGATTGGGTGACCTGCCGGCCGATTTCCGACACTGAGGACGACAATTGCTCGGTCGCAGCCGCAACGGTCTGCACATTGACCGATGCTTGCTCGGCCACGGCTGCCACGGAAGTCGCCTGTTGGCTGGCTTCGGTGGCTGTCGAGGACATGCTTCTGGATGTTGACTGCATCTCGGACGCGGCACCCGAAAGACTGTCAAGCGAAGCGCGAACGCCACGTTCGAATTCGTCGGCCATCCCGGCCATCAGAAGCTTTCGCTCCGAATCCGCCTTCGCTTTCATGACGTCCTGCTCGCCGCGAAGCCGCTCCGCCTCGATCATGTTGTCGCGGAACACCTTCACCGATTGCGCCATGGCGCCGACCTCGTCGCCGCGCTCAAGCGCCGGAATGGTGGTCGACGTATCGCCGTCGGCGATCTTTCGCATCGCCATCGTCATCGCGTTGATCGGATTCACGATGCTGCGGCCGAGCAGGAAAAACAGGCCGCCTGCCGCGAGCAGCGCGAACACGACCATGAGGGTCATATTTCGGGCCTCTTGCCAGAAGATCGCGGAGACGTCGTCGAGATAGATGCCAGCGCCGACAACCCAGCCGTAAGGTTTGAATTCGACGGAATAAGTCAGTTTCGGAATCGGATCGCCGCCGGTCGCGCGCGGGAAACGGAAAGTCAGAAAGCCGCCGCCCCTGGGGGCGGCCTCGACCTGGTGGCGCACGAAATAGATGCCGTCGGGATCGGCCGTGTCCATCAGGTTCTTGCCTTCGACCTTGGGATTTGGGTTCGATACCGAAACGCCCTGGCGGTCGATGCCGTAGACGTAGTCGCCCTGGCCGAAGCGCATCGTGCGCAGTATCGCCTTGGCCCGTTCCATCGTGTCGGCCTCGGAAAGCCCAAGCTTCTGAGAGCTCTGATAGTTGTAATCGAGCGTCTCGAGAGCCACCGTGACGATGTCTTGAAGCTTGGCCCGCCGATCCTCCATCATGTTGCCCCACAGCGCCGACAGACCCATGGCGGCCACCGCGGCGATGCCGAGAACAGAAAGACCAATCATCATCAATAGCTTATAGGAAATTCGGAGATTGCCGAGCATTGGGCACCTGGTTGCAAAATAAAGGCGGTCGGGCCGCGTCAGAACGGAAAGGTCCGGTGCAAATCATGGTTAGCTGAAATTAATGAAACAGCTCCTAATAGGGGTATAAATTCCGCCACACGGGCACGCCCCGGCAAGGCGGCGAGCTCACCTTGCGGGGGCCTTGAGACTCACGACCGCGAAGCCGCCGGCAAACAGCACGCTCGCGACCAGGCAAGCGCCCAAAGTGAGGTTTCCTGTCCGGTCGGAAACATATCCGAACAGCACGGGAGCGATCAGGCTTCCGATTTGACCCGCACTACTGATGAAAGCGATGCAGCCTGCGGATTCCGCTTCGGACAGAAAGTCGGTCGGAATGGTCCAGAACAAGGCGATCGCCGAGAGATAACCGATCGCCAGCACCGCCAGACATACGATCGAAAGCGTCGAATCCTCTGAGGCATAGGCCATGGCGATGGCGGCGCAGCCCGCCGGGAAGACCGCGGCGAAGAAATGCCAGCGCCGCTCAAGCCGGCGATCGGAAGAATAACAGAGCAAAAGCATCCCGGCGGCGCCGACCAAGTAAGGCACCGCCGACAACAGCCCGATGTGCAGAAGATTCGTCACGCCTGTGCGCCGGATGATGGTCGGCGCCCAGAAATTGAGAACCATCCCCGCCCACGTTACGGAGAAGTATCCGAACGTCGCGATCCATAGCATCGGCTTGCGAAGCGCCAGCCAAAAGGCCTGAACACCGGAGCGGTCATCGATCCCTTTCTCGACCGACAAATTGGCGATCAGGAAATCCTTCTCGCGCACCGACAGCCAGCTCGCATCATGCGGGCGATCGTACAAAACGAAGAACGCCGCAATCCCCATTGCCGCCGGCAACATTCCCTCGATCAAAAACAGCCATTGCCAATTCCTGAAACCGAGGAATCCATCCAGATGCTGCATGATCATGCCGGAAGCCGGGCCGCCGACCACGCCCGACACTGCGATCGCAAGAACGAAGAACGACATGATCCGCCCGCGGACGCGGTCCGGAAACCAGAACGTGAGGTAAAGAATGACGCCGGGAAAGAAACCGGCTTCAGCCGCGCCGAGCAGAATGCGGGCGAGATAGAATTGCAGCGGGCTGGATACGAAAGCCATCACCATCGAGATCAGGCCCCACAGGCACATGATCCTGGTGATGGTCTTCCGCGCGCCGATCTTTTGCAAAACCAGATTGCTCGGCACTTCGAACAGAATATAGCCGATGTAGAACAGGCCGACGCCGAGCCCGTAGGCAGTGTCGCTCAGGCCCAGATCGCCCTGGAATTGCAGTTTGGCGAAGCTGACATTGACGCGATCGATGTAGTTGAGAACGTAGCAGACGAAGATAAACGGGATGATCCGATAGGCCACCTTCCGGTAGAGACGATGCTCGTCGATCTCCGCCGTCGCTGGACTTTCCGGCTGTTGCGGCAAAGGTCTCTCCATGCCGATCGCTAAAGGCTGGCGGCTTCAGCAATCGCCGCATAGATCTCGTCGAGATCGTCCTGGGTGACGCAATAAGGCGGCATCACATAGATGGTGTTACCGAGCGGACGCAAGAGCAGACCCCTGTTGCCGAAGAAGGCAAGAAGCTTTGGGCCGATGCCGGCGAGATATCCGCTATCCCGCACCTCCAGTTCGAGCGCCGTGATCGTGCCAGTCCGGCGGACATTCTTGAATCGATCGTGGATGCGGAACGGCGTGAGGGCTTTTTCCTGCATCGCCGCGACTTTGGCCACGCGCGCCGCGACGGCCGGATCGCTCCATAGATCGAGGTTCGCCTTGGCGGCCGCGCAGGCGATCGGGTTGGCCGTATAGGAACTCGAATGAAAGAAGGTCCGGCTGCGATCGTGCGAGAAGTGCGCCTCGAATATCTCGTCCCGGCAGAGCGTCACGGCGAGCGGCAGCGCGCCGCCCGTCAGCCCCTTCGAGTAACAAGCGATATCTGGCACGACCTCCGCCTGCTCGCAGGCAAACAACGTTCCGGTGCGGCCCCAGCCCGTCATGACTTCATCGGCGATGAACCAGACGCCGGAGGCTTCGCAGATCCGCTTCATTTCCTTGAGCACCCACGCCGGATACATCAGCATCCCGCCGGCGCCAAGAATCAACGGCTCGACGATGAACGCAGCCGGCTTGTCGCGGCATGCCGCCTCCAGCGCATCCAGCGTCTCCTGCTCTTTTCCCTCTGACGGAAACGGCACCGTGGCGACATCGAACAACAGCGGACTGTAGGCGGCATTGAAGACACCGCGCGCGCCGACCGACATCGCCCCGATGGTGTCGCCATGATAGGAGTGCTGCATCACGACGATGCGTGAGCGCGGCTCGCCGATATTGTGCCAGTAGCCGAGCGCCATCTTCAGCGCCACTTCGACGCTGGTCGAGCCGCTATCCGAAAAGAATACGTAATCGAGACCGCGCGGCGTCAACTTCAACAGTGCGGATGCGACCTGCTCCGCGGGCTCATGCGTATGGCCGGCAAAGATGATCTGGTTGAGCTGTTCCGCCTGCTTTTGAATGGCGCGCACGATGGGCGGATGGCAGTGACCATGCGTCACCACCCACCAGGAGGAGATCGCGTCGATGATGCGGCGGCCGTCGGCGGCAAACAAATAGGCGCCCTCGCCGCGCTCGATCCTCACCATGTCGGGCTGAAGCGCGTGCTGCGTGAACGGATGCCAGATCGGCGACGTTTTCCTGCGCATCACAACCCGAAATCAGCTGGCCTGAAGGATTCGGCGAAAGCTTCTCGCAGCGTATCGCGGGTCAACGTCGAAAGCCGGGGCAACCGTCCGAGCCGTTGCACGCGGCCGATTTCGCAGATGGCGCGCTCGCTTTCCGGATTGTCTTCGCCGATGAAGGCAATGCCCAGAAGTTCAATATCGCGCCGGCGGAGCGCCTCGATCGAGAGCAGCGAATGGTTGATGGTGCCAAGGGCGGTCCGCGCGCACAGCACCACCGGAATTCGCCATCGCGCAAACACGTCTATATAAAGGGTGGATCGATTGAGCGGCACCATCAACCCACCGGCCCCTTCAATCACGAGCGGACGGTTTCCGGTGTCAGGTACCACAAGCGCCGCCGCATCAATGCTGACGCCATCGATCGCGGCGGATTGGTGCGGCGAGACCGGCGTCGTCAAACGATAGCGCTCGGGCAGAATGCGATCTTTCGAAAGCCCGCCGAGCCGCGCGACAATTTGGGAGTCGGTCTCGCCCTCGAGGCCGGACTGGATTGGCTTCCAGTAGCTCGCGCCGAGCATGTCGGCGAGGCCGGCGGCAAAGACGCTTTTGCCGATCCCGGTATCGGTGCCGGTCACCACGATCCGCCGGCTCATCGCGCCTCACCCGTCTCTTCGGCGAGTGCATCGAGCATGGCGCGCACGTCGCTTTCACCGACGTTGTTGGTCAAGGAAATGCGCAGGCGCGCAGTGCCAGCCGGTACCGTCGGCGGACGAATTCCCCTGATATCGAAGCCGCGCGCCTGGAGCGCGGCCGCAAGCCGCATCGCGCGCGCATTGTCGCCGACAATGAAGGGGAGGATTTGCGAGCGGGAGAGCCGCCAGCCCTGACGCGTGCCGATCTCACGGTGCGCGAAGTCGATCAATCCCGCGAGGCGTTGCTGATGCTCCGGCTCATTGCGCAAGATCGACAACGCCTCTTGCACGGCCACCGCCATCAGCGGCGATGGCGCTGTGGAGAAAATGAACGGACGACAACGGTTGACGATGAAGTCACGCAACAGCTTCGTCGTTGTGACCAAAGCACCGGCAGCGCCGAGCGCCTTGCCGCAGGTGTGAATGGCGATGAGATTGTCGTGTCCCTCATGCGCTGCGGTGAGCCCGCGCCCGCCTGGACCGAACACGCCGGTGGCGTGGGCCTCGTCTACCATCAGGAATGCGTCGTGCCGGTCGGCGATGGCGTCGAGCGCCTCGAGCGGCGCAAAGTCGCCGTCCATGCTGTAGAGGCTCTCGGCGACGATCCAGATCCGTCCCGTGCCGCCTTGCGACCGCCATGTGCGGATCACATCTTCAACCGAATTGGCGTCATTGTGCGCGCTGAAGCGAAACTCGGCGCGGCCGGCGCGCGCGCCTTCATGGATGCTGGCATGGACAAGTTGATCCAGCACCAGGAGATCTCCCCGCTGCGGCAAGGTCGTCAGCACGGCGAAATTGGCGATGTAGCCGCTGGCGAAATAGATCGATGCTTCCGCGCCGAAAAAACGCGCGGCCTCCGCTTCGAGGCTTTCATGCTCGGCGCAATTGCCGCGCAGCAACCGCGACCCACCCGCGCCGATCGGCGTTCCGGCTTCAACCGCAGCCGAAATGGCTTTGCGCATCCGCGGACAACCGGCGAGCGCGAGATAGTCGTTGGAGGAGAAATCAATGCCGGCGCGCGGATTGAGGCAGCGCAGCCGATCGTCTTCTTTCAGCGCATCAAGAGCCGCAGCGTAGCTTGAGGTCTTCACGCCCGCGCCTGATTGAGACGCGAACTCATGCCGAGCCGGTCGAGCAAGTCGGCATCGCGCGTGGCCTGCGGATTTTTCGTCGTCAACAGCACGTCGCCGATGAAAATCGAATTGGCGCCGGCAAGGAAACAAAGCGCCTGCAGTTCGTCGGTCATGTATTGCCGTCCCGCCGAGAGCCGCACCACGCTCTTCGGCATCAGGATGCGGGCGACGGCAACCAGCCGCGCCAGAGCGATGGCGTCAGGCCGCTCGGCGGTGTCATTCACCGGCACGCCCTTGACCTCATTCCACAGATTGATCGGCACGCTCTCGGGATGAGCAGGCAGATTGGCGAGCAGCACCAACATGCCGAGCCGGTCGTCGACTTCCTCGCCCATGCCGATAATGCCGCCGCAACAAACCTTGATGCCGGCCTCGCGCACATGGGCCAACGTATCGATACGGTCCTGCAAGGTGCGCGTGGTGATGATCTTGTCGTAGAACTCCGGCGAGGTATCGACGTTGTGGTTGTAGAAGTCGAGCCCGGCGTCGCGCAGGCGCGCAGCTTGTGGGGCGGTCAGCATGCCGAGCGTGACGCAAGTTTCCATGCCGAGGCCCTTGACCGCGCTCACCATGTCGCAGACCTCGTCGAGATCGCGATCCTTGGGATTGCGCCAGGCAGCCGCCATGCAGAAGCGCTCGGCGCCCGCGTCGCGCGCACGCCGCGCGGTCGCAACCACCTCCGCCTGCGCCATCAGTTTGGTCGCCTTCAGCCCGGTGTCGTAATGCGCGCTCTGCGAACAGTAACCGCAGTCTTCCGGGCAACCGCCGGTCTTGATGCTGAGCAGGCTCGCGGTCTCGACGTAGTTGGGATCGAAATGGGTGCGATGGATGCTCTGCGCGCGGAACATCAGATCCGAGAACGGAAGATCATAAAGCGCCTGCGCCTCGGTGCGCGTCCAATCATGCCGGACAGCCTCTATGCCAGTGCCTCGGTCGGTGATTTGGCCGTCATTTCGCGTTTCAATCAACCCGTCCGACATGGCCCGCTCTCCTTTTTTATAGATAAAGGTGATTTTTATCTATAATTATGCTGATAAGCCTAGGTTAGCCGAGGCTCAAGGCGACTGCACTCGATTTTACGATAGATAATCTATGAAAGATGCCGACGAGAACTCCACCATCGCCGCGCGGATCGCCGAGACGATCGCGGAGCGGATCATCGATGGCACGCTGAAACCGGACGCGCCGCTCCGGCAGGATCATGTGGCGCGCGAATTCAGCTCCAGCCATGTCCCGGTCCGGGAAGCCTTTCGACAGCTGGAGGCCCAGCATCTCGTGGTCGCGCTGCCGCGCCGCGGCGTCCGCGTTGCACCGCTCGACGCCACGTCCGTTCGGGAAATCTCCGAGATGCGAGCCGCGCTCGAGGTGGTCGCCTTGCGCCATGCCGCCGGCAGGCTGACGCCAGCCCATCTTGCCAAAATCGAACTGTCGCTCATCGAAGGCGACAACGCCGAGACGCTGCAAGACTTTGAGGCTGCCAACCGCGCCTTTCACCAGGCGCTGGTGACGCCCTGCGGAATGCCGAGGCTTCTGGCGAGCCTCGACGGATTGCAGCGCGCCAATTCCCGCCTGGTGTTCGCGATGGCGCGCAGTTCGGGCTGGCGGCCCCGCTCCAACCAGGATCATCGCCTCATTCTCGGAGCGCTGCGCGCGCGAAACATCGAACAGGCCTGCAGCCTGCTCGCCCGCCACATTCAGACGATCGAACGCCTTGCCGCCCCTGCGGCGGCGCCGTAGCCTCGTTATTCCAGTTTGACGTTGGCTGCCCGGATCACCCCGTCCCACCGATCTATCTCTTCGCGTATATAGGCCGCAGCCTTTTCCCGAGAGCCGCCAATCGCTTGTGCCGAAAGATCCTTTAAACGGTCTTGTATCTCGGGTTGGTTGAGCGCTTCGTTTACGTCGGCGTTGATCTTGTCAGCGATGTCCTTGGGCGTACCTGGCGGCGCCGCAATCGCATACCAGGCGACGGCCTGGAAACCGGGCAGCGTTTCCGCGATGGTCGGCACATCGGAAAGCGACGGGAGACGCTCGCTTGAGGCCACCGCGAGCAGCTTGAGACTGCCAGCTTTTGCAAGCGGCAGCGAAACACCGAGATTGTCGAACATCAAGTCGACATCGCCGGCGAGCAGCCCCGAAAGCGCCGGCGCCGACCCCCTGTATGGAATGGAGCGCAACTTCACCTGGGCCATCGCCTGAAAAAGCTCGGCCGTCAAATGGGAGGTCGTGCCGTTACCTTGGGTGGCAGCGGTCACTTTGTCGGGGTTGTCTTTCAAATAAGCGACGAGGTCGGCAACGGTCGATGCGTTCAGGCTTTTTGGATTAATGAGAAGCGCGTTGGGAACTTGCGCCATCACGATCACCGGCTCGAACCTGGCCGGGTCGAATCCCAGACTGGGATAGAGATTCTGGTTGATCACAAGCGGCGGCGGCGGCGTTGCGAGCAACGTATAGCCGTCGGGCGTTGCACGATAAACAAATTCGGCGCCGATATTTCCCGCCGCTCCCGTGCGGTTCTCGATCACGACCGGTTGTCCCCATTTGCGTGAGAGCCAGTCACCCACCACGCGCGGAATCGCATCAGCCGTGCCGCCAGCCGCGTAGGGAACGATGATCCTGACGGCTCGATTCGGGAAGCTTTCCGCTCGCGCAGGAGTCGCCGCAGCCAGCGCGGCCAGCACCAGCAAAAATGCTTGTGCGACCACATATCGATCCGTCAGCAGTCGCATGAACCAGCGAGGCATTACGACCCCTTTCCAATCCGTCAGCGAAGCCGCGCTTGATAACAAAATGCGTGTCAGCGTACAACGACACCTTCGAACTCCGGTCAGTCCTGAATTCCGGTTGGCCTTGAAAGGAGATTGGATGCCGCGGCTCTCTCCCCGTGTTGCGATCGTCGGAGGTGGAATCGGCGGCTTGTTTGCGGCCAACGCGCTTGCAGTCCATGGCCTGCGGGTTGCGGTTTACGAGCAGGCACAGGCTCTCAGTGAGGTCGGGGCTGGCGTGTTTCTGACCCCGAACAGCATCCGACATCTGTTTAGAACCGGACTTGGGCCGGCAGTGGAAGTAGCGGGCGCACGCGTCGGCCACCACTCCCGCTACTTTCGTCATGACGGAACGCCGATCGCTCCGGTCCAGGTGACGGATTCCACCGGCTGGAATGCGACTTTCGGAATGCATCGCGCCGACCTTATCGAAATTTTAGCAAGCGCACTCCCCCGCGACATCGTGCATACCGGGCATCGCTGCACGGGTTTTGAACAAGGTCGCGACGCCGCGCGGCTGACATTCGCCAACGGCGCTTCTGCGGAAGCCGACATCGTGATCGGTGCCGACGGTATCCATTCCGAACTCCGGCCCTATGTGATCGCATCGTCGGAGGCCGTGTTTTCAGGTTCGGTCGCTTACCGAGGTCTTGTCGCCTGCGAACGCGTTCAGGATTGGCCCACCGAGCGCTGGCAGATGTGGCTCGGCGAGGGACGTCATTTCCTCGCCTTTCCGGTACGCGCGGGAAGATTGATCAACTATGTCGGATTCGTGCCGACCGACGAAGAGATGAAAGAATCCTGGACCGCCCCCGGCGACCTCGACGTTTTGCGCCAGGCTTTCGACGGCTGGGACCCACGCATCAAGCAACTGCTCAACGAAGTAACGATGACGTTCCGATGGGCACTTTACGACCGAGAACCGCTGCCGGTGTGGACCAAACACCGGCTGAGCCTGCTCGGTGACGCCGCGCATCCGATGCTTCCGCACCTCGGCCAAGGCGCCAATCAAGCGATCGAAGACGGTATGGCGCTGGCGACGATCCTGGCGCGCGCCGACCGGACGACCGCGCCTACCGCCTTGCTTGCCTACGAACGGCTGCGCCGCGAACGGGTTGCAGAGGTACAGCGAGGCGCCCGCAAGAATGGGCTCCGCTATGATTCCGCTTATTCCGATCTTGGCGTCAGGGATTCAGAGATCGCCGCTCACGCAGTATTCCGCAAGTGGCTCTACGATCATGACGTTGTTCAGGACGCCCAAGCAATCCCGGTATCATAAGCCTACGATCAAACCAGAAATCATCGCGCTTCAGGCGCCGGCGACCGGGAGGCTCGCCGCCGCGATGGCAACGATTTGAGCCACACGGCTCCCGATCCGGGATCGGGCAGACCGCAGCAATGCATTCAAGTGGGCCATAACTTCATTCTCAGCACCTTCGCCCAAGCCGTTGGCCCGGAAATCAAAAGCGCTCATGTGAAGGTATGGGTTCCCCTCGCCCGGGAGTCGAGATCACGGCAAAAATAGCAACGTGGCAGTTGTCTGAACCATGCGCGGCAGTAGATTCATTGCCGCGCGCCGGCCAATCAGAAGCAAAATCTTCTAGCGGTTACCGCGTCCCGCGGCGTCCTACCCCGGCGCAAACCCGAACGTCCGCTCGAAACGCTTGACGTAAGCGGGCCAGACTTCGGGGTTAATGAGGCGCGGCGGGCGCTTGCCGTCCAGCGCCTCGAGCATCTGCTCGGCGGCAATCCTGGCCATATTCTCACGCGCTTCTTTGGTCACGCCTGCCGTGTGCGGGCTCGCGATCACATTGTCGAACTGCAACAGCGGGTGATCGGGCGGCGGCGGCTCCTTGGCCCAGACATCGAGGCCCGCACCCGCGATGCGCTTGTCGCGCAGCGCCTGCTCCAGCGCCACCTCGTCATGGATGAAGCCGCGCGCCGTGGTGATGAAATACGCATGCGGCTGCATCAGCGAAAATTCCCGCGCGCCGATCATGCCCCGGTTGTCCTTGGTCAGCGGACAGGAGATCGAAACGAAATCGGAACGTCTCAGCAGTTCGTCCAGTGTCACCTTCTCGCCGCCGCGCTCAGCCATTTCCGTCGCAGAGAGATAAGGGTCGTAAGCCAGCACGTTCATGCCAAGGAGACCCTCGCAGAGCGCCGCGATACGGCGGCCGACATTGCCGAGGCCCACGATGCCGATCGTCTTGCCCTGTACTTCCGTGCCCATCAGCGCGTTGCGGTTGACATTGGCATCGCGCCGAAGCGCACGATCGGCCTGAATGATGCACTTCGACAGCGTGATCAGCATGGCCAGCGCATGTTCGGCAACCGAGTGGGCATTGCCGCCGGACTGATTGACCACGATCACGCCGGCGGCCGTGCAGGCATCGACGTCGACGGGGTCATAACCCGCGCCGTTACTGGAGACGATCAGCAGGTTCGGCGCCCGGCGCAGCAAATCGGCATCGACGTGAAAATGCTTCGCCAGTTCGTCGCGCGCAGCGCCAATCTGATAGGCATGCGCGGCGGACAGGATCGGCGCGGAAACTTCTTCCGGACTGTCATTCTCAAGCCGGTCGAGCCGGACATCGGGACGCGCTTTGAGGATATCGATATAGATCTGGTTGGGGAGATATTTGACGTAGAACACGCGTTTGTTGTTGACGGACATCATTCCACTTTCGGTTCGGAGCGTTCAGCTATTCGGCCGTAATGCCGGAGGACTTGATGATCGTCCCCCATTTGTCGTAGTCGGCATGAATCTTCGCATCGAGTTCTTTGGAAGAACCGCCAATCGGCGACGCGCCAAATTTGGCGAGACGTTCCTTCACCGGTTCGGTGTTCAGCGCAGCGACAAAATCACGCGAGATTTTCTCAACGAGATCGGCGGGCATGCCCGCCGGCCCCAGCAGAGCCCACCACACTTCGGTGTCGTAACCGGGCACGGTCTCGGCCATCGCGGGCACATCGGGCAGAAACGGCGATCGCCTGGTGGTGGTCACCGCGAGCGCGCGCAGCGTGTGGGCTTCCAGTTGTCCCAGCGCTTCCGGCGCGTTGTTGATGGACATCGGAATTTGCCCGCCGAGGAGATCGTTGATTGCTGGCGCGCCACCCTTGTAGGAAATCGCGCTCATGTCGATGCCGGCGAGTTTCTTGAGCAATTCGCCGGCCAGATGCGTCGAGGTGCCATTGCCGGATTGACCATAGGAAAGGCTTCCCGGTTTGGCCCTGGCTTGCACAATGACGTCGGCGAGCGTCTTGAACGGGGAATCGGCGCGTACCAGGAGGATATTGGGCGACGAAGCCAATATCGAAATCGGGGTGAAATCCCGGAACGTGTCGTAGGGAAGTTTTGGATAGAGGAACGCGTTGGTGGCGTGACCGCTCGCCACGACCATCAGCGTGTAACCGTCGGGCGCCGACGTCACGAGCGCCTGCGAAGCGACCACGCCGCCCGCCCCGGGCCGGTTCTCCACCACGACCGACTGGCCCCATTGGCGGGAAACTGCTTCCCCCAAGGTGCGCGCGAGAATGTCCACGCCGCCGCCGGCCGCGTAAGGCACGAAGATATGGACGGGTCTGGAAGGAAACGGCGTTTCGGCCAACGCTGCGCCGGACACAAAAATAGCAGCGGCGCAGACAACCCGCCGCGACCACCGGCTCAAAAACAAACTGCTCCAGAACGAGCTGTCCAAGAGCCTCACCTCCCCATTTTCTTAACCTTATGGCACGCCTGTGTTACGGCTGCCTCATCGCCTCGCGCAGATCGCACGGCGCTTTGGACATGTTGACAATCCCGCCGTTCGCGTCAAGTTTCGGCGCTTAAAGCAGGGCGGCCGCCCGGCACAATTTGCGAGCCGTTGCGGCAAGAAGAACTCGCTGGTCTAGGAGAGCTCGATCGTGGCTGCGGACGGACAAATTCCAACGGCCGACTCCGGCCAGAAGGCCTGGCACGAGATCGTCTTGCAGACGCTCAAGCGCAACGACATCCGGCTCGTGCCGTATGTACCGGATCGCGTGCTGACACGCTTGATCAAGGAAGTTCACGCCGATCCATTTTTCACGACGTTTCCGACCGCGCGCGAGGAAGAAGCGGTTGGAATCGTTTCCGGTGCCTGGATGGCCGGAATGCGCGGCGCCGTGCTGATGCAAACGTCCGGCTTCGCCACGCTCGCCAATGTGCTGGCCTCGCTCGCCATCCCCTACCAGATTCCGCTGATCATGTTTGTGTCCGAGCGCGGAACGCTGGGCGAATTCAACTACGGGCAATCGCTGGTGTGCCGCACCATGCGGCCCGTGCTCGATTCACTCGCGATGGAACATCACACCGCGACAAGACTCGATGAATTCGAGTTCATCGTAGATCGATCCATCAAGCAGGCGATCACGACGCAAGCACCAGTGGCGCTGATCCTGTCGCCGCTACTGACCGGCGGCAAGGTATTCGACAAGTGAGCGATAGCATGAACAAGCCTCCCGCACGCAACACCAAGGTGATGAACCGGTTCGATCTCACTTCGCGCCTGGTTTCGAAGTTGAAGAAAGAAGAAGCCGTCGTCGGCGGTATCGGCAACACCAATTTCGATCTGTGGGCCGCCGGTCATCGCCCGCAGAATTTCTATATGCTGGGCAGCATGGGGCTCGCGTTTCCGATCGCGCTCGGGGTCGCACTGGGGCAACCGAACCGTCGCGTCTTTGCGCTCGAAGGCGACGGCTCGCTCTTGATGCAACTGGGATGTCTGTCGACGATTGCGACGCTCAAGCCGAAGAACCTCGTGATGATCGTGATGGACAACGGCATCTATCAGATCACGGGCGCGCAACCGACGCCGGCGGCGGCTTCGACCGACCTCATGGCTGTCGCGGTCGGTTGCGGCCTCACCAACAGCACCTGGGCTGCGGATGAAGAGGACTTCGAGCGCCTGATCGATCAATCGCTGATCGCATCCGAACCCATGCTGATCGGGGTACGGATCGACGACAAGCCGGGCACCGGAGCCACTCGCCGCGATCCCGTGCAGATCCGGGAGCGCTTCATGCAGGGCCTCGGCGTCCGCGAGGCGTTGTAACGGAAGTGAGCGGCCGGAACGAATTCCGGCCGCTGCATATCTTACTCGACGACTCTTACTCGGCGACGCAACGTTTAATCGATGACCCTGATTACCCGGCGCGTACGCGGGTCGACGATCAGTCGCTGATTGTTCACCACCGCATAGCGATAGTCGGTGTGACCCGGAACCGGCTGTACCTCGACGGAAGCGGGCAATGGCTCGCCCACCACGACAGGCTCCTCGATCGTCACGACGGGCGGCTCCCGCACGCCCACGACCGACGTGATCACTGCGTTCGGAATTTCCACGGCGGCACCAACTGCAGCTCCGACCGTGCCGCCGACGATTTGTCCGACTGGACCCGCGACCTCTCGGCCGGTTCTCGCGCCATTCACCGCGCCGGTGGCGGTGGTTGATTGCGCCAACGCACTCCCCGAAGCCAACAGCGACATGGCAATCAACGGAACAGCGAATCTGCTTTTCATCACATCCTCCTCCATGCTTACGGCGCTCCAACCGTTGAATGAAGGAGATGTTCCGCACCTCGCGCGGGTTCCACATATTTGTGGATGCAATGCAACCGGAAGTTCCGGCCCAGGGTCCCTGTTTTCCTGGTCGTTACCCCACGTATCGAGCGCGGCGCAAACCGCCATACCGACAATAATGCCGCCCCGGTTTGCCGGGGCGGCATTTTGTATCGCTTGGATTTCTATCGCCTAGAGAAGGCCCGCGCCGCGCGCCCATTTGTACTTGGCGCCCAACACCTCGACCGGCAATTCGGTCGAATATGCGTAAGCCGGAATGCCGTTCTGGTAGAGATACTCGGCGGCTTCCTCGACCTCGACGTCGCCGGCCAGCGAAGCAACGATCGGCTTCACGAAGCCCTTCGCCTCCATTTCCTTCTTTACCTCGACCATGTTGCGCGCAAACACCATGGGGGGCGTCACGATGGTGTGCCAGTAGCCGAGGATCAGCGAGTGAATGCGATCGTCGGAGAGGCCGAGTTTCACCGTGTTGACATAGGTGATCGGCGGTTCGCCGCCGGTGATGTCGACCGGATTGCCGGCCGCGCCGAACGGCGGAATGAACTTGCGGAACGCCGCGTCGAGATCGGGCGGCATCGCCATCAGCGACAGCCCGTTGTCGACGCAGGAGTCCGACAGCAGCACACCCGAGCCGCCCGCGCCCGTGATGATCAGCACATTCTCGCCCTTCGGCGTCGGCAGCACCGGCACGCCGCGCGCGAATTCGAGCAATTGCCGCAAACTGCGGGCGCGGATCACGCCGGACTGCTTGAGCACGTCCTCGTAAATCTTGTCGTTACCGGCGAGTGCGCCGGTATGCGACGAGGCAGCTTTCGCGCCGGCCGAGGTACGGCCGGCTTTCAGCACCACCACCGGCTTCTTCTTGGCAACGCGCTTGGCCGCTTCGGCAAAGGCGCGGCCATCCTTCAGGTCTTCGCAATGCTGCGCGATGATGGTCGTGTTCGGATCCTGTTCGAAGAAGGCGAGCAGGTCGTCCTCGTCGATATCGGACTTGTTGCCGAGGCCGACGATCGCCGAGACGCCCATCTTGGCCGAACGCGAGAAGCCGATGATCGCCATGCCGATGCCGCCGGACTGCGACGACAGCGCCGCCGAGCCCTTGACGTCGTAGGCGGTGCAGAAGGTCGCGCAGAGATTGGCGGGCGTATAATAAAAGCCGTAGATGTTCGGCCCCATCAGGCGGACATTGTACTTCTTGCCGATCTCGACAATCTCGGCCTGCAATTCGGGCGCGCCAGCTTCAGCAAAACCCGAGGGAATAAGAACGGCGCCGGGAATCTTCTTCTCGCCGCACTCGACGAGAGCGCCCGCCACGAACTTGGCGGGGATCGCAAACACCGCCGTGTCGATCACGCCCGGCACGTCCTTGACGCTCTTGTAAGCCTTGCGGCCCATGATCTCATCGGCCTTCGGATGGATCGGATAGATATCGCCCTTGTAGCCGCCGTTGATGAGGTTCTTCATCACGGAGTTGCCGATCTTGCCGTCTTCGGCGGAGGCGCCGATCACGGCGACCGCCTTCGGCTGCATGATGCGGTTCATGGCCACCACGATTTCTTCGGTCGGACGCGGCTTCTCGCGCGGCTTGTAGTCGAAGTCGACGACGATGCGCACGTCGGCGGCGATCGCGTCCTTCTTGGTGGCAAACACCGGATTGAGATCGAGTTCGACGATTTCGGGGAAGTCGCTGACCAGTTGCGACACCTTGACGATCACGTCGGCAAGTGCCTCACGGTTGACGGGATCTCCGCCGCGCACGCCGTTGAGCATTTCATGGGCCTGGATGCCGTCGAGCATCGAGAGCGCGTCGTCCTTGGTGGCCGGCGCGAGCCGGAAAGTGACGTCCTTGAGAACTTCGACCAGCACGCCGCCGAGGCCGAACGCCACCAGCTTGCCGAACGAGCCGTCGGTGATGGAACCGACAATGACCTCGGTGCCGCCGGCAAGCATCTGCTGGATCTGGATGCCCTCGATCTTGGCATCGGCTTTATACTTCTTGGCGTTGGCCAGAATGGTGTCGTAGGTCTTCTCGGCGTCTTCGGCCGTTTTCACGCCGACCACCACGCCGCCGGCCTCGGTCTTGTGGAGGATGTCCGGCGAGACGATTTTCATCACCACCGGAAAGCCCATGCCGCCTGCGATCTTCGCCGCCTCAGCCGCCGACTTGGCGACGCCTTCTTTCGGAACCGGGATTCCGTAGGCATCACAAACCAGCTTGCCTTCGGGCGCCGTCAGGCTCGTGCGCTTATCCGCCTTGACTGCATCGAGGACTTTGCGGACCGCATCTTTGGAATTCGACATTAGTTTCCTCCGTGACTTCTATTTTTGGAGCGCAGGAAGCACATGCTGGCTTCAGCATCATGACTTGCCTAGCGCGAGCTCGTTCGGTTCTTCATGTGATGGTGGCTTGGGCAAGCCGCGGAATGGGTTCGGATGGCATTTGGTATGCCAGAAACGAACTTGTCAAGTCACGGAAATGCTGAAAACAGGGGCAACTTGACATTCTGGCATGTGGTATGCCAAAAATTACTGAGTTCTGGTTCCTGTTTATAAGATACACCAAACGCCGGACCAACAATCAAGGCACCATTGACCATGGCCGACGCAGACATTGCCGTAGTCCGGATCGTGCCGGAGACGAGCTTCAAGAACAAGGCGTATGAGGCGCTGAAGGAAGCCATCCTGAAGATGGACATCTACGCGACGCCGGAGCCCGTAATGCTCGACGAGCGCGCGCTCTCCGAACGCCTCGGCGTCAGCCGCACCCCGATCCGCGAAGCGATCGCGATGCTGGAGCAGGACGGCTTCGTGAAGACGGTTCCACGCCGCGGCATTGTCGTCGTGCGCCGGACCAAGAGCGAGATCGTGGACATGATCCGCGCCTGGGCCGCGCTCGAGAGTATGGCTGCGCGCCTGATCACGACCACCGCACGCAAAAAGGACATCTCCGCGCTGCGCGACTTCTTCAAGGACTTCGGCAACGACCGCCTGCCCGAGCATCACGTCGAGGAATATTCGAAAGCCAACATCGCTTTTCACCAGGCGCTGATCGCATTGAGCGAGTCGCCGGTGCTCGTCGACATGACCAACGATATCCTCCTGCATGTGCGCGGCTATCGCCAGTTGACGATCGGACGCATCGAGCGGCTCGCGGCCTCCCTGCCCGAGCACATGGCCATCATTGAAGCCCTCGAACAACGCGATACCGAGCTGGCCGAGAGACTGGCGCGGGATCACACGCTCGGCCTTGCTTCCTTCGTCGAAGCCCACGGCAAGGAACTGTTCTAGAAGCCTCACCATCCTTCACGCGCTGCGTGAACCAATTGGGGTGAACTCGCCCCTTTAAAAAACGACCAAGGAGAAGCGGAATGTCCGCAGTAGTACAGAGCATCGATGCCAAAGCCGCCGGGGCCGAACAGGAATTGACGGACGGCTTTCACCTCGTCATCGATGCGCTCAAGCTCAACGACATCAAGACGATTTACGGCGTGCCGGGCATTCCGATCACCGACTTCGGTCGGATGGCGCAGGCCGAGGGCATCCGCGTGCTCTCGTTCCGCCACGAACAGAATGCCGGCTACGCGGCCGCGATCGCCGGTTACCTGACCAAGAAGCCCGGCATCTGCCTCACCGTCTCGGCACCCGGCTTCCTCAACGGCCTGACCGCGCTCGCGCACGCCACCACCAACTGTTTCCCGATGATCCTGATCTCGGGTTCTTCGGAACGAGAGATCGTCGACCTGCAACAGGGCGACTATGAAGAGATGGATCAGCTCGCGATCGCAAAGCCGCTCTGCAAGGCGGCTTTCCGCGTGCTGCACGCCGCCGATATCGGTATTGGGCTCGCACGCGCGATCCGCGCCGCGGTCTCAGGGCGTCCCGGCGGCGTCTATCTCGACCTGCCAGCCAAACTGTTCGGCCAGGTGATGAATGCCGAAGCCGGACAGAAGTCGCTGGTCAAGGTGATCGACGCGGCACCAGCCCAGATCCCTGCCCCCTCCGCCATCAAGCGCGCGCTTGACGTGCTCAAGGGCGCGAAGCGTCCGCTCATTATTCTCGGCAAGGGCGCTGCCTATGCGCAGGCCGATGACGACATCCGCGCTCTTGTTGAAAAGAGCGGCGTTCCGTTCCTCCCCATGAGCATGGCCAAGGGCTTGCTGCCTGATCTTCATCCGTTGTGTGCGGGTGCGGCACGCTCAACCGTGCTGAAAGACGCCGACGTTGTGATGCTGATCGGCGCCCGTCTCAACTGGCTGCTGTCGCACGGCAAGGGCAAGACTTGGGGCGAAGCGCCCAAGAAATTCATCCAGATCGACATCGAGCCCAAGGAAATGGACTCCAACGTCGAGATCGTCGCCCCCGTGGTCGGCGATATCGGTTCTTGCGTGTCAGCGCTGCTTGGCGCCATGGGCAACGGTTGGGCCGCGGCTCCGGCCGATTGGGTCAAGACGGTTTCTACCAAGCGCGAGGAGAATGTCGCCAAGATGGCGCCGCGGCTGATGAACAACAACTCGCCGATGGATTATCACGGCGCGCTTGGTGTGCTGCGCACCATCATCAAAGAGCGGCCGGACGCCATCCTCGTCAACGAAGGCGCCAACACGCTCGATCTCGCGCGTGGTGTGATCGACATGCACAAGCCGCGCAAACGGCTCGACGTCGGCACCTGGGGCGTCATGGGCATCGGCATGGGCCAGGCGATCGCGGCTGCCGTTGAAACCGGCCATCCCGTGCTCGCGGTCGAAGGCGACAGTGCCTTCGGCTTTTCCGGCATGGAGGTCGAAACGATCTGCCGCTACAACCTTCCGGTCTGTGTGGTGATCTTCAACAATAACGGCATTTATCGCGGCACCGACGTCAACAAGAGCGGCAACGCGGATCCGGCCACGACGGTGTTCGTCGCGGGCGCGCGCTACGACAAGATGATGGAGGCGTTCGGCGGCATCGGCGTCAATGCGACGACACCGGACGAACTCAAACGCGCCGTGAATGAGGCGATGGATTCCGGCAAGCCGACGCTGATCAACGCCGTGATCGACCCGGCCGCGGGCTCCGAGAGCGGACGCATCGGCAACCTCAATCCGCAGAGCGCTCTTAAGAAGAAATAACCAGACAGATCCACGCGCTCCCACGCACGGGAGCAGATACGAGACGGAGTAGTACTATGACAAAGGCGCTGAAAGGCGTTCGAATTCTCGATTTCACGCACGTTCAATCGGGACCGACCTGTACGCAATTGCTGGCCTGGTTCGGAGCCGACGTGATCAAGGTCGAGCGCCCCGGCGTTGGCGACATCACGCGCGGGCAATTGCAGGACATCCCGAAGGTGGACAGCCTGTATTTCACCATGCTCAACCACAACAAGCGTTCGATCACGCTCGACACCAAGAATGCGAAGGGCAAGGAAGTCCTCACAGCGCTGATCAAGAGCTGCGACGTGCTGGTGGAGAATTTCGGCCCCGGCGTGCTCGACCGCATGGGCTTCCCCTGGGAGAAGATCCACAGCATCAATCCGAAGATGATCGTCGCTTCCATCAAGGGTTTCGGCCCCGGTCCCTACGAGGATTGCAAGGTCTACGAAAACGTCGCGCAGTGCACCGGCGGCTCCGCCTCGACCACCGGTTTTCGCGACGGGCTGCCGCTGGTGACCGGCGCGCAGATCGGCGACAGCGGCACCGGCTTGCATCTGGCGCTCGGCATCGTCACCGCGCTTTATCAGCGCACCCATAGCGGCAAGGGCCAGCGTGTCACCGCCGCGATGCAGGACGGCGTGCTCAATCTCTGCCGCGTCAAGCTGCGCGATCAGCAGCGCCTCGATCACGGCCCGCTCAAGGAATACAGCCAGTTCGGCGAAGGCGTTCCGTTCGGCGATGCCACCCCGCGCGCCGGCAACGATTCCGGCGGCGGCCAGCCCGGCCGCATCCTCAAGTGCAAAGGCTGGGAGACCGATCCCAACGCCTATATCTATTTCATCACCCAGGCTCCGGTCTGGGAGAAGATCTGCGACGTGATCGGCGAACCCGGCTGGAAGACCCACCCCGATTACGCCAAGCCGGCCGCCCGGCTGCCGCGCCTGAATGAAATCTTCGCGCGCATCGAGCAATGGACCATGACCAAGACCAAGTTCGAGGCGATGGAGATCCTTAACAAGGACGACGTTCCCTGCGGTCCGATCCTGTCGATGAAGGAATTGGCCGAAGATCAGTCGCTGCGCGCCACCGGTACCATCGTCGAGGTGGATCACCCCGAGCGAGGCAAATACCTGTCGGTTGGCAATCCGATCAAATTGTCGGATAGCCCGAGCGAGGTGAAGCGCTCCCCGCTGCTTGGCGAGCACACCGACGAAATCCTGCGTCAGGTTCTCGGCTTCTCGGATCACCAAGTGAAGGAAATCCACGATTCAGGCGCACTCGATCCGCCGCAAAGGGTCGCCGCCGAATAGGGCATCGCGCCATCGTGACTCAGGCCGCCGGGTTCCTCCGGCGGCCTTTTGTTTTGGGTCAATGGGTTATCTTCTTGGACGAGCCACGAAGGGCCGGTTTATATTGCATTGCAAAATTATTATGCTGCTATGCAAACAAATTAATTGCATATGGTATCTGGTATACATATGTTTCGGGCAGCGGCACTTCCGCAGCTGGAAAATACGATGTCCAAGATACTTTCTCTCGGCGTTACGCCCTCCTCCCCGACCTGGTTCAGCCGCCTGCTGTCGATGATCGACCGCGTCCTGATGACCAACGCAGAGATCGCGAACCGCAACGGCGACCTGCCCTACTTCGGGCTTTGACGCGGTTTAGCCACAAAAATCACGTTCCCGAGATTTTCGAGTAAAGGGCTCCGGTTTGCCGGGGCCCTTTACTGTACCGGTATGCGGCACGATCTGGTGGCAGTCCGCGACCTATCATCGCTCCGGCAAACAAGGCTCTTGCACTCTGGCATATCACATACCAAAATGTGAATGTTGGTTACGCCCATTAAAAACAAGAGCGTGCCAGGAGGAATCTCAATGGCCACCGAGACCACGCCTGCGTCGACGCCCGAGACCGGCTACTTCCGTTGGCTCCAACTCGCGATGGGCATCGCGTGCATGGCGATGATCGCCAACCTCCAATATGGCTGGACGCTGTTCGTCGATCCGATCGATCAAAAATATCACTGGGGCCGCGCTGCCATCCAGCTGGCCTTCACGCTCTTCGTGGTGACCGAGACCTGGCTCGTTCCGGTCGAAGCATGGTTCGTCGATAAATACGGCCCCCGGGTGGTCGTGATGTTCGGCGGCGTCATGATCGCGCTCGCATGGACGATGAACTCCTATGCCAATTCACTTGTGTTGCTTTATGCGGCGGCAATCGTCAGCGGAATCGGCGCTGGCGCCGTGTACGGCACCTGCGTCGGCAACGCGCTGAAATGGTTTCCTGATCGCCGCGGACTGGCCGCGGGCTTGACCGCTGCCGGCTTCGGCGCAGGCGCCGCCGTCACCGTGGTGCCGATAGCGAACATGATCGTCAGTAGCGGCTATGAGAGTGCCTTTCTCACCTTCGGCGTCGGACAAGGTATCGTCGTGTTGGTGGTTGCGATTTTCCTTCGCAAGCCATCGGTAGCCATGCCGATGAAAAAGAAGCAGCTCAACCTGCCGCAGACCAAGTTCGATTATACGCCGGCGCAGGTGCTGCGAAGCCCGATTTTCTGGATCATGTATCTGGTTTTCGTCATGGTCGCCGCCGGCGGCTTGATGACCGCGGCGCAGATCGCGCCGATCGCCCATGATTTCAAGATCGCCGACGTGCCGGTGGATCTGTTGGGATTCCAGATGGCGGCCCTGACCTTCGCCATTTCGCTCGACCGTATCTTCGATGGTTTCGGCCGCCCATTCTTCGGATGGGTCTCCGACAACATCGGGCGTGAGCATACGATGCTCATCGCTTTTGGAACCGCGGCCCTCATGTTGTTGGCGTTGTCGGTCTACGGACGCAATCCGGTCGTCTTCGTGCTCGCGACTGCCGTGTATTTCGGCGTGTTCGGCGAAATCTACAGCCTGTTTCCCGCAACCAGCGGCGACACATTCGGGGTCAAATTCGCCACCACCAACAACGGCATGCTGTACACGGCGAAAGGCACCGCTTCCCTGCTCGTGCCGATTGCGAGCCTCATCGCCTCGCACTACGGCTGGCAGGCGGTTTTCGTGATCGCGGTCGCGCTCAACGCCACTGCGGCATTGATGGCGTTGTTTGTCATCAAGCCGATGCGCCGCGCTTTCATTCTCGGCAGCGAGACACCGGCCAACACCGCCGCACGCAATGCACGTGTCGCCTGAGACCTTCCGCGATCGGCCACATTCAGGAAGGCGCGTTTTACGCGCTTTCTTTTTTGCTCCTGTGCATTGGCATACAAAATACAAATCGGCATACGCCGCTCCTGTGGCCGCGCCACCTCATTTAAAACGTCAGCAATACTGCCATTTTTCAGCGGTTGGTGTTTCCAAAAGCCGGGTTGACAATTGGCATAATGTATACCAATTTTGCGCCTGTTAATTGCCGCTGATCCTGCGGCTGACCTGGTGGAGCGGATTTGACATTCGCTCCCGGTCGACCGCGAGTTACGCAAGCGAATGTCAAATCTCAAACTCCACTAGAACTAATATTGCTGGTGGTGCTGGGATTCCAACATTCGCAACCGTGCCTGCCGCGAAGGAATGCGACTGGACCACTAGAGGAGCTTGCGATGAAAGTCGGAGACATCCTGCGCAAAAAGACCGCGCGTATTTCAACCATTCGAATGAACGAAACGGTGGGCATTGCGGCCCAGCTGATGCGCGCCAGCAATGTCAGCGCCCTCGTCGTCAAGGACGTCGTGCACACCGAAGGCAACACCGCCGTCGGCATGTTCACCGAGCGCGATGTCGTGCGCGCCATTGCCGAGCATGGCGCGGCCGGGGTGAACATAAAAGTGTCCCAACTGATCTCGGTTCAGCAACTGGTGTCGTGCAGTTCGAACGACACACTGGAAGATGTCCGCCATTTGATGAACCGGCATCACATCCGTCACTTGCCTGTGATCGACGATCACAGCCTGTGCGGCGTGATCAGCATCCGCGATATTTCGGCGGCCTTCGACGAAGAGGCCATGGCCACGGTGTTCGCCGCCTCGGCCTGACGCTCGACCCGTCTCGCCACGACGCGTTGCGGCTCCGCTCCTGTTCGGGGTATGGGCTGACGCGCGCCGTAGACATTTCACGGTCGCGGCGGCATCCTGTTTCCGATGAGGTTCGCTGAGACAACCTCACTAAGAGCAGGAATGATTATGAAGGCCTATGTTTACGGCGCCAACGGCGCTGAAATCACCGATGTCGCCAAACCCTCGCCGAAAGGCACACAGGTGCTCGTTCGTGTCCGCGCGTGCGGCCTCAACCGCGCCGATCTCGGCATGACCAAGGGGCACGTGCACGGCAGCGCCGGCGGCGCTGGCACCGTGCTCGGCATGGAATGGGCCGGCGAGGTCGCCGAACTCGGTCCCGACGCCAAAGGCGTCAAGGTCGGCGACAAGGTGATGGGCTCCGGCGCGGCGGCCTTTGCGGAATATACGCTGGCCGATCACGGCCGACTGTTCCGTGCCCCCTCGAACATGAATTTTGACGAAGCCTGCACGCTGCCCGTCGCACTCGCCACCATGCACAACGCGGTCGTCACCGTCGGCGGTTTGCAGGCCGGACAAAGCGTGATGATTCAGGGCGCGAGCTCCGGCGTCGGCCTGATGGGATTGCAAATCGCGAAGTTCAAGGGCGCAAAGCTCGTGATCGGCTCCTCCACCGACGCGAGCCGACGCGCACGCTTGAAGGAATTCGGCGCTGATCTTGCGGTCGATTCCAGCGATCCCGGCTGGGTCGACCAGGTGTTGCAGGCAACCGCAGGCGAAGGCGTCGACCTGATTGTCGATCAAATCTCAGGCAAGGTCGCAAGCCAGAACCTGAAGGCCACCAAAATCAAGGGCCGCATCGTCAATGTCGGCCGGCTCGGCGGCACGCACGCCGATTTCAACTTTGATCTGCACGCGGCGCGCCGCATCAACTATATCGGCGTCACCTTCCGAACCCGCTCGATCGATGAAATCCGCGAGATTTTCAACGAAGTCCGCAAGGATATCTGGCCCGCGGTGGAGCAACGCAAGCTGCAGCTGCCGATCGACAAGGTGTTTGCCTTTGACGATATCGGCACGGCGTTCGAGCACATGGAAGCCAACAAGCATCTCGGCAAGATTGTCGTGACGCTCTAAGCTTGAATCCAGAGAGTATCCCATGAAAACCTGTATCGTCGCGATGGCCGCAGTCGTGCTTGCGGCCTCGGCCTTCGGTGCTCTCGCGCAGGATGTTAAAGAGATATTGGCGCCTCAGGGAAAGCTGCGCGTCGGCGTCTATTACGGCAGTCCGACGTCAATGGTTCGCGACAGCAAGACAAACGAGGTCCATGGCCTGAGCTTCGATCTGGGCCAGGAGCTCGCCAAACGGCTCAACGTTCCCTTTGAGCAAGTCACCTACCAGCGCATTTCAGATGTCCTCGAAGGCATGAAAGGCGGAGACGTCGACTTCACGGTCAGCAATTCGACGCCGGCACGCGCGGCCACGGTGACGTTCAGCCAGAACGTGCTCACGATCGAACTCGGCTACCTCGTCGCGGCCTCGTCTCCGATAACGGCGATTGCCGACATCCAAAAGCCCGGTCTTCGCGTCGGCGTGACGCAAGGCAGCACGTCGCAAGGCACGATTCCCAAATTGCTGCCGAATGCGATCGTCGTGCCCGCGGAGAACTACAAGCGTGGCATCGAGATGCTTGAACATGGCGAGATCGACACTTACGCCACCAACAAGCCGACCTTGTTCGAGATGTCCGACCAGATGCCGGGATCGCGGGTACTGGAGGGGCGATGGGGCGAGGAACACCTCGCGGTCGCGATCCCGAAAGGACATGAGGCCGCGCTGGAATATATCCAGCATTTCGTTCAGGAGGTGCAGGCCAGCGGCCTTGTCGCGAAGTCTGCCGAGCAAGCCGGATTGAGAGGCGCCGTGAAAGCGCAGTGAATCCGCCGATGAGGCCACTCAATACGTCACGTTGAGCCGAACCTGCGTCTTCAAATTGTAGACCGGATAATCCTTGATGATCGGCACACTGACTTCGAATGAGAGTGCCACATTGTTCGACAATTGGCGGCCGACCCTCACATCGAACGGAAGAAACAGCCGGCCGGTCTGGCCGGTGATCGGGTCACCGTAGTTGATCCTGATATCGGGGCTTGGATAGAAGCTCAGGAACCAACGATCGGGAAGGCCAATGTTGAGCGTCGGCGCAAATTGAAGGTTGCTGATATTTTTCCTGGTCGGATCGCCGGCGAAACTGACATCGTAGCGGACCAGCGGTTCGAAATAACTCGACGGACTGATTTCCCATAGCGCGTAACGAAAGCCGGCGCCCGGCATGATCTGCCATTTTCCAGAACCTAATATATCGTCGCCCGTGGGGGCGATCAGGCGGGCGCCGAAACCGACCGTCCAGCGCGCGTCCAGATTGCGAATGATGACCGCCTGAACATCGACGTCGCCGATGCCGCCGACGTACCCCCCATCGGGATTGTCTGATGTGATCGGGTTTTTTGCCTGCAAAGGCACATCGGCGCGCAGCGCCAGAATCCACATTGGCGCCAGATCCAGCGAGTGATCCATCCGCAGGTTGAGCGTCTCTGTCGTCACCTCGCGCGTCGATCCCGGCGTACTGCCGCTTCCCGGAGCCGTCTTGTATTCGTCCATCATCTGGAAAAGGTTGGCCGGGGGGCGAAACAGATCATTGCCGGCATTGGCGTTCTGATCCGAGGTCGAAGCGGTCTGGGCCGCCGCCCCGTCGGGGTGCAGCATCGAGATCGTGAGCAGACAACCACCGATCAGTATTCTGGCCATCATGACGGCGCCATCATATCCCTGCTGTCGCGCTGGAACCCTCGCCTTCACGAGAGTTGTCCCCAGTTGCCTTGCGCATCAGTGCTCCACGCCGGCGCGACATAGTGCGCGTCGCGTTCCCATGGCGATCAGCGGATACTTCTTCGTGCTGGCCTCGAACGCGCCGACCCCGCGCAGAACTACCAGCCTTCAGTTCGGGGGATCGCGCCTCGATCGCCAATTGCGCGCTGCCATCGTCTTCAACACCGCAATTTGTCGAAAGAAATCTTTCTTTGGCTGCGCAGGCGTGCCGAGTACTTTGGAGCCGGCAGCCAGATCCGACATCACGCCAGCCTGCGCACCAATCTCGGTTCCCTGACCGATTCGAAGATGTCCGGCCATCGCCGCCTGCCCGCCGACGCGGACGAAATCCTCAAGCACGGTTGAACCCGAAATGCCGACCTGCGCCACGACGACACAACACCGGCCGAGAACGACGTTGTGGCCGATCTGCACGAGATTATCGAGACGGGACCCGGCGCCGATCACCGTGTCACGCGACGACCCACGATCGATGGTCGTATTGGCGCCAACTTCGACGTCGTCTTCAAGGATCACTCGCCCGAGCTGAGGCACTGACAAGAACCCATCGTCCGTGGAGGCAAAGCCGAAGCCTTCCTGTCCGATCCGCGCGCCGGGATAGACATAGACACGCGCTCCCAACAGCGCATGACTCAAGCTGACATGCGCGCCAATCCGGCAATCCGGCCCGACCACCACGCCATTTCCGACCACGACGCCAGGTCCGATGCGACAGCCACGACCTATTTCCGCGCCGGACTCAACGACGACCAGCGGTCCGATCTCCGCCGATGGATCGACAAGGGCACCGCTCGCCACAATGGCGGATGGATGAATGCCGGGAGAAACCGGCAATGCGGGATGGAACAACGCAGCAACACGCGCCCAGCCTGCATAAGGCTCTACCATGACGATCGTCGCGGTCGCCTTTGGTACTCGTGGAGCCATATCGGGATGCACAATGACAGCACCGGCCAACGTCTGATCGAGAGCAGGCAAATAACGCCGGTTGTCCAGAAAGCTCACTTCGTTGGGGCCGGCCGTTTGCAGGGGCGCTACGCCTTTGAGCAACAGATCCAGATCGCCGGAAATACCGCCTGCCGTGCCGGCAACAATGGCCAGAGAATACGGCCCGTTTCGCTTGAAAAATCTTGGATTGCCAGCAGCCGCTTCGGACATGTGACTCATTTCCCACGCAACGTAACGGTTTGCGTGACAATATTAAGAAGCCGAAACAGGCAACCGAGCGTTGAAACTGCCGAACAACTGCAAATCGCCTTCATGCATCAGGCGTAACGCATGGGCTAGCTCAACAACGTACGCGTCTTCGCATTGGCGTCATAGATTTCGATCTGAAGCATCGGATAAGCCGACTTCAGTTTTCGACCCGAGGCTTCAGCTGCGTCGACCGTGTCGAATTCCGATTTGAAATGACCATCGACAATCGTCACGAACCCCTCGACGGGCGGCCGGTCGGCTCTCAGTATTTTCTTCGGCTCCGGCTCTTCAATCGAGAGAACAGGTTTTTTCATTGTTAGATCCTTCTGAAGTCGGTGCTCGGCAAAACGGCGGGATCGCCGAACACCTTGCTCTCGGTCATTTTCTAAAATCCAGGCTGCGCAAGATGATGCCCGGCGGCGTGCCCTCGAACTCCTTTGCCAGGAACTTGCAGGCGGCACGTTCTTCAATCTGATCGCGCAACCGCATGAACTGCGCCTCGCGCTGGTCAGGTTTGATCCGCTCCGATTTTTCCAGGTCGTCCATGGCGGATGTGCTGACGGCACAGGATATTTCTGTTTGACCGTCAACCATCGAAAACAGCACGACCATCCGGTCAAATTCGTAACTACCAAAACTGCCGCGCGTCAGTGCCATCACTCGCCTCTCCTGGATCGTTACGCAGCGGGCGCGATTTTTTTGATCTTTACCGGTGGCGGATTGATCTCCGCGATCCTGCGAAGGCAATCGGCCTCGGAATCGTGAGGTCCGGAGACGAACGTTCCGCTCACTTTGGTGCTGTACCAGCCGGATACGACGCCAAGCCGAAGCGACTCTTCCGTCTTGACGTGACGCGGCGAGAGATTTTGCATGGACATTATGACTTTCGGGTTGGCGCTCGATCTTTGATCGGGCGCTTGGAATTCTCCGACCATTCGGAAACGATAAGTTGCTCAGCTCTTGTCGGTGAGCCGCGCAAAATCAGCAAATATAGCCGCGACAAGATCGCGATGATGGGCATCTCCGGGAGCCAGCTCCGCGGCATATAAATTCAGGACGTAGCGTGCCTTGGCGGCGGCCTCCGGCCAGGACGCCGCCTGAACCGACAGCAGCTGCTTTTCGAGCATCCCTTGCCGCTCGCGCAATTGCCTTGCGTTGTTTTCAACCTCGGTAAGCGCACGCCTGATGTCGGTGGCTTTTTGCGCGGCCATGCCGCGGTGCTTGTCGAGATCGAGCGGCTGGTCACTCACGAAGCGCTCGCATCCATGCGCTGAGCGTCGGATAGATCGACCGAACCGATGGAGATCATCTCCATCGCCGAATTCTGCGCCACCGCCGGCACCATGATCAAGGTAGCGATCCGGCGAAACGCCGGGAATGACAATCCTTCGATCATCTCCTCATCGGTGATGACCTCATAGGCCCCTGGAGGCAGCAGGCGGTCGATACCCCTGATCCGGAACGGATGTTGAAACGTGATGGTTTCGTGTCGCGAGCGCACGGTCATGCGGCGATAGACGCCGCAGACAGCTCTCGCCCGACTCTGCAATTGTGCATGGATTTACCGTGCGCCCTTTCGGGCCGAATAGCCATCGGTTTCTGGCGAGATTGGCCGCATCGGCCAAATCGCCTCGATTTACCTTGTAATCCCCCGCTTTCGTAGCCATCTCACCGGTATCCCGGAGCATTTCCGGCAATCCGCGGGCGAACTGCTCAAAGTGAGCGGCTCGAGGCGCGCATCTGCGCCTTCAGGTGCTTTTCGACGGCCGCTTCGGAAGCCGCGGGACTACGGCTTCGGAACGAAGGCCGCGCGCAATTCTTCAAGAGATTTCGCAGACGATCAGGACAGGTATTTCCCATGAAGATTCGTGTCGGCTTCGAGATGATTTACGACTTCCCGCAAGCAACGCCCCTGATCGCAGTGGTTGGTACCCATTTTTCGAGGGCCTCCGACGTCATCGAGCCCGATTACCTGACCATCAGCCCTTCCGTGCCTATCACGCCGTATCGCGACGGCTTCGGCAACTGGTGCAGCCGCATCGTCGCGCCTGCCGGCCGGGTGCGCCTGGCGGCGGATGGTCTCGTTCGAGATAGCGGCCTGCCCGATGTGATCGGGCCTGAAGCTACGCAGCACGCCGTGGAAGATCTTCCAGCGGAGGCGATCGTCTATCTGCTTGGCAGCCGCTACTGCGAAACCGACCGGCTTTCGGATATCGCCTGGAAACTGTTCGAGAAGACAAAGCCGGGTTGGGCGCGGGTCCAGGCGATCTGCGATTTCGTTCACAACCACATTGCCTTCGGATACGAACATGCGCGCGCGACCAAGACCGCATGGGAAGCGTTCGACGAGGGCAAGGGCGTCTGCCGCGATTACGCGCACCTCGCCATCGCATTCTGCCGCTGCATGAACATCCCGGCGCGATATTGCACCGGCTATCTCGGCGATATCGGCATGCCACCTCCCTACGCCGCAGGGGATTTTGCCGGCTGGTTCGAGGCCTATATCGGCGGTCGCTGGTACACGTTCGATGCGCGTAACAACATTCCGCGAATCGGACGCATTCTGATCGCCCAAGGCCGCGACGCCGCCGACGTTCCGATTACCCAGACGTTCGGGCCGAATACCTTGGTCAACTTCAAAGTCTGGACCGATGAAGTTGCCTAGATAACCCGGCTTTGCCGTCCAGCTTTGGAATCGCCCGCCCCTCGACATATCCGCGACCACTGGAGCCTTGCATGAACGAACGACTGGAAACGCTGAAGAAAGCCCGTGAACGCATGATCGAGGAGCGCGACGCGCACACGAAGGTGTTGGCGGCGCCTTTCGACCGGGACAAGGCGGAGCGAGCACGCAACAAATTCCTTGAGACCCAGACGGTGATCGACGCGATCGAGCGCGCGATGAACTCAGAGGAACGCACCTCCTCGCCAACGCCTTGAGCGAGCCGGCCCTCAACTAATCCAAGAAACTAAACCATGGCTATTCGGTGCCAAAGGGCGCAGAGTCGCGCATGGCTGATCGGGCCGCGTCGTCAACAAGACCTCTGCATCCGCTCAGTGTGTCGAAAAGCTCAAGGAGAGCGACATGGCCAAGGGCGAGCAAAAAGGCAATCGGGAATCCAAGAAACCCAAGAAAGAGAAGATCAAGACAATTGCCGCGGCGCCAAGCCAAAAGACCGCAGGATGGCAGCCGAGCTTCGGTTCCGGAAAGAAGAAATAGTGATGCCGGATAACGCCGGCGTCTGACGCCGCGTTGGTCTGAACTCGTTCGAAACGAGTCTCGTTTGCGGAATGCCGTTGGCATCCGACAAGTTTGCAAAGCCGCGGCAAGTAAAGCGACGCCAAGTGATGGGCGCGCGGGCCTGACCTTGGGAACCCGACGCTTTCTTTTGCGTTCTCACCGAATGCCCGAGGGATTTGGTGATGAAACAGGTCTTCGATCAGCTCTTGAAATTCCTGCATGATGGAATTTCGGCGATTTTCCGCTTCGTTGAACTCATCTGGACCTGGTCGGTCGATCAGATCGGCCGGTTGGCCGCCGTGCCGTGGCAACAGTGGCCGCTGTGGAAGGAGTTTCTTCTGCTCCTGATCCTCGCGGCGGTGGTCTGGGCGCTTTACCGGGTGGGCCGCGAACTGTTGTTCGCGTGCGCTGCCATATTAGCCGCCTTCGCGGATTTGCTTGGCGTGCTGGTGCGAACTCTGCCACATGTCGTGCTGGCTGGCGTTATCGCCCTTGGAGGCGTGTGGCTTGTCAATCACCTCGACAACTCGCTCGTACGAATGCCGACCTGGCTCCAGGCCAGCGATCAAACCACCTCGCCCGAGAATCGCCAGAGCAGCCCGCCCTCAGGCCAGCAAGCCAATCCGCCTCAAGATCAGAAGTGAATGGCATCAGTTTGCTTCTCGCTTCAGAGCAGTCAAATCGCCGGCCACCAACCCGGGAACATGGACCACATGCCTGGATGTGGTCCAATGTCCAGACGTGACTTAGCTTCCGGACGGATTGAGCGACGGATCCCAGCCGCCAACTCTTGACGGGTCCCTGCCACTGAAGCCGAAGTTTTCGATGTTACGGCCCGCCTGTGTTGCCGGGACGGCAACGGAAGGCTCGGTCATTTGATTATAAGCGCCGCGATACCGATCTTGGGCGTGGCTGTGTTCCCTGGCGAGCGCCGGCGTGGCAATGGCGGTGGCGAGAATGATCACAGCACTGAGAGTTTTTACGTTGGTCATTTGTCTTCTCCGTTATTTCGTGTGAACGCGTGGAGCGCTACACACTTGGGCTTGCAACCCGCCGACGCCGTTAAATTGCAGCTCATTTCATTCGGCGTGTTGCTGCGGTGAATTTAGCTCTGCGCGCTTTGCGGATAAGACGGAGAAATCCAAACAGATTATTCCGCGCCGTTGAAGAATTACGGATCGTTAAGGGAATGCGGACCAGACGAGGTCCCCTGCATTGCGAAGATGGCCTTCGTCGCTGTCGTCGAACGACGGCTTAAAGTCGCTGACATCGATCTTTATGGATTCCCGAATAAAGCGTTCCAGGTCTGTCGGATAGAAAAATCCGGGTGAAGGCCGCATGTTCCGCCTTGGGAAAGGAAACCCGAGGCCCGTCATGCTGAACACGCTCAAGCAAAACAGTTGGTGGCTGGCGATCACTTTGGCCGGTGCTTACCAGCAGGGCGCGTTGGTGCCCGGTGCCGCCGCGATCGTCATCGCCACGCTCCTCAAGGCAATAGCTCACGCCATTTGGCTTTCATTGCCGCAGCGATGGCGGGATCAGCTCGCGCCCAGCCGAGCCAGAATCACCGTTCCCCTTCGAAAGAGCCAGGCCAACAATCAGGAGCATCATCATGCTTACCAGTGAGAAAATCGACCGCACCAAAGATCAAGCCGATGAGTTGCGCGTTGATGTATCTTCATCAAGCAGCTCGCCCCTTGCTCGCAAGGCTTCCGAATTGCGCTCCGAACTGCGCGAGGTGCCGTCGATCGCGCCACCGGATCCAACGAAGCGGCTTGAGGCGACCGCAGCCGCAGGAGACAAACCACCTCCCGCGCCCAATCAACGGGTCCGGCGGGCGCTGTTCGCGCTGCTGCCGATCGCGGCCGTCGCCGCCGCTTACTGGTATGTCACCGGCGGCCGGATCATGTCGACCGACGATGCCTATGTTCAGGCCGACAAGGTCGGCATCTCGACCGACGTTTCCGGTATCGTCAACGACGTCGATGTCCACGACAACCAGCATGTGTCCTCGGGGCAGATTCTTTACCGGCTTGATCCCCGCCAATTCCAGATCGCGCGCGACAACGCGAAAGCGAACCTTGCCCAGATCGCGCTCACGATCGACGCGATGAAGCAGGACTACAAGCGGATGCTGAGCGACGCTGCAGCCGAGCAGGCCCAGCTCGATCTCGACCAGATCAACTACAACCGCGCCAGCACGCTGGTGCGTTCCGGCGCGGTGTCACAGGCGACGTTCGATCAGGCGAATTCCACGCTGCTCAACAACAAGAGCAAACTTGAGTCGTTGCAGCGGCAGGCCGCCACCCAATTGGCGCGGCTTGCCGGCAATCCCGAGATCGAGACGACGCAGCATCCGCAATACCTGCAGGCCAAGGCGCAGGTCGATGAAGCACAGCGCGAGCTCGACCATACGGTGGTGAGGGCGCCGTTCACGGGGATCGTCACCAACGTACCGTCCATTGCGCCCGGCAAATATCTGGCCGCCTCGGTCACGGCCTTTAACCTCGTGGCCACAGATCACGCCTGGGTTGAGGCCAACCCGAAGGAAACGCAGATGACTGATGTGCGGTTGGGTCAGCCGGTGGTGGTGACGGTCGATACCTACCCCGACGTCCAATGGCACGGCACCGTCGAAAGCATCAGCCCGGCCGGCGCGCAGGAATTTCAGTTGCTCCTGGCGCAAAACACCAGCGGCAACTGGGTCAAGGTCGTCCAGCGCATTCCGATGCGTATTCGTATCGAGGCGGGCGGAGCCGACATGCCGCCGCTGCGATCGGGGATGAGCGTCGAAATCGATGTCGACACCGGCCACGCGCGCGGCCTGCCGCACTTCCTGACCGCGCTGTTTGATCGCCATGGGAGAACGTCATGACGGAAGAAACAGCCCAGGCTGGAAACCGTCGTGGCCTGATCACCACGCTCGTGCTTCTCGCGGCGATGATGCAGACGCTCGACACGACGATCGTCAATGTCGCCCTGCCCTATGTGCAGGGTAGCGTGGCGACAAGTCCGGATCAGATCGATTGGGTGCTGACCGCCTACATCACCGCGGCTGCGATCATGACGCCGCCGACCGGCTTTTTGGTCGCCCGCTTCGGTCTCAAACGGTTGTTCATCGTGTCGACCATTGGCTTCACGCTCGCCTCGATGCTTTGTGGCATCGCCGGGTCACTGACTGAGATTGTGCTCTTTCGAATTCTGCAAGGCGCCTTTGGCGCGGCGATGATTCCGTTGGCCCAAACGGTCTTGCTGACGATTTACCCGAAAGAGCGGCATGGGTTCGCGATGGCGCTGTTCGGCATTGGTGTCGTGGTCGGCCCCGTGCTCGGTCCGGTTCTCGGCGGCTGGCTCACTGAAATTACACGTGGCGTTATGTGTTCTATATCAACGTACCGTTGGGAATTATCGCCTTCCTTGGCATGATGATGTTTCTGCCGGAAAGCCCCCGGAGTGGCCCGCAGAAATTCGACTGGTTCGGCTTCAGCACCCTTAGCCTCGCCATTGGTGCGTTTCAGATCCTGCTGGACCGCGGCGAACTCAAGGACTGGTTCGGCTCGGGCGAAATCGTCATCGAAGCGCTCGTCGCCGGCTCAGCCTTCTATCTTTTTCTGGTCCACACCTTCACAAGCCCGCGGCCCTTCATGCGACCCGCGCTGTTCCGCGATCGCAATTTTTCCGCCGGCGTGATCTTCAGCGTGGTCGCCTTCATCACGCTTTATGCTTCGCTCGCGCTGCAGCCGCCTTACCTGCAAGACCTCATGAACTACCCGGTCTTCACCGCCGGTTTGGTGATGGGACCGCGTGGCGTGGGAACGATGGCGGCCACCATGCTCGTCGGCCGGTTGGTCGGAAAGGTCGACACGCGCCTGCTTTTGGCAATCGGCCTCGGCTTTTCCGCCTGGGCATTCTACGTCATGACGGGGTGGACCCCGGACGTTTCAGAGCAGGAAATTATCGTCGCTGGCCTGGCGCAAGGCGCGGGCTTTGGTTTCCTCTTCGTCCCGATGAGCACCGTCACCTTGTCGACGCTGGCTCCGGAAGAACGCGCCGAAGGGGCGAGCATCTTCAGCCTTTCGCGCAGCATCGGCTCAAGCGTGGGCATTTCGACATTCAGCGCTCTCTTGACCACCAATACACAGGTCAATCATGCGGATATCTCGGCATATGTGACCCCAGTCAATCGCGCCTTTGAGAATCCCGGCATCGCTCAGTTCCTGAGCCCGTTTACCGCGGCCGGCCGGGCGGCGCTCGATGCTTTGGTCACGCAGCAGGCGCAGATCGTCGCTTATATGGACGACTACAAGCTGCTGCTGATCGCCACGCTTGCCCTGTTTCTGCTGCTCGTCATTTTCAAAAAGACGAGCGGACCGGCCGATCCCACGACCGCGGTCGAAGGCTGACGGCTTGAGTGCGTGGCGCAACGCGGTACAATTGGCCCATGAAAGCCGATGCAGTGGGCAAGCCATGGACCGCGTCTCATCTATGCTATCGTTCGTCAAAGTGGTCGATACCGGCGGATTCGGGTCGGCAGCGCGACAACTCAACCTCTCTGCCAGCGTGGTCACCACGCGCGTAAAATCGATCGAAGAGCGGCTTGGTGTACGCTTGCTGAATCGCACGACGCGCAGCGTCAGCCTCACCGAGGCGGGTCGAGCCTATTATGACCGCTGCGTCCAGATTCTTTCGGAGATAGAGAACGCGGAAGAAGCGGCTCAGGTGCTCCAATCAAAGCCGCGAGGGATTCTGCGGCTCAACACATCTCCCGGCATGCCGTGGCTGATTGCCCGGTCAATTTCCGAATACAGCGCCCGTTATCCAGATGTGACAGTTCACCTTGCCTCAACGAGCCGCATGCTGGATCTCGTGGAGGAGGGATACGATCTGGCGATCTGGTACGCGGCGACGCCGGATCCGGGCCTTATCGTTCGCCGCATCGCCGATTACCGGATGGTCGTTTGCGCTTCCCCGGAATACCTTGCCAGGCATGGCCGGCCCGAACATCCGTCCGAATTGACCGCGCATAACTGTGTAAGTTTCTACGACGCTCCGGCCCTGGGCAAAGACGGCAGGCAATGGCATTTCACCGGGCCGGATGGCGAATTTTCGTTGCATGTGTCGGGAAATCTCGAAACCAACAGCGGGATTGCATTCCGTACCGCGGCACTCGTGGGACAGGGGATCATCATGACGCCAGGACCGGTCGTGTTTGACGATCTGAAATCCGGCGCGCTCGTATCAATTCTTGACGAATTTTTGTCAAAGCGTTTTTCGATCGATGCATTTTATCCGCACCGCGCGCACTTGCCCGCAAAGGTGCGTACCTTCATCGATCTTCTTGTTGAGAATTTGCGTCAGATCGATCGGGATCACGGCGCACATGATGAAGAGCGTTCAAGGAACTCTGTCGTTCAAGCGGCCCCCTCGGGCGATCCCCGCCCCGCGCCGAAACGGCGGAAGGCTCCGCAATGAAAGTGTCCCGCTCCACTTAGATTTTCCGCACACTTGGCCGGGCTCTCAGGCGATTATTCGGTCTGGCGAAAAGCAGCGTTTCGCATTTTGACCCTAAATCATCTGCCGTTGCTGGCCTATGCTGGTCAAGGATAAGGAGACCATGAACATGGGCAAGACCAGGATCATCGGCACTTGGGTCGGAATTTTCGCTTTTGTGGCCATCATGCTCGGCGGACTGGAGCATGCGTCCAGGACCGATCCAAGCGGCGTTGACACGGCCCGCGTTGCTCTCAAAGGGGTTGTTATTCCGCCCTTCAATTGAACGAGTGCCTCAACAAAACGGACAGCCACGCCGTCAAGAGTCGAATTCGCGTGGGCCACTAGCGGTCCGCCGTCGTAAAGCAGCGCTGGTCGGACGACCGATTTGCCCGTCGGGCAAAATGAGCAACTCGCGTGTCCAGCCCTATTTGCGAAAATATTTCGCTTAACCCGTCGGGCAAATCACTCCTACAGCTTCGCGCATCTCGTCCGAAAAAGGGGCGTTGGCCATCGTCACGAACGTTGGGCGGGATGCGGTGGACGCTTTTGGCGCAACTGACGAGCGCATCAAAGGCGGACGGCGAAGTCGTATCGTCCTGGCACCCCGACGCTGGTGTCAAGCTCCTAAGAAGCTAACGCTTCTCAGGGGTGACGGAGGCAACAAAGCCGGTCTCCGGGGAGAATGCGAAGGAAACCGTTAAAACCATCGCGCAGGAAATGCCGGAATGTCTCGGCCTACCTGTGGTGAATTGCTCGTACGCTTTTTTACCTTGCGTGCGAGGCCATGGGCGCTGGCCGAGCGTCCGGCGTTTCCTGCGCCCTCTCCTTTCGCGGGCGTTCGCATTCAACATGCCTCGGGCAATCCGCCGCGAGCACGAACACGTGCGAGGACCTTTCACGCTAATGCAACTAACTCGCAATAGCGCAATCAGACCGTACTTTAATCGTTAAAACCCGCCTGCTAAACCGCCGCCCATGGAAGACATTCATCCAACCAAATCGCGCGTTGCGGCGATTTCGATTTTCGTCAGCGCCGGCATGGCCGTGGCCAAATTCGTGGTCGGCGTCGCCATCGGCAGCCTGGCGCTGATCTCCGAAGCCCTGCACTCGTCGGTGGACGTGGTCGCAACCGTCATCACCTGGATGGTGGTGCGTTTTTCCGATCGTCCGGCCGACAAGGAACATCATTATGGCCACGGCAAGCTCGAGAGCGTGTCGGCGCTCGGCATCATCGCCATGCTCTATGTTCTCGCGGGCGGCATTCTGGTCGAATCCTTCAGCCGTCTGCGCGAAGGGACCGCGCCTCCGGTCTTGTCGGCGATTCCCTTCGTCGTGCTCGTGCTCGATATCGCCGTCAACCTCTGGCGGGCCCGGGCGCTGCACCGCGCCGCGCATGCAACGAGAAGCCAGGCGCTGGCCGCCGACGCCTTGCACTTTGCGTCCGACGTGCTCGGCTCGGTTGCCGTCATCGTAGGCCTGGTGCTCTCGGGACTCGGCTATGCATGGGGCGACGCGGCCGCCGCCGCCACGGTTGCCATCGTGATCGCGACGCTGGGCATGCGGCTGGCCCGTTCTACCGTCGAGACACTGACCGACCGCGCGCCCGAAGGCGCCGCGGAAAAAGCCACTGCCGCGATCCGGACCGTTCCGGGGGTGGTCGGCGTCGAGCGGATGCGGGTGCGCATGGTCGGTGCGACCCATTTCATTGATGCGACCGTGCAGGTGCCGCGAACCTACCCCATCGATCGCGTCGATGAGATCAAACGAAAGGCGCAAGGTGCCGTTTCCGCTGCGCTCGAGGATGCCGATCTGACTTTCACCGCGGTACCGGTCGCACGCGATAACGAGAGCATCCGCGAACGCATCATGGTGATCGCCCGCAATTCCGGCCTCGCCGTCCACCACGTGACCGTTCACGATCTCGGCGACAAGCTCACCGTCAGCATCGACCTTGAAGTCGACGGCGAGATGACGCTCGTGGCCGCCCATGACATCGCCCACGAACTGGAGCGCAACATCCGCGACGAGTTCGGCGAAGATGTCGAAGTCGATACCCACATCGAACCGCTGGAACCGGAATTGCCGCACGGAACCGATGCGACGCCCGAGCGGGTGGAGGCCATCCGCGCGGCGCTTTCGCAATTCGCGGCGCCAGGCGTGATCCACGACATCCATAATGTGCGCGTGCGGGATACGGATGCCGGCGAAATCGTCAACTTCCATTGCCGCGCGGCGCCTTCGATGAGCGTGATCAAGGTTCACGAGAGCGTCGACGAGATCGAGCGAGCGTTGCGCCGCGCGTTTCCAACCGTGAAACGCGTCATCAGTCACGCCGAGCCGCCGAACGCCTGAACCAATTCGATATTGCCACGCGCGTTCCTGTTTCGGACTCATTTCGCCCGGCTTTTTGCGGGCCTTTTGGTGGTCCGATTCGTCGTGGACAAGAATTATTTGTCTTAACGAATCGTTGACTCTCGACAGCTCGGAAAAAGTGGATTCAAATGAATCTGATTCGGGGAGCAGCGATTTCTTCTCGAATGGGGTGGGTACGGAATTTTCCAAGAGGGCAAACGGTATGGCGCGCGCACACGCGGCGAGCGCGTGCGTCCAATCCGATTCGATCAAGGGATTGGCGCAATCGATCGCGAAGCCAGCCTATCACAGGCTGTTGTTAGCGGAGCCTGCGCTCCGTCGTGCAGTACCGACACTGATCATCGCGTTCCTGATCACCATTTGCCTCGGCGCTTTCGTGCAGGTGATCGATCAGACCCGCCAGAAGCGCGCGGCGACCAAACGCGATCTGGCGGCGATTGCCGACCTCTTGGCCGAACGTCTCGATCGCATCGCCTCGGCCAGGCAGGATCGAGCTGCTTCTTTCGACCGTCTCCAACTGCTTCTGCCGGGACTCATTCCGTCATGGGCGGCTGCCGCCGGGCGGCATGTCATTGTCACCGGCATCGATCAGCGAATTCTCGCCCGCATTCCGATCGAGTCCGGAATCGGCGATTCCTCCAGCATCCTTGATATCGTGAGCGCCGTCGTGCCGCCGCCGGCTGCGGGGCAACCTGCCGGCGTCACCGACATTACGCTGCCGAACGGCGGCGAAGCGCTGGTGGTCCGGCACGCCGTCCGATCTTTACCCGGCCAGGTGATCGTCATCCAGGAAAAGCTCGATTCGATCTGGCGCTCGGACGCGGCACTATCGGTAACGCTCTCGGCCACGACCGGCTTTGTCGTGCTGATCCTAGGCTTTGCATTCCACTGGCAGTCGACCCGCGCCCGCGAGGGCGACCTGATCAATGACGCTGTGCGCGGCCGTATCGATACCGCGCTCAATCGCGGCCGCTGCGGATTGTGGGACTGGGATCTCTCTCGCGGCAGGATCTTCTGGTCGCAGTCGATGTTCACCATGCTGGGGCTGGACAACCGCAGCGACCTTTTGACCTTCGGCGAGGTCAATGCGCTGGTGAATTCAGACGATATCGATCTGTTCGAGATCGCCGATCAGTTGATCTCCGCGAAGATCAATTCGATCGACCATACGTTCCGCATGCAGCATACCGACGGCCACTGGATTTGGCTCAGGGTCCGCTGCGAACTCAGCCAGGGCGCGGCCGATGCCGGGCTTCATCTGATCGGCATCGCCGTCGACATCACCGAGCAGAAAAGCCTGGCGGAAAAGACCGTCGAAGCCGATTTGCGGCTGCGCGACGCGATCGAGACTATTCCCGAAGCGTTCGTGCTGTGGGACGCCAGCGATCGGCTCGTCCTTTGCAACTCGCATTTCCAGCGGCTGCACAAGCTGCCGGATTCGGCCGTGATCCCGGGCACAGCCTATGAGACCGTGATCGAGGTCGGCCGGATGCCAGAGGTGCGAACCCGCCTGCACGAGATCGCCAATCAGGCGCCGGGCGCCCGGACCTTCGAGGCGCAACTCGACGACGGCAGCTGGCTGCATATCAGCGAGCGGCGGACCAAGGACGGCGGCTACGTCTCGGTCGGAACCGATATCACGCGCATCAAGGAGCACGAACAGAAACTGGTCGACAACGATCTTCGCTTGCGGGCGACCGTGATCGACCTGAAGCGGTCGCAAAGCGAGCTTGAACGGCAGGCGATCGAGCTTGCGGATCTTGCCGAAAAATACTCGAGAGAAAAAAACCGCGCCGAGGAAGCCAACCAGACAAAGTCCAAATTCCTCGCCAATATGAGCCACGAACTGCGGACGCCGCTCAACGCCATCATCGGCTTCTCCGAAATCATGGAAAGCGGCATGTTCGGTTCGCTCGGTTCGGAAAAGTATCAGGAATATTGCCACGACATTCTCACCAGCGGGCACTACCTGCTCGAGGTGATCAACGACATCCTGGATATGTCCAAGATCGAAGCCGGCCGGATGAAACTCGACATGGAAGAGCTCGATCTGTCGAAAACGCTGGCGGAATCCTTGCGCGTGGTCTCAGGCCGCGCCGATGACAAGAACCTCGATCTCGATACCGAGATCGATGGCCCGATCTCGATCGTGGCGGATCGCCGCGCGACCAAGCAGATCATCGTCAACCTGCTCTCCAACGCCGTCAAATTCACGCCTGACGGCGGAAAGGTCATCGTCCGCAGCCGGCAGGTAGAGGATTCGGTTGTATTATTGATCGCGGATACCGGGATCGGAATCGCCCCCCAGTCGCTACGGCGGCTGGGCCGGCCATTCGAGCAGGTCGAAAGCCAGTTGACCAAGACCTATCACGGCTCAGGGCTGGGGCTTGCGATCGCGCGATCGCTGACCAACCTGCACGGAGGTTCGATGCGGCTGCGCTCGAAGCTGGGCAGCGGCACGGTCGTTCGGGTAACGCTGCCGCGCAACGCCGTTCATGAAAACAGCGCGGCTGCTTAAGCTACGGGTAGCGAAGGTCTGCTCCACCAGCCTGATCACGCCAGGGACGGCGCAACCTCGCGCGCAATCTGAACAAGTGCTGCGATCAGCGGCGTCATCGGGTCGCGCTGCGGGATCACCATCCCGATGCTGTAGTCCACCACCGGATCGGTAATCGGGATGCTGCGGACCCTGTCGGCAAGCCCCAGCGTTTCCGCCAGTTTGGAAGGCATGATGCTCGCCCAGCGGCCGGTCTTTACATGGGTATAGAGAACCAGGAGCGAGTTGGACGTGAGTGTCGGTGTCGCCTCCGCCCCGACCGACCGGAGCGCGCGGTCGATGATGCGGCGGTTCTGCATGTCCGGCGTCAGCAGGCACAAGGGAACCTGACCGACCTCCGCCCAGGTCACCTGCTCACGGTCGCCGAACATGCCGTCGGGCGAGGTCAGCAGGCGATAATTTTCATTGTAGAGCGGGATGGTACGGACATGACCGATTGGCTCGTTCTCGATATAGGTCAGGCCTGCATCGACTTCCAGATTTTCCAGAAGTCCGAGCACCTGTGCCGAGGTACAAGATACCACCCGAAAGCGCACATCGGGATAGCGGGCGCGAAACGGCGTCGTCAGCGAGGCCACCATGCCGAGCACGGTCGGAATCGCCGCGATCCGGATTTCGCCGGAAAGCTTGTCCTTCAACGAGTTGATTTCCTGGCGCATTGCGCGGGCGTCGCCGACAATGCGCCGCGCCCAATCCAGCGTACGCTCGCCTTCGGGCGTAAAACCCTGGAACCGCGAACCGCGCTGTACCAGCATCACGCCCAGAATTTCCTCTAACTGCTTGAGGCTGGTCGACATCGTCGGCTGGGTAACGCCACAGGCCTCCGCGGCCCGTCCGAAGTGACGTTCCTTGGCCAGCGCCAGCAGAAGTTCAAGCTTGTCGATCAAGACGTCCCCCAACCGTTTCAAGGGTAACGGATATCACGGTTCGTTCCCCGGCAGGCGGGGCTAAAAGTCCAAGGCCAAAACAAGCCAAATTAGCCAGGTTTTGACCGTCAAAACGAGCCGCCCGAGCACCATCATTATGATTACGCATCAATCAATATCACTTTCCAATCGATTGTCTTTCGCTATCGCAGCATGGGACAGCTTTATTGATTTTTAGAACAATTCCGCGTTTGAATAGTTGCTGATAAGGTATTGATTGAGAAAGTAGATCATGTCCGTTTACGAACCGTGGGATGCCGGGCGCGGCGCCGAAATCATCGCGGAGCACAGCCATCTGGAGGGTGCGACGCTGGTGATCCTGCACGCGCTCCAGGAGGCCTTCGGCTATGTGCCGGAACCTGCTATTCCCATGGTCGCGGAAGCATTGAATTTGTCACGCGCCGAAGTCCATGGTGTTTTCACCTTCTACCATGATTTCCGTCACAAGCCGGCCGGCAAGCATGTCCTGAAGCTGTGCCGCGCTGAGGCCTGCCAAGCAGCGGGCGGCGACGCGCTCGCCGCGCGCGCGGAAGCCAAGCTTGGAATTGCGATCGGCAATACGACCGCGGACGAGCGTGTGACGCTGGAGCCGATCTACTGCCTCGGCCTTTGCGCGACTGCGCCTTCCGCGATGCTCGACGGCCGACTGGTGGGAAGACTGGACGAGGCGCGCATCGACGCGCTGGTCGCGGAGGCACAGCGGTGAAAATGCGGATTTTCATTCCCCGCGATGCAGCTGCAATCTCGGTCGGCGCCGACGAAGTTGCGCTGGCGATCGAGCAAGCGGCTGAAAAGCGCGACTTGCCAATCAAGATCATCCGGAACGGCTCGCGCGGCTTGTTGTGGCTGGAGCCGATGATTGAGGTTGCGACCGTAAAAGGCCGTGTGGCCTACGGCCCGGTAACCCCTGCGGACGTGCCTTCCCTGCTCGACGCAATGGCCTCCAATGGTTCGCACCCGCTCCGGCTCGGCCTCACCGACGAAATTCCGTGGCTGAAGCGGCAGACCCGCCTCACCTTCGTCCGCTGCGGTATCATCGATCCGCGTTCGGTTGAGGATTATCGGGCCCATGACGGCTACAAGGGACTCGACCGGGCGTTGACCTTGACCTCGGATGCGATCCTCGCCGACGTGACGACGTCGGGGTTGCGCGGCCGCGGCGGCGCCGGTTTTCCGACCGGCATCAAGTGGAAGACGGTGGCGCAGACAGTCGCGGACCGCAAATTTATCGTCTGCAATGCAGACGAAGGCGATAGCGGCACCTTCGCCGACCGCATGATCATGGAGGGTGACCCCTTCGTGGTGATCGAAGGCATGACCATCGCCGGCATCACGGTGGGCGCCACCAAGGGTTACATCTATATTCGCTCCGAATATCCGCATGCCGTCGAGGCGATGAATGCGGCGATTGCGGCAGCCAAGCGCGCCGGTTATCTAGGTCAGCGTATCTGCGGCTCGAAGCACGACTTCGATCTCGAAGTCCGCGTGGGCGCCGGCGCCTATGTCTGCGGCGAAGAGACCTCGCTGCTGGAGAGCCTCGAGGGCCGGCGCGGCCTCGTCCGCGCCAAGCCGCCGCTCCCAGCGCACAAGGGCCTGTTCGGCAAACCCACGGTGATCAACAACGTCCTGTCCTTTGCGGCGATCCCGTTCATCCTCGCGGGCGGCGCAAAGGCCTATGCCGATTTCGGCATGGGCCGTTCCCGCGGCACGATGCCGATCCAGCTTGCGGGCAACGTCAAATTTGGTGGCTTGTTCGAAACCGCCTTCGGCATCACGCTTGGCGAACTGGTCGACGATATCGCCGGTGGCACTTTTACCGGCCGCCCCGTACGCGCCGTGCAGGTCGGCGGGCCCCTCGGAGCCTACTTCCCGCGCGCGCTGTTCGATACGCCGTTCGACTATGAAGCTTTTGCGGCGCGCGACGGCCTGATCGGTCACGCCGGCATCGTGGTGTTCGACGACACCGTCGACATGTTGAAACAGGCGCGCTTTGCCATGGAATTCTGCGCCATCGAATCCTGCGGCAAGTGTACCCCTTGCCGGATCGGATCGACCCGCGGGGTGGAGACGATCGACAAGATCCGCGCCGGCGAACGCGTCGAGCAAAACCTCGCCGTCATCGAAGACCTCTGCAACACCATGAAATTCGGTTCGCTCTGCGCACTCGGCGGTTTCACGCCCTACCCGGTATCGAGCGCGCTCAAACACTTCAGGGAAGATTTCAGCCCGGCTCCCAAGAGCCTTCAGGCTGCGGAATAAGGAGATCGCCATGTCGCTGATCCAGGAAACCGATTTCGGAACGCCGCTCTCCAGGTCCGAGAAGACGGTCACGCTCACCATCGATGGCCAGAGCGTCACGGTGCCGGAGGGCACCTCGATCATGCGTGCGGCGATGGAAGCCGGCACACAGATCCCAAAACTCTGCGCCACCGACATGGTGGACGCGTTCGGCTCCTGCCGGATGTGCCTGATTGAGATCGAAGGCCGCAACGGAACGCCAGCGTCCTGCACCACGCCTGTCATGGCAGGCCTGGTGGTTCACACCCAGACCGAACGGCTGAAGAAGCTGCGCAAGGGCGTGATGGAACTCTACATCTCCGACCACCCGCTCGATTGCCTCACCTGCGCCGCCAACGGCGATTGCGAGTTGCAGGACATGGCGGGCGCCGTTGGCCTGCGCGACGTGCGTTACGGTTATGAAGGCGAGAACCATGTTTTCGCCAAGACCGACGGCAAAGCCAACGCCGCCTGGATGCCGAAGGACGAATCCAATCCCTATTTCACCTACGATCCCTCGAAGTGCATCGTCTGCTCGCGTTGTGTACGCGCCTGCGAGGAAGTCCAGGGGACCTTCGCGCTAACGATTTCCGGCCGCGGTTTCGACAGCCGGGTTTCGCCCGGTATGAGCGAAAGCTTCCTCGGCTCCGAATGCGTGTCCTGCGGTGCCTGCGTTCAGGCCTGCCCGACCGCGACCCTGACCGAGAAGTCCGTGATCGAAATCGGTCAGCCCGAGCATTCCGCCGTGACGACCTGCGCCTATTGCGGCGTCGGATGCACCTTCAAGGCGGAAATGCGCGGCGAGGAAGTGGTCCGCATGGTGCCGTACAAGGACGGCAAGGCCAATCGCGGCCATTCCTGCGTCAAGGGTCGTTTCGCGTGGGGCTATACCAACCACAAGGAACGTATCCTCAAGCCGATGATCCGAGAAAGGATCACCGATCCCTGGCAGGAAGTCTCCTGGGACGAAGCTTTCAACTTCGCAGCCGCCAAGCTCAAGGGGATTCAGACGAAGTACGGCCGCGACGCCATCGGCGGCATCACCTCCTCTCGCTGTACCAATGAAGAAACCTATCTGGTGCAGAAGCTGATCCGCGCCGGTTTCGGCAACAACAATGTCGACACCTGCGCGCGTGTCTGCCACTCGCCGACCGGCTATGGCCTTGCCACCACCTTCGGCACCTCGGCCGGAACGCAGGATTTCGACTCGGTTGAACACTCCGACGTCATGATGGTGATCGGCGCCAATCCGGCAGCCGCCCACCCCGTGTTCGCCTCCCGCATGAAGAAGCGACTGCGTCAGGGCGCCAAGCTGATCGTGGTCGATCCGCGCCGCACCGAAATGGTGGAATCGCCGCATATGAAGGCGCTGCATCTGCCGCTGATGCCCGGCACCAACGTCGCCGTGCTGACGGCGCTGGCGCATGTCATCGTCACCGAAGGCCTGGTTGATGAGGCCTTTGTGCGCGAACGCTGCGACTGGAGCGAATTCCAGGATTGGGCGCAGTTCGTGTCGCTACCGAACAACAGCCCCGAAGCGACCGCGATCATGACCGGCGTCAATCCGAAGGATTTGCGCGAAGCGGCACGGGTGTTCGCGACCGGCGGCAACGGCGCGATCTATTACGGCCTCGGCGTCACCGAGCACAGCCAGGGCTCGACCACCGTGATCGCGATCGCCAACCTGGCGATGGCGACCGGCAATATCGGCCGTCCCGGCGTCGGCGTGAACCCGCTGCGCGGCCAGAACAACGTGCAGGGCGCCTGCGATATGGGTTCGTTCCCGCACGAACTGCCGGGCTACCGTCACATCTCGGGCGATGCGGTACGCGATCAGTTCGAGGCGCTGTGGAACGTCAAGCTCAATCCCGAGCCGGGCCTTCGCATTCCCAACATGTTCGATGCCGCGATCGAAGGCACGTTCATGGGAATGTACGTGCAGGGCGAGGACATCCTGCAGTCCGACCCCAACACCAAGCATGTGGTGGCCGCGCTGTCGTCGATGGAATGCGTGGTCGTCCACGACCTCTTCCTCAACGAGACTGCGAACTACGCCCATGTCTTCTTGCCCGGTTCGACCTTCCTCGAGAAGGACGGCACCTTCACCAACGCCGAACGACGCATTCAGCGCATTCGGAAAATGGTGACCCCACGCAACGGCTTGGCCGACTGGGAAGTGACCATTGGGCTTGCGAAAGCGATGGGCTTCGAGATGAAGTACAATCATCCGTCCGAGATCATGGACGAGATCGCGGCCCTCACCCCGACGTTTGCCGGCGTCTCCTACGCCAAGCTTGACGAACTCGGTTCGGTACAGTGGCCCTGCAATGAGAAGGCTCCCGAGGGCACGCCGGTGATGCACATCGACGGCTTCGTCCGCGGCAAAGGCAAGTTCGTCATCACCGAATATGTCCCGACCGACGAGCGCACCGGACCACGCTTCCCGTTGTTGCTCACCACAGGCCGCATCCTCAGCCAGTACAATGTCGGCGCGCAGACCCGCCGCACCGAAAACGTCGTCTGGCACGAGGAAGACCGGCTCGAAGTCCATCCACACGACGCCGAGCAGCGTGGCATACGCGATGGCGACTGGGTACGGCTGGCAAGTCGTGCTGGCGAGACCACGCTGCGCGCGTTGATCACCGATCGCGTCGCGCCAGGTGTGATCTACACCACCTTCCATCACCCGGACACGCAGGCCAACGTCATCACGACCGACTTCTCCGATTGGGCGACCAACTGCCCCGAATACAAGGTCACGGCGGTGCAAATCTCGCCCTCGAACGGTCCGTCGGAGTGGCAGAAGTCCTATGATGAGCAGGCGCGGCATTCGCGGCGCATTGCTCCTGTCGTAGAAGCTGCGGAGTAACTGTTGCGCGATCCGGTTCGCACCGTCGACCGTCTGGCATGGCGCGATTCCCGCCTTACCGGCGGCACGCGTGCGATCCCGGAAGAAACCGCGCTGGCGCTGACCTATAATGGCGGCACCTACGCGGTCATGATGGGGACGCCGCAAAACCTCGACGATTTTGCCATCGGCTTCAGCCTCAGCGAAGGCATCGTGCAGTCGCCTGACGAAATTGCTTCGCTCGACATTGTCGATCTCGACGATGGCATCGAACTGCGGATGTGGCTGGCGGAGGACAAAGCCGCCCGCCTTAGCGAACGGCGACGGCATATTGCAGGGCCCACCGGCTGCGGGCTTTGCGGAATCGATTCGATTGCGGAAGCCGTGCGTCCGGCCGCCGTCATTGCGAAGGGACGCTCATTTAGCCCGCGCGAAATCATGACCGCGATGTCCGGCATATCGCCGTTGCAGCCGATCAATATCGAGACCCGCGCCGTCCACGGCGCGGCATTCTGGACGCCGGCAGATGGCATCGTTGCGTTACGCGAAGACGTCGGCCGCCACAATGCACTCGACAAACTGGCCGGGGCGCTCGCGCAAATCAAAGTCCCGACAAGCGAGGGAATGGTCTTGTTGACCAGCCGCGTCTCCGTCGAAATGGTTCAGAAAACCGCCGCCATGGGCGCTGCCGTGATGGTTGCCGTTTCGGCGCCAACGGCGCTGGCCGTCAAGATGGCGGAAGCCGCCGGTATCACCCTTATCGCCGTTGCCCGCTCCGACGGCTTCGAAATCTTCACCCACCCGGATCGCATTACATCTGCGACGATCGCTACGCAAGGAACTGCTCATGTCGCATAGCACCGACGACCGGCTGGTCTATATGGCCAATCAAATCGGAAAATTCTTCCAGAGCCAGGGGCACGACCAGGCCGTCGCCGGCGTGGCCGACCATATTCGCAAATTCTGGGACCCGCGGATGCGTAAAGGAATCTTCGCGCATCTCGACGCCGGCGGCGCCGGCCTTGATCCGAATGTCCGCGAGGCCGTCGCATCGCTGAAAGCCGCGGGCGTGAAAGCGTACTGACGACTACCGGTGATATCCGCGGCGAGCTAACTTCGTCCCTCGACCACCGCACTAAACACCCGCCGCACCTCGGCCTGGGTTTCCTTGACCCGGGCTTGTAGGGAGGAGAAGTCCGGCGCATCACCGGCCCGCGCCATGATCTGCAAGAGATCTTCGCCAGCGGTCTCCGGATTGAATTTTTCATTGACGCAGAGCCGCAGGATTTGCGTCAGGTCGTGATAGAGCAGCGCCGCCGACCGCAATATTTCCACCGACGCCGGCGGCAGTACGCCGAGCCGCCCGGCATTGTCGAGCACGTGCAGCGTGTTGACGTCGAGAATGTCGGGCTTGTCGGCCGCGTGGGCGAGTTGCAGATACTGGGCGATGAAATCGATATCGACCAGCCCGCCCCCGACATACTTGAGATCCCAAAGGTCGTCTTCGCCCTTTTCCAGGGCAATGGCACGGCGCATGTCGGCCACATCGATCGCAACGCCCGCGGCATCGCGCGGCCGCGTCAATACCCGGCGAATGATGCTCTCGATTTTGCCGCTGAATGCCGGCGAAGTGGAAATCACCCGCGCCCGGGTGAGCGCCATGTGCTCCCAGGTCCAGGCTTCCTTGTCCTGGTACTCGGCGAACGCATCGACATGTGAGGCCACGGGACCGGCGCGGCCGGACGGCCGCAACCGCATGTCGATGTCGTAAAGCACGCCATAATTCGTGCGCGTCGTGAAGGCGCTGATCAGCCGCTGCGTGAAACGCGCAAAATATTGCGCGCCGTGCAGCGATTTGACGCCGTCGGAATCAGGACTGTCCGGATCGAAGTCGTAGAGCAGGATGAGGTCCAGATCGGAAGCCGCCGTCATCTCTCGGCTGCCCAGCCTTCCCATCGCCAGGATCGCGGTCTCCTGCCCTGTGATCCGTCCATATTGAGCGGCGAATTGCTCGCTCACCAAACTATGCACGGTGTGCACGATGCCTTCGGCCACGTCGGCAAATGCAATGCCTGCCTGTTGGGCGGAGACGGTACCGGACAGAATACGCGCCCCGATCAGGAACAGGCTCTCCTGCCCAAACAACCGAATCCGATCCAGAAACTCCTCGTAGGAACCGGCATCATCGAGAGTTGCCGCCAGACGCGCCGACAATTCGCTCCGGTCCGGCATGGCGCCGAAAAAGCGCGGATCAATCAGGCCGTCCATGATCTGCGGCTGCCGCGCCATCATATCGCCGAGCCGCGGCGCCGCCCCCAGGATCAACGCCACCAGCGCCACGAGGTCACGGTTTTGACCAAGCAGCACAAACAGCCTGCCGCCGCGCTGCAAAGCCCCGAGAAAGCGGTCGAAGACGACAATTGCATTGTCGGGATCCTCCGCGTTGGCAAGACCGTTAATCAGCGAGGGAAGGAACTCGACAAAGGAATTGCGCGTCGTCTCGACCCTGAACACGCGATAATCGCCATCCAGCCATTGCCGCACGGCCGCGGCCACCACGATCGGCTTCTTGAACCCGAGCGAGGTGAGATGATCGATCAGGCGCGGATCGTCCGGCCCGGCCGTATAGTCCACCTCCGGCAGCCTGGCGGTTCCCGCCGGATCGCCTTCAAAAAGCCTGGCGTAATGCCCCTGCACGATTGTGAGATGCCCGAGCAGATCACTGGCAAACGCAGCGCGACTCTCATAGCCGAAAAACCTGGCAAATTGCTCGATGGCCTTGGCGTCATCAGGCAGCGCATGGGTTTGCTCGTCGGCCATCATTTGCAGGCGATGTTCAACACGGCGCAGGAACTCGTAAGCCGAGGTCAACTGATTGCGCGCTTCAAACGTGATCCAGTTACTCGAAGCCAGCCGATCGAGCGCCTCAAGCGTCTGCCGCACCCGCAATTCCGGATGCCGGCCGCCGGTAATCAGCTGCTGGGTCTGGGCAAAGAATTCAATTTCGCGGATACCGCCGCGCCCGATTTTGACATTGTGGCCTTCGACCGCAATTTCGCTTTGCCCGCGATAGGTCTGCATCTGCCGCTTCATGTCATGCACATCGGCCAGAGCGGCAAAATCCAGATGTTTGCGCCAGATGAAAGGCGCCAGCTCGGCCATCAGCGCTTCCCCGGCCCGCAGGTCCCCGGCGCAGGCCTTGGCCTTGATCATGGCAGCGCGCTCCCACGTGCGGCCTTCACGCTCGTAATAGTGCAACGCAGATGCTGTCGAGATTGCCAGCGGCGTCGAGGCCGGATCGGGACGCAGCCGCAAATCGACCCGGAACACGTAGCCCTCGCCGCTACGTTGCTGCAACATCCTCGACAGCCCCTGCGCCATGCGGACAAAGAACGGCTGCGGTTCGATATCGGGCGCCAGCGAGGATGCCTCGGCATCGTAAAAAACGATCAGGTCGATATCGCTGGAAAAATTCAATTCTCCTGCGCCCATTTTGCCCATCGCCAGCACGATCAGGCCGCTCCCCTCCTCCGGACGATCCGGGTTGGACGGCAGCATCCTTCCTCGCGTGGTCTCCTGCCGCAGCAGGAAGTGCAGCGCCGACTGCACCGAAGTAACGGCAAGATCCGTCAGCGCAGCCGTCACCTGCATGACCCGCCACACGCCGCCAATGTCGCAAAGCGCGATCAAGAGCGACGCTTCGGCTTTCGCGCGGCGCAGCACCTGCATCGCCTGCGCCTCGCTCGACGCCGCCCAGACGTCATGACGGGTTTCCTCGATCAGCCGGGTCAAATACCGATCAGGCTCGCTTCGCAATATCCTGAGTGCGCGGGCCGCGTCGGACCGGATCAGCTCAAACAGATAGGGCGAGGCCTCCGCAATGCCCGCAAAGATTTGTCGGGCACGGGGAAAACGCGCAAACAGGCCTTTGAATTCGTTCGCCCGATCGATCGCAATATCCGACAGCCAGACGGACAGGCGCTGTTCCGCCTTGTCGGAATCAGACAGATATGGGCATGCAACAAAACTCGCCACAAGCGATGCAGCGTCGGCATTCGCATCGTGGATTGCGTGAAGAGTCATGGCGAACGTCGATCCGGGAAAAGCGCAAAAGCCTGCGTCAAACCGCGCCTTAAGCCAGCGCTTCGATTCACGCGGCTTTCTGTGGCATATCCAGCGTTTGAGCCGCAAGCCTGTCGCTGCTGCCGGACAATGCCGGGATCGCGAGTGTGGCAATAAGCCCCGGATGGGCATCGTCAAGCCGGAGATCGCCACCGTGCAGTGTGGCCACCGCCGACGCCAGGCTCAATCCAAGGCCGGAACCCGGCTGCGTTCGGCTTGCCTCCAGGCGAACAAATCTCTCCACCGCGTGTTTGCGGTCTGCCACCGGAATCCCCGGCCCGCGATCGGTGACGCTCAATAGAACCCGATCGCCGACGCGTTTTGCCTCGATCAGGATCTCCTTGCGATCCTCGATGGTCGCACCCGCGGTCAGCGGCTGCACGGTGCCATCGGGCTTGCCGTACTTGATGGCGTTCTCGACCAGATTCGCCAGCGCCTGGCTGATCAACTCGCGATTGGCATGAATCGACGCCGTTTCGACCTTTACCCGCAGCGCCATGCCGTCGTCTTCGGCGAGTGGCTCATAGAGCTCGTGAATGCCGCGGGCGACATCGGCGGCGTCAAAATCGTCCATATTGCCGCGGGCCTGCCCGGATTCGGCGCGCGCGATCATCAGAAGCGCGTTGAAGGTCCGAATCAGACCGTCGGATTCCTCGATGGTCCGCTCCAGCGCGGAGCGGTATTCGGCCTCGGTTCTGGATTTCGCAAGCGCTTCCTCGGCACGATTGCGAAGACGTGTCAGCGGCGTTTTCAGGTCGTGGGCGATGTTGTCGGAGACTTCCTTCAACCCCATCATCAGCGCCTCGATGCGCTCCAGCATCGCGTTGAGGTTTCCAGCGAGCCGATCGAGTTCGTCGCCGCTTCGTCCAACCGGAAGACGCCCGCTCAGATCGCCGGCCATGATGCGCTGGGTTGTCCCGGTCATGGCGTCGATCCGGCGCAATACCCGCCGCGCAACAAATATGCCGCCGCCAAGGCCAAGCACGACCACCACCAACAATGAAAACTGCGCGGCCTTGGCGACAATGCCGAACAGCCGCCGGCGCTCCTCAAGGTCGCGTCCGATCAGGAGCCTGAAGCCGCTGGGGAGTTCGGTGACGCGCACCAGTGCGAAATGACTGCTGGAATCCTGCTCCTCGAGCCGCCGGTAGGCGGTTTCCGACCATCCCGTCGTGGCCATGACCCCCGGCGCCAGCGAGCCGACATTGCCGGCGATGGCCTGTCCTGCGGGCGTGGTGACGAGATAGAGGTTGGCGCCGGGCCGAAGTGCGCGATTCTCGATGGTGTTAACCAAACCACGCAGGCCGCGCCGGCCGAAGATATCGCTGATCTCGCCGGTCTCCGCGTTCACCGTGGTCGTGATCTGCTCGGTGATCAGGTGCCGGGTATTCCAGGCAAAAAAGCCGAGCAGGAACGCGGCGAACAGCGCGAACAGAAACAGATAGACCAGCGTCAAGCGAAACGCCGTCGTTCGGATCAGCTTACCGAATGCCGTCACGGATCATGTACAGGTCGGTAGAACTGGTAATTGCGGGAACCATTTTACCTCCTGTCCTTTGCAAGCAGTTTTGGCTATTTTGGCGAGGGTATACAACATCTTGCCGACCATCGCGAAACGGTACCGCCACGGTTCACAACAATATCGATGGAACAAGCCGCTATCTACTTAAATCTGTGCAATCTGGCGCGGCCGCGAGAGCAATTGCCGTCCTTGTTCGCGTGATCGGATATCCGCGGTAAAGTAGACTACTCGCTTATCTTTGCTATCTGACCAAGATAACCTTCCAAAGTGCCCCTGCCTCCCGAACGTTGGGCATGCGCGCATCCGCGATGCCCATACACGCGGCGGATGTTAAGCTGAATGGTCCGGCTCGAGAGGCCAGCTTGGTCTTTCCATTTGAAAAAGGTCGGACGAGCGTGCGTACCAGCCGCCGCCATGCATGCGCGCGATTAATTTCAAAGCTTCCGTATTGATGTGGCATCGTGCGGCGTCTCGAACGAACTTGTCAGCTACATAGGCGGAGACAACCCGCCCCACGACGATCGTCTGCCTCGGACCCGTCACAAGGGAAGTTAGGGCACGGCACTCGAACGAAACCGGAGATTCAGCAATACGAGGCGGAAGCACCTGCCGAGACTTCACCGGCGTAAGACCTGCAAGCTCCAGTTCATTGACGTCAGCGGGGGCTTCGACGCAAGTTATGTTCATTGCCCGCGCGTTGTCCTGCGATACCAAATTGACCACGAACTCATTCGTCGCCAGAATGTTAGCCGCGGTATCCTTGAAACGATCGCTGCCGCTGAGCATGCCGATGACAACCGTCGGAGGCTCGTGTCCCATGACGTTAAAAAAGCTGTATGGCGCGGCATTCACCACACCAGTGTCGGACAGCGTCGTAACCCACGCTATTGGTCGCGGCGTCACGGTCGATGTCAATATCTTGTAACGATTCTGCGCGGAGAGAGACTCCATATCGAAGAACATGATGTTTCACCCTGGACTTGAGCTTGTAGGCCACCGACGAATTGAACGTACGAGCTCCAATACGAGAGGTGAATCTGGGTCGCTGAGACTCAACGCGATGTCAAAATGATTGTAGTTTGGCATCGCTACGATGTCACAGGCTTTGCCGCCTGTTCGCCAAGCCGCTGCATAATCCGCCGTCTGGCGTCTAAATTCGGAGGTCTCTCGTCCTCCGACTGACGCAATCAAGTGAGTATCGGAATTACTCGGAATATTCCGGATCGGACTATTGCGGATCGCGTCCTCCTCGTTGAGAGAAAGCCACGAATTTACAGACGTGTAACGCAGTGGCTGAAGATCAAAAAGGCCACTCAGCGTCAAAGCAGTCCCAATACCTTGAGCGGCCACAGATGAACCGCCCCAACCTTCGGCAATTAGCATGCCTACAAGGTGTCCACCTGCGGAAGACCCGCCGACCGCAATCGGAGTTGCAGCAATATTTTGACTGCCGGATCCATTATGGAGAAACTCAGCCGCGGCCCGGACCTGACGTACGATTTCATCCAGAGAGGCAATTGGAGCGAGAGTATAATTCATTACCGCGACGGAAACGCCATGCGGAACCAATCCCAGTGCGACAAATGCATTGTCTTCCTTGGAGCTTGAGCGCCAATATCCTCCGTGAATCCACAGGAATAAAGGAGCGTTGTCTGCCGACGCTCTGTATATATCCAGCTTCTCCCCGCTCTTTAAGTCATACACGATATCTGATTGCGCTTTGAGAGTTTGCTTTGCCCTGAGACTCGCTTCGATATATCGATCATATTCTTCCTGAAACGACGGAACGCTTTCTCTCGCGTTATACTCACGATCGAGCGATATTGAATCGTACGCCTTGTAGATCGGCGGTAGCTGGCTGCTCATTGCAATGATCCCAAGATGCAATTGGTAGTTATAGACCGAGATAGCGACGAGCTATCTCCGGTTCGTTGCCTAGTCCCGCAGGCGAGCCAACCCAGACGACACGCCCCTTCTCGACGATATGATGCTTGTCGACCAGCGCCGCCATTTCGGACAGGTTTTTGTCGATCAGAAGGATCGTCTGTCCTTCCCCCTTTAGCTGCTTAAGACAGCGCCAGATTTCGATCCTAATGAGCGGTGCGAGACCTTCTGTAGCTTCGTCGAGAATCAGAAGCCGAGGATTGATCAGAAGAGCACGTCCAATAGCCAACATCTGCTGCTCTCCGCCGGAGAGGGTTTTGGCCGGTTGCTTGCGTCGCTCGCCGAGCCGGGGAAACAGGGCCAGTACCTGCGGTAGATCCCACCGGGAATTGCGATCCACCCGACTGGTTGCAATCAAATTCTCCTCGACGCTTAGCGAAGCGAAAACGCGCCTCGCCTCGGGGACGAGTCCGAGCCCAAGACGCGCGATAGCATGGGGGGCGAGGCCTGCGATGTCGCTATCGTCGAACTGCAGCCGGCCGGCACGCGGCTTGACCATTCCCATGATGGCGCGCACCGTAGTAGACTTGCCCATTCCGTTGCGCCCGAGCAACGACACGACTTGGCCCGCCCTGGCCTCTAGCGACATACCGAACAATACGCGGCTTGTGCCATACCCGGCCTCGAGGCCCTCAACCGTCAGCATGGAAGCTCCTCACCCAGATACGCAGCGCGCACTTCCGGATGCGCTCGAACTTCCGCTACCGTTCCGGTGAAAATGATCCGCCCGTAAACCAGCACGCTGACGCGGTCGGCAAGAGTGAACACAGCTTCCATATCATGTTCGACGAGAAGGATGGCGTAGCGTCCCTTGAGTTCGCCGAGCAGCCTAGTCAGGGCCGCGGACTCTTCCGGTCCCATTCCGGCCATCGGCTCGTCCAGCAATAGCAGTTGCGGATCCCGCGCAAGAGCAACCGCGATTTCAAGCTGCCGCTGTTCGCCATGTCCCAGCGCGCTGACGGGGTGGTCATCGCGTCCAGCGAGTCCAACACGATCGAGCCATTCGCGCGCGGCTTGTCGAAGCGGAGAATTGCGGCGTGGGTTCACGATCACGTTGAAGGAGCCGCCATGCCGGGCCTCGATCGACAGCATTACATTGTCGAGAGCAGAGAAATCCGGACAGAGTTGAGTCATTTGGAATGAGCGGCCAAGCCCTAGCCGCGCGCGGGCATAGGCCGGCAAGCGCGTAATATCTTGCCCCGCGAATAGAATGCTACCGGCATTTGGCGCCAGTTCACCGCAGATCTGGGTGATGAGGGTCGATTTTCCAGCGCCGTTCGGCCCGATCAGGGCATGGAGCTCGCCAGCACGCACCGTAAGTGTCACATCATCGGTGGCAAGCACGGCACCGAAGGATTTTCGTAGACCGGTAATCTCCAGAACCGGCTCACCGTCTGGGGTCGAGGGCGAACTAGTCATTATTATTCTGCCCAAACAGTCGACCCGTCATACCCTTGCGGCCGAACAACGCAATCATCGTCAGAATAGGACCCATCACAATCATCCAGTGTTCGGTCCAGCTCGTCAGCACCTGCTCCAGCGCGAGATAGACCGCAGTGCCTACAATCGGTCCCAACAGCGTTCCGAGTCCACCGAGAATGACGATGGCCATGAACTCGCCGGACTTGGTCCAGGCGGCCATGTCCGGCGAGACGAAGCGGGCATAGTTGGCCCACAGAACGCCGGCGAGACCGGTCCCGACCGCAGAGACCACAAAGGCCATAAGCCGGAAGGGCAGCGGCCGGATGCCGAGATTGATCGTACGACGCTCACTCTGCCGCAAAGCCTGCAAGACCAAGCCGAAACGAGAATTCACCACCGACGTGCATACAAGCGTCCACAGCACCAACAGTCCGAAGCAAAGGAAGTAGAAGGTCCGGGGCTGGCCCAGATCGATCAGCGGCAGCTCGTTGCGGCGGTCGATCAGCAACCCATCGTCTCCGCCGTAGGCTTGGAGTGACACCAAGACGAAGAAAATCATCTGCGCGAAAGCGAGCGTGATCATGATGAACTGGACACCACGGGTTCTCAGCGCCAGCGCGCCGACTACAACAGCGAGCAGTGCGCAGGCCAGGAGCGCGAGGGGCCAGACCACCAGCGCTGCGTTGGTTCCGGACCAGCCCCACATCGGACCACCGCCGAATGTATGGTGAGCGATGATGGCAACGGTATAGCCACCGAGACTGAAGAACATCGCATGGCCGAAGCTGACCATCGCACCATACCCGATAATTAGATCAAGGCTGACGGCGGCGATGGCATAGATGAGAATACGGGTGGCGACATCGACGACCGTCGCATAGCCGGCAGCGGCGGCAATAAACGGTATCGCTGAGAAGACCACGAGTCCGACCAACGCTGCCGTCAGACGCACAGTGCGAGTTCTAGTTCTCGTCATGAGCGTCAAGCCCGTGCTGGCAGAAGGCCAAGCGGCCTGACGAGGAGCACCAGCGCCATTAAAACATAGATGCTGGCCGAGACGAGCCCGGCACCAAGAGTATCCGCCACCGAGGCCGGCAGTAGCAATTGCAACGCCTGTGGCAGATACGCCCGACCGAGACTATCCACCATACCGACCAGCAAAGCACCGACGAGGGCGCCACGTATCGACCCAACGCCGCCGATCACGATCACGACGAAAGTCGTGATCAGAACCCGCTCGCCCATGCCGATCTCGATCGCGAGCAGAGGTGCAGCCATCACGCCCGCCAGACCGCACAGAACGCCGCCCAGCCCAAATACCAACGTATAGAGTCGACGAATATCAACCCCCAGTGCGTCAACCATCTCCCGATCGTCGGCACCGGCACGGATCAACATGCCGAGCCGGGTGTGATTGACAAGTCCCCACAGCCCGATCGCCACCAAAGCACCGATGGCGATGAACGCGAGACGGATCACCGGGTAGTCGAGACCTGGGAGCAACCCAACGGAACCGCGCAGAAAGGGCGGAATATCCATCAGCGGAGGCTTACGGCCGAATAAAATACTGACGGCTTCGTTCGTGAACAGGATCAGGCCAAGCGTGGCCAATACTTGGTAGAGATGATCGCGGCGATAGAGCCACTGGATCACCGCAAGCTCGACCAGTACTGCATACAGACCCGCGCCAACAAGCGCTGACAATGCACCGACAAGGAAGGAGCCAGTGCCGAGCACGGCGAAGGCTGCGCTGTAGGCCCCTATCATGTAGAAAGCGCCGTGGGTCAAATTGATCACGCCCATGATACCGAAAATCAATGTAAGACCCGACGCAAGCATGAAAAGCATGGCGCCATATTGCAGGCCGTTGAGAAGCTGTTCGACGAGAAGAAGCATGATGAGGGTGCCGAAAGGATGGGTGCTGCGACTAAGACTGCAGCAACGAGTTTCAATTCATCTTGCAGCTGGCAGAATAGACGTCGCCGTAATCGGAGGCGATTTTACGGACGATAGTCTGAACGATCTCCCCCGAACCATTCTTCTCGAAACGGGTCAGGTAATAATCCTGAATCGGATGCTGGTTAGGACCGAAGGCAAACTTGCCCCGAACCGACGTGAACTCGGCCGCACGCAACGCTTTTCGAAATTCATCTCGCTTAGTGAGATCGCCGCCGACGGCCTGGAGTGCGCTACCAACGAGACGAGCGGTATCGTAGGCCTGCTGCGCGTACATGGTCGGCATCCGCGCGTAAGCTCTCTTGAATGCGGCCACAAAAGCCCTGGAGGCCGGATTACCAGTCTCGGTTGTCCAGATCGCGGAAGCATAGATTCCCTCACTAGCGTCTCCGGTGGCAGACACCATGCGAGCATCCATTGAAAAACTCGGTATCAACATCGGAATAGTTTTGGCGAGGCCAGCGTTGGCGTACTGCTTGGCGAAGTTGATCCCGGCTCCGCCCGGGTGAAACTGATAGATTGCATCGGGAGTCATTGATCGGACACGGGCGAGCTCTACTGAAAAGTCGGTCTGATCGAGCTTGGTGTAAATCTCTCCGGCAATCTCACCCTTATAGGTGCGCTTGAACCCCTCCAGCGCATCACGACCCGCCTGATAGTTTGGTGCAAGCAACACCATCTTTTTGTAGCCAAGATCGTTGGCCGCGAGCCCCGCGGTCTCGTGAAAGGCGTCGTTCTGAAACGAAGCGACGAAGTAGCCAGCGTTGCATTTCTCGCCAGCGAAGGTAGAGGGACCTGCATTGACACTGACGTACGTGCCGCCCGATTCGAGCACGCCCGGCAACACTGCAGCGAGGACGTTTGAAAAGTTCACACCAGTAAACAGCTTCACACCCGATTGAATCATGCGGTCGACGGCCTGCTTGGCGTTGGCCGGTTTCAGCGCATCGTCCTCGATCACTAGTTTGACCGCTACGCCACCGAGTTTTCCGCCCTCTTCCGTTATCGCAAGCTGGAAGCCATCACGAATGTCTTCGCCGATATAGCCGGCCGGAGTCGACAAGGTAGTGATAAAACCGATCGTAGGGTCATCGGCCCATGCCTGACAGGACCATACCGCGGATGCTGCAAACGCTCCCATCAGCATTGCTCCAGCCAGCAGGGGCCCACGAACGCAACGGATCAGCCTCATGATTATCCCCTTCAAGATTGACGGAATGAATCGTTCGTTGCGAACGGCAAAGTATTTGGTTTTGATCGACTAGACTGCAACGACCGGATGCCGGATACTGCCAATGGCCTCAACGCCAGCTTCGATCACATCGCCCGGCCACAACCACTCTTGTGGGGTTCGTCCCGCCCCTACTCCCTCCGGCGTACCCGTTGCGATGATGTCGCCTGGCTCGAGGGTGATTGCCGCGCTTATGTCGGCGATCAGCACCGGAATTTTGAATAGCATGTGCCGAGTATTGGACTTCTGCTTGATCTCACCGTTGACCGTCAGCCAGAGATCAAGCGCATGGGGATCGGCGATCTCGTCGGCGGTGACGATGCATGGCCCAAACGGCGCATAGGTATCTTGCCCCTTGGAATAGATCCACTGCCCGGCGCGTCGGTTGTCCCGCGCGCTGATGTCGACCATCACGCTGTAACCGAACACGTAGGACAGCGCATCCGCTTCCGATACGCGCCGGGCCACACGGCCCATAACGACTGCAAGCTCAACTTCCCAGTCCAGTTGCTGGGTTATCTTGCGATTGTGCGCAATCGCCTCGTCCGGCCCGATGACGCTGGTCGGCGGCTTCGAGAAAATGACCGGCTGCTCCGGCAGGTCCTTTGCGGTATCGAGCGTTCGCGAAGATTCCTCGACGTGTTCCACATAGTTCAAGCCGATACCGAAGATGTTCTTGCGCGGCCGCGGAATCGGCGCCAGAAGCTTGACGTTAACCAGCGGAACTCCCGTTCGCGCCGGAAAGCGGCCGCTAAATTCTTTCAGCGTGTCACGGAGCGATAAGATGGCGGACGGCCCAAGGTCAATGAAGCCGAGCATTGAGGCCGGAAGCGACAGCCCAGCCTTGGCGCCGATTTTTTCGATGTCTACGACGAGATCGCCGTCGATCACGCCAAGGCGAGCCTCGGATTCGATCGTTTCACGGTAGGTCACAAGACGCATATTTCCGATCCTCACGCCGCAGTCGTCTGCTGGCCACCATTGTCGGCAAGCGCTTCTTCACGGTAGAGGCCGAGCGCATGCATCACCGGCAGGTCGTTGAAGGTGAAAAGGCAGGCGTCCTCGCTGGGTGAGGCATTGGCGTGTTCATGCCAAGCCCAGGAGGGGACACAGAAGATGTCGCGCTCCTTCCAATCGAAGCGCTTGCCGTCGATCACCGAGTGGCCCTGCCCCTTGGCGACCTGATAAATGAAGCTTCCGGTATGACGATGGGCCCGCGTATGCTCGCCCGGCCGCAGCATCTGCATCGAGGCGCCGATCGTCTGCATTACCGGGCCGCCGGTGACCGGATTGACGTAATTCATAAGCAGGCCGTCGAATAGCGAACCGTCGGTCGCGCGCCCGTAGCGCAGCAGCGACTCGTAAGTCGAGCCCCATTCGTACTTCAGCAACGGGGAATAGCCCTTCGACCAGTCGCCACTCGCCGGCCGCAGGCCCGGACTGCCCCAGGTGTTTGCCATGTCGTCGATGGGGAAGCCGACATTCTGCTGCATGTCGGGATGGACCACATAGAAGTTTGCCTCAAGTGCATTGACGAGAGGAATATCGAGGCCGTCTTGCCAGATGCAGGGCGAGCCGTCGGACGCAACACCGTGCTCGTGCCAGGTACCGTTCGGCGTCAGCACGAAGTCGTTGGCACCAAGCGTCATCTTGTGACCATCGACGATGGTATAGGCGCCCACCCCCTCCATGATAAACCGCAGCGCCGAAGCGGAATGCGCATGGGCCGACGCGACCTCACCGGGGTGCATCACCTGCAATCCAGAATAGAGCCAGCCAACGGCGGCTGCGACATCACGACGACCCGGATTGTTGAGATAGATGACCCGCCGCCCAGCTTTTTCCGGCGTCACGAGTTCTACCGACCGCAGCACGTGGTCGCGCAAATCCTGATAGCGCCACAACACCGGCACCGAGGATGACTTCGGCTGCCACGGCTCAATCTTGTTGGCGATCGTCCATAACGCGCCGGCGTCCAGGCGCTGAAGGTCGTCGTAATAGGCGATGAGTTCCGCAGTTTCTTCGACGTTGGCCCGTCCGGCCACATCCTCGCGATAATTCTCTCTCTTAGACATGATCGTTCCCCTCTAATATATTATATGACACAATATATTTTCGAAAGAAAGTACTTTTTGCTTTTAAAATAGAATCGTATAAACTCCGCGGTGATTAGCAGGAGGAGCGCGCGTGAACGGCAGGCGGAATACGCAACAGATCAACGATCGGCCGTTGGCCAACGACCCAGAAGCGACGCTCGCAGAGACCGCTTATCGACGTTTACGCCGGGACATCGTGGCCGGCATTTTCACACCAGGGCAACCCTTACGGTTGGAACTTCTTAAGCAGCGCTACGGTTTGAGTTTTTCACCGTTGCGGGAAGCACTGAACAGGCTTCAGGCCGAGCGACTTGTGACTGCGGCCGCTTTACGTGGATTTTCAGTGGCCACATTTTCGGTTGATGAAATGTGGGATGCGACCGAAACACGAATCCTGATCGAATCCGAGGCGTTGCGACGTTCCATAGAAGATGGCGGCGACAATTGGGAAACGGGAATAGTTGCGGCCTTCCATGCGTTGGAACTCCAGGCCCGACGGGTGATTTCAGGCATGGACGCGGCAACCGACGAGGACCTGTCGTCACTGGAAGTCCGCCATCAGGAATTCCATCTCGCTCTCATTGGTAGTTGCAAATCACCTCGGTTGCTAAATCTCGCCTATCAACTTTACGCGGAGACTCAACGATATCGTCTGCCATCGTTGACCGGCCGCTTCGTTACGTCTGAGGCTCGTGACATCCCTCGAGAGCACCGAGAGATCATGGAGTTGACCCTCAATCGGAAATCGGCGGAAGCAATCAGCTTGTTAGCCAAGCATTACCGCCGGACCGCTGAATTAGTCGAGTCGGCTCTCCCTGACGCCTAAACTCTTTGCATAAGTTACGTTCACTAGAAGGAGGAAAAAAATGAAACGGCTTTGTCTGCTTTTTGGTTTGCTTTTCGCAGCACCTTTCGCGGCAACGAATAGTTCCGCCGCCGACTACGTCACCGGCGATTTCGAGACAAGTAAGGGGCTTTCCATTGCCAACGTAGTGGAGGGTGGGCGCACCATATATTTCTCCGGAGGGGATGGCGCGATTGACGAGAACGGAAAGGACATATCGTACGATCTTGAGGCCCAAGTACGTCACATCTTCTACGTCTTCGAACAAACCCTCAAGAAATCCGGCGGTACGACAGCAGATATCGTTAAATTGACGGTTTTTCTGAGAGACCTAAAAGATAGAAATGCCTTTAATGCACTTCGCAAGACACTGTTTGTCGACGGACACTATCCCGCTAGCTCGCTCGTCATCGTGAAAGAATTGCCTCAACCGGAGTGGGTGGTCGAAATCGATGCCATCGCGGTCATCGGCGATAAGTGCTCTGCCGGGCGATGCGTTGACGGGAAGTAAAGCCAGGGATGACAGCCGCCTAAACGAGGAGACGCGCGGTCTCTGGTGCTTTGGGCCGGATCGCTGTCGAAGGAAACCGCGTGGTCCGGAGATCGCATCAACCCACGCGAAATCGATTCATTAGTTTCTGATTAGCAAAAAAATGCGCAGGCGGGCGCATTCCAGGGGAGAACAAAATGATAAGACGACTTTGCCTGAATCTATGCGTGCTGCTGGTGACTGTTTTCACCGGCTCGATAAGTTGCTTCGCCACTGACTACGTCACCGGCCCCTTTGAAAAGAGCGTTGGAGTTTCCATCGCCAATGTCACGGAAGGTGGCCGTATCGTCTGGCTATCAGGCGAAGGAGGTACAAAAGATGAGAACGGAAAGGACATAACGAACGACTTCGAAGCCCAAGTGAGGCATACCTTCTACATTTTTGAACAGGCGCTCAACAAAGCAGGCGGGAGCATCGCGAATATTACAAAAATGACGGTCTTCCTCAAGGATCACGACGACGGGGCTGAATTTATCAAGATCCGAAAAACACTCTTCCCTAACGAAAATTATCCTGCGAGCTCGCTGATCACGATCAAGGATCTTCACCAGCCGGGATGGAAGATCGAAATTGAAGCCTTTGCCGTCATTGGCGACGGCTGCTCCGGGGGCAAATGCCTCAACGGGAAATAGTCGAAATGCACCCAATGAAAACTCGCAAAGTTTGAAACTCTTATAGAAACTGGCTACAGCCGTGCACGCAGGGATGCAGCCAGTTTCCAAGAATTGCTCGCTCGATTTCTCATTGCGGCAAGGCCGGGTAATTCAGGAGACTTTTAGTAGATGAGCAATTTCGTTTTTGAATGCCCAGCGCCACCTTCGGTCGCGGTTTCAGGCGAAGAGATACGTTTCCCTGTCCGTAGGGTCTTTTGTGTAGGCCGCAACTATGCGGCGCACGCTCGGGAGATGGGGCGAGATCCAGATCGTGAAGCGCCGTTTTTCTTCACAAAGCCCGCGGACACGGTCGTCGACAGCTGTGCGGAGATTCCGTACCCGCCAGAGACTAGCAATTTTCAATATGAAATAGAGCTCGTAGTGGCGATTGCCACCGGTGGGCGCAATATTCCGGCTAATGCCGCACTGGACCATGTTTGGGGTTACGGAGTTGGGATAGATTTGACACGTCGTGATCTTCAGCTTGAAGCCCGCGATAAGGGCCGGCCGTGGGATTGGGGAAAAGCTTTCGACTTGTCGGCTCCTTGTGCGCCCCTTCATCGAAAAAGCCAGGTCGGCGACGTAGGCTCGGGCCGTATCTGGCTTTCGGTCAATGGATCTATCAAGCAAGACGCGAATGTCGCTGAACTGATATGGCCAGTCGCGGATATTATCACTTTTATTTCGCGATCGATTGCCCTTCGGCCCGGTGACTTGATCATGACGGGAACCCCCGCGGGAGTCGGAGCCATAGTCCCAGGCGATATCGTCACCGGTGGAATAGATGGACTGGGTGAAATCACCATAACTATCGCAGCAGCCTTGTAGTCGCTGCTTACCTTGATTGCCTGGGTGAATTTGTAAATTCCAGCGGAAGCAATGCCCATCGGTGGTTGCGTGATCTGGCACCCGCCGGGTGGCGAGCTGTGTTTCGCGTTAATGTCGAGGGCACTTTCACGCTCTGTAGCCTTGTGGGACCCCTCACGGCAAAGCGCGGCCAAGGGCGCATCATCAACACGGCACCTGGTTCGGTAAGCGAGCGATCTCTACGCCCGCCGTGCCTTGGCAACAGCCAAACTAACGATGCACTTCGTACCCGAGCAGGCCGTCCGCTCGTCAATCGTCGATTCGCTGGTCTCATCGCACGAAACGGCTCAGCGTGCGCCGCCGTCGCCGTTCAGAAACTTGGTGACAACCTCGATCTGATCGTTCGCGATCAGGGCCGGTGCATGACCGCAGTTCTGAACTGTATGAACGCCCACGTTGCCGTTCCGGCGCATCATCTCCTTGAGAACGGCTTCGGGAAGTAAATCGGATTGCTGCCCGCGCACCACCAAAATAGGGACGTCGATTGCACCCCAGTATTTCCAAAGATCGACGCTGTAATGCCAGGGGTTCCGAAAGGCATGGGCAATATTTGGATCGCAGAGCGATTTGAAGCAGCCTCCTTCGGCGCTCCAAGCAACGCTGTGCATCGTCAAATGCCGCCAGTGCGCATCTTCCAGATGCCCGAAGGGCTTAAGAACCCATCGGAAATAGGCTTCGGCTTCCTCGATCGTTTCGAACGACTTCGGAGCATCGTTTAGATTCGCGCCAAGGCGCAGCAAGCCGGCCCAAGGCAGATAAGGTCCGATATCATTGATAACGATACGACGGATCGGGCTGCCCGGAAGCGCCGCAAGCACGATCCCGATCAATCCGCCCAGGGAGGTGCCGATCCAGTCGACCTCCGTTGCATCAAGTGCGGCCATCAATACCGTCATGTCGCTGCAATACTGGGGCAATACGTAGTCGTTGCTGTCCTGCAGCCGTTCGCTCTGTCCCCTCCCCGGCAGATCGGGACAAATGGCCCGACGCCCCATCCCTGCGAGCGCCACCGCAAGGTGGTCGAAATCCCGGCCGTTTCTGGTGAGCCCGTGAACGCAGACCACCGGACGTGCCGCGGATGATGGCCCCCAGTCCGTGAACGCAATGCGGTGAAAGCTGCGCCGTGTCAGTCCTCGCACCGACCCAGTCCGATCAGGAACCATTTTGCGATCTTCAAAGCGGTCTGCTGAGATCGTCCGGGTCGGCCGTAATTTAGGAGGAAGGAACTCCATGCCTATTCGATTACAAACTGGTGAGCATCGGCCGACGTTTCGAAAATATGCGGAGCAACGTCGCGGCGGGACAGGGCGTCACCTAGCTTGAGGCGCATGAATGCACTGGTGGTATAACGTGAAACATGATCATAGCAGGTTCGCTCGACGTCGGCAGCCATGGAAAACCACTTGTCCGCCATGTGAGATGCGATATCCGACGAGTCGTAGTTGATGACAGCAGCAAACCGGCGTCCGACGCGATTGTAGACCTCGAATACGGCGTTACGGATGGCCTCGACGTCGGCATCGGTATGGACGCGATATCCGTCAAGGCCGAGAAAGAGCGTGTTGCGATCCGCGTCGAACGACAGCCGCTCCGCCAATGGACGGTTGAGAAGCCTGTTATCGAGTTGCATCAGCGCTTCACTGAAGAGCGACGCATCCATGGCTTTCGGCGAGCGGATGATGGGCCGAAAACCCATCAGCGCCAGAATGTCCCGCTCCATGTCGATACCCGGCGCGATCTCGATCAGTTCGAGACCTTCCGGAATTAGCCGGAATACGCATCTTTCAGTCACATAAAGAACCGCCTGCTTGTTGCTCGCGGCAAGCCGGCCGGAAAACGTGATCTGATCGACCTTGCCGATGAATTTTGAGGATTTTCCTTCGCTGAGGATGTTTAGCTCACCTTCCACGACGGCCGTCTTGAGACCGCCGGTTGTGAACGTCCCTGCGAAAACGAGCCGACGCGCATTCTGGGATATGTTAATAAATCCGCCGGCACCGGCAAGGCGGCCGTTGAACAGGCTGACGTTCACGTCGCCACTGCCATCCACCTGGGCCATGCCGAGGCAGGCCAGGTCCAAGCCGCCACCGTCATAGAAATCGAACATCTGGTTCTGATCGATGATCGACTCAGCATTGATCGCCGCGCCAAAATCGAGCCCACCCTGCGGAATGCCGCCGATGATTCCGGGTTCGGCCGTCAGGGTCACAAAGTCGAACAGCTTTTCTTCCGCGGCCACCGACGCAATGCCTTCGGGCATGCCGATCCCGAGATTGACCACGCCGCCCATCGGCAATTCGAGGGCACAGCGGCGTGCAATGATTTTGCGGTTGTCCAGCGGCATCGGAACATTGCGATCGGCCGGCGCGCGCAGTTCGCCCGAAAATGCCCCGTTGTATCCGGTGGCATAGGTCTGCACGTGGTTTTCAGGCTGGGCGACGACAACGCAATCGATCAGCACGCTGGGAATCTTGACGTGCCGTGGATTGAGCGACCCGGACGCAGCAATACGTTCGACCTGCGCAATGACAAACCCCTTGCAGTTCTTGGCGGCTGTCGCGAGCGCCAGATTATCGAGCGTTAGCGCTTCTTTTTCCATCGAGATGTTACCGCTACGGTCGGCGGTGGTGCCCCTGATAATCGCCACGTTGATCGGAAACGCCTTGTAAAACAGCCACGGTTCGCCATCGATTTCGATCAACCGCACCAGTTCTTCCGTGGTACGTGCGTTCAGTTTTCCACCACCGTTGGCCGGATCGACGAAGGTCCCCAGGCCGACTTTTGAGAGAAGGCCAGCCTTGCGTCCCGCAATCTCGCGAAACAGATGCGATACGCATCCGAGCGGCAGATTGTAAGCCTCGACATGATTGTCGACTGCCATCCGGGCCAGCTTCGGCACCAGACCAAAATGTCCGCCGACCAGGCGCTTGATGAGGCCCGGATGAGCCAGGCGATTGAGACCACGATCGGCGCCATCCCCCGGCGCCGCGGCAAACACAAGTGAGAGATCCCGAGGCTCTCCGGTCTGAATAAAACGCCGCTCCAGCGCCTTGATAATTTCGTCGGGCGTTCCAACGCCAACAAAGCCGGACGAGGCGACGGTGTCGCCGGACCGGATGATGGCAACAGCCTCGGCGGCATCAACGATCTTGTTGCGCATCAGGCTTCACCCACAGGGTTGGCATCGCGGGCGACCAGCCAATCGGTGATGCTCTGGCTAAGCTTTCCCTGCGATTTGCTCGAGACAAAGAGGCCTACATGGCCGCCGGGTAGCGGGATCTCGGTATAATCCCGACTTCCGATCTTCGCGCCAAGCGCACGCGAGCAGTCCGGCGGGATGATGTGGTCGTCCAGCGCAAACACATTGAGGACGGGCGCCGTGATGGACTTCAGATCGACCTGACGGCCGGACAGCACAAAGCTGCCGTCTACCAGGCGGTTCTCCTGATAGAGATCCTTCAACCATTGCTTGGCCGCTTCGCCCGGATGATGCGGCCGGTCCGCGAGCCATTTTTCCATGCGAAGAAAATTCATGAATTTGGCCTCGTCGTCGACGATATCGATGAGGTCGACATTGTATTTCGTCAGTGAGCGCATCGGCGTCATCATCGAGAACACCGAGCTCATGAACTCGCCCGGCACGACGCCGTAAGTGTCGACGAGATTGTCGATATCCTCGGGGTCGAGGCTGCGGGTCCAGATATTGAGAAAGCCGTGATGGGCAGCCTTGTCCTTGACGTCGGCGTGAAAATCGATCGGCGTGATCGTAATGACCAGATTTTTCACCTTCTCCGGATGCAGCGCGGCGTAACAAGTCGTGAAGACGCCGCCTTCGCAAATGCCGAGCAGCGTCACCTGATCGTGCCCAGTATCCTGCGCGATGCGATCGACCGCGGCGTCGATGTAATCGTCCACATAGTCGTCGATCGTGAGCCACCGTTCGGTGCGACCCGGTTGGCCCCAGTCGATCAGCCAGAGATCGAGCCCCTTCGAAAGCAGGCTGCGCACCAGCGAACGATCGGGCTGGAGATCGGCCATCGTGTATCGCCCGATCAAGCCGTAGGCCAGAAGCACCGGCGTCTTCGCTGTCGTTTCTGCGATCGGCTCGTAATGGAACAACTCCACCTTGTCGCGACGCATGACGAGATGCTTCGGCGTCGTGCCGATGGCGACATCCTCGTCCTTGGTCTGCCCGAATAGCTGCGACGCCTTGACCATCTTTTCGGTGTTGGCGGCGATGTCGCGGAAGAACCGAGCGGCCTGATCGTCCTCTGTCATCACCGGTCTCTCACTGGGTGTTCGGCTGTTCTTCGGAATTCACAACGGCGGCGCCTGCTCCGGGATGCGCCGGACGGGAACTCCGCTGCTGCGCATTGACCTGATGGCTTAGCGCGCGAACTTCGCGCCGAAGTTCGGTCAGTTGTCGCGTCACCTCGTCAAAATCCTTGCGACCCGGCATACCGAACATCGCGGCAGCGGCTTCACCGACGTCGTCCTGCCGGCCACGCAGCTTCAGCCCCGCCTGCAGCAGTTCTTTTTGCGCTCGAAGAAAGCCGTCGCTGCGCTGATTTCGGATCAATTCCTCGTTAGAGATTTCACTCCATTTCGCAAACGCTTCGCGCCACTCCGGAGCCGGCTTGCTGCCGTTATCGGTTGCCGTCGACATTGCGTCCATGAATCTCTTGGCGGCTTCCGTCCACGGCGCCGCCGTCACGGCGTTGTAGCTTGCCAGCTTCTGGCGCATGTCCATCCATGCGCCGAAAACCAGCGCCATCTTTCGATCGATGTCCCACACATCGGCCAATCGTGGTCCCTGCGCCATTTTCTCAATGGCTTCCGACATCTCGTTGCCGGCGGCAAATCCCTGCGGGTGCTCCAGCAGACGAGCAAGCATGAACGGAGCCATTGAGCTCGACCATGCCTCAGCGATCTGTTTGGAGGAATCCGAGAACGACTGCCAAAGGTCAGCCCAGCCAGAAGTTTGGTCCGAGGGGGCCGCATTCCGATCGCTTTTCTCGTTCATCGCATTCCTCGCAACGGCGGATATCGACATCGACGGCCGCCCGGTCAGGCGGCAGCCCTGTTTCCGAAGGCTTCGGTATAGATCGCCAGCGCGTCCTCGAAACTCACCTCACGCGGATTGTTGACCAGAAGCCGTGTCTGCTTCATCGCATCCTCGGCGAGCTTCTTCAGGTCCGTTCGCGCAATGCCGACATCGGCGAGCGATGCCGGCACATTGCAGTCCCTGCAGATCGCCGCGATGGCATCCACAAAGAGCCGCGCCCGCTGGCCGACACTCATTCCTTGCGATTTGGGATCGACGATCGGCGCCAGTTCGGCATAAAGCGCTTCCGCTTCCGGCAAATTAAACCGCAACACCTGCGTCAGGACCAGGGCGTTCGACAATCCATGCGGCACGTGGAACAGCGCGCCGATCGGATAGGCCAGCGCATGTACCGCGGCCACCGGCGAGTTGGCGAATGCCATCCCGGCCAGCATCGAACCCAGCAGCATCTGCGATCGCGCTTCGAGGTTTGAGCCGTCGGCGCAAACCGTTCGAACATTCGCCGACAACAGGGTAAGGGCCTGCCGTGCGAGTTGATCCGACATCGGATTCTTCCGGTGCCGGCTGGTATAGGCCTCGATCGCATGCACCATAGCGTCGATGCCGGTCGCGGCGGTGACGTGGGCGGGCAGGCCAAGCGTCAGTTCCGGATCGAGGATCGCCCAGTCCGGCAGCAATCGCGGCGAAACGACACCCTTCTTTTCTGTTGTCGGCGTCGTGACGATCGCAATCGGCGTGACCTCCGAGCCGGTTCCGGCGGTCGTCGGCGCCAGCAACAGCGGAAGACGCTCGCCCTTGGCAAGACCGACACCGTAGATGTCCTCGAGGCGGTCGGGGGTCTTGGCGAGATAGGCCACCAGCTTTGCGGTGTCGAGCGCGCTGCCGCCCCCGATCGAGGCGACCAGTTCAATTCCCTTGTCGCGGCACAGTGCGACTGCCCGTTCGATGACATGCGACGGCGGATCGGCCTCCACGTCGTCGAACACCGTGAGCTCGCTACCACCCGCAATCAGGGCCGCCTCGGCGCTTGCCGTCAGGCCCGCGTTGCGCACGCCCTTGTCGGTGACCAGCAGGACGCGCTTGGCGCCATATCCGGAAACCAGTTCGGCCAGCTTCTTCGATGCGCCGGCTTCGAACAGAATATTCGGCGGGGCCTGAAACGTGAAAGGTTTCATCGGATGTCACTCCTGATCTGATAGGACGGCAATGCTGCCAGCGCAGCGGCCAGTTGGCCTGCCACGACGTCTATGGGTTGCAAGCCATCGACGATATTGAGCAACCCTTGTGACCGGTAGTATTCGGTGACAGGTGCGGTTTGCGCGCGATAGACGTCGAGCCGCGTCTTGAACACCTCGGGATTATCGTCACGGCGCACCGGCTCGCCTCTGCTGGCCGCTTCCTCGGCACGGCCCCTGATACGGTCGAGCAGCGCATCCTGGTCGACCTCCAGTTCAAGCACCGCATCAAGCTTGATACCCCTGGCGGCAAGCTCTCGATCGAGCGCTTCGGCCTGCGCAACCGTACGGGGAAACCCATCGAGGATGAAGCCGTTCGCGGCGTCCGAATGATCGATACGGCTGGCGATCACCGAAACCACGACATCATCGGGCACGAGTTCACCGCGGTCCATGATGTGTTTGACACGCAACCCCGAAGCCGTGCCTTCCGCGACGGCCTCGCGCAGCATGTCGCCGGTCGACAATTGCGGAATCGAAAAACGGCCGACAATTCTTGTCGCCTGCGTGCCCTTCCCCGCGCCCGGCGGTCCCAACAGAACCAGTCTCATCAACCTTGCTCCTGCTGCCTTGCGATTCTCAGTTCTTTGCCCGTGCGATCGCCTCAACGATGAGCCGGCGCGCTTCAGCACTGTCGCCCCAGCCGATCATCTTCACCCATTTTCCCGGCTCCAGATCCTTGTAGTGCTCGAAGAAATGCTGGATCTGCTCCATTGTAATTTTCGGCATGTCGGCGATGCCGGTGACATGGGCGTAGCGCATCGTCAGTTTCGGCATCGGCACGGCGATGATCTTCTCATCGCCGCCACCCTCGTCATCCATCTTGAGAACGCCGATCGGCCGAACGTTGATCACCGCACCTGGCGCGATGGGTCGTGAATTCGCCACCAGAACATCGATCGGGTCCCCGTCATCCGACAATGTATGCGGCACGAAGCCGTAATTGCCGGGGTAGCGCATCGGCGTGTACAGGAAGCGATCGACAAACAGCGCGCCAGCAGCCTTGTTCATTTCGTATTTGATCGGTTCACCTCCGATCGGTACCTCAATGATCACATTGATGTCCTCGGGAGGGTTGTCTCCAATCGAAATCGCCTCGATATTCATTTCGACAGCCCCTTTTGGCCGTGGCGGTTCCTGATCAAATCGTCAACCACGGCGGGATCGGCCAAAGTGGAGGTGTCTCCGAGCGCACCGACTTCGTTTTCTGCGATCTTGCGCAGGATACGGCGCATGATCTTCCCGGAGCGGGTCTTGGGAAGGCCGGGGGCGAACTGGATGACATCAGGAGCGGCGATCGGGCCAATTTCCTTGCGAACCCATGCGACGAGTTCCTTGCGCAATTCGCCTGACGGCTCCGTACCCGTCATCAGGGTGACATAGGCATAGATGCCTTGCCCCTTGATGTCGTGGGGAAAGCCAACGACCGCGGCTTCCGAAACTTTCTGGTGCGCGACGAGCGCGCTTTCGACCTCGGCTGTTCCCATGCGATGGCCGGACACATTGATGACATCGTCGACGCGGCCCGTGATCCAGTAATAGCCGTCCGCATCGCGGCGACAGCCATCGCCCGTGAAATACTTTCCCGGATAGGTCGCAAAATAGGTCTGCATGAAGCGCTCGTGGTCGCCATAGACCGTGCGCATCTGGCCCGGCCAGGAGTCGGCAATGACAAGATTGCCTTCGCACGCGCCCGTCAGCACGCTACCTCCTGCGTCGACCACCTGCGGCGTCACCCCAAAAAACGGCAGCGTTGCCGAACCGGGCTTTAGGGCGGTGGCGCCCGGAAGCGGCGAGATCAGGATGCCGCCGGTCTCGGTCTGCCACCAGGTATCGACGATCGGACAACGCTGATCGCCGACGACGCGGTGGTACCATTCCCATGCTTCCGGATTGATCGGTTCACCTACCGAGCCCAGCAAACGCAACGAAGCGCGGCTGGTCCGTTTGACCGGCCCCTCGCCGGCCGCCATCAGCGAGCGGATCGCGGTCGGCGCAGTGTAGAAGATGTTGACACGGTGCTTGTCGACAATCTCCCAGAACCGCGACATCGACGGATAATTCGGGATGCCCTCGAACATCAGGGTGGTCGCGCCGTTGGCCAGCGGGCCGTAGACGATATAGCTGTGGCCGGTGACCCAGCCGACATCGGCGGTGCACCAGTAAACATCGCCATCGTGATAATCGAAGATATATTGATGCGTCATCGACGCAAAAACG
>Ga0116129_1000077_pt1 | contig 74101 bp, 67 predicted proteins | sample June2015DPH_17_2_FD_89732 | JGI IMG/M metagenome (GOLD analysis project Ga0116129, IMG submission 89732) | Peatland microbial communities from SPRUCE experiment site at the Marcell Experimental Forest, Minnesota, USA - June2015DPH_17_10 | ecosystem: Environmental > Terrestrial > Soil > Wetlands... | reverse complement strand
GCAATGGCTGGGCTGAACTACAGAATAACGGCATACTCGAAGGTGAAATCTGCCTCCTCAACGGAGACGACATCCCATTCATCGCGTGTCGAGCATAGACTTCTTCAACAGCCTGCTAGAGGCGGTTAATATCTTCGCTTTCAAGCACGGCCCTGGGATAACCTTCCCTTGCCACCTTGATCATGGCGCGGCCGACCTGTTCGGTCGTGGTCATGTATTTCGGCGCCACGCGATTGAGCAGCGACAACAGCGGCGCGGTACCGACATAGATCGCCTGAACCCACGCCGTCTTCGAGCGGATGCCGTGCAGCGGCTGGATACCGGCGGGACGGAACATGTAGGCGGCCTTGAACGGCAGCTTGAGCAGGTCGTTCTCGGTCTTGCCCTTGACCCGCGCCCACATCAGCGGACCTTGCTCGGTGGAATCGGTGCCTCGCCCCGTGACATAGACAAACACCATTTGCGGGTTCAGCCTCGAAAGGGTCTTCGCCGCCGCCAGCGTGATGTCATAGGTGAAATGCCGGTAACGGTCCTCCTCCATCCCGATCGACGATACGCCGAGACAGAAGAAGCAGGCATCGTATCCGGTCAATTGCGCTTCGACGTCAGAATAATCGGTGAAGTCCCCGCGCACGATTTCGCGCAACTTCGGCTGCCGCTCGCCAATCGGGCTACGCCCGACTGCAAGCACGCTCTCGATTCCGGAATCGAGCAGGCATTCGCGCAAGACGCCTTGCCCGACCATTCCAGTAGCGCCGAACAGGATGACCTTCACCTCTGAATCTCACGCCGGATGGAAACGCCGCACCGCTCGGATCCCCGCCAGGACGAAGAGCACGAGCACGATGCCCTGGACAATGGCGAAAGGCGGTTCGTTCGGCGGCACGCTCGGAGCCAGTTCATGCAGCGGACCGACCTTCAGGAAGCCCTGGATCACCAGCACGAACACGTTGAAATAGAGCGAGGCGACGGCCGTGATCACATAGATCGCGCGCCAGGATCCGGAAAGCTTCGCGCCGTAAAGCGCGTAGCAGGCGATCGCGAGCAGCACCAGCGACAGGATGGCGATGATGTGCGAGGGCAGCAGCTTCTCGAACGGAAACATGAAGCCGGTGGCGTTGGTCAGGATGGTGGTGATGAGGAAGAAGGCGGTCATGCCCGGCATCGATTGCGACTTGAACATCCCGAACAAAACGATGAAACCCGCGACGATCGCGACCAGGCTGATGACGACGTGCAGGATTGTGACGGCATGCAAGCTTAACCCCAGCATCATGATGCGCTCCCCCCGTTGGATCGCTCGATGCTACGGCCGTTCGTTTGAAATTGCCACAGGCGCATCATGCGCGGGCAACGGCTGCCACGCAGATGATCGCGCCATGGAATTTCTGCAACACCATCATGGGACGACGGTTCGCACACCACTATGCCGGCTTTATAGCGTCGGCGGCTACAACGAAGGCCTCGCGGAATCGTTGAGATAGCCGTGCAGCGCAGCAACGACCTGTGCACCTTCGCCGATCGCGCCGCCCACACGCTTGACCGACCCCGAACGCACATCGCCGACCGCGAAAACACCCGACACTGACGTCTCCAGCACCGAAGCGGGAGACGCTCCGCCATTTTGGACGCCTGTGGCGACAAAGCCCGCGCGATCGACCGCGACGCCGCACCCCTCGAGCCAGCCAGTCGCGGGATCGGCCCCGACGAACAGGAACAGATTACGGGTATCAAACCTGTTTTCTTCGGGCGCGAGGCGGCTGCGCCAGCGAACGTGTTCGAGCGAACCTTCCCGAGCGCCCTCGAGCCCCACGATCTCCGCATTGAAGATCAATTCAATATTCGCGGCCGCCTCGATACGCTCGATCAGATAGCGCGACATGCTCGCGCCGAGGCCGCCGCCGCGGATCACCATGTGAACCTTGCGGGCATGACCCGACAGGAACACCGCGGCCTGACCGGCCGAATTGCCGCCGCCAACCAGAACGACGTCTTGCCCGGCACACAGACGGGCCTCGATCGGCGAAGCCCAGTACCAGACGCCGCGCCCCTCGAAGTCCGCGAGGCTGTCGATCTCGGGCCGCCGATACCGCGCGCCGCTCGCAATGACGACCGAGCGGGCCCGCACCTCATCGCCGTTGTCCAGCCTCAGGCCGAAAGCGCCGTCAGCGCGCGAACAATCGAGCGACTTCACTTCAACCGGGATCATGATCTCCGCGCCGAATTTCTGCGCCTGGTTGAAGGCCCTCGCCATCAGCGCGTGTCCGGAAATGCCGGTCGGGAAGCCGAGATAATTCTCGATTCGGGCGCTGGCGCCGGCCTGTCCGCCAAAGGACCGCGTATCGCATACCGCAACCGCCAACCCTTCCGAGGCCGCGTAAACCGCGGTCGACATTCCCGCCGGGCCCGAGCCGACCACGACCACGTCGTAGACCTTGTCTTTCGGAACCGCGCGCACCATGCCGATGGCGCGGGCGAGATCGGATTCACGCGGGTTGCGCAGCACCGTGCCGTCGGGGGTCACGACCAGCGGCAGGTCGGTGGGCTGCGGCGAATAGCGCGCAATGACGTCGGCTGCGTCCGCATCGGCATGCGGACAGAGTACGTGATACGGATAGCTGTTGCGGGCGAGAAACCCCTGAAGGCGAATCACGCCGGCGGAATTGGCCTCGCCAATCAAGACCGGGCCACCGGCGCCGCCCCGGATCAGGTTGACCCGGCGCAGGATCAGCGCGCGCATGATGCGCTCGCCGAGATCGGCTTCAGCAACCATCAACGCGCGCAACCGTTCCGGCGGAATCAGCAGCGTTTGGACATCGCCCTCGGCATGGCCATCGACCAGCGCGGCGCGTCCAGACAATTGACCGATCTCGGCAAGGAACTGGCCCGGCCCCTGGTCGATGACCGGCGTGACACGGCCCAAGCCGTCGCGTTGGGTGATGGCGACGTGGCCGGACAGCACAACAAACATGCCCGGTCCCGGCTCGCCGGTCTCGAGCAGGGATTCGCCGTGACGGTAGTTGCGTTCCTCGCCGAAGCGGCGGATCCGCGTGATTTCCGGCGCAGTCAATGTCGGGAAGGTTTGCTCGAAGCGAGGGAACGCGCTGGCGAGGCTGGCGATGCCGCCCGTATCTGGTCCGATGATGACCTCGTCCGACATGACAACCGCCTTATCCGGCAAAACCGCCCGGGTCGAGGATATTCATCGCCCGGCGTAAGGGAAGCCAACCGGCTATTTACCCGGGCTTTCTTCGTCGCTATCGCGAGAGATCTCATCGGAGGCGGACGACGCCGGCGTGAAACCGCTTCTCTCGCGCGCTTGCGATTTTCTCCGTTTGAGATTTTCGCGTAGCGCCAGCTTCAGCCGCGCCTCGCGCCGATCTTTGGCGGCCTTTCCGCTCCGCGCCCCGCTGTCGTTCCCGCCATCCATCGTCGTCAACCTGCTCACCGCGCCGCCCATTGGGTTGGCGCTGTCCTGCTCAATCAAGGCGCCGGCGGGGCGGTTCCTGCGCCCGGCTGACCTGCCAGCCGATATTCCGGCTTTGGCTGGCCGGCGGGCGCCTCCCCGCGCTTGCGCGCTTCCTAGCCTTGTGGCAAGGATCGCCCCGCTCTGTGGAGCCCTTTTCGGCCGATTCTTTGATCTAGCGTCCCGGTTCCGAGCGCATGCTGCCGTAGCTCAGTGGTAGAGCACTCCATTGGTAATGGAGAGGTCGACAGTTCAATCCTGTCTGGCAGCACCATTTTTTCCGCCCCGGCTTTCCTTGGCGTCTCAAAGCATCTGTAAATGCCCCCGCGGCGAACAATTCAGCGCAAGAGCCCCGCGGCATTTTTCCGTCAACGATGTTCCCGCCGTGGCCGCGGGGTCATATCGGGCTGCCGGAAATTAAGGCTTCTTTAGGGCTTCATTAAGCTGTCATTAAGCACAGATTCGTGTTGTTCCCCAATATGTTGGGTTATCTCCGGGTGTGGCCTCGGGGTGACAGCTTTTTACTCAAAAGCGGTCTAATTGCGCGCCATGGACGGCGCAGAAAGCGCACGGTCTGAAAAAACTGAAAAAGACTCTCTGGAGAACATCAATGAAGAATATTCTACTTGCCACTGTGGCCCTCGTCGCCCTCGGCGCGACCGTGCCAGCACTCGCGGCCGACCTTCCCGCCCGCGCGCCCACCTATACCAAGGCGCCGGCTTATGCTGCACCGCTCTACAACTGGACCGGCTTCTACGTCGGCGGTCATATCGGCGGCGTGTTCAGCGACAACAGCAATTTCGGTGGCCTTGCCACCGGCAACAACGGCAATGGCCGTTTCCTGGGCGGTCTCCAGGGCGGCGCCGACTACCAGTTCAACCCGAACTGGGTGATCGGTGCGGAAGCCGAGTATTCTTGGATTGCCGGCAACAACGGCAGCGTCATCTTTCCGGGCGGCCAGGCCTTCACCAACAACCAGCGTGGCCTCGGCTCCGTCACGGGCCGCATTGGTTACACCTGGGGTCCCGGTTTGCTCTACGTGAAGGGCGGCTATGCCTTTTCCGACAACAACGACTCGCTCGTGAACGGCGCTGGCGCCGCGGTCCCGTTCGCTCTCAGCGGCGGCCAGAGCAACGGCTATACGGTCGGCGCCGGTCTCGAATACATGTTCACCCAGAACTGGTCGGGCAAGATCGAGTACCAGTACTACAACTTCGGCAATTCGAGCTTTACCGCTCCGGCCGCGCTGGTTCCGTTCGGCAGCTTCCGTACCGACGACCACGTCGTGAAGGCAGGCATCAACTATCGCTTCAACTGGGGCGGTCCGCTGGTCGCGAAGTACTGATCCTTCGTCCAATCACTCGATTAGGAAAGGCCGGCTTCACGCCGGCCTTTTTTCTTTGTGGCGCAAAAAAGGGCAAATTCCACGGACATTCGCGGTTTTATTAACCGGGCGAAACGATACTGCGCGCCGGGGACAGTCCAACTTGGACAAAACTGCGGGCGGGGCAGCATGGCATTGCGTTTCAAGATCGGCGGCTTAGGGCGGCATTTGAGATTCTCTCGTCCAAGGTTGGGCGTCAGGGGCAGCCTGTTTGCCGCATTCGCCGTCATTGCGGGCATGACCATCCTGATCAGCGCCGGTGCAGGCATGGTGTTTAGGCACCTTGGCGAGACCATGATTGATTTGAGCGGACAGGGAATTCCACGCCTTGCAGCCAGCCTGCAACTGGCGGCCGAGAGCGCGAGCCTTTCCAGCCAGGGACCGGCCTTGCTGGCCTCCCCGAGCGAAGAAGTATTGAACGAGCGCGCCAGGAAAATGAAGGAAACCCAGCAGAGCGCGCTCGCCAGACTCAGCGAGGTGATTGAACTCGGCGCCGACAAGACAGTCGTCGCCGCGCTCGGCGAAACCGTCAAGAACATCGACGACACCATCAATAGCCTGGGCTCGGCCGCACGCGAGCGATTGGAAGCCGCCGCCGTTCATGACAAGCAATTCAAGGCGCTGCGCGAGGCGCAGGCAGGCTTTGCGGCCGCAGCCAATCCCGCGATGCTGGATGCGCAAAACGAGACCAACGCCATCCTGCAATCCGCCAACTTGTCTCCCGATGACGCGGCGCAGGCGGCCAGACGGATCGAGCAGCTCGGCACGCTCATCGCCACCGCCAATCTGATGGCGTCCCAAATGGCCGCCGCACTTTCGGCCAACAGCAGCAACACGCTTGAGGCGATCGAAAAGGAATTCAAGGCCGCGCAAGCGCAGGTCAAATCGGCACTCGAGTCGCTCCCCCACGACGCCACGACGGAGGCGCTGCGAGGCGCCACGCTGAAGTTACTGGCGCTGGGCGAAGGCAAGACCAGGGTTTTCAAGATTCGTCAGAAGGAACTCGATGCCAACGACTATGGACAGATCGTTCTCGATGAAACCCGGAAACTCGAGATTGGCCTCGGAATCAGCGTGCAGCAGCTCGTCAGCGGTGTGAAAACCGATACCGACGCCTCGACCTATCGGGCGCGCCGCGAGATCTCGTTTGCGACCATCGCGATGCTCGCGCTTGGCGTGCTCACCCTCGTCGGGTCCGCGCTGTTTGTCTGGCTTTATGTCGGCCGCAATATCCTGCGGAGGATCGGCAGCCTGCAACGCTCGATGCAACTCTTGTCAAGCGGCGATCTCGAGTCGGAAATCTACCGCTCGAGCCAGCATGACGAGGTCGCGGAAATGGCAAATTCGCTGCACGTCTTCCGCGAAAGCATGATCGAGGCACGCGCGCTGACGGCTGGGCAGGACCAGGACCGTGCGGCCAAGGCCGAGCGCACATCCCGCATGGAAGAGCGGATCGTCGAATTCGAGGCAACCGTGCGCGCCGCGCTGGAGAGCCTGGAAAATTCTGCAAGTTCCATGCAGACAACCGCGCAAACCATGTCGACGACCGCTGACAAATCCAGTGCACTGGTGAACGCGGTGGCGTCCGCGGCCGAGGAGACCTCCGTCAACGTGCAGACCGTATCCGCGGGCACCGATGAGCTGACCTCGTCCATTTCCGAAATCGGCCGTCAGGTCGTCACCTCGGCGCAAATCGCCCGCAAGGCGGTCGATGAAGCCGGCCAGACCGACGCCACCATGCAGGGGCTTGCCGAAAATGCCGGCCGTATCAGCGTCGTGGTCGATCTGATCCAGACCATCGCCTCGCAGACCAACCTGCTTGCGCTCAACGCCACGATCGAAGCGGCACGCGCCGGAGAAGCAGGCCGCGGGTTTGCCGTGGTCGCCTCCGAGGTAAAGAGCCTGGCCAACCAGACCGCGAAGGCCACCGACGAAATCCGTTCGCAAATCGCCAGCATGCAGCAGGTCACTGGATCGGCGGTCAGCGCCATCCGAAGCATCTCCAGCACGATCAGCGAGATCAACGAAATCGCCGCGACGATCGCCGACTCGGTCGAACGGCAGGGGACAGCGACCCGCGAGATCGCCCGCAACATTCAGCATGCCGCCGGTGGCACGGCTGAAGTTTCAAGCAACATTATCGGCGTTTCCACCGCCTCGGCGGAAGCAGGCTCAGCCGCCGGCGAGGTCCTGACCGCATCCAGCGCCTTCCGCCGCGAGGCCGATGTCCTGCGTTCGGAAATCGACGCATTCCTCTCCAATATCCGGGCGGCCTAGTTTTGCCCGGCCAGCATCTGTTTTTCGGCTGGCGCCGCGCCCATAGTGGGGCTAAGCCGATAACAGGCAACCGGCAAAACCACCACGATGGACTCTAAAAAAGACGCCACCCCGTCCTCGGCCGAGGCATTGCGTTACCCCTGGGAAAATCATCCCGGCCCCGATCAGGTCGTGGAGATCATGCCGGGCGTGCTGTGGGTCCGCCTGAGACTGCCGTTTCGCCTCAACCACGTGAACATCTACCTGCTCGCCGATGGCGACGGCTGGGCGATGATCGATGCCGGTTTCGGCAATGAGGAAACGATCGCGGCGTGGAATGCGCTGTTCGAGGGGCCGCTCGCTGGCATGAAGATCAGCCGGCTGATCGTCACCCATTCGCACCCCGATCATGTCGGGCTCGCCGGCTGGGTGGTCGAGCGCTTCGATTGCCCGCTCTACATGTCGCAGGTCGAATATCTGCAATCGGTCTATCACCAGAACCGCGGCACCGAAGAACGCAAGCAGGCGCAGCGGCTGTTTTTCCGCCGCCACGGCATGGACGAGAGCCTGACCGACAAATTGCTCGGACGCGGCCAAGACTATCTGACGCGAGTCTCGACGCTGCCGGCGTCTTATCGCCGAATCTCGCATGGCGATGAGATTTCGATCGGCACGCGCCGCTTCAAGGTCATCACCGGCGGCGGCCATGCGCTCGATCAGGTGATGCTCTATTGCGCCGCCGACAAGCTGTTTCTCTCCGCCGATCAGGTGCTGAGCAAGATTTCACCGAATGTCAGCGTCTGGGCGGTCGAGCCCGAGCAGAATTCGCTCGGCGAATATCTCGCTTCGCTCGCAAGCCTCACCACCACGCTGCCTTACGATCTGCTGGTGCTGCCCGGCCACGGCGTGCCGTTCTACGGCCTGAAGACGCGGATCAAACAATTGGCCGATCACCACGAAGAGCGCTGCCGGCTGATCGCCGACGCATGCCGTGAGACGCCGAAGACATCGAGAGAGCTCGTGCCGGTGGTATTTCACAAACATGTGCTCGATGAGCATCAGATGGGATTTGCCGCCGGCGAACTGGTCGCGCATGTCAACTACATGCTGGTCGAAGGCCGTCTCACGGTGGAAGACGCCGACGGCATGGTTCGCTTCAGGACGACATGATCTTCACGAAACGCCATCTGGTGCGCGGCCTTGTGTTGCTCGTCACGCTCGGAGCAACGGCGGCATTCGCGCAAAACGCACCGCATGTGATTTTCATGACGGCCGGCGATGGCAGCGCATTCCTGCCCTATGGCCAGGGCGTGGCGGCGTATCTGGCCAAGAAGGGCCTCCGCCTCGAAATCAGGAAGAGCGCGGGCTCCAACGAAAACCTCTCTGCCGTCGACGCCTCGCCCATGACGATCGGGACGGCCTTCATGGCCTCCGCCTATGACGCCATCCGCGGCGAAGGATGGGCGAACGGTCACAAACACGAAAACCTGCGCGCGCTGTTTCCGATGTATGAGACATCGTTTCAAGTCGCCGCTTTGCGCAAGAGTAATCTTCGTTCGCTTGCCGACCTCGACGGCAAGAAGGTCGGTGTCGGCCCTGCCAACGGCCCGGCTGAAGGATTCTTTCGCGCCGCTGCCGAAGTCGCGCATATCAAACCTGTCATCGTCAACGGCGATCCGGCCGTGCTCTCGCACCGGGTTCTAAGCGGCGAGATCGACGCGCTGTGGCAGGGCGCGGTGGTGCCGATTCCCTCGCTGGTCGACGTCGCCAATCAGGCCGACGCGATCGTGTTCGGATTGTCCGACGCTGAGGTCACAGCCGTGCTCGCAAAGCTGCCGGCGCTGTCGGCGACGACGATTCCGCCCGGCACCTACAAGGGGCAGACCGCCGAGATCAAAAGTTTTTCCGCCTGGAATTTCGTCGTCGCCAACAAGGATCTTCCGGACGAGACGGCCTACGCCATCACCAAAGCGGTGTTGTCGGCGGCCGATCCCAAATCCCAGATCTATCCGACCGCGGCTGGTACGCGCACGGCCAACGCGGAGAACAATCGAATCATGCCGTTCCATCCCGGCGCGATGCGGTTCTATCGCGAAGACAGCATTTCAATTTCGCGGGACACCTTGAGGCTTCTCGAAGGACGGCCGGCACTCAAGTCTCGAGATTGAACAGCTTCGCCGCCGTACGGCCGAGGACGTCGGCCTTTTCGTCGTCGCTGAGCGAGTTGCAAGCAAAGATGTGGTCCACCGGGCTCAGCTGCCATGGATAGGGATAGTCGCTGCCGAGCATGATCTGGCTCGCGCCGACCTGCGTCGCCAGATGACGGATCGCCTCGGGCGTGAACACGAGCGAGTCGAAATAGAGCTGCCTTAGATATTCCGTGGGCTGCCTCTTCAGCTTGACCTCGGTGTTGCATCCCTTGGGTCCGACCGTGCAGGGATGATCGGAACGGTCGGCATAAGATCCCAGATAGCCGCCGCCATGGGCCGCAATCACCTTCAGTCCGGGGAAACGGTCGAGCGTCCCCTCGAAAATCAGGTGCGACAGCGCAATCGTCGTATCCAGGGGATTGCCGATGGTGTTGTCGAGCCAGCCGTTGCCCGCGAGCCTTTTACCGAGTTCGGGCGTGCCGCGCGGATGGATGAACAAGGGTACGCCGAGCTCTTCCGCCTTGGCCCAGACGGGATGGAATTTTGGATTGGAAAAATCCATGTTGTCGACGGAGCCGCCGATCGCAGCGCCCTTCAAGCCCTGCTTCTTGATCGCAGTCTCCAGTTCCTGAACGGCAAGATCAGGCGCCTGCAAGGTGAGCGAGGCGAAGGCGGCGAAACGGTCCGAATGCGACGCGCAGAATTCGGCGAGCTTTTCGTTCTGTATTTTCACGATTTGCGCGGCGAGATCGCGCTCCTTGTCGTACCAGAAAGGATTGATCGACAGGATTTCCATATCCACGGCCTGCGAATCCATCGCGGCGAGGCGCTGCTTGAGATCGATGAAGGTTTCTTCCGCTCCGTTGACCGGTCCGGCCTGGCGCCTGCGGCCTTCGTCGCCCAGCAGCGCGCCGGCTTCATGGAAATTGCAGTGCGCGTGCACGTCGATGGTCTTGACCCGTTTGCCATTGACCGAGACCGGGAGCATCGAGCGCGCCGGGGCTTGCGCATGTGCGCTACGCAAGAGGCCACAGCCACAAAAGAAAATACCGGTGGCGGCACTACCGCCCTTCAGAAAATCACGGCGCGTCGTCATGATGTTTTCTCCCATGGTTGTTGTTGGGCCCGCACGAGCGGTGCGATGCCGGCCTGTTCATCTACCTTGACGTAGAGTTTAGGGGGAGATCGTAGATAGAGGATGACGCTCGGGCAAGACACCTGATTTAAAGAAACAATCCTTGCAGCCTCGGCACAGGGTCCATTGACACGCTCACCGGCTCCCGTAAGCGAGGCGGCCCTGCAGCCGTTTGACGAATTGGGAGGCGGCATAACAGAACAGGAAATAGATGACGCCGACGACCAGATACATCTCGACCAGACGGCCGTCGCGCTGGGCGACCTTGGTGGCCGCCCCGAGCAGGTCGGTCGCAGAAATCACGTAAACGAGGGACGTATCCTGAAACAGGATGATGGTCTGGGTCAGCAGGATCGGCAGGACGCTCAGGAGCGCCTGCGGAAAGAGAACGTAAATATAGGCCTGAAGTTTTGAGAGCCCGAGTGCGTCGCACGCCGCGTATTGTCCGGAGGAAATCGAACGAAAGCCGGCCCGCACGATCTCGGCATAATACGCCGCCTCGAACAGCACAAAGGTGACGTAAATCGTCAGCGACGCCCCGACCGCAACAGGACGGCCGCCATTGGTCAGCCATCCGATTGCCCAAGGGACAAGAAAGAACACCCAGAAGATCACCATGATCAGCGGGATCGAGCGCATCAGATTGATGTAGGCCGTAGCAAATGCCGACAGCAGCCGGTTGTTCGACAGCCGCGCCACGGCCAGCAGGCTGCCGAACACAACCCCGCCGATGACGCCAACGACCGTGATCTCGATCGTGAACAAAAGACCCGTCAGCAGGAACGGCACGACAGAGGCGATCGCGGAAAGATCGACCATCATTTCCGCCCGCTCCCGCTGGCCAGGCCCGGCAACTGCGCCGCCCGCTCGATCCAGTACATCAAGAGCCACGCCAGCAGCGCGATCACGAGATAGACCAGGGTGACGACGCCATAGGCTTCAAAGGTGCGGAACGTATTCTCGTTGATCTCGCGCGCGGTCGCCGTCAATTCGACGAGCCCGATGGTCAGGGCCACCGAAGTGTTCTTGAAGATCGTCATGAACTCGTTGGTGAGCGTCGGCAGGATGATGCGAAACGCCTGCGGCAGCAGGACCAGGCGATACATGCCAGTCCGGCTGAAGCCGAGCGCGGAGGCCGCGGCGCGCTGTCCAGTCGGGAGCGCTTGCACGCCGGCACGGACTTGTTCGGCAATCCGCGCCGCGGTGAAGAGACCGAGACAAATCAGCGCCGGGACGAAACTGCCCCACGGCGGGTCCATCTGCTTGATCGCTAGCCCGATGCGCTGGGGCAGAAGTTCCGGCAACACGAAGTACCAGAAGAACATCTGTACCAGCAGTGGAATGTTGCGGAAGGTCTCGACATAGAGGCGCCCCAACCTCGGCCAAACTCCTTCCGGCAGCGTGCGCGCAACGCCGACGAGCGTGCCGACGACAAGCGCGATGGCCCAGGCGCCAAACGCCAACGACAGCGTCCAGCACAGGCCGGACAAGATCCAGTCGATATATCGCCCTGCGCCGTCGGGAGTGGTTTCGAACAGCAAGGACATCGGCGACGATCCACATCATGAAACGGTTGGTCGAACTCCCGTCACTGACCGTTGGCCTTATCGCTCGGAGTCTTGACCAATTCCTTGAGCTTGTCCGATTGCGGGAATTTCAGATTGATGTTCTTGGGCGGAATCGGGGTCTCGAACCATTTGGCGTAGAGCTTGTCGTAGAGGCCGGACTTCATGGCTTCGGTCAGCGCGTCATCGACCAGCGTTTTGAATTCGCCGTCGCCCTTCGCCATCATCACACCGTAGGGATCGCTCGGGAACGCATCGCTGAGGAAGGCGAAGTTGTCCGGCGAGGACGCATTGGCCTTGAGGCCCGCGAGCAGAATGTCATCTTCCATGAACGCGCTGGCGCGGCCGGTGTCGACCAACAGGAAAGATTCCGCATGGTCCTTGCCTTGCAGGATCTTCAAGCCGAGGTTTCTTTCGGCATTGAGCTTGGCGACGAATTGCGCGGTGTTGGTGCCTTGCGTCACCACCACGGCCTTGCCCTTGAGGTCGTCGGTGGTTGTCAGATTTGAAGACTTCAGCGCAATCCATTTGAATTGCGGCGCATAGAAGATCACCGAATAGGCAACCTCCTGTTGGCGTGCAATGGTGTTGGCAGTCGAGCCGCACTCGATATCGACGGTGCCGTTCTTGACCAGCGGAATGCGGTTGGAGGAATTGACCGCCTGATAGGCGACCTTGAGGGCGGGCTGGCCGAGCTTCGTCTTGATCCTGGCGACCACGAGATCGCACAGCTCAAGCGAAAACCCGATCGGCTTCTGGTCATTGTCGAGGTAGGAGAATGGCACCGAGGAGTCGCGATGGCCTATCGTGATCGTGCCGGCGTCCTTGATCTTCTGCAAGGTCGGACTGAGGCTCTGGGCCGACGCCGTGACCGGCGCGGGCAGCAGCAGGCATGGCGCAGCAAGTCCCAGGAACGCAAGGCTCAAGGCTGATCTCGTCATGATGAACTCCCCTCTTCCAGGTTTACGCAACGCGCTTGTGGCGCGCCCTCATTTGACGGACGCGACCGCGGCATCGACCGCATCGCCCAGACGTTCGACAATCGTGTCGACCTGCTCTTTGTTGACGATGAACGGCGGCGCGATCAGAACATGGTCGCCGTTGACGCCATCGATTGTGCCACCCATCGGATAGACACACAGGCCGCGCGCCATCGCCTCGCGCTTCACCAGCGCATTGACTTTCAAGTCTGACGCAAAGGGCCGTTTGGAATCGCAATCGGAGACCAGTTCCACGCCGCGGAACAGACCGCGGCCGCGGATGTCTCCGACGTGATGATGATTGGCAAAGCGCTCTTCCAGCCGCCGTTGCAGGTGAGCACCCATGGCAACGACATTGTCGAGCAGGCGGTCACGGCGAAGCACTTCCTGCACCGCGAGCCCGGCCGCGGCGGCCATCGGGTGGCCCATATAGGTGTGGCCGTGCTGAAAAAATCCGGAGCCTTTGGAGAAGGCGTCGAAAATCTTGTTGCTCAGTAGCGTTGCACCGACCGGCTGATAGCCGCCGCCGAGCCCCTTGGCGATCGCCATCAGGTCCGGCGCAATGCCATCTTGTTCGCACGCATGCAGCGTTCCGGTGCGGCCCATGCCGCACATGACTTCATCGAGAATGAGCAGCACGCCATAGCGGTCGCAGATCGCGCGAATGCGCTTGAAATAGTCGGCCACCGGCGGCACCGCCCCCGACGTCGCGCCGACCACCGTCTCAGCGACAAAGGCGATGACCTGATCGGATCCGAGTTCGAGAATCTTGTCTTCGAGCTGCTGCGCGGCGCGCGCGGCATAATCGGCCTCGCTTTCGCCTACCTCTCGCCAGCGATAGGCGTAGCAGGGGTCGACATGGTGGGTTTCGATCAGAAGCGGCTTGAATTGCGCGCGGCGCCATTCGTTGCCGCCGGTCGCCAACGCGCCCAATGTGTTGCCGTGATAGCTCTGGCGGCGCGCGATGATGTGCCGCCGCTGCGGCTCACCCTTCTCGACGAAATATTGCCGCGCCATTTTCAGCGCAGCCTCGATCGCCTCCGATCCGCCGCTGACGAGATAGACGTGGTCGATGCCATCGGGCGCGGTCTCGATCAGGCGGTCGGCGAGTTGTTCGGCAACCTCGGTCGTGAAAAACCCGGTATGGGCGTAAGCGAGCTTGTCGAGTTGCTTGTGAAGCGCGGCGATCACGTCGGGATGGCCGTGGCCGAGGCAGGACACCGCCGCGCCACCGGAGGCATCGATGTAGGTCTTGCCGTTCTGGTCGAACAATTCGATGCCCTTGCCGCCGACGGCGACGGGCATTTTGGCATTGGCGGCGCGATGCAGAATATGGGTCATGACGACTTCTTGTTGTTCCTGGATTTGATATGGGTGTTGAGCGCGGCGAAGTGCCCCTCCAAGTGCCGAAGTGAGGCCAGTGCGGCGTCCCCGCTGCGGCCGGCAATGATCGCTCCTAAAACTTCCGCGACGGCAAAGGCCGGCGACATCGCGTGAAAGAAGGACGCACTTTCGGTCGAGACGATCACGGTGTGCTGCGCGATCTGCGCCAGCGGCGAGACCTCGCTGTCGGTGATCGCAACGACTGCGATACCTTGGGTGACCGCATATTCGGCGAGTTCGACGGTCAGGCGCGGATAGGGCAATACACCTGCGACCAGCAGCACGTCCTTGTTGGTCGCACGCGCCAGCGCATCCGAACCCGTGGCACCGATCCCGTCGATATAGACCGAGCGGTCGCCGACCAGCGTGAGAACATAGTGAAGATGCCAGGCGATCGAATGGCTCGACCGTAGCCCCAGGCAATAAATCCGGCGTGCCGACGCCAGCGCCTTGGCGGCATCGACAATGCGCTCGAGACCCACGGGCGTCGCCAATTGCTGAATCTGGTGGCTGATTGAGGTCAGTATGTCCGCGGCCAGCGCCTTGTCGCCCTTCAATTTTTGGCTAAGGACCTGCACGCCGGCCTTGCTGGCAAAGCCGAGGTCGCCGTCGCGCACGGCGGCGGCATAGAGCTCGCGCACGTCGTCATAGCCGTCCATGCCGAGACGCTTCGCCAATCGCGTCATGGTTGCCGGCTGCACGCCAGCCTGACGCGCCTGTTCGCGCATCGACAGCAACGCCACGTCGCGCGGACGATCGAGCACATAGCGCGCGCCGGCCTGCAATTGCTCGGGCATGTCGTCGAACGTCTCGATGATGCGTTCGGTCAGCGGGCCACGGTCCATGGCCGATCCTAGGCCGCCATTCGCCGATTTTGCAACGATTGTTTCAAAAATTTCATATTCAATTCAATTGGATCGTCCGTTGCTCGCGGGCCTTCGGCCGGCGGGGCGCAGCACGATCGGTAAAAGAGCAGCAATTTTGGAAAAGCTTGAGGAAGCGGCGTGGTTTACCGTTACGCATGTCAGGACTGAGCACGGCGCGTACCGAAACTTGACCGAAATCAAGGTCTTCGGCGCCGGACTGTCTTTCAATTACGGCTCGACAGCAATCGTAGAAACCCTCTAAAAAGGTTCTCTCACCCTTCGGCCCCATGCCAGTTCCAGGTTCCGCGATGGATTATAGCCAGTTTTTTCGTACCGCCCTCTCCCGCCTCCATGATGAGCGACGGTATCGGGTTTTCGCCGATCTGGAACGCGTCGCCGGCCGTTTCCCCCACGCGGTGTGGCATTCGCCGAAAGGTACGCGCAACGTCGTCATCTGGTGCTCCAACGATTACCTCGGCATGGGCCAGCATCCGAAGGTGGTTGGCGCGATGGTCGAGACCGCGACCCGAGTCGGCACCGGCGCCGGCGGCACCCGCAACATCGCAGGCACCCACCATCCCCTGGTGCAGCTCGAGCACGAACTCGCCGATCTGCACGGCAAGGAAGGCGCGCTGCTCTTCACCTCCGGTTACGTGTCCAATGAGACCGGCATTTCCACCATTGCCAAGCTCATTCCCAATTGCCTCGTTCTTTCCGACGCGCTCAACCACAATTCGATGATCGAAGGCGTTCGCCAGGCTGGCTGCGAGCGGCAGATATTTCGCCACAGCGACATGGCTCATCTGGAAGAGTTACTGCGAGCCGCAGGACCGGACCGGCCGAAGCTGATCGTCTGCGAGAGCCTTTATTCGATGGACGGCGATATCGCGCCGCTTTCGAAGATCTGCGATCTCGCCGAGAAATACGGCGCGATGACCTATGTCGACGAAGTGCACGCGGTCGGCATGTACGGCCCGCGCGGCGGCGGCATTGCTGAACGTGACGGCGTCATGCACCGCATCGATATCCTGGAAGGCACGCTTGCCAAGGCCTTCGGCTGCCTCGGCGGCTATATCGCGGCAAGCGCCGAGATTATCGACGCCGTTCGCTCCTATGCGCCCGGTTTCATCTTCACCACCGCCCTGCCGCCGGCGATCTGCTCGGCGGCTACGGCAGCGATCCGGCATCTGAAGGGCTCGAACTGGGAGCGCGAGCGCCACCAGGAACGCGCGGCCCGCACCAAAGCAATTCTGATTGCCGCAGGCCTCCCGGTGATGTCGAGCGACACCCATATCGTGCCGCTGTTCGTCGGGGATCCCGAAAAATGCAAGCAGGCCTCCGATCTCCTGCTTGAGGAACACGGCATCTACATCCAGCCGATCAACTATCCGACGGTCGCCAAGGGCACCGAGCGGTTGAGGATCACGCCCTCGCCCTATCACGAGGACGGGCTGATCGATCAATTGGCCGAGGCCCTGTTGCAGGTCTGGGACCAGCTCGGCCTGCCCGTGAAGGAACAATCGCTGGCGGCGGAATAACGTTAACCCGCCGATTGACGGGCCGGCCCCGTCCGCGACCGTTACGCACCGTGCTTTGCCGGCCCAGTCCGGCTATAATTCTTCCTTTAACGGCCCCCAAACGAGATGCGCCGGGGCGTTATTTATGCGCATGATCTTTTCGGAAAACCGCTGCACACTTTTCCGGATCATGCGTTAGGGAGTAAGCAGCAATGCTGCACGACTGGGGCGTGATTGCAGCCGCCTTCGGCTACATCGGCTTCCTGTTTTTCGTGGCGAGTTATGGCAACCGCCTCTCGCCGGCGCAGCGCGGCCGCGCCACGCTGATCTACCCGCTGTCGCTGGCGATCTACTGCACCTCATGGACCTTCTTCGGCTCGGTCGGCTTTGCCACCCGAACCAGCGTCGACTTCCTCGCGATCTATGTCGGCCCAATCCTGATGATTGGCCTCTGCACGCCGCTTTTGCGCCGCGTGATCAAGCTCGCCAAATCGCAAAACATCACGTCAATTGCCGATTTCATCGCCGCGCGTTACGGCAAGAGCCAGGCGGTCGCCGCAACCGTGGCGCTGATCGCCATCATCGGCTCGGTGCCCTACATCGCGCTTCAGCTCAAGGCTGTCGCCTCCTCGCTTGAAACCATCCTCAGTGAAGACCAGGCCATCTCCGCGATCCCGCTGCTGGGCGACATCGCATTGACGGCGACACTCGCGATGGCGGCGTTTGCGGTGTTGTTCGGAACCCGCCAGACCGATGCGACCGAGCACCAGCATGGGTTGATGCTCGCGGTCGCGACCGAATCCATCGTCAAGCTGGTCGCTTTCATCGCGGCCGGCGCCTTCGTCACCTTCTGGATGTTCTCGCCCCAGGAACTGATCGAGCGCGCGATGAAGACACCGGAAGCGGTGCGCGCCCTCGAATATGTGCCATCAATCGGCAATTTTCTGACCATGACGCTGTTGTCGTTCTGCGCGATCATGCTGCTGCCGCGCCAGTTCCACGTCAGCGTGGTCGAGAATTCCACGCCCTCGGAAGTCAGCCGCGCGCGCTGGCTGTTTCCGCTTTATCTGGTGGCGATCAACCTGTTCGTGATCCCGATCGCGCTGGCCGGCCTCATCACCTTTCCGTTCGGCGCGGTCGATCCCGACATGTATGTGCTGGCGCTGCCGGTGGAAGGAAACGAACCGCTGCTCAGCGTAGCCGTTTTCGTCGGCGGCCTGTCGGCGGCCACCGCGATGGTGATCGTGGAATGCGTCGCACTTTCCGTCATGGTCTCCAACGACATCATCCTGCCGCTGGTGCTCCAGCGCGGGCGCGAAACCCGCGAGGAGCAGCAGGATTTCAGCCGCTTCCTGCTCGGCGCGCGCCGCTTTGCGATCTTCGCGATCATGGCGATGGCCTATTTCTATTACCGCGCCCTCGGCGAGGCCCAGCTCGCGGCGATCGGGCTGCTGTCGTTTGCGGCGATTGCGCAACTCGCGCCCGCCTTTTTCGGTGGATTGTTCTGGCAGCGCGCGACCGCGCGGGGCGCCATGGGCGGCATGCTGGTCGGCTTTGCGGTGTGGGCTTACACGCTGTTCCTGCCGAGCTTCCTCGATGGCACGGCGGGCGGGCTGGAATTCCTGCAAAACGGCCCGCTCGGGATCGGGATGCTGCGGCCGCAGGCGCTGCTCGGTTCCGATCTGCCACAACTTTTGCACGGCGTACTCTGGTCGCTCTCGCTGAACATCCTCGCCTATGTGTCGCTGTCGCTCTCGCGCCAGCCGTCCTCGATCGAACGGATGCAGGCGGACCTGTTCGCTCCAAGCGTGCTGACCCCGATGACGCCGACCTTCCGCCGCTGGCGGACCACGGTGACCGTGCAGGACATCCAGGGCACGGTGGCGCAGTATCTGGGGCCTGACCGCGCGCGGGATTCTTTTGAGGCCTTTGCGATCTCGCGCAACCTCCGTCTCGTGCCATCGGCGCCGGCGGATTTCGAACTGCTTCAGCATGCCGAGCATCTGATCGCATCGTCGATCGGCGCCGCATCCTCGCGCCTGGTGATGTCGCTCTTGCTACGCAAGCGCACGGTCTCGGCCAAGGCGGCGCTCAAGCTGCTCGACGACTCGCATGCCGCACTGCATTTCAACCGTGAGATCTTGCAGACCGCGCTCAATCACGTGCGCCAGGGCATCGCCGTATTCGACCCCGACTTGCAGCTGATCTGCTCCAATCGCCAGTTCGGCGACATCCTTGGGCTGGCGCCGCACCTCGTCCAGATCGGGATCCCCTTGCGGGAGATTCTCGAATACATGACGGCGATCACGCCTTCGGAGTTCGGCGACAGGGATTTTTTGGTGGAGAGCCGGCTGAAGGCCTACACCGCCGAGGGCGAACCCTATTTGGAGCGATTGCCCGACCGGCATATGGTGATCGAGGTCCGCGCCAACCGGATGCCCGGCGGCGGCCTCGTCATCACCTTCTCCGACGTCACCCCGTCCTTTGAAGCGGCCGAAGCGCTGGAGCGCGCCAACGCCACGCTGGAAAAGCGCGTCCGCGACCGGACCGAAGAGCTGACGCGGCTAAACTCGGAATTGGCGCGCGCCAAGAGCACCGCCGAGGACGCCAGCATCTCCAAGACGCGATTTCTGGCAGCGGCGAGTCACGACATCCTTCAGCCGCTGAACGCCGCACGGCTCTATGTGACGAGCCTCGTGGAGCGCCAAAGCGGCGGTGAGGATTCCAGGCTGGTCGAGAACATCGACGATTCGCTGGAGGCGATCGAAGAAATTCTCGGCGCGTTGCTGGACATCTCTCGGCTGGACGCCGGCGCGATGACGACCTCGGTCACGAATTTCAAGATCGGCGACCTGATGCGCTCGCTGGAAATCGAGTTCGCGCCAATCGCGCGCGCCAAGGGATTGAAACTGACCTTCACGCCCTGTTCGCTGCCCGTGCGATCGGACCGCCTGCTGCTGCGCCGGCTGTTGCAGAACCTGATCTCCAACGCGATCAAATACACCCCGCGCGGGCGCGTGCTGGTCGGCTGCCGCCGCCGCGGGCAATCCCTGCAGATCGGTATTTACGATACCGGCGTCGGCATTCCCGTTCAAAAGCGTGGCGAAATCTTCAAGGAGTTTCACCGGCTCGAACAGGGCGCGCGGATTGCGCGCGGCCTTGGGCTCGGCCTGTCGATCGTCGAACGGCTCGCCCGTGTGCTCGGCCACGGCATTGCGCTTGATTCCATTGCCAGCGGCGGCTCGCTGTTTTCGGTGACAGTGCCGACCGCGAAAGCCGTCAACCATACGACGGCGGTCACCAGCGCGACGCCGCTGTCGCGCACGCCGATGTCAGGGGCGGTGATCGCCTGCATCGAAAACGACGCCGCCATCCTGGATGGCATGAAGACGCTTCTCGAAGGCTGGGACGCTGAAGTCATCGCGGCGACCGACCCCGAGGCCGCCGTCGAAGCGATCGAGGCCGTGGGTAAGCCAGTCACCGGCCTTCTGGTCGATTATCATCTCGACCGCGGCAACGGCATTGCCGCGATCCGCGATATCAGGAAGAAATTTGGCGAGGCCATCCCGGCCATTCTGATCACCGCCGATCGAAGTCCGCATGTCCGCGCCGCCGCGCGGGAGGAAAATATCGCGGTACTGAACAAGCCGGTGAAGCCGGCGTCCCTGCGTGCACTGCTTGGCCAGTGGCGCACCCAGCAGATGGTCGCTGCGGAGTAACTCTATTGTTGCTGAGGCGGCGCGACCTGGCGCTGACCGCCGGAGATTTTCGCAGCCGCAATCACGGCCTGCGTCCGGCTCTCGACGCCAAGCTTTTGCAGGATCGCGGATACATGCGCCTTGATGGTCGCCTCCGACACGCCGAGTTCGTAGGCGATCTGCTTGTTGAGCAGACCCTCCGAGAGCATCATCAGTACGCGCACCTGCTGCGGAGTCAGCGTGACCAGCCGGTCGCGAAGGCGCATCAGGTCCGGATCGGTCGCGGACGACAGGTCCGTGTCCGCCGGAACCCAGACATCGCCGCCCAGAACCTCGGTGATGGCATCACGCAACGTGTCCACGCCAAACCGCTTCGGGATGAACCCGGAGGCGCCAAAGTCGAGCGACTGGCGGATGGTGCCGCCATCGTCACTGGCGGAGACGATCACGACCGGAATGGCCGGGAACTGCGCGCGCAGGTAAATTAGTCCGGAGAAGCCGGAGATTCCCGGCATGGTCAGATCGAGCAAGACCAGATCGACATCGGAATCCTGATCGAGCAGCGCGGTCAGCTCTTCAAAATTGCCGGCCTCGTCGATCCTTGCCGACGCCACAACGCTTTCCACCGCCTGGCGCAACGCGTCGCGGAACAGCGGATGGTCGTCGGCAATCACAAGACGGGTCGTGGCAGCAGCGGTCATTGATGGCTTGCAATGGGTTACGAAGGAGCGATTCCGGAATAGCTGGATTTGCGGTTCGATTGTCCTGCGGCCAGAGACTGCATGCAAGCGTTCCGTACCGCCATGCGAAATACCGGTTAATTCAGCACTTGTGCGTCGCAGCAGCAACTCTGCGTGCTGACGGCGCGGCAGCCCCGTTCTCTATACATGAGCGTTCCGCGGCAGGCCGAAAGTCGTACTGTGCGACGGTTCACGGCGATGTTACCTTGGCCGTAACCCTGTGGCCAAATGGCGCACGGGGATGAGCTTTTGAAACAGCAATTCGGGGAGTGCGAACAATGGCAATGGCAGCAACAGCGGGTAGCGACGACGTCCGCAGTGGAGGAATGACCGCCGCAGAGCGAAAGGTTATTTTCGCCTCGTCGTTGGGTACCGTGTTCGAGTGGTACGACTTCTACATCTACGGAACGCTCGGCTCCTTCCTCGCCAAGTACTTCTTCTCCAACGTGCCGCCGAACGTCGGTTTCATCTTCGCGTTGCTGGCGTTTGCTGCGGGCTTCGCTGTACGGCCGTTCGGCGCTCTGATTTTCGGCCGGCTCGGTGACATGATCGGCCGCAAATATACCTTCCTGATCACGATGACCCTGATGGGCATCGGCACCTTCTTCATCGGCCTGCTCCCCGGCTTCGACAGTTGGGGCATCGCGGCGCCGATCGTGCTGATCGGCTTGCGTCTCATACAGGGGCTGGCGCTTGGCGGCGAATACGGCGGAGCGGCGACCTATGTGGCCGAGCATGCGCCTCCCGGCAAACGCGGCTACTACACCTCCTGGATTCAGACGACCGCGACGCTCGGCCTGTTCCTCGCGCTGTTGCTCATCCTGGGCATTCGCAACTGGATGGGCGAAGACGCGTTTGGCAGCTGGGGCTGGCGTATTCCGTTCCTGCTCTCCGGCATCCTGCTCGCCGTTTCGGTCTGGATCCGCCTCAGCCTGAGTGAATCGCCGATCTTCCAGAAGATGAAGGAAGAGGGCACAACCTCGAAGCGCCCTTTGAGTGAAGCCTTCGCGGAATGGGGCAACGCCAAGATTGCGATCCTCGCACTTTTCGGTGCCACGGCCGGCGAAGCTGTGGTGTGGTATGGCGGGCAGTTCTACGCACTGTTCTTCCTGACCCAAACTCTGAAAGTCCCCGGCGCCAGCGCGCAGATCATGATCGTGATTGCGCTCGCGCTTGGCACGCCCGGGTTCGTTATCTTCGGATGGCTGTCCGACAAGATCGGCCGCAAGCCGATCATCCTGACCGGCTTCCTGCTCGCGGCGCTGACGTATTTCCCGATCTTCAAGGCCGTTACGCACTTCGCCAATCCCAAGCTTGAGACCGCACTCACCTCTTCGCCAGTGACGGTTATCGCCGATCCCGGTGAGTGCTCGTTCCAGTTCAAGGCAACGGGCACCGAAAAATTCACCACCAGCTGTGACGTCGCGAAGTCCGCGCTCGTCAATCTGTCGGTGAACTATCAGAATCAGGATGCCCCGAAGGGAACGCCGGCGCAGGTAAAGATCGGCGATCAGACGTTGAGCGCGAGTTCACCGGACTTTGCCAAGACGCTGCCGGTGGCCATCAAGGCCCACGGCTATCCGGCTTCCGCCGACCCGGCCGAGATCAATTGGACTATGACCATCGTCATGCTGTGGCTTCTGGTGATCTATGTGACGCTGGTCTATGCGCCAATTGCGGCATGGCTGGTTGAGCTGTTCCCGAGCCGCATCCGCTATAGCGGCATGTCGCTGCCGTATCACATCGGCAACGGCTGGTTCGGCGGCTTCCTGCCGGCGACCGTGTTCGCGATCGCGGCATGGACCGGGAACATCTATTCCGGCTTGTGGTATCCGGTCGGCATTGCCTTGATGAGCCTTGTCATCGGCTTCCTGTTCCTGCCCGAAACCAAGGACGTCGACATCCGGACCAACTGATCTCGATTTAAAACGAGAAAAAAGCCGGCCGCGGAGCAATCCGCGGCCGGTTTGTTTTGCGTCTGATTATTAAGGGGCCGCCTTCCCGACGAACTGCACCACGACTTCGCGGCGGTGCGCCCGCCTGCGATGCTCAATCAGATAGATCGCCTGCCATGTGCCAAGCGTGAGCCTGTTCTTGATGACCGGAATTTGCAGAGACGTGGCTGTCAGCATGGTTTTGACGTGGGCTGGCATGTCATCGGGGCCTTCGGTGTCGTGGCTCCATCCGGCGTTCTCCGGCGCAAGGCGATCGAGCGCCGTGGTCAAATCGGCCAGCACCGTGGGATCGGCATTCTCCTGGATCGTGAGCGAGGCCGAGGTGTGACGAATAAAGACCGTCACCTGGCCTTCTATCGCGCCGGCCTCGTTGACGAATTGCGCGATCTCCGCCGTGAGATCGAGGAATCCACGACCTGCGGTCTGGACCGTGAGCAGTGACGACACGATCGAACTGGCGGAAACCACCGACGGCGCTGTGCGGGAGATGGGCGGAGATGCCATGAGCGGCTTCAGATCTTGCCGCTGACGTCTTTCTGCATCCGGTTGGCCATCTCGACCAGCCGCCGCCACGCCTGTTCGAGGAAGGACATCATCCGGTCCATGTCGCGGTCGCTCGGCAACGGGATTTCGATCTTGCGTTCGCCCTCGGCCACCTTCGGTTCGGCCTTTTTCAGCGAATCCGATTTCGGCATCGCCTCCTCGGTTTTATCCTCGACGGCCGGGGCGCGCGCGGCCAGTTCAGCCTTCAATTTTTGCAATTCCGCCTTGGAGTTTTCATTCTCCGCCTGCAACCGGCCGATTTCCGCATCGTATGCCGCGCGCTCATCGGGCACCGCGTAGCAGGCCCAGCCGGTGCCGGTGTTGTTGCAGGTCGAAACCGCACCGCTGCGCGTATCCAGTCTGATCACGCCATCGGATATCGGCGACAGCGCATAGCGCCCGTTTTCATTGTCGGGCGTCGACTGGGCGACAGCACCGTCTGTGCCGGCGAGAGCCGATACGACGAGGACCGATATGACGAAGACAATGGCTGACGTTGTCGGTGATGTCGCTCTGGTCATGGGCTGCTCCGCCTCGAGTCTTCCCTGCTCTTGATCCGCCGCTTAATCCTGTGAACGGTAGGGCGCACGGCCTGACTTTAATGCGTCAACCAGCAATTCGATCCGGTCCTGTCCCCAGAATACTTCGCCATCCAGCACATAGGCCGGTGATCCGAACACGTCGGCCGCAAGCCCATCCTGACGATTCTGCTCGTAGATTTTTCCGATATCCTCGCTTGCCGAGCGCTCCGCCAGCGCCTTGCCGGGAAGGCCGCTCTCATCGGCGAGGCGGATCAGCGTCGCAGCATCGGCCAGATTGAGCTCGTCCTCCCAAATGGCGGCAAAGGCCCGGCGCAGGAACGGGTCGGGATCATGCCCGGCCTCGATCGCCGCGATCACAAGGCCGTCGGCCAATCGCGCGTTGAACGGCCAATTGGCCGGCTGAAGCTTGAATTGCAGGCCGCGCTTGTCGCGCCAGCGCTGGAGCTCGACCATCCGGTAGCGCTGCCGCACCGGGTGACGCTTGAGGAGTGGCAGCCCGCCGGTCTCGGAAAACAAATCGACCAGCACGACCGGCTTGTGATTGACCTTGAGACCGTAGCTGCCGACGACGTCGCGAAACAATTTGTGCCCGATATAGGCCCAGGGCGATTGCAGTGAAAAGTAGTAGTCGATCTGACGCGGCATGAAGTTTCCCGGAACGCGGTTTTGGAATTTTGGCTATCGAGAGGATTATCCCAACAGACCACAAAAGCCGGCGCAAGGCGGTTTACGATGCGATTTGCCGGCGATCCGGCGGCGATCTATTGCAGTGCGGCGATCGGGCGCTCGACCCAACCCGGAGTAGGAGAAATAATAAAACGATATCAATCGGTTACGTAACCGTGACGCAATCTTGACTTGATTAATTGCGGTCAGTATGGTCCGCGCGGCTTTTGAGGGGTGACGGGGCGTCATTTTCATTTTCCGCAATCGTTTCGGGTCTTAGCAAGCATGGCGCAAGGCACGAATGACCGCGAAGGTGAAAGCAAATCGTCCCCCGATGAGGCCGCGCTTTCCGCAAGGCTCGGAAGTCTGGAGCACCGGTTGTCCGAAGTTCGGGGCAGCCGAAACATCAGAACTGACCAATCCGAAGCTGGAAGTGGAGACAGCCATGCCAGGGCTTCGGCCATGGCAATGGGTTTCCGCCTCTCATCGGAGTTGATCGCCGGCGTTGGTCTCGGAGCACTGATGGGCTGGGGTTTCGACCGTCTGCTTTCGACGTCACCTTTCGGGCTCATCGTGTTCGTGCTGGTCGGCTTCTCGGCGGGCGTTCTGAATGTGATCCGCTCGGCAGGTGTTGCTCCGGACAAAACCGGCCGTTAAGGAAGTGCGCAACGACGTGATTTGAAATGCCGGCGTGGCCGGCAACAGCTAGAGATGCCGCGCGGATGATCGATCCGATCGAACAATTCCATATCGAAAAGCTCTTTACGATTGGCCATATCGGCAATCAGGAGATCGCTTTCACCAATTCCTCGGCCTACATGTTCGGCGCCGTGGCCCTGATCACGCTGCTGATGCTGGGCTCGGGCCGGCGCCTGGTCCCGGGGCGCATCCAGTCGGTGGCGGAAATCGCCTACGAATTCGTCGCCAGCACCATTCGATCGACGGCCGGCAAGGAAGGAATGAAGTTCTTTCCGCTGATCTTTTCGCTTTTCATGCTGATCGCCGTCTCCAATATCGTCGGCGTCATTCCCTACAACTTCACGATCGCAAGCCACATCATCGTCACGGCGGCGCTGGCGTTTCTAGTGTTCTTTACCGTGCTGATCTACGGCTTCTACAAGAACGGCCTGAAATTCTTCAAACTGTTCGTGCCGTCGGGTATCCCGATCCTCATCTTGCCGCTGGTCGTGTTCATCGAGATTTTCTCGTTCTTCCTGCGGCCGGTCTCCCACTCGGTGCGTTTGTTTGCCAACATGCTAGCGGGCCACATCGCGCTCGCGGTGTTTGCAAGCTTCATTCCGCTGCTCGCGGGCCTCGGCATTGCCGGTTATTTCGGCGCCGTCCTGCCGCTCGGCATGGTGATGGCGCTGACCGCGCTGGAGCTTCTGGTGGCCTTCCTTCAGGCCTACGTCTTCACCATCCTCACCTGCGTCTACATCAACGATGCTATCCATCCGGGCCACTGACCGGCTCGTCTCACCAAACCTCAACAAGGAGTTCGTTTCATGGATCCGATTGCCGCGAAGTACATTGGCGCAGGTATTGCCTGCATTGGCATGGGCGGCGCCGGCGCCGGCGTGGGCATCATTTTCGGCAACTACCTTGCCGCCGCGGTGCGCAACCCATCGGCCGCCCAGGGCCAGTTCGCCAACCTCATTTTCGGCTTCGCGGTGACCGAAGCGCTCGGCATCTTCTCGCTGCTGATCGCGCTGCTCCTGCTGTTTGCGCTCTGATCCATCGCCGAGCCCGCCTCTGTTCAAGAGGCGGGAATCGAATCTCGGTTAGCCGAACAGGAGAAGCCCGTGGCTGAAAGTCATGGCGAGCCGAAGGGCACAAGCGCCCGTACCGAGGCCGACGGCGGCCACAAGGCGCCGTTCCCGCCGTTCCAGAAGGACACCTTCGCCTCACAGCTGGTGTCGCTGGTGATTGCGTTCGGCGCGTTGTATCTGATCGTCTCAAAAATTGCGTTGCCGCGCGTCGGCGGCGTGCTCGATAAGCGTCAGAACACGATCGACGGCGACCTGGCGCAGGCCCAAAAGCTGAAGGACGATTCCGACGGCGCGCTCAAGGCCTATGAGAGCGAATTGGCCACTGCCCGTTCCCGTGCACAGGCGATCAGCACGGAGACCCGCGAAAAGCTGAATGCGGCGTCCGAGGCCGAGCGCAAGACACTGGAAGAGCAGTTGGCGGTCAAACTGGCGGATGCTGAAAAGACCATCGCCTCGACGCGGGAAGCCGCGATGAGCAATGTGCGCGGCATCGCAACCGATGCGGCGGCTGCCATCGTGCAGCGGCTGACCGGCATCGCACCCGACGGCGCTTCGGTGGGGCACGCCGTCGACGCGTCCTTGAAAGGTTGAGCCAGATGATGTTCGCCGAACCGGAATTCTGGGTCGCCGTTGGTTTCGTCATCCTGATGGGCGTGTTCACCTATGTCGGTGTCCACCGCACTGTGCTGACCGCGCTCGATCATCGCAGCGAACGCATCAAGGCCGAACTCGACGACGCCCGCCGCCTCAAACAGGAAGCGGCAAATCTGCTCGAGGAATACAAGGCCAAGCGCGCCAGCGCCGAGCGGGAAGCCCAGGACATCATTGCCGCGGCAAAGGTCGATGCCGAGCGTATCGCCAGTGAGGCCAAGACCAAGATGGAGGATTTTGTAGCCCGGCGGACCAAGACCGCCGAGAACAAGATCGCGCTTGCCGAAGCCCAGGCGCTCGCCGATGTGCGAGCTGCGGCGGCCAATGCGGCAGTGACGGCGGCTTCCACGATCCTGTCGCAGACAGTGAAGGGTCAGGTCGCCGACGACCTCTTGGCCAAAGGCATTACCGAGGTCCGCGAAAAGCTGAACTGACGATTTCTGTCCACAAGAAAACAAAAGCCGGCGCTATGCGCCGGCTTTTTGCATGATTGAGCATCGTCGTTATTTTCGCCGCGGCGCTTTGGGCTGCTGCTGCGGGATCGCTTGCGGGTCGAAGCCGACGTAGAAAACAAAAGAATCGCTCGTGAGATTTGCGGGCATATTGAAAATCAGATCTTCGCCGACCACGCTGAACGTGCCGCCACCCTCTGTCATCGATACCGTGGTCCGGTACACCTGCGTGGTAAGCACCCTTTCCTGAACGCCGGTTTGAACGACCGCAGCACGAAGCGGGACTTCGACGGTCTCAGGCGCACCGGCGGGGCCGGCGATGACGCGACCCTGAACGCCGATACGTGCCGCGATCTGGCCGTTGCCGGTGCGTCGGCATTCGCGTGCGGTCCTTGTGATGGTCGCCTGATAATTCAACTCGCTGGCTACCGGTTGCCTGCCGGGCGGCGCCACCCCGTAGGTGGACGCGCCGGCGCGAATTTTCACCACCGGACAGTCGACCTCCGTGCCGTCGGGTGCCGTTTCGGAGACCTTCCCGCGGCCGCCGAATAGCTGATCGAACCTATCGCTGATCGTCGGTATTTCGGCATCGGGCGGCGGCGCAGTGCTGAATGGGTTATTGATCGCGGTGCCGCCACACCCGGAAAGCAGAGCGGTCACGGCAAGCGCCAGCGCGGTGCGCCGGTGGCCCGTCACGCCAACCCTCCCCTGCCCGATCCGCTCCTGCCGCATTACCGGAAAATCTCCAAGAAAAACCGCCGAATAGCATGGCGCCTTGGGGGCGCATATGCGGGGTGCTTATAGCAGCGCAATGGCGGCAAACCCAAGGCGTCTGTCACAATTTGGAAAAGAAGGTTAGCCGCGGAAATCCTCATGCAGCAGGCCGTACAGCAGGTGGTCCTGCCAGACGCCATTGATGCAGAGATAGCGCCGCGCAAGACCCTCGCGGGTAAAGCCGCACTTCTCCAGCACCCGGATCGACGGCGTGTTGGTGGGAATGCAGGCGGCTTCGATGCGGTGCAAATTGAGCTCGCCAAACAGTGACGGCAACAGCACGCGGAGCGCCGTGGTCATGTAACCGCGATGCGCATGTGGCTCTCCGACCCAATAGCCGATCGTGCCGGCCTGGACGATACCGCGTCGGACATTGGCCAACGTGATTCCGCCGATCATGACGCCATCGGCCTCGCGGAAGACGATGAAGGGATATGACCTGTCGGCCGCGATATCTTCCGTATAGCGACGCAGCCGCCGCCGGAAACCGGACCGGGTCAAATCGTCTGACGGCCAGATCGGCTCCCATGGGGTCAGGTAACCGCGGCTGACTTCTCGCAAATGCGCCCATTGCAGGAAATCCGACATCTGCGGGGCGCGCAACAACAGGCCGTGACCGCGCGGAACAAGTGCTGCGGGTCCGCTCGAGGGTAACCGAAACAGAGCCATGCGTTAAACTCCCCCGAACGTCAGAGTCACCACACTAGTGAAGGCGCTCCTTCGCCTTCGATTTCGTCAATCCTTCCGCAAAAGCCACCGCCGTGTCTAGTCCCCTCCCGCTGCCGAGCGCGACAACCGCGGGCCGGCTTCGGGACATCAGGGCCCGCGCCGCATTTCGTGTCGTCTCCACACTCACGGAATCGATCCTCGCCACCAGCTCGTCGACCGTCAACGGTCGTCCATAGGCCAGGATATGACGCGCCAGTTGCTCCGCGCGCGAGCTGCAGCTTTCGAGCGCCATCAACAGCCCGGCCTTCATCTGGGCCTTGGCGCGGGCAATCTCGGCTTCCGTCAACGTCTCAACGGCCTCGTTGATGACATCGACGATAACTTCCATCATCTCCGGCGCGTCGCCCGGGTCGGTGCCGGTATAGAGGCCGAAAAATCCCGTATCCGTGTAGGGCGCATGAAAAGCGTAGATCGAATAGCAGAGCCCGCGTTTTTCACGCACCTCCTGAAACAGGCGCGACGACATCCCGCCACCGAGAATGTTGGTAAATACCTGAAGCGAAAACAACGACAGATCGGTTTGGGGGACCCCCTCGAGCGCCAGCGTCAGATGCGCCTGCTCGAGTTCACGATGCACAACGCGCGACCCTCCCTTGCCGAACATCGCGGGCTCGGGCTTTGGCGCAGGCGTTCCCTCGAAGCTTGCAAAACGCTGCTCGACCTCATCCACCACCCGCTTGTGATCGACCGCGCCGGCTGCTGCGACCACCATGTCGGGGCCGCGATAGTGCGTCGAGAGATAACCGCGCAGCATATCGCGGTCGAGGGACTTCAGCGTCTTCGCCGTTCCGAGCAAGGAACGCCCCATGGGCTGATCCGGGTAGCACAGCTCGTTGAGGTGCTCGAACACGACATCGTCGGGCGTATCCTGCGCCGCGCCGATCTCCTGGACGATCACGCTCTTCTCCCGCTCGAGTTCGTCGGGCACGAAGGAAGGATTGGTGAGAATGTCGGAGAGCACGTCGAGCGCCAGCGGAACGTCGGCCTTCATGATCCGCGCGTAATAAGCCGTGGTTTCCGTCGACGTGCCGGCGTTGAGATCGCCGCCGACCACCTCGATCTCCTCCACGATTTCGCGCGAGGTGCGCCGTGTCGTGCCCTTGAACGCCATGTGCTCGAGCAGATGCGAAATTCCGTGCTCATTGTTCTTTTCGTCGCGGCCGCCGACGCCCGCCCACACGCCGAGAGCAGCAGTCTGAAGATGCGGCATGGTATCGGTGATGACGGTGAGGCCAGACGGCAGCTTGGTGACTTCAACACTCATCCCGCAGTTCCTTCCTTCGCGGCCCGGCTGACCGAGCGGATAAATCGCGCAACTTCGACCTTGTCGTTTTTCATCACCTGGGCACGTTCGGGCCTGGTCATCAGGCCTTCCAGCCATGGCGGCAGCTCCGGCCGCACGCCGCAGGCCGCTTCCACGGCATCGGGAAACTTGGCGGCATGCGCCGTCGACAGCACGATGTTGGGCACGCCGGAATCCGGATTGTCGCGGTCGGCAACCGCCAGCGCCACAGCCGTGTGCGGATCGACCAGATCGCCCGCTTCGCGCCAGGCCGCGCGAATGACGGCGCTGGTCTCGGTTTCATCGGCGCGTCCGGCGTCAAACTCGCCGCGCACCGCAGCCAGAACCGCATCCGGCAGCACGAAGCGGCCGGATTGCTTCAGGGAAGCCATCAGCCGGCGAACGAGCGCGGCATCACGGTGGCTTGCTTCGAACAGCAGGCGCTCGAAATTCGAAGACACCTGAATATCCATCGACGGCGATGTCGAGGCGTGGACTTCGCGGGTTTCGTAGATTCCGGTCTTCAGCGTGCGTGGCAGGATGTCGTTGACGTTGGATGCGATTCGCAACCACCGGATCGGCAATCCCATTCGCTTGGCCACGAAGCCCGCAAAGATGTCGCCGAAATTGCCGGTCGGTACGGTGAAATCGACGCTCCGCGCCGGCGCCCCGAGGGCTGCGGCGGACGTAAAATAATACACCACCTGCGCCACGATGCGCGCCCAGTTGATGGAATTGACTCCCGACAACGCGACCGCGTCGCGAAAGGCGTGATCGTTGAACAGATCCTTCACGATCGCCTGGCAATCGTCGAAGGTGCCCTCGACCGCCAGCGCATGAACGTTGCCGGCGCCGGCGGTCGTCATCATGCGCCGCTGCACCTCCGAGATGCGACCGTGCGGAAACAGGACGACGAGATCGACATTGTCGAGACCCGCAAACGCATCGACCGCGGCACCCCCGGTGTCGCCCGACGTCGCCACCACGATCGTGGTGCGCTCGGCCCGCTTCGCCAGCACGTGGTCCATCAGCCGCGAGAGCAACTGCATCGCGACGTCCTTGAACGCGAGCGTCGGACCGTGAAACAACTCCAGCAGGAATTGATTGGGTCCGATCTGGTCGAGCGGCACCACCGCAGGGTGGCGAAATGTAGCGTAAGCCTCGTTGGCCATGCGGCCGAGATCCGCATCTGAAATCTCACCACCGACAAAGGGGCGAATCACGTCAACGGCCACTTCCCAATAGGGCCGTCCGAAAAATCCGGCGATGGCCGCAGGCGCAAGCTGCGGCCAGACTTCGGGCACGTAGAGGCCGCCGTCGCGGGCGAGCCCGGCCAGCATCACGTCACAGAAACCCAGGACGGGAGCCTCCCCCCGTGTCGAAATGTATCGCGTCAAACCAGTGCTCACTTGTCGAAGTTCGTACTCTATCCCAGCACCCCCTTTTACGAACTTCGAAAAGTTATGGGCACCAGCAAACTTACGATTCTAGTGCCGCTTTTCTATTTGAAGTTCCTGAGCCGAATTCGCCGCTTTTGGAGCAGGAACTTCAAATGGGCGGCACTAGCCTCCAAAGGTCTGATATTTCGTCAAACCATTGATTTTTATAACTAAAATTACCTCGCTGGGAGCAAAGTGGCGCCACCATAAGCGTTTTGCCAGCAAGTGGAAACCGCTTCTTCCCTCACCCTTCCCGCCACACCGAACCGAAAAGCGCGACGTCGCCGCAAGTGTGCCCGTTATCGCATGCTTTGGCCTCGGCAGCGTGATGCCAAACCATTGCCGTCTGCATCCTCACCGTTGGCATACCGGCAAGGGAGCGGCTTACGACGTGAATTGGTAGCGAAGGTGATCCGTAGTTGCGGCCAGCAAGCTTGCCGACCCTCAGCCGACGCCGCGGCGTTTCCCGCGCCACCAGATGAAGAACGCGATCACCACTGCGCCCGCAAGCGCAAACCAGGTAATGGCGTATTGCAGATGATCGTCCTTGAGATGCACGTGAAGGGGCCCAGGCTTCGGAATCCCGCTTGCCGGCGCCGGCTGTTCCAGATCGATATAGAACGGCGCAAGCGTCTTGCCGCCATTGCCCCAGCCGAGCGCTTGCGCCATTGCCAGATGATCGCGCACGAACCATAGCCGCTTCCCGGCATCGGCAGCCGGCGTAAGGAGGCCTGCGGTTTCCGGAAAGCGGATGTATCCAATCAGATCGGCCGCCTCGCCGCTCACGAGGCGCGTCACCGCGCGATCCTGCTGTGGGCGGTCCTGCATGGTGTTCTGAACGAAGCCGGCATTGACCACGACAATCTCGCCACCGGGAAGCCGCGCCGGAATGAAGGCCCAGGTGCCGGGTCCGGAAACATCGTCGCGCACGGCCGAGCCGGAGCTATAGACCATCGCATCGGGGCCAGCGCCATAACTCGCCCTCAAATGCACGCGGCGGAATTCATCCTCTTGCGGCGTGAGCTTATTCCATTCCGAGACCGGCGGCAGCGGCACCGGCTCGAGCGCCAGCCGTTCTGTCAGCGCAGCAATCAGTGCATGCTTTTCAACGCGGCGCTGCAACTGCCAGACGCCGAGCCCGATGAAGACGGCAATCATGGCGACCGTGAACAGGCCGAAGCCGAGGTGTCTCCGCCCCGCCATTGCGGTCATTTCGGCTCGCGATCGATTAAACGACCGGGCGCGGCCTTATGATGGAATTGTAGCGCGATCAGAAGCGCCTTCATCGAACGCAACGGCAGAAGCGTGGTGACGAGGATCAGCGGCAGCCACAGCACCGCGTGCAACCAGAACGGCGGCTGATACTTCACTTCGACAATCAGCGCGCAGGCCACGACAATGGCGCCCGCCAGCATGATGATAAAAATCGCGGGACCATCGCCTGCATCGATAAATGTATAGTCCAGTCCGCAAGCCTCGCATCGCGGCCTTAACGCCAGGAAGCCCGCAAACAACTTGCCTTCGCCGCAGCGCGGACACTTGCAGGCAAGCCCGCGCATTGCGCTCTGGAACAGGGTCGGCGTGTCAGGATGGATGCTGTCGGGCGAATTCATACCGCACAATCTATCATGCGCAGACTGCGCTAACAAAAAGGGCGGCCAGAAGGCCGCCCTTGCAGTATCATCGACGGAAAACCTATTCGGCGCCAATCAGCCGGCCGCCGCCGGTGCCCCAGACGTAAATGCAGGCGAACAGGAACAGCCACACCACGTCGACGAAATGCCAGTACCAGGCGGCAAATTCGAAGCCGAGATGCTGGGTCGGCGTGAAGTGTCCGGCGTAGGCGCGGGCAAGGCACACGATCAGGAAGATGGTGCCAACCAGCACGTGGAAGCCGTGGAAACCGGTCGCCATGAAGAAGGTCGCGCCATAGACGTTGCCGGAGAAGCCGAACAGTGCGTGGCTGTACTCATAGGCTTGCACGCAAGTGAACAACGCCCCGAGCACGACGGTCAGGATCAGGCCGTATTTCAGGCCCTGACGGTCATTCTCGAGCAGCGCATGGTGCGCCCAGGTCACCGTGGTGCCGGAAGTCAGCAGCAAAAGCGTGTTGAGCAACGGCAGGTGCCAGGGATCGAATGCCTCGATGCCCTTGGGCGGCCAGGTGCCGGGCACGCTGCACGCGCCCATCTGGGTGCCGGCGCCGCACCCGAAAATGGCATCACGGGCGGCATGAACTGCATCGGCCGGGAACAGGGCCGAATTGAAGAAGGCCCAGAACCAGGCGACGAAGAACATCACCTCCGAGGCGATGAACAGGATCATGCCGTAGCGGTGGCTGATCTGCACCACGCGGGTGTGGTCGCCCTTGTACTGAGCCTCGCGGATCACATCCATCCACCAGCTCACCATGGTATAGAGCACGCCGACGACGCCGACAAAGAAGATGATCGGCGCGAAGCCGGTCATGTGATGCATCCAGGTGATGGCACCGAGGGCCATGATGAAGGCCGAAACGGAGCCGACGATCGGCCACGGGCTCGGATCGACGAGGTGGTAGTCGTGATGCTTGACTTGCGCCGTAGCCATTTTTCGGTCTCTCCGTTAGCAGGGCCTGTTCAGCCGCTTCGTCTCAACGCTTGAATTCAAAATTCGCGATGGCCGGAAAGCGATCCCGGCCAAGGCTCAACTCTCAAAGGTTACCCTTTTCGCCTTCCATGGACTTCCCGGCCTCGCCCGCCGCCAGCGGTTTTGCTGCCGGGTCGCGGACAGGGTAGAACGTATAGGACAGGGTGATGGTGTTCAGGCCGTCATTCTCGCTGTCTTTGGCAATCGACGGATCGACATAGAACACGACCGGCATGTCGCGCGTTTCGCCCGGCGCCATGGTCTGTTCGGTAAAGCAGAAGCAGTTGATCTTCTCGAAATAAGCCCCGACCGTCAGCGGCGCGACGTTATAGGCGGCCTGTCCGGTCGTTGTGCGCGCGGACTGGTTCGTCACTTTGTAAAATACGGTCGTGACCTCGCCGATCCTGACCTCGATCTCGGTCTGCTCCGGCTCGAACTTCCAGGGCAGCCCACCCGCCACGTTGGAATCGAAACGAACCGCAATTTTGCGCGTCAGCGGCGCGGCCGAGGGCGCTGAAGTCGCCACCTGCGTCGTACCGTTGAACCCGGTGGCGCGGCAGAACCAGTTGTAGAAAGGCACCGCCGCGTAGGCGGCCCCGATCATCAAAACCACCACGAAGCCGCAGATCGCCGCCACGGTTGCGTCACGTCCGAGCCCACGATGTGATCCCGTCTTCGGGCCTGCGGCTGGTTGATGAGGCATCGTCGGTTCGCTCTTCATCTCAATCACAACGGCCGCACGAGGACGGCCGGCCCCTTGACGAGGGTGACCGCGAAAAACAGCAGGACCAGAACGCCGAGCGCAAGCGCGATGGCAACCGACCGCTGACGGCGGCTCTTCTTCTGCGCCTCGGTGAGGACAATTCCCTCTGGTCTATCGTTATTGGCCATGAGTGCTGCCATGCGCCCTTACCAGATCGCGGGTAGAACGGCGCGGACCACGACCTCGATCAGAAGGGTCGCAAACAGCGCAAACAGATAAAGGATCGAGAAGGCGAACAACCGGCGCGTGGCGCGCGCGGCTGCATGGCCCTCACGAAGGCGATAGACGTTGATCGCCAACGCCAGCATGCCGGTGCCAAGCACGAGAGAGGTCACGCCGTAAACCGCATCGAAATAGCCGAGCGGCCAAGGCGCCAGCGCCACCGCTACCAGCACGATCGTGTAGAGCAGGATCTGCAGCCGCGTCGCGTCCGCTCCCGCGACCACCGGCAGCATCGGAACGCCGGCGCGGGCATAGTCGTCGCTGCGAAACAGCGCGAGCGCCCAGAAATGCGGCGGGGTCCAGAAGAAGATGATCAGGAACAACAGCAGCGGCTCGACCGAGAGCGAGCCGGTCGCCGCCGCCCAGGCCACCACGGGCGGAAGCGCGCCCGCGGCCCCGCCGATCACGATGTTCTGCGCGGTCCAGCGCTTGAGCGCGATGGTATAGATCACGACGTAGAAGAAGATCGTGAAAGCCAGCAGCGCACCGGCGACCCAGTTGACGAGGATGCCGAGTGTCATCACCGAGAAGAAGGCCAGCGTCATGCCGAACGCCAGCGCCTCCGGCGGGGTGATGCGGCCGCGTGGGATCGGCCGGTTCGCGGTGCGCGACATCAACGCGTCGATGTCGCTCTCGTACCACATGTTCAGCGCGCCCGAAGCTCCAGCGCCCACCGCGATGCAGAGGATGGAGGTGAAAGCGAGCACCGGATGCACGTGCACCGGCGCGATCACGAGGCCGACCAGCGCGGTGAAGATCACCAGCGACATCACCCGCGGCTTCAGGAGCGCGACGTAATCGGCGACGTCGGCTTCGGAAATCCGCGGCGACAACTCGATGCTGTTGTGATCGACGACCGACAAGACGGCTCTCGCTTCCCTTAAAATATGAGGACGCGGCGCTCAGAGCGCCGCGTGGCTCATCACTGCACGCGTGGCAACACCTCGAACTGATGGAACGGCGGCGGGGACGACAGCGTCCATTCCAGCGTGGTCGCGCCCGCGCCCCACGGATTGTCGGCAGCCTGCTGCTTGCGCACGAACGCATCGATCACGCCGTAGATGAAGATCAGCACGCCGAAGCCGGAGATATAGGAGCCGATCGAGGAGATGAAGTTCCAACCGGCAAAGGCGTCGGGATAGTCGACATAGCGGCGGGGCATGCCGGACAATCCGAGGAAGTGCTGCGGGAAGAACACCAGGTTGACGCCGATGAAGGTGAACCAGAAATGCAGCTTGCCGATCCGCTCCGAATACATGTAGCCGAACATTTTCGGGAACCAGTAGTACCAGCCCGCGAAAATGCCGAACACCGCGCCGAGCGACAGCACATAGTGGAAGTGCGCGACGACGTAATAGGTATCTTGCAGAACGCGGTCGACGCCGGCATTCGCCAGCACGACGCCGGTGACGCCGCCGAGAGTAAAGAGGAAGATGAATCCGATCGCCCACAGCATCGGCGTCTTGAATTCGATCGAGCCGCCCCACATCGTGGCGATCCAGGAAAAGATCTTCACGCCGGTCGGAACCGCGATCACCATGGTGGCCGCGACGAAATAGGCCTGCGTCGCGCTGGACATGCCGACCGTGTACATGTGGTGCGCCCACACCACGAAGCCGATGCCGCCGATCGCCACCATCGCATAGGCCATGCCGAGATAACCGAACACCGGCTTCTTCGAGAAGGTCGAGACGATCTGGCTGATCATGCCGAACGCAGGCAGGATCAGGATGTAGACTTCGGGATGACCGAAGAACCAGAACAGGTGCTGGAACAGTACCGGATCGCCGCCGCCGTCGGCAGAGAAGAACGTCGTGCCGAAATTACGGTCAGTCAGAAGCATGGTGATGGCGCCGGCCAGCACCGGCAGCGACAGCAGCAGCAGGAACACCGTGACCAGGATCGACCACACGAACAGGGGCATCTTGTGCAGCGTCATGCCTGGCGCGCGCATGTTGAAGATCGTGGTGATGAAGTTGATGGCGCCGAGGATCGACGAAGCACCGGCCAGATGCAGCGACAGGATCGCGAAATCGACTGCCGGTCCCGGATGGCCCGTCGTCGACAGCGGCGCATAGATGGTCCAGCCCGCGCCGACGCCGTTGGCGCCGGGCTCGCCTTCGACGAAGGTCGAGATCAGAAGCAGCGCAAAGGATGCCGGCAAAAGCCAGAACGAGATGTTGTTCATGCGCGGGAAGGCCATATCGGGCGCGCCGATCATCAGCGGCACGAACCAGTTGCCGAAACCGCCGATCATCGCCGGCATCACCATGAAGAAGATCATGATCAGGCCGTGCGAGGTCACGAAGACATTGTAGGTGTGGGCTTCGTGGAACAGCTGCACCCCCGGATACATCAGCTCGATCCGGATCGCGATCGACATCGCACCGCCGATGATCCCGGCGATGATCGCAAACACGAGGTACATCGTGCCGATGTCCTTGTGATTGGTCGAATAGACGAAACGCCGCCATCCGGTCGGATGGTCGTGAGCATGATCGTCATGGGCGTGATCGTCGTGTGTCGCTGCGGTGGTTGCCATTTTCAAATCCTGCCTTGCAGTCCCTTGATGGGACCTCGCCGGTCCCGTCGCCCTTGTCCCAAATGCGCGAGCTAGTGCGCCGCGCCGTCGGCCGCCGAAACGTAGTTCGAATCTCCGGCGGAAGAGAATTGCTTCTTCGCGTCAGTCAGCCACTTCGCGAACTCTTCATCGGTGACCACCTTCACCACAATCGGCATATAGGCGTGGTCCCTGCCGCAGAGCTCTGAGCACTGGCCGTAGAACATGCCGAGCTTCGTCGCCTTGAACCAGGTCTCGTTGAGACGGCCGGGAATGGCGTCGATCTTGATTCCGAAGGCGGGCATCGCGAAGGAGTGGATCACGTCCGCGCCGGTGGTCTCGACGCGGATGATCTTGTTAACTGGCACCACGACATTGTTATCGACCGCCAGCAGCCGCGGCGACTCACATTTGATGCGCTTCTCGTCGCAGGCGAGCTGCGAATCGAATTCGATCTTCGCGTCGGGGTAATTGTAGGTCCAGTACCACTGCTTGCCGGTCGCCTTGATCGTCAGATCGGCCTTGGGAATATCGAGTTCCTGGAACAGCAGGCGGAACGACGGCACCGCGATGCCGACCAGAATCAGCACCGGAATGAGCGTCCAGGCCACCTCGATCAGGGTGTTGTGGGTGGTTTTGGAGGGAACCGGGTTGGCTTTGGCATTGAACTTGACGGCGACGATGACAAGCAGCGCCAGCACAAACAGGGTGATGATGGTGATCAGGAAAAACAGGAAGTTATGAAACGAGGTGATGTTGTCCATAACCGGAGAAGCCGACTCCTGCAGCTTGTATTCCCACGGCGCCGGCTGGCCCAATTCGGCAAACGCGTTCCCGCAAACACCTATTGCGGTGCCCGCCACCGCCCAACCCAGCAACCGACGGCCGATTTGGCCCTTCGACAACTTCATGTCGCTCGCGCTCCCTATAGAATAAAATCCCCGCGCGCATCCTGCCCTAGGGCAAAGAATGGCGCATCATTCACCCATCCGGACAAACGGCCTTGGCATGCACTTCCGAAGTACACGGGGCCAGCAAGCTAGAATGCGTCAAAATCCAGCCTCTCAAACCATAATTCCAAGGGCATCGCAATGCAGTAGTACGGCCGACAGGGGTGCATGAACGGCTATTCTGCGGATGTTATGCGATTGCCTCAATTTACCGGGAAATCAGCATAAACTGCCGGTTTCATGTCCGGTCATGGCTTGACAGGCGGATTACCGGATGTACGCACAGAAATGTTGCGCTTGAGGGGTCTGATTCGTTGATCAACGTCCGGTCAGCCATCAAGGCGCCGCCATTACCGTATCAGTCGGGTTACGACCGGCTTTGCAAATGAAATAAGCCGAAGAAATATCAAGGGATCGACCCTGATGGGGCCTTCGAAAAACCCGATGACCAGCTCCGCTTCTCGCCGCAAGTGGCCAATTCGTATCCGGAATTTCCGGCCGGTCAGCGCAGCGGCGGCAGGCCTCGCCATTCTTGGCTGGTTCGGCCTCACGACACCCGCTGGCGCCCAAGGCGCGGTCCGCTCGGTCCATGGCGACTGGCAGATCCGCTGCGATACCCCGCCTGGCGCCCAAAGCGAGCAATGCGCCCTGATCCAAAGCGTGGTATCCGACGACCGCTCCAATGCCGGCCTGACGGTCATCGTGCTCAAGACCGCCGATCAGAAGAGCAAGCTGATGCGGGTGGTCGCCCCTCTCGGCGTGCTTCTGCCATCCGGCCTTGGCCTGAAGCTCGACAATGTGGATGTTGGCCGCGCCGGCTTTGTCCGCTGCCTGCCCATGCCGAGTGGCTGTGTGGCCGAGGTCGTCATGGACGACAAGCTTCTGGGCCAGCTCAAAAGCGCCAAGACGGCCACTTTTATCATCTTCGAGACCCCCGAAGAGGGCGTCGGCTTCCCGCTCAGCCTGAGCGGCTTCAGCGAAGGCTACGACAAATTACCGTGAGGCATTCTGCCTCGCTTTATGACACGCTTCGCCCCTCCCTTTTGCAGACCATTGCACCTATTTTGGAGAAGGTCGCCTTGGCATGCGTGCTGTCATAACCGGGACACTAGAGCGGGTCCGGGTTACCGTGATGTAAGGCGACCGCTCCGCAGGTTTTTGCTTAACTGATCGACGCCGGAATTAGGGTTGCACGTAGCCCGCAGGTTGTTGCGCACGAACCCGGACGACAAGGAAAATATGGAGTACGCATGACGCCCACAACCTCGCTTCTCGATCGCGCCCAACTCGACCGCGATTCTGTCCGCCAACAGATCACACGGGGGCTTTCGGGCGCCGACGACGGCGAGCTGTTCCTGGAATACAGCCAGAGCGAAGCCTTGATGTTCGACAATGGCCGGCTGAAGCAGGCAACCTACGACACCAGCCAGGGGTTTGGGCTTCGCGCGGTGAAGGACGACGCGGTCGGCTATGCCCATTCTTCCGACGTCTCGCTGCCGGCGCTGATTCGCGCGGCCGACGCCGTCGCAGCCGTGCGGGGCGGCTATAGCGGGACATTTGCGGCGCCTCCGGCGCACACCAACGTGCGGCTTTATGGCGATGAAAATCCGCTGGACGCCCCCGGTTTCGAGACCAAGGTCAAGCTGCTCGCCGAAATCGACGCCTATGTCCGCGATAAGGAGCCGCGGGCGCGGCAGGTGACGGTCAGCCTGGGCGCCACCTGGCAAGTCGTCGAAATCCTGCGACCCGATGGCGAAAGCTATCGCGACATCCGCCCGCTGGTGCGGGTCAATATTTCCGTCGTTGCCGGTCAGGGTGACCGCCAGGAAAGCGGCTCCCGAGGTTATGGCGGCCGCGAAGGCTATGCCCGCTTCATCGAAACCAAGGCGTGGCGCGAGGCCGCTGACGGCGCGATCCGCGAGGCGTTGGTCAATCTGGAATCCATCCCGGCGCCCGCCGGCGAGATGGATGTCGTGTTGGGCGCCGGCTGGCCCGGCGTGATGCTGCACGAAGCCGTCGGCCACGGGCTCGAGGGCGACTTCAACCGCAAGAAAACCAGCGCCTTCGCCGGCCTGATGGGCCAGCAGGTCGCCGCCAAGGGCGTTACCGTGGTTGACGACGGCACCATGGCCTCGCGCCGTGGCTCGCTCTCGATCGATGATGAAGGTACGCCGACCAATCGCACGGTGCTGATCGAGGACGGCGTCCTCGTCGGCTATATGCAGGACCGGCAGAATGCCCGGCTGATGAACATGAAGCCGACCGGCAACGGCCGCCGCCAGGACTATGCCCATGTGCCGATGCCGCGCATGACCAACACTTACATGCTTTCGGGCGGCCACGATCCGGCGGAAATTCTGGCGTCAGTGAAAAACGGCATCTATGCCGCCAATTTCGGCGGCGGCCAGGTCGATATCACTTCCGGTAAATACGTGTTCCAGTGTACCGAAGCCTACCGCGTCGAGAACGGCAAGGTCGGCGCGCCCCTGAAAGGCGCAATGCTGATCGGCAATGGACCGACCGATCTGCATCGCATCAGCATGATCGGCAACGACCTCGCCCTCGATACCGGGATTGGTACCTGTGGCAAGAACGGCCAGGGCGTTCCGGTTGGCGTCGGCCAGCCGACGCTGCGGATGGAACGTATTACGGTTGGAGGAACCGGTTCATGACGATGGAACGGCAGTCGATCACGACGCGTGCACGTGGCTGGGGAACTCAGTTGCTCCAGTTTGCGGCAGCGCTGGCACTGGTTTTCCTGGCAAAGGGCGCCATCGCCGAACCGTTCTATGTCCCGTCAGGCTCGATGGAGCCGACGTTGCTGATCGGTGATGCACTCCTCGCGTCGAAATTCCCTTACGGCTACGGCACGGCTTCCCTGCCGATTCAATTCAACCTGCCCGAAACCGGCCGCGTGTTCGGTAACCCGCCCAAGCGCGGCGATGTCGTGGTATTCCGCTGGCCCGGCGACCGGTCGCAGGCGTGGGTCAAGCGCGTCGTTGGGCTACCCGGCGACCGCATTCAAATGCGCCAGGGCCAGCTCTTCATCAACGACAGCGCAGCATCGCTGAAGCCCGACGGTATCGGCCAGGTTGAAGACGAGCGCGGTGAGACTGAGCCGGCGCGTCGCTACATCGAAACCTTGCCGGGCGGCGTCAGCCACGCGATCTTCAAGCTTCGCGACAATGGACGGCTCGACAACACGCCCGAGGTCACCGTGCCGCCGGGCCATCTGTTCGTCATGGGCGACAATCGCGACAACTCCGCCGATAGCCGCGTGGCGCTTCCCGATGGCGTCGGGCTATTGCCGATTGACGATCTGGTCGGTCGCGCCGACGCCGTGATCGGCTCGTGGGACCTCGGCATCCGCGAACAACCCATCTGGACCTGGCTGTCCGGCTTCCGGCTCGCGCGGTTCTTCACCTCGGTGCAGTGACCGGGCGAGCACTGTCGTAACACTAGAACGACGTCGTCAAATCCGTCAGCCATTGCGGCGAGGCCTCGACCAATACGGCCTCGAACCGCTTGTCGGCGCCGCTGACGATCGCAACCCCGATCAGGATAAAGGCCACGCCCAGCAGGCCTTTGCCGAGTTTCCCCGCCGACATCAGATTGGTGCGAAAGCGCATTAGCGTCGCCCGCGACAACAATCCGAGCAGGACCAGCGGCAAGCCTGCGCCGATGCCGAACACGGCCATCGTCAGTGCGACCTTGGTCAGGTCGTGACCTTGGGAAGCCAGAAGCGACGCCGCCCCCAGCGTCGGGCCGACGCAAGGCGACCATACGGCACCGAGCAGAAGGCCGATCGCGAACTGGCCAGCAAGACCCGAAGCTGCAAACCCGCCGAAATGCCGATCGGCCCAGGCCGAAACCGGACTGCCAGCTCCCGCAAGCCGGGCCTGCCATGACGGCACCACGAGAATCGCACCGAGCACGACCATGATCGCCGCCGCCGCGAGACGGAACATGCCGGCATCGATGCCAAGCCCGAATCCCACCAAAGCCAGCAACAGGCCAAGCCCGGTAAAGGACAACGCGAGCCCCGCCGCCAAGGCGACCGCCCCAAGCGGGTGGACGGTCACGGCCGCGCCCAGCACGATCGGCACCAATGGCAACACGCAAGGCGACAGGATCGACAGGATCCCGGCGGCAAACGCCAGCGCGAGCGTGGTCACTTAAAAATCAGAGGCTGAAAATCAAAGGCTCTTGTCGAGCAGGGCTGCGATCGAGGCTTCCTTGGTGTCGCCGACGGAGCGTCCCTGCTCGGCGCTGCCCTTGAAGACGATCAGGGTCGACTGCATCTGCGCGCCGAACTCCTTGACGACCGGCTTCATCGCATCGAAATCGACACGGAAAATTTTCAGGTCCTTGAATTTCTCGGCCGAGGTCAATTTGTCGAGAATCGGATTCTGAGCCTTGCAGGTCGGGCACCAGTCGGCGTGGATCTCAACCAGAATGGAGCTTCCCGACGCCTGCGCCGCCTTGAACGCCTCGGCCGAGAATGGAACGGCCGTGCTGTTGGCCCATGCGGGGACAAGTGGCGCTGCCATCGCCAAGACCCCTGCCAACGCGCCCGCGATCAATGCCCCGTTCAAAAACCTGCGCGTGAAGATCATCGTCAGCTCCGTGGTTTGCATTTGGCTACCGAATTCGGCCAGCGACGGCGGCCGGATGCCCTAGCATACGCGGCAAAGGGATGCAATGTTACCTGACCACGCCGGAGATGAAGCCGGGCTTGCGCCGCGGTGGCTTGATTTCTTTCTTCAAAAAACAGTGAGGCTCCCGGCCGACATATCCCGAACGCGCATAGGTCCAGGCCCGGCATTTATTGTCGGCCACGCAGGCCGCCTTGCAGACCTCGTCACTCTCGCCGCGCTTGAGCTCGAAAGCGCGGTAATCGCCGCCCGCACGGTCAATCGAGGTCTCGACCGCGCCGTTGCGCGGTTCGACCACGCCGGCCCCACGCACGCCTGAAACGCAGCAGTCGTCCGCGATGCGCCCCGGCACGCTGCTCTTCAGCCAGCAGAGCGCCGCACGGGAGTTTTCGTTCGGATAGTTGAAACTCCAGGCACGGCAACGCCGGTCCCGCTCGCATACCAGCGCGCACTCGGCCGGATCGCCTGAAAGCACCGGCGAGCTCTGATAATCGCTGCCTGGCCGATCGAAATTGGCCTGCGCTTGCGCCGGTCGGTTGGCGGTCATGACAGCGAAGAGAACGAGCGTCCCCAAACACGCCAGTGAGAGGCGACCTCCCCGCATTCGCAATGCTTTCAACCGATTGGAGTTATCCGCAAACGGCGGGCCAGATACCCTGCCATTTGATCGCCATGAACCTGTACGGCCGATGAACGAGCCGCGGCGGACCCGGCTGGTGCTTGATCTAGAAAGCGTATTCGTCGTAGGCGGGTGCGACCGAACCGTGCCAGGGGCCATTGAATTTAGCCAGCATTTCCTCGGCCGGGGTCTGTCCGGCATCGACAATCCGGTCCAGCGGCTCCAGATAGCGCGTTTCGTCGCGCCCGGAGTGATCGACATGACCGCGCCGGCGCAATCCCGCATGCGCCAGCACCAGGCATTCCCTCGCGATTTCGAAGATATAGCGATCCTTGATCCTGGCCTTGAAGGCGAGGCGCGGCACGTCGTCCCGCAATGACTGCCTTTCGCAGGCAGACCAGCCTTTGACGATATCCCAGGCCGCATTCAGGCTGGTGTCGTCATAGAGCAATCCGACCCAGAAGGCCGGCAGGGCCGGCAACCGGCCCCACGGCACGCCGTCGGCGCCGCGCATCTCGAGATAGCGCTTCAGCCGCACCTCGGGAAAAATCGTCGAAAGATGATTGGCCCAGTCCGACAACGTCGGCCGCTCGCCGGGGAACGCGGGGTTTTTTCCCTCGAAGAAATCCCGGAACGAGGAGCCCGCGACGTCGATATAACTATCGCCGCGCTTGACGAAATACATCGGCACATCGAGCGCATAATCGACCCAGCGCTCGAACCCCATGCCGTCCTCGAATGCCCATGGAATCATTCCGGCGCGCGCATTGTCGGTATCGCGCCAGATTTCCGAGCGAAACGAGAGAAAGCCGTTCGGCTGCCCTTCCGTGAAGGGCGAGTTGGCGAACAAAGCGGTGGCAATCGGCTGCAGCGCCACCGATACCCGCAATTTCTTGACCATGTCGGCTTCGGAGGAGAAGTCGAGATTGGTTTGCACCGTACAGGTCCGGTACATCATGTCGAGGCCGTAACGGCCGACCTTCGGCATGTAGTTGCTCATGATCTTGTAGCGGCCCTTGGGCATGGCCGGAATCTGTGTCCGCGACCAGGACGGCGTCATGCCGAGCCCGAGAAAACCGATCCCCAACGGCGTTGCGATCTCGCGCACCTGGGCGAGATGGGCCATCAATTCACTCTGGGTTTGATGCACGGTCTCTACCGGCGCGCCCGACAATTCGAACTGCCCGCCCGGCTCGAGCGAAATCGCCCCTCCGCCTGTGACGTCATAGAGCCCGATGATGTTGCCATGCTCCATGATCGGCTCCCAGCCAAGCAGGAGCTGCATGCCTTCCAGGAGCGCGCCGATGCCGCGGGCGCCTTCGTAAGGCACCGGCCGATGGCCGCTCAACGTGAACGGCGTTTTTTCGTGCTCGGTCCCGATCCGGAATTCGGACGGCGGCTTTACCCCGGCTTCGAGCCAGGCGACGAGTTCGTCGCGCGACTGAAGGGGCGTCATATCGATCTGGTCACGCGCCATGCAAATTCCGGATGTAGGGCGCTGCGACGAAACGCGCGCGGTGTCGGAGGCTCCCGCAGACCGAGGGGTGTGCGGGGGTGAGAGAAAGGGACGGTATCATCGGGCGGGCGCACCGTCTTTGACGGCGAGCGACGGCGCCTCAGTGCAGGAGCAGCCGAGACGGTCCAGCAGCCCACAAAGCTTTACGGCATCCGCATCCGACAGTTTCGAACCGACATGCTTTTCGATTCCAGCGGAATAGGCGCTCCACATTTTCTTCTGCAATTCGCGCCCGGCTTCCGTGATCTCGACGAACTGGCCGCGTTTGTCGATCTTGCATTCGCGGCGCGCCGCCAGTCCTTCGTCCACCAGCCGGTCGATCAGCCGCGAGGTGGAATATTGCGGCAACAGCATCTGCTTTTCCAGTTCCACCGGGCGCAGTTCGCCGGCTGGTGCCCGCGACAGTTCAAGCAAAGCATCGTACCAAGCGAGCGGCGGAAAGCCGGCCTTCTTCAGGTCGTGTTCGACCGCATTGAGCACCCGGGTCTGGACCCGCATCAGGCGAATCCAGGCGGCGGTCGCTTCCGTTGAAGGTTTGCGTTTCATGGTCCAAGCCCGCAATAATGAGCCATACTCTAGCGCACTTGATGCACATGCATCAATGTTGACTGCTTCATGCAAATGCATTTAGTCATGCATGGCCGCTTTGCCATCATCCCCCGGAGGAACCCCCATGAAACTGTATTATTCGCCTGGAGCCTGCTCGCTCTCCCCCCACATTGCGCTCTCCGAAGCAGGCATTCCCTACGAACTGGTCAAGGTCGACCTGCGCGCCAAGAAGCTCGAAAACGGTGACGATTTCTGGAAGGTCAACCCGAAGGGCCAGGTACCGGCGCTGGCGTTGGACACCGGCGAACTGGTCACCGAAGGCCCTGTCATCGTGCAGATGATCGCCGACAGCGTGCCGGCCAAGCATCTGGCACCGTCCCGCGACAGCGCCGAGCGCTACAAGCTTCAGGAATGGCTCGCCTACATCAACGGCGAATTGCACAAGAATATCGGGCCGCTGTTCAACCCGATGCTTTCGGACGAAGCCAAAGCCATCTTCAAGGACCGGGCGACGGGCAAGTTCAAATATGTCGACAGCCAATTGGCCGGCCACGACTATCTCCTCGGAAAGAATTTCACGGTCGCCGATGGCTATCTGTTCGTGATGTTGCGATGGGCCGACGGGATGAAGTTCGACCTTTCCGGACTGAGCAACCTGATGACTTACAAGGACCGCATCGCGGCGCGCCCGAAGGTGCAGGAAGCCCTCGTCAAGGAAGGCCTCGCCAAGGCGGCGTGATCTTCGCGAGTCATTCCGGGATGGTGCGCAAGCACCAGACCCGGAATCTCGAGATTCTACGGTGTGCAAGTGCACATCGTAGTTCGATGCGGAGCCTGTCATCGGGCCGGCCATAGACCGGACCCGTTGGCATCGCCCCGGAATGACGCGTTGCGTCACTCCGCCGCTTGCGCCGCGATCTTCTTCGGCGGGAAGCGGCCGTAGAACGTCTCGCCCTTGGCGGCCATTTCCTCCAGCAGTTTCGGCGGAGTGAAGCGCGAGCCGTATTTGGCTTCCAGCTTGTGGCAGAGCTCGACGAACTTTTTCGTTCCCATGAAATCGATATAAGACAGCGTGCCGCCGGTGAACGGCGCAAAGCCGAAGCCGAGGATCGAGCCGACATCGGCCTCGCGCGGATCGGTGATGACATGATCCTCCACCGTGCGGGCAGCTTCCACCGCCTGCACCACCAGGAAGCGCTGCTTCAACTCCTCGATATCGAGCGTATCGGGATCGAGGTGTTTCGGCTGGAGGCCACTGAGCGACGGCCACAGGCTCTTTTGGCCCTTGCCCTTCTCGGGATAATCATAGAAGCCCTTGCCGTTTTTGCGGCCGAACCTTCCCTGCTTTTCCACCAGCTCGACGAGAAGCTTTTTCTGGGCCTGGTCGATCGCATTCGGACCAAGATCGGCTTCGGTCGCCTTCATGATCTTGAGCACGAGGTCGAGCGCGACTTCATCCGACAGCGACAACGGCCCGACCGGCATACCCGCCATCTTCGCGGTGTTTTCGATCATCGCCGGAGGCACGCCCTCCATCAGCATTTCGAGCCCTTCGGCGGTGAAGCGCAGCACGCAACGATTGGCGAAGAAGCCGCGCGAATCGTTGACGATGATCGGGGTCTTTTTGATCTGGAGCACATAATCGAGCGCCGCCGCCACCGCCTCTTCGCCGGTGTTCTTGCCGACGATGATTTCCGTCAACATCATCTTCTCGACCGGTGAGAAGAAGTGGATGCCGACGAACTTGCTCTGATCCTTGAACTCCTCGGCAAGCGAACTGATCGGCAGCGTCGACGTGTTGGAAGCGAAGATGACGCCGGGCTTCAAATATTGCTGCGCCTTGGCAAAGGTTTCATTCTTGACCTTGCGGTCCTCGAAGACTGCCTCGACGACGAGGTCGCAATCGCCGAGTGCAGCATAGTCCGCCGTCGCGGTGATCCGCGACATCACGGCATCACGATCGCTCTCCTTGGCACGGCCTTTCTTGATGAGGTCGTCGATCACCGATTGCGCGTGCGCCTTGCCCTTGTCGGCGCTGGCCTGGTCGCGGTCGATCAGGACCACGTTGATGCCGGCGCGCGCCGAGACGTAGCCAATGCTCGCACCCATGAAGCCGGCGCCGATCACGGCGAGCTTCTTGACCTTGGTCGGCGGCACGTTTTGCGGGCGTCGCGCCCCCTTGTTGAGGGCTTGCATCGACATGAACAACGAGCGGATCATCGCAGCCGCTTCGTTCGATCGCAGGATCTTGGCGAAGTAGCGCGACTCAACACGCAACGCGGCGTCGATCGGCAGTTGCAGGCCCTCATAGACGCATTGCATGACAGCGCGCGCGGCCGGGTAATTGTCGAAGGTCTCGCGGCGGAAGATCGCATTGCCCGCCGGGAACATCATCATGCCGGCCTTGGAGTAAACCGGGCCGCCCGGAAGCTTGAATCCCTTCTCGTCCCAGGGAGCGATCGCCTTGCCGCCGCCCTTGATCCAGTCCTTTGCCGCCTTGATCAGGTCGGACGCCGGCACGATGGCGTGGATCAGGTTGAGCTGCTTGGCCTTCTCGACCGTAACCGGGTCACCCTTGAGCAGAATGGTCATGGCGTCCTGCGGCGAGACCAGACGCGGCACGCGCTGGGTGCCGCCGGCACCGGGAAACAGGCCGACTTTGATCTCGGGCAGACCCAGCCGCGTTTTCGGATTCTTCGCCGCCACGCGGTAGTGGCAGGCCAACGTGATCTCAAAGCCGCCGCCAAGCGCGAGCCCGTTGATCGCGGCCGCCCACGGCTTGCCCGATGTCTCGATTCCACGCAGCACCAGCGAAAAGCGCCGGCTCTGGTCGAACAGCATCTGGTTCGCAACCGTCTCGCCCTGCTCCTTCAGCGTTTGGGCATAGGCGTGGTTCATGTCTTCCAGCATGGAAAGATCCGCGCCGGCGCAGAAGGCTTCCTTGCTGGAAGTGATGACGACACCCTTCACGACGGCATCCGCCGTGGTCTGCTTGACGATTTCCTCGAGTTCGTCGGTCGAGGTCTGATCCAGCACGTTCATCGAACGTCCCGGAATATCCCATGTCACCAGCGCAATGCCGTCGGCGTCGGTCTCGACTTTGAAATTCTTGAAGGCCATTGGCTGTTCCCCTTAGACGCGTTCGATGATCGTGGCGGTGCCCATGCCGCCGCCGATGCACAACGTGACCAGCGCGGTCGATTTGTTGGTGCGCTCGAGTTCGTCGAGCACGGTGCCGAGAATCATCGCCCCGGTCGCCCCGAGCGGATGGCCGAGCGCGATCGCCCCGCCATTGACGTTGATCTTGCTGTTGTCGATGTCGAAGGCCTGGATATAGCGCAGCACCACGGAAGCGAATGCCTCGTTCAACTCGAACAGGTCGATGTCGGATTTCTTCATGCCGGAGCGCTCGAACAGCTTTTCGGTGACGTCGACCGGGCCGGTCAGCATCATCGCCGGCTCCGAGCCGATATTGGCGAAGGCGCGGATCCTGGCGCGGGGCTTCATGCCGTATTTCGAACCGGCTTCCTTGCTGCCGAGCAGTACCGCGCCGGCGCCGTCGACGATCCCGGACGAATTGCCGGCGTGATGCACATAATTGACACGTTCGATTTCCGGATGAGACTGGATTGCCACGCCATCGAAACCGCCCATCGCCGCCATGTCGGCAAATGACGGCTTCAACTGGCCGAGTGACTGCATCGTCGTTGTGGGGCGCATATGCTCGTCCCTGGCCAGGATCGTCAGTCCGTTGACATCCTTGACCGGCACGACCGATTTGTTGAAGCGGCCTTCGTCCCAGGCCTTCGCCGCGCGCTGCTGGCTCTGCACCGCATAGGCGTCGACGTCGTCGCGCGAAAAGCCGTATTTGGTCGCAATCAAATCGGCCGAAATGCCTTGCGGCATGAAGTAGGCCGGCACCGCGATCGAGGGATCCATCGGCCACGCGCCGCCGGAGGCGCCGATGCCGACCCGGCTCATCGACTCGGCGCCGCCGCCGATCGCCAATTCGTTCTGTCCGCTCATGATCTGGGCTGCGGCGAAATTCACCGCATCAAGGCCCGACGCGCAGAAACGGCTGATCTGAACGCCGGGAACGGATTCGCCGAGGCCTGCTTGCAGCGCCGCAAAGCGCGCGATGTCGGAGCCTGCCTCGCCGACCGGATCGACCACGCCGAGGATCACGTCATCGACGACGCCCTCCGCCAGATTGTTACGCTCCTTCAGCGCTTTCAGCGGTACGGTGGCGAGCGCTAGCGCCGTCACCTCGTGCAACGAGCCATCGGCCTTGCCGCGGCCGCGCGGCGTGCGAACGTGATCGTAGATATATGCCTCAGGCATGATGCGCTCCTCGGAATGATGATCGTCATATGATAGCAGATTGAGCGTAGCGGCGATACCTCAATCAGAATGCTTCGGCCGCCAATTCCATGATGGTGGCGCTTCCGCTCTGGATGCGCGCCAGATGCACCGAGGTTTCCGGCAGCATCCGTTCCATGAAGAAGCGACCTGTCACAAGCTTGGTCGTCAGATAGGGGCTCGCGCCGCTGCTCGCAATCTTGTCGTGAGTAACCTTCGCCATTTTCGCCCACATATAGCCGAGCGTGACCAGCCCGAACAGTTGCAGGTAATCGGTGGCGGCAGCGCCGGCATTATCGGGCTTCATCATGGCATTCTGCATCAGCCAGGTGGTGGCCTGCTGAAGATGGCCAAGGCCAGCCGACAACGGCGTGACAAAAGGCTTCATTGTCTCGTCGGCCCCCTGCTCCTTGGCAAAGGAAGCGACTTCGCCGAAGAAAGCCATTACGGCACGGCCACCGTCACGCGGCAGTTTTCGCCCGACAAGATCAAGCGCTTGAATGCCATTGGCGCCCTCATAGATCATCGCGATGCGCGCATCGCGCACGAACTGCTCCATGCCTTGCTCGGCGATGTAGCCGTGGCCACCATACATCTGCTGCGCCTGAACGGCGTTGGCAAAGCCGGTCTCGGTGAGAAACCCTTTCAACACCGGGGTCATCAGCCCCATGTGGTCGTCCGCCTCCTGGCGGTCTTTGGGATCGCTGGATCGGTGCGCGACGTCGCTCTTGAGCGCAGTCCAGATCACCATCGCCCGCGCGGCCTCGTTGAAAGCGCGAATGGTGAGTAGCGTGCGGCGCACGTCGGGATGCACGATGATCGGATCAGCCGGCTTGTCCGGCGCTTTCGCACCCGACAGCGCGCGACCCTGCAAGCGGTCGCGGGCGTAGGCCGCCGCGTTCTGGTAGGCCACCTCCGACTGCGCCAGCCCCTGCACGGCAACACCGAGCCGCGCCTCGTTCATCATCACGAACATGCCCTGCATGCCCTTGTTTTCCTCGCCGATCAGCCAGCCGGTGGCATCGTCATAATTCATGACGCAGGTCGAATTGCCGTGAATGCCCATCTTGTGCTCGATCGAGCCGCAGGTGACGCCGTTGCGCGCGCCAAGCGAGCCGTCCGCATTGACCAGGATTTTCGGCACCACAAACAGCGATACGCCCTTGATGCCGGCCGGTGCGCCCTCGATTCTGGCCAGCACGAGATGAATGATATTCTCAGCGAGATCATGCTCGCCGGCTGAAATGAAGATCTTGGTGCCTGATATCTTGTAGCTGCCGTCGCTTTGCTTGACGGCCTTGGTGCGCAGAAGACCGAGATCGGTGCCGCATTGCGGCTCGGTGAGGTTCATGGTGCCGGTCCATTCACCGGCAACCATCTTCGGCACGAATATCGCTTTCTGTTCGGGCCTGCCGTGGACGATCAACGCCGCAGTCGCGCCCATGGTCAGACCGCCGTACATGGAAAAGGCCATGTTCGCCGAACACTGGAATTCGGTGACGGCCTGGCTCAATGTGACCGGCAGGCCCTGGCCGCCAAATTCGGTCGGCGCCGAAAGACCGAGCCAGCCGCCCTCGGCGACCTGCTTGAAGGCCGCTTTAAAACCTTTCGGCGTGGTTACGCTGCCGTCGTCATGGCGCGTGCAGCCTTCGAGATCGCCGGTGCGATTGAGCGGCTGCAACACTTCTTCGCTGAGTTTGGCCGCCTCGCCCAAGACGGCATCACGCACATCGGCTGAGGCATCGCTGAAGCCGGGGAGATTGTCGTAGCGGTCGATCTGAAAGACGTCGTTGAGCAGGAAATTGACGTCCTCAAGAGGGGCTTTGTAGATCGGCATGACGTTCTCCCGGAGAGGTCTTGGGTATCGTTCTTGGGCATATCTGAAAGCGGACCTTACCCACTTCCTTGAGTCGAGGGCAGGTCCTATCGCAATCGCGCGATGGTCTTGCGACGTGTCGTCTACGACTTCACCAGTTGCTCTCCCATCAGGCGATGCAACAGATTGACGGCTTTTAGCGGGCGAACCATCACCTTGAAATGCGTGATGCGATCGTCCGCGTCAAAGGTGATGATATCGACGCCGTTGATCGTGATGCCATCGACTTCGCTTGCAAATTCCAGCACGGCGCCGGAGCCGCTGGTCCATTCGCCGACATAGGTGAAGGTAGGACCGCCCCACACCTTGGTCGCGCTGGTCAGATATTTGAAAGTAACGTCACGGCCGCGCTGCGGCGTATGCACCACGGGGCTTTCGAACACGACATCGGGATGGAGCAGGTCCCACAGCTCGGTGTGATCCTGCGACTTGATAAAGCCATGCCATCTTTGAAGGCCGCCGATCGCTGTCACAAGACGCCTCCCACGGACGACGCACCGGATCAGCCGGTTCGCTTACCTGCTTATATGCATATTGACGCATATGCATCAATGCGCATAAAGTCAAGCGTGTTAGTTTGTGACCATTCCAGACCGGAAGGGAGGCGACCCTTGGCCCTTGCTGACGCCATTCTCGCTTGCCTGACCGAGCATCCGATGACGGGCTATGAGCTCGCCAAGACGTTCGATTCCTCGATCGGCTTTTTCTGGAAGGCCGACCATCAGCAAATCTACCGGGAGCTTTCCAAGCTGCGCGAACGCGGCCACATCCAGGGCCGCGAGGTCGTCCAGTCCGGCAAACCCAACAAGCTGGTCTATACGCTGACAGCCGAGGGCAAAGCCGCGTTCCGCCATTGGGCTGCCCGGCCATCGACGCCGGCCTCGATCAAGGACGATCTTCTGGTCCGGATCTATGCGCTCGATGCTGTCGATATCGAGCCCCTGCGTGCCGACCTGATGGCGCGGCAGGAACATCACCGCGACCGTTATGAGCGCTATGAACGCATCCTGAGGAAGCGTTTCCCGCTGGGAACCGCGTCCCCTGCCGACATGGGCAAGCTGCTTGGACTTCGCCTCGGCCTGCAACACGAGCGAATGGTCGCGGAGTGGTGCGAGGAAGCCATCGCGGCGCTGTCGGCGATTTCGAATCCCGCGGGCGTTATGCAGTTCGGTTCCAACGATTAAGACAGCCCTAAAGAAACAGCCCGAGCCGCCCGCAAACTTTACGGCTTCCCGGCGTCATTCCTTAACCCGTTATTTACCGTAACGCGAAAAAGTCGAGCTGTAGAGGCAGACGACCCGCGCCGAATTCGATTGTCTCTTCTTCGGGACGCGCGGGGAGGCCGGAGGCGCCAGGTGGGGCGCGGAAGCGGAACCGGACAGAAGCATGAATTCGCGCGTATCGTGGAGTAATGAAGGCATCGATCCTGCTGTCCGGGAGCGCGCCGAGGCCGCCGCGCGCCGGGCCGGCGTCTCGTTGAGCGACTGGCTCAATCTCAATTTGGGTGACACCCCTCCTCCGAACTTCCGCGCCCCCCCGGATCAACGGCCGGCCATGCCCGCGCGGGAAAGCCGGGACGTGGCCGACATTCACCAGCGGCTGGACGCTATCACGCGCCAGATCGAACAGATTTCGCAAGCCAAGCCTCGCAGTGATATGGCGCGCAGCGACGCCCCGCGCAGCGAGCCGCCCGTCGCGCAGCAATTAAACGATGCCATTGCGCGCCTTGATGCGCGGCTCTCGCAGATTTCCAACCCGGCACCGGCGCGCCAGCGCCAGGCGCAGGAAAAGCAGCTCCAGTCCGAGATGGTCGAGCGCGCGGCGACGCAGGTCTATCGCCCCTCGCCCCCGCTCAACCCGGCCTCGTTCGATTCCGCGATTGCAGAGATTTCCGCGCGCCAGAACGAACTCGATAGCTTTGCGCCTCAGCCGATGCTGCGCAGCGCGCCGCCGATCGCACCGGCAGCAGCCTATGCGCCGCCACCTGCTGCCACCTACGCTCCGCCGCCCCCACCGCCGGGGCCTGATTTTTCGTCGCTGGAACGGCATCTCGTCAACATCACGAGCCAGATCGAATCTCTGCGGCGGCCCGATCACATCGACCAATCGATCGCGGCCTTCCGCAGCGAGTTGGCAGAAATTCGTCATGCCATCACCGAGGCGATGCCGCGCCGGGCGATCGAATCGATCGAAAACGAGATCCGTTCGCTTTCCCGCCGGATCGACGATAACAGGCAGAACGGCAGCGACAGCCAGGCACTCGCCGGCATCGAACGCGCACTCGGCGAAATCCGTGAAGTGTTGCGCTCGCTGACCCCGGCCGAGCAGCTCGCGGGCTATGACCAGGCCATCCGCAACCTGACCGGCAAGCTCGATCAGATCATTCGGGCCAACGACGATCCGTCGACGATTCACCAGCTCGAAGGCGCAATCGCAGCGCTTCGCGCCATCGTCTCCAATGTCGCGTCCAACGATGCCTTGGCACGGCTGAGCGACGACGTGCATACCTTGTCCGCCAAGGTCGATCAGTTGGCCCGCACCGACGGCCGATCCGACTCGCTCGCCGCACTCGAACAGCGCATCGCCGCCTTGATGTCGTCGCTGGAAAGCCGCGAGCAGCGTCCCTCGACCCATGAGAATTCCGAGCAAATCGAACGCGCCTTGCTCGCTTTGTCCGATCGCCTCGACCGGATCCCGGTCGGCAACGACGGCGCGTCGGCGTTGGCCCATCTCGAGCAGCGCGTATCCTATTTGCTCGAACGGCTGGAGGCTTCCTCCGATCACCGCTCCGGTAATCTCGGACGGGTCGAGGAAGGCTTGCAGGATGTTCTGCACCATCTTGAGCGTCAGCATGCCAGCATTGCCAGCTTCGTCTCCAGCAGCCGAAGCGAGCCGGTCGTTCAGGACAGCGGGCTTGCGGACCTCGTCAAGCGCGAACTGTCCGACATTCGTTTCAGCCAGACCGAAACCGATCGCCATACGCAGGATTCGCTAGAGGCCGTCCACAACACGCTCGGCCATGTGGTCGATCGTCTCTCGATGATCGAGGGCGATCTGCGCACCGCGCGCGCGCAGCCGGTGGCAGCCGCTGCCGCACCAAGCTTCGCGGCGCCGGCCCCGCCCGCTCCCGAGCCTCCCTATTTCGCGCCGAAGACGCCTGAACCGGCCTATGCGGAACCGACCTATCCGGAAACTGAGGCCACAAGCCTTGAGACCGAGCCGGTCGCAATCGCGCCGCAGATCAAGCCCGAATTGCCGAACCCTGCGGATACGCAGGAGTATTTTGTCGCCGCGCCGCGGGATTTCCATGCGGCTTCTCAGGCAGAGAAGGCCCCGGCTCCACCCCGGACCATCAGTGAAATTCTGGAACCGCATACAGCGCCCTCACGCGTTGCGATTGCCCCGGATCTGCCTCCCGACCATCCGCTCGAGCCGGGCACGCGGCCACAGGCACGCGCCGCCACGCCATCGGAGCGCATCGCTGCCTCCGAGAGCGTCATCAGCGATATTCCCGCCGCTGCTCCGAAAGAACCCGTCAGCACCTCGAGCTTCATCGCTGCCGCGCGCCGTGCCGCGCAAGCCGCGGCCGCAGCACCGCCGCCCGACAAGGCTGGAAAGCAACTGAAGGCAGCGCAGGCCGCCGGTCAGGCCAAGGCGGCATCGACCATAACCTCGAAGATCCGTTCCCTGCTCGTCGGCGCCAGCGTCGTCGTGATCGTGCTCGGCACGTTCAAGATGGCGATGACGCTGCTCGACACCGGCGCCCCGCCGGCCATGGAAAACTCAGGCGATGCATCATCGCCGGCTTCGCCGGCCGATAACAGCGGAAGCCCGGCACCGGCCCAGACTCAGCCCTCGATGACGTCGCCGGTTCCGATCGGACGACAATCCCTCAACAATGCGGCCTCTGGCGATGGTATCGCTTCGGTGGCCATTCCACAGAACTCGGTTGTGCCTTCGTTGTCCTCTGCGGGCGACGTGACCGGAACGATCCCGCTTTCGCCGACCTCGTCGGGCACCAGCAAACTGACGATGATACAGGTTCCGCCGACCGAGAGGCTGCCGGAGACAATCGGCGGTCCCGTTCTGCGGGCCGCCGTACTCAAGGGCGACCCGACCGCGGCCTATGAAGTCGGCGTACGCTTCGCAGAGGGCAAAGGCGTCGCAGCCAATTACGACGAAGCCGCCAAATGGCTCGACCGCGCCGCCCAGGCCGGCGTGGTGCCGGCGATCTTCAGGTTGGGCACCTTCTACGAGAAGGGCCTGAGCGTGAAGAAGGATATCGACATCGCCCGACGTTACTACATGCAGGCGGCCGAACGCGGCAACGCCAAGGCGATGCACAACCTCGCGGTGCTGGACGCTGACGGTGGCGGCAAGGGCGCCGACTACAAGAGCGCGTCGCAATGGTTCCGTAAAGCGGCCGATCGCGGCATCGCCGACAGCGAGTACAATCTCGGCATTCTCTACGCTCGCGGCATCGGCGTCGACCAGAACCTCGCCGAATCCTTCAAGTGGTTCAGTCTGGCCGCGGCCCAGGGTGACGCAGATGCTGGCCGCAAACGCGATGACATTGCCAAGCGGCTTGACCCGCAGTCGCTCGCTGCCGCCAAGCTGGCGATCCAGACCTTCACGCCCGAACCTCAACCTGACGACGCCGTCAATGTGGCAGGCCCCGCAGGCGGATGGGATTCGGCGCCGCTGCAGGCGGGACCCACAAAGGCCGCCGTCAAGCCGGTAGCGACCAAGCGCACGGCGGCGGCGCACTGAAGTTAGCGCCCCCCGACCTATCCGCAATCGGCAAAGCCGATTAAACAACACGACATCCTGGTATCCCGCGCCGACCGAGGGCGCTGAAGAGGTGTGTGTTGCCGGAAGATCGCGAAGACCATCGTGGTCCATTTCAGAGTTCGCCGACCGGTCCATGGGTCGCGCCGCCGCGCGCTGCCACCACCAAGCCGTCTCCGGTGCAGCCGAGCGCCACGCCCGGATTGAGGCGTCGGCCGATCTGGTCGGTGCTGATTTTTTCTCTTCTGATTCTGGGGATCGGCATCCGTGCCTATCGAGACATGTCGCGTCCGGAGGCGTGGACCTATTGGAAGGAGTCCTATCTCTCGCCGAGCATGACGTCTTCCGCACTTCCAAAGGTCGACCTCGATGGCGCCGATCGCGCCCGGCCGGCATTGGCGATCAGCGGGACGATCGGTGCAGCCAGCGCCGTCTGGTTGCGCGAGCGGCTCGACGAAGCTCATCTCGCAGCAGGCGATGTCGTGTTGCTGTCTTCCCCGGGCGGCAATCTCGATCAGGCGCTGATCATGGGCGAGATCATTCGCTTACGCGGGCTCGCAACCGCGGTCGGAACCGCGGATGCTTCCGGCCGGATCACGCAATCCTACTGCGCCAGCGCCTGTGTTCTCGTTTATGCAGGCGGTATGCCCCGCTACGGCATCGAAGGCTCGACGCTGGGCGTCCACCGGTTTACGACCTCCCTGACCGGCCGCGACCCCATCGGCGATGCACAGCGAATCACAGGAACGGTCTTGCGCTACATGACCAAAATGGGGGTCTCCTCCACCGTCGTGGAGGCGATGTCCGCAACCCGTGACGTCCGCTGGCTGGACCCAACGGAGGCCCTGACGATGAAACTCGTGACCGAGCCGATCGGAAAGTCCGAGGCGGCTCGCCGTTAATCGTTATTCTTCACCACGTCCGAACTAACCGCGCGGGATGCGGTAAAAATATCGCCGCGCGCGGATTCTTTAATCCCTCAAGCTGCCGATTTCGGCTATGCAGGGGCGCGGCTTTTTAGCCTGCCCCCCCAGGAAACCAGGCCACAGGCGGTTTCGGCCGGCCTCACGGTCCATCCGGAAGCGACGCGCGTGCAGCTTTATCTCCCGATCGCCGACATTCCGGTCAATATTTTGCTCATCCTCGCCATGGGCGCGGCGGTCGGCTTCGTCTCGGGCATGTTCGGCATCGGCGGCGGATTCCTGATGACGCCGCTGCTGATCTTCATCGGCATTACGCCGGCGGTCGCGGTCGCCTCCGTCGCCAGCCACATCGCCGCCTCGTCATTCTCCGGCGCTATTTCCTATTGGCGCCGCCGCGCCATCGATCCCACACTGGCGCTGGTACTGTTATGCGGCGGCACGATCGGCACCGCGCTTGGCGTATGGACCTTCACGCTGTTGCGTTCGCTCGGCCAGCTCGACCTGATGATCGCCCTCTCCTATGTCGTGCTGCTCACCGCCGTGGGCGGGCTGATGTTCTGGGAAGGCTTGCGTTCGATGCTTCGCGTACGGCGCGGCATCGCCGTGTCGCTGCGCCGGTCCGGCAGTCACGGATGGATCCACGGCCTGCCGTTCAAGATGCGTTTCAAGCGCTCCAAGATTTATCTGTCGGTCATTCCCGTGATCGCCGTCGGCCTGATCATCGGCTTTATCGGCGCCATCATGGGTATCGGCGGCGGCTTCATCCTGGTTCCGATCATGATCTATTTCCTGCGGGTACCGACGTCGACCGTGATCGGGACCTCCATGGTGCTGACGCTTGTCACCATGGTGTTCGCCACCATCCTCCATGCGGTCACCAACCAACTGGTCGACGCTGTGCTGGCGCTGATCCTGATGACCGGCGGCGTCACCGGCGCCCAGTTCGGCGCGCGTGCCGGGCAGAAAATTCGCGGCGAGCATTTGCGGCTCCTGCTCGGGCTTCTGATTCTCGCCGTCGGCATTCGTTTTGCGGTCGAACTCATCATCCAGCCCGACGATCTCTTCACCATCCGCGAAGCCGGAGGCGCCGCATGAGCGGACGTTTCCTGAAAGCCGCAGTTGGGGTGCTGTTCGCGGTCGGCGCGGCTGGCGTTACCTCGCCGGCGCGGGCGGAACGGCTGATCGTCTCGGTCTCCAACCATCGGGTGACTGTGACGCCGAAGTATTCCGGCGAGGAGCTGGTGTTGTTCGGCTCGGTCGAAAAGGACTCTTCGACACCCGCCACCCGCAACAGCTACGATCTCGTCGTCACCGTGCTCGGCCCCCGCGCCGACATGGTGACGCGGCGCAAGGAACGCAAATTCGGCATCTGGATCAATACCGACTACCGCGAATTTCTTCAGGTGCCGACTTATCTGGCGCTGTTTTCCAACCGGCCGTTCGATGCGATCGCCGCGGCGGACGTGGAACGGCGGCAGCAGCTCGGCCTCAACAACGTGCTGCTGACCCAGCGGGTCGGGACGGATTACGCCGACGTCGTGCCCAACGATGCGTTCCGCAGCGCCTTTGTCCGGTTGCGGAGCGAACACGGACTTTATCGCGAAGAGACCTCGGCGGTCACCTTCCTGACGCCGACGTTGTTCCGCACCGGCATTCCGTTGCCGGCCGAGGTGCCGATCGGGACCTACACGGTCGAGATCAAGCTGTTTTCCGACGGCGTCCTGATCACGCGGACTGAAACCGCCTTCGACATCGTCAAGGTCGGCTTCGAGCAGTTCGTCGCCACGAGCGCCCATCAGGACGGCTTGCTCTATGGCGCGTTCACCGCATTCATGGCGTTGATGGCCGGCTGGATGGCATCCATCGTTTTCCGCAAGGACTAACGCACTGGCGAGGGCTGCGTTTTCGCCATCTCGCGCCGGCTACAGCTAATGCTGGCTAGCGGATTGCCGGCCAATCCGCGGAGATTCTTAAGCAAAGATTATCGAAGGTATCGTAGGGAACGGGTTGCACCGCAGATGGTCGCAGCTCATCGAGGATCCCGTCTTGCAAGCATCTCCCGGAATTCCAGGCCGTTGTTATTTCGCAATTTTCATACTGGCCACCGCGACGCTGTCCTACCAGATCATGATCACGCGTTTCTTCAGCGTGATGCTGTATTACCATTTCGCGTTTGCTGCCATTTCGCTCGCCATGCTCGGCCTTACGCGCGGGGCGATGGTGGTTTACAACGACCCGGCCCGCTACGCCCCTGATCGGGTCGGCGTGGAATTTGCCAACCACGCGGCGTGGTTTGCGATGTCAGGCGTCGGCGCCATGATTGCGTTTCTGTGCGTGCCGCTGGTCGTTCCCGCGGACTACGTGATGATAGCGCTCGGGATCGCAACGGTCGCCTTTGTAAGACCCTTTACCGAAAGCGGCGTCTGCATCACGCTTCTGCTGACACGCCTGCCCTATAGCGGCGGCTGGCTTTATGCGGCCGATCTCGCAGGGGCCGCGCTCGGATGCATCGGGGTTATCCTCCTGTTGCTCGTCGTCGACCCCGTGAGCGCAACGTTGGGGATCGGCGCTTTGGCCGCCGGCGCGGGCTGGATCATGGTGCGCGATAGCGGGGACTTCCGCAGCCTGCGCCTGAGCGGCGCCGTCGCGCTGACGCTTGCCGCCGCGGCGGTCCTGCATACCGGATTAGCCGTTTCCGGCAACAGCCATCTCGGCGTGTTCTGGGCCAAGGGCACGGCGCAGATGGGAACGCTGTTCGAGCGCTGGAACACCTACTCCCGCATCAGGGTGATTGCGCTCGGCGAGTCCGAGCCGTTCGGCTGGGGTTTTGCCCATACGCCGGAGACAAAGATCGACCAGCATATCCTCGATATTGATGCGGGCGCGAACACGGTCATCACGCGGAACGACGGCGACATCAGCAAGCTCGCCTACCTGAAGGACGACGTTATCAATGCCGCCTATCTGGTGCAGCCAATGGCCGACGTCGCGGTCGTCGGCGTCGGCGGTGGCCGCGACATTCTCTCCGGGCTGCTTTTCGGCGCCAAGCACATCCGCGCGATCGAGATCAACCCCGCGATCTTCGAAGTCCTCACCGATAAATTCGCCGACTTCTCCGGTCATCTCGATCGTCAGCCCGGCGTATCCCTGGTCAATGCCGAGGCCCGCAGCTACATCAACCACTCATCCGAGCGATACGACCTCGTCCAGATCTCGTTGATCGACACATGGGCCGCAACCGCGGCCGGCGGACTGACGCTCACGGAAAACCGGCTTTATACGACGGAAGCGTGGGATGACTTTTACGGCGCGTTGAAGCCGGGCGGCATGCTGTCGGTATCGCGCTGGTTCGACCCGAAAACCCATCGCGTCGAGCTCTACCGTCTCGTGGCGATCGCAGCGAGCGCGCTCCAGCGCAAAGGCGTGCCGGCGGCAGAGCTGTCGGATCATGTCATCGCGGTGAATGTCGATAACATCGTCACCGTAATCACCCGTCCGGACGCCTTGACGAAGGCGCAATGGCAGCACGCGCGGATGAGGCTTGAGGCCCAGGGCTTCAAGATATTCCTCGGACCGGATGTCCCCTACGACGCCATCACGTCGACGCTGATGTCGGGCAAGGCGGACACGGCGTTCTTTGCCTCGCTGGTGGAAAATATCACCCCCTCGACCGACGACAATCCGTTCTTCTTCTTTACCGAACGCTTTACGAATCTTCTCGCCAAGCCGGCAGCCACGCTGTCCAACAACAACGCGGCGATCAGCATGACGCTGGTTCTGATCGTGATGGGATTTCTGGCCTGCCTCTACTACATCGTCACGCCGTTCGTTCGCCTCGCGAAGCGGATGCCGCTGTCGGTGCTGACGCCCCCGGTCACCTATTTCTGCGCCATCGGCATGGGCTTCATGCTGATCGAGATATCGCAGATGCAGCGGCTGATGGTCTTCCTTGGACATCCCGTCTACGGGCTCGCCGTCGTGCTGTTCACGATCCTGCTTTTCAGCGGGATCGGCAGCACCACAGTCGGTTCGGATGAGCCTCGGCCGGGTGCCGTCATCGCGAGGGTTATTGCGCTCCTGACAACGCTCGCCGTCGCGGGCCTGCTCACGCCCTGGTTGACGGCTTCTGCGCGATCGGCCGCCACCGACATGCGCATTCTGCTGTCGGTGCTGCTGCTGGCACCCCCGGCATTCTGCATGGGGATGATGTTCCCGATGGGCTTGAGCGTCTGGCGGCGCCATCAGGAGCTGCTTCCGTTCTTCTGGAGCGCCAACGGCATTACGTCGATGTTTGCCTCGGTGCTCGGCATGGCCCTGTCTATCGCCTTCGGCATTGCCAACACGTATGCGATCGGCGTGGCCTTCTATGGCGTCTGCGCGGTCATGATCGTCGTCAGCCGCGGGGCGCACCGCCTGAGCCAGAATGATGTCACCCCCGCGGCCATGGTCGTAGCTCCGTCGATCCAGCCGGCGCTTGCTGATGCGGCCGCCGGATTAGCTGCCCGCGAACAGATTGAAGCTACCGCGCCTGCGGACTAACGCGGCAGCTCAATAACCGTCTTCATGAATTCCGCAACACCGTGCGGGCGAACGCGGCTTAGGCTTTAAGGCATATCGCTGCGACTGGCCCGCAAACACGATGTCGTCCCCGCCAACCGGTCGACGTGACAGATTCGATTTTCAAACAGCCACGAATGCTCCAACACCGTCATTGCGAGCCAACGGGTCGCGCGAATGCGCGCCCGATGACAGGCTCCTCGAAGCAATCCAGAACTTGCCGTGCCCAAAGTCTGGATTGCTTCGTCGCTTGCGCTCCTCGCAATGACGCAGACCTGCATCCTCGCAACGCGGATGCGCCCGAGTGATGCATTTACATCGTCCCTCGAAAGTCAGAGGGCGCAGGGAAAGCCGGATGCCCAAGCGCACCCGCAGCCTCGCGTGCAAAATAAAAAACACACGAGTTATTCACCACAGGTTCACCGGATCAAGCCGGCCTTCCCTGCGCAATGGTTTTAACGGCTACTTCGCGCTCTCCCTGGTGATCGGGCTTTCTTGCCACCATCCCCGGCGTGAAGCGCCAGCTTCATCGCCAGGTTGACATCAGCGTCGAGATGTCAGGACCACACGACTTCGCCGTACGCGAGATCAACGTCATTCGTCGTTTGACGTAACCCGCGTCCACCGCATCCCGCACCCAACGTCCGTGACGATCGCGAAACGCCCCTTTGATAAGGGCGGGACGGCGCGAGCTTGTAGAGATGATTTGCCCGACGGGCAAAGCGGGAAATTTTTCGCTGGAAGGCTGGACAGGGAAATCGCCGAATTGCCCGTCGGGCAAATCACTCAATCAAGGCGACCGGCGCTCATTTCCGTATCGCGAGGAACGCGCCGATCTCAGGCGCCGGCGATTTGATCTCGACCACAACGGAGTCTTCGATGGCCTCCAATCCGTGGAGGACTCCTTTGGGGTGTCGACAAACATCGCCCGGACCCATGATGAACTCTTCCGAGCCGACCGTCGACTTCACTTTACCCTTCACAAGGTAGGCAATCGATTCGTGCGTGTGGGTGTGAAGCGGGGCGCCGACTCCCGCCGCATAGTGGATCTCGAGGAATGTCATCTCATCGCCCTTGATAAGCGGCTTGACCAGGATATTGCCGCCATACACCGGCTTACCCTCGATGGCACTTACAACCATCGCCTCGACGTCAGCATTTCTCGACTTGATCACACGGGCCTCCCTTGGAGCCTATTCGGCTCCAATCCTTCGTTTTGACGCGTTTTCTTCACGCGAACCGGTTCCCATTTCGCTCGAAAACGCCCCAGGTGACAATCCCAATCGACAGAAAACGACGAGAACCTCACGGGCTCAACGACACCGTGACGCCGCGATGGTGTGCAGCCTGACATCGCCGAGCACATGCGCCATGAAACCGGCCGTCTGAAAAATTTTCGCAAACGCGTCGTCGCGGATGCTCAGGCCCCCGGTATAGGCGCCGAAGGAAGGCATCACGGCGCGATCGCCGTCGCTGGCAAAACAACGCCGTTCCAGCCAGCGCGCCCGCGTCGCGACCCGCGCCTTGGGGTGAAGATGTCCAGCAATTTCGCCGATAGCGCCCGTGGGCACGTGCCGGAACACGATCGGGCCGATGGCGACTTCACTTGCGACGATGCCGCCGAGATTGGACGGTAACGCCGGATCGTGATTGCCGGAAATCCAGATCCAGTCGCGCCGCACTTGTAGCGCCGTGATCGCCTCGCGGTCAGGCGCCGACAAGCGCTCATGCGCGGTGTGGTCATGAAAACTGTCGCCGAGTGCGATCACGGTCTTCGGATCGTGGCGCGCGATGACCGAAGCGAGCCGGCTCAGCGTTGCGATCGTATCGTAAGGCGGCAGCAAGACGCCGCGCGCCGCAAAGCTCGATCCCTTTTCGAGATGAAGATCGGACACGACGAGCAGGCGTTGCTCTTCCCAGAACAGCGCGCCGGAGAGATCGGCCGACAAGGTGACGCCGGCGATTTCGAGGCTCGCGGTATGCGCGACGGCCGCCTCAAATTCCAGAAAACTTCCGCCCGCGTTCACAGCCTACCCCGTCGCCTCTTTGACCAGTTCCTCGGCGGCTTCCGCCAGGAGTTCGTCCGAGGCCTCGCCATAGACCGCTTCGCGGCCGATTTCCAGCATCACGGGTACCGCCAGCGGCGAAACCCGATCGAGTTCCCGGTGGGTGATTCGGCCCCTGATGCGCGTCAGCATATCACTCAAACGGCGCAGATCGAGCAAGCCGGTCGCGGCATCGGCGCGGGCCGCGCGCAGCAGCACGTGGTCGGGCTGATGCTTGCGCAGGACGTCGTAGATCAGGTCGGTCGAGAACAGCACCTGGCGGCGGGTTTTTTCCTCGTCGGTGAAGCGCCGCGCGATCAGGCCCGAAATCAGCGCGCAGGTGCGGAAGGTGCGCTTCATCAGCGCGGATTCGGCAAGCCACGCTTCGAGATCGTCACCCAGCATGTCCGGATCGAACAGCGCGTTGAGGTCGAGTTTGCCCTGCCGGATCATGAATGACATATCGCCGAGCCCCCAGATCGCCAGCGCGTATTCATTGGCGACAAAGCCGAGCGGGCGCGCGCGGGCGCGCTCCAGCCGGCGTGTGAGCAGCATACCAAGCGTCTGGTGCGCCAGCCGCCCCTCGAAGGGATAGCAGACGAGATAATGCTTGTTGCCGCGCGGAAACGTTTCGACCACCAGTTCGCGCGCGGCCGGCACGCGCGACAGATGCGCCTGGAGCGAAAGCCAGTCGCGCACCTGCTCCGGCAGGCCGTTCCAGGCGCGCTTGTCGGCCAGCAGGTTGCGCACCCGTTCGGCGAGATAGGTCGAGAGCGGAAACTTGCCGCCCATATAAGACGGCACCTTCGGATCGGAATCGTTGGCGCGCGAGACGTAGACCTGGTCTTCCGACAGTTGCTCGTAGCGCACCACTTCGCCGCCGAACACAAAAGTGTCGCCGACCGAAAGCCCCTCGATAAAATATTCCTCGATCTCGCCGAGCATGCGGCCACCGCGTGCAACCACACCGGTCGATCCCTTGTTATTTCCCTGACCACCGCCGCGTGAACGCACCAGGCGAACTTTCAGCATCGCCTCTTCGACGATGGTCCCGACATTAAGGCGGTAGCTCTGCAGCACCTTCGGATTGGTGACACGCCAGCGGCCGTTTTTGTCCTGCTTGATGCGCGCAAAGCGCTCATAGGTCTTCAGCGCATAGCCGCCGGTGGCGACGAAATCGACCACGTCGTCGAAGTCGGTACGCCCGAGGTCAGCATAAGGCGCAGCCGTCCGCACCTCTTCGTAGAGCGCATCAGCCAGAAAAGGCTCGCCGCAGGCGCAGCCCAGCACGTGCTGCGCCAGAACATCCAGCCCACCGGTCCGGAGCGGCGGCGTATCCTGCGCGTTTTCCCTGACCGCATCGATCGCGACCCGGCATTCCAGAACTTCAAAGCGATTGGCCGGCACCAGTACCGCGCGCGAAGCCTCGTCGAGGCGGTGATTGGCACGGCCGATCCGCTGCATCAGCCGCGAGGCGCCCTTGGGCGCGCCGACATTGATGACGAGATCAACATCGCCCCAGTCGACGCCGAGATCGAGCGAGGAGGTACAGACCACGCCGCGCAGTCTGCCGGCGGCCATGGCCTCCTCGACCTTGCGGCGCTGGGCCACGTCGAGCGAGCCGTGATGCAGCGCGATCGCAAGCCCGTCATCGTTCATCCGCCACAGGTCCTGAAACAGCATCTCGGCCTGACTGCGGGTATTGACGAACACCAGCGTTGTCTTGTTACGTTTGATGAGGTCGTAGATCTCGCCAAGCGCGTGGCGCGCGGTATGCCCGGCCCAGGGCAGGCGCTCGCGCGTATCCAGCATCTCGACGATGGGCGCGGCTGCGCCGCCCGCGATCACAATGTCGGCCGATTGAGGCTCGCCGTTCGGCTGCGGCACCAGAAACCGCGACAGCTGCTCTGGCTCCGCCACCGTTGCCGACAGTCCGATGGCGCGGATTTGTGGCGCCAGCCGCCATAGCCGCGCCAGCCCAAGTGCCAACAGGTCGCCACGTTTGGAGGTCACGAGTGCGTGCAACTCATCGAGCACGATGCGCCTGAGTTGCGAAAACAAAAACGGCGCATCGTCGGACGACAGCAACAGCGCCAGTTGCTCAGGCGTGGTGAGCAGGATGTCCGGCGGATAACGCCGCTGCCGCTGCCGCCGCGATACCGGCGTGTCGCCGGTGCGGGTTTCGACCTTGACCGGCAATCCCATCTCGGCGATTGGCGTTTCCAGGTTGCGCGCGATGTCGACCGCGAGCGCCTTGAGCGGCGAGATGTAGAGCGTGTGCAGGCCGCGGCTGCGCTGCACAGAGCGGCCGGTGGAGATGAGGTCGCTACGCTTCTCCTCACTCAATTCGACCAATGTCGGCAAAAAGCCCGCGAGCGTCTTGCCGGCCCCGGTCGGCGCAATCAGCAACGCGGATCGGTCCTCACGCGCCTTTTCAAGCAAGGCCAACTGATGTTCACGCGGCGACCAGCCGCGCGAGGCGAACCAGCGCAAAAAGATTTCGGGCAGCGGCGCGGGAGCAAACAGATCTGCTCGATCTGTCGTCACGGCTTTGCCGCAACCACGACGAGACCCGGCACCGGACTATTGCTCTCGTTGCGGAACGACTGCTCCTCACACTGCGACAGTGTCAGCCCCGCCAGCATGAGGGCGTTGCGAACATAATGCGGGCTGTGGGCATAACGAAACCCTTCGCCGATAATGACGCCATCGCCTGCATGCCGCTCCAGCGTGAACGCAACGAGGCCGCCGGTGACGAGGATCCGGCAGGCCTCCGTCAGCACCGGAACGAGATCGGGAACGTAAACCATGGCGTCGGCGGCGAGGATCAGATCGGCGCAGGCCGCAGGTCTTGCACGCAAACCCTCCAGCATGTCGCCAGCCTCGAGCTCGGCATAAAGCCCGGTGGCCTTCGCCTGCTCGATCATGCGTGGGGACAGATCGATGCCGATGAAATGGTCGACTTCCTTCGCGAAGGCCGTTGCCGCCAAGCCTGTGCCGCAGCCGAGATCGATCGCCCGCTTGAAGAAGGCCGGTTTCTTCACGGCGTGGCGCGCCGCCAACACCGCCTTGAACAACAGTGACGGCCCACGATAACCGAGATCGTCGATCAGCGCGCGATCGAATCTCGGCGCATATTGATCGAACAGCGTCCGCACATAGGCCGGCGGCATCGCAGATAATTCCTCTGCCCCCAGCCGCATCAGCCTTAAGCTCGCGCCGTGTGGATCGTCGGCATCGGCATCGCGCGCCTTCCTGAAAGCTGTGATCGCCGCATCGCGCTCGCCGAGCTGTTGGCGGATTTCGCCAAGCGTGAACCAGGCAGAGACAAAAGCAGGCGCGAGTTCGATGGCCTGCTCCAGCAAATCGGCGGCGGCCACAAGGTCGCCCTTGAGCTGCAGGTCGCGCGCGAATTCATAGCGGCGGTCGGCAATCAGATCGCCGGAGGAAAGGAATAAGCGCGCGGGCATGAGTTTTATACTCGGCTCGTGGGTTCACCTCTCCCCGTCGGGGAGAGATCGGTGGGACGCGAAGCGTCTCACCGGGTGAGGGGCATTTGGGCTCTATCGATGAACCAAGAACCCTCACCCGCCACGCCTTCGCTGCGCTTCGGCACGGCGACCTCTCCCCGCCGGGGAGAGGTAAAAATCGCCGCAACACGCCCTATATATCTAAAATGCGCCCGCAAGACATCCTGACGCCCCAGCCGGCCGGCCTGTGCTGCAAAGTGGGCGGCTTTCATATCGACCCGGTGCGCCCCGTCGAGCGCGCCGTGATCACCCACGGCCATTCCGACCATGCGAGGGCTGGCCATGGCGCGGTGCTGGCCACCCGGGAAACGCTCGACATGATGCGGCTGCGCTATGGCGATAACTTCGCTCGTTCCACGCAGGCAATTGCTTACGGCGAGGAATTGCGGCTCGGCGACGTCACGGTCAAGTTCCACCCCGCGGGTCATGTGCTGGGGTCAGCGCAGATCGCGGTGACATGCGAAAACACGCGCGTCGTCGCCTCGGGCGATTACAAGGATGCGCCCGATCCGACCTGCGCACCATTCGAGGTCGTTCCCTGCGACGTCTTCATTACCGAAGCGACCTTCGGCTTGCCGGTATTCCGCCACGGCGATGCGGCGGATCAGGTGAAGAAGCTGCTGGCTTCGGTGACGCTGTTTCCGGAGCGGGCGCATCTGGTCGGCGCCTACTCGCTCGGCAAGGCCCAGCGCGTGATCGCGCTGTTGCGCGCGGCCGGGTACGATGCGCCGATCTATCTGCATGGCGCCATGGAGAAGATCACCAATTACTATCAAAGCCGCGGCATCGACCTCGGCGAGGTGCGTCCCGTCAAGGGCATGAAGAAGGCTGATTTGGCTGGCACCGTCACGCTGGCGCCGCCTTCGGCCACTTCCGACGTCTGGACACGGCGATTTCCCGATCCCGTCACCGCCTTTGCGTCGGGGTGGATGCGCGTCAGAGCGCGTGCCCGTCAGGGCGGCGTCGAACTGCCGCTCGTGATTTCCGACCACGCCGACTGGGACGGCCTCACCGCGACCATCCGGGCAACCGGCGCCGGAGAAATCTGGGTCACCCATGGTGAGGGCGACGCGCTGGTGCATTGGTGCAAGACGCAAGGGCTCGCCGCGCGGCCGCTCGCCCTCGTCGGCTATGGTGACGAAGACAGCGGAGAAGACGAGACAGCAGACGAAGGCGGCGACGCATGAATCGCTTTGCCGAACTGCTCGATCGACTCGCCTACGAGCCCGGCCGCAACAACAAGCTGCGCCTGATCACGAACTATTTTCGCGTTGTAGAAGATCCCGACCGCGGCTATGCGCTCGCAGCCCTCACCGGCGCGCTCTCGTTCAAGCACGCCAAGCCCGGCCTCATTCGCGACCTGATCGCGGAACGCACCGATCCGACCTTGTTTGCGCTGTCGTACGATTATGTCGGCGACCTCTCCGAGACGGTGGCGCTGATGTGGCCGAAGGCGACACAGTCTCCCCCCTCCCCCGCTTGCGGGGGAGGTGAAGAATCCGCGAGGCATCAATCGAGGCTTCACAACAACCCGCCGCCGCCGACCCTGAGCGAAGTCGTCACGACGCTGCGCACGCTCGGCAAGACCGGCATGCCGCAGCAGTTGTCGCGCTGGCTCGACGATCTCGATGAGACCGGCCGCTGGGCGCTCTTGAAACTCGTGACCGGCGCAATGCGGATCGGGATTTCCGCACGCTTGGCCAAGACCGCCGCCGCGGCACTCGGCGGCAAGGACGCCCACGAGGTCGAACTGATCTGGCCGGGTCTCACGCCGCCCTATCTCGATCTGTTCGCGTGGCTGGAAGGACGCGGCGAGAAACCCGTCAACCTCGATCCGGCGCCATTTCGTCCGGTGATGCTGGCGCATGCGATCGAGGATACGGATTTTGCGAATCTAAATCCTGCCGACTACATTGCCGAATGGAAATGGGACGGCATTCGCGTGCAGGCCTCTAGCGGCCGCGACGCGGAAGGCCATGTCGTCACCCGGCTTTATTCGCGCAGCGGCGAGGACATCACCAAAAGCTTTCCCGACCTGTTGCCCTCGCTGCATCTGCAAGATTTCTTAGATTCGAAGCTTGATGATTCCCGAAAACCGCTTCACACTTTTCGGCATCAAGCTTCATTCGCAATCGATGGCGAGCTGCTCGTCGTACGAGAGGGCCGTGTGCAGAGCTTCAACGTGCTGCAACAGCGCCTCAACCGCAAAGCGGTCTCGCCAAAATTACTCAAGGAATATCCAATCCACCTGCGGGCCTACGATCTGCTCGACGACGGCGAGATCGATCTGCGCGATCTCACTTTTGCCGAGCGGCGCGAGCGATTGACAGTGTTCGTTGCCAGGCTTGATGATCCCAGAGTGGATCTTTCGCCCATGATTGCCTTCGACAGTTGGGAGACGTTGGCGGCGGCGCGGCGCGATCCCGCCAGTGCCGGCGCTGGCGAAGATTCCGGGGCGGTGGAAGGCGTGATGCTCAAGCGCCGCGATGCGCTCTATTTGCCGGGACGTCCCAAGGGGCAATGGTGGAAATGGAAGCGCGATCCGCATGTCATCGATGCGGTTCTGATGTATGCGCAGCGCGGCCACGGCAAACGCTCGTCCTATTATTCCGATTATACCTTCGGGGTCTGGACCGGCACTGAGGACGACGCGCAGCTTGTGCCGGTCGGCAAAGCCTATTTCGGTTTCACCGACGAAGAGCTGTTGCAAATCGACCGCTTTGTCCGCCGCAATACCACGGAGAAATTCGGACCGGTGCGGGAGGTGGTGCATGAGCCCGATCAAGGGTTGGTGCTGGAAGTCGCGTTTGAAGGCCTGCAACGCTCATCGCGGCATAAATCCGGCGTCGCGATGCGGTTTCCGCGCATCAGCCGATTGCGCTGGGACAAGCCGCCACGCGAAGCGGACCGACTGGAGACACTGGAGCAGCTGTTGAAAGACCCCGCGCTTTCAGAGGCCTCCGAATCCGGCTCGGATTAACAAACCGCAACCGAAATGACAGTAAAACAAGTTCCCACCTTTGCCGATCATGCTTTAGAATACAGCGGGTGGGCTGGATTTGATGTTCGCTACTCGCCGCCGGGAGAAATCGATGCCGAACGATACGAGAGAATTGCCGGCGAGCAACGACGCTCTGCGCCGCTTTCTGGGCGGCTCGCCTCTGGCCGTCGCGTTCCGGCTCATCCTGCTCTCGATCCTGGTCGGGGTGGTGCTGGCGACATTCGGTTTCGATCCCCGGAATATCCTGCACAGTATCCAGATGTTGTTTCAGCGGATCTGGGATCTCGGCTTTGATGCGGTCAACTGGCTGTGGCGTTACTTCCTGCTCGGCGCCGTGATCGTCATTCCAATCTGGCTCTTGATGCGGGTGTTCGGCACCCCGCGCGGGCGATAATCAATAGGCTATTCTCCGTTGAATTCCAGGGTTACGAGCGCGCGGGTTTTTGCCATCGCGGGTCCCGCGATGGTCGCGAACCTCACGACGCCGCTGATCGGTGTCGTCTCGACGATCGCGATCGGACGGCTGGGCGACGCCACCCTGCTCGGCGGCGTGGCGATCACGTCGGTGGTTTTCGATTGCCTGTTCTGGCTGTTTTCCTTTCTGCGCACGAGCACGGTCGCTTTCACGGCGCAAGCGCTCGGCGCCGGCGAGACGCAGGAAATCCGCGCGCTGCTGGTGCGGGGCCTCGCGATTGCCGCGCTGGTCGGCTTTGGCCTGATAGTCCTTCAGATGCCGCTGGGCGTGATCCTGCTCGACGCCATGGGCGGCAGCGAAGGTGTGACCAAAGCCGCGCGGGCCTACTTCGCGATCCGAATCTGGTCGGCGCCGATCGTACTGGCGAACTACGTCGTGCTCGGCTGGCTGATCGGTCAGGCACGCGCCACCTTGGCGCTCGCCATCCAGATCGTCATCAACGTGATCAACATGGCGGCGACCGTTGCGCTCGTGATCGGAATGGATGCAGGGATCGAAGGCGCCGCGGTTGCGGCCGTGGTGGCGGAAACGGTTGGATTAGTGCTGGGCGTGATCGTGGCCCGCACCATCATGCATCAGCCGCTCAGCGTGCCGCGTGCGGCGCTGCTCGATCGCGAAAAACTCTGGCGCATGCTGGCCGTCAACCGCGACATCATGATCCGCACCGCGGCGCTGATTGCGGCACTTTTGTTCTTCACGGCGCAAGGCGCCCGCGCCGGCGACGTGACGCTTGCAGCCAACGCCGTGCTGAACAACTTCCTCCTGATCAGCGCCTTCTTCCTCGATGGCCTCGCCAACGCCGCCCAGCAATTGTGCGGACAGGCCTATGGCGCGCGCGACCGCACCGCCTTCTCCGATTCGGTGCGCCTGGTGCTGTCATGGGGATTCGGCTTTGCGATCGCGGTCGCGCTTTTCTTTACGCTGTTCGGCCCCTGGCTGATCCACACCATGACCGCAAGCGCCAGTGTGCAACAGACCGCGCGAGACTATCTGTGGTTTGTGGTGGCCTCGCCGCTGCTTGCGGTATTCGCTTTTGGCTATGACGGCATCTTCATCGGCGCGACCTGGGCGCGCGAGATGCGCAACCTGATGATCCTGTCGCTGTTATGCTTTCTCGCCACGTGGTTTGCGCTGCGCGGCCTGGGCAATACCGGGTTATGGATCGCCATGCTCGTGCTTTATGCCTCGCGCGGCGGATTGCAGGCGCTGCGCTATCCCGTCAATCTGCGTGCGTCATTCGCTGAGCTTGCGAAAGCGAGCCCGGGCTGAAGGAGTGAGCGATGCAGTTACGTTTCGTCGGCTGCGGCGACGCGTTCGGTTCCGGCGGCAGGAACAACACCTGCTTTCACGTTTCCGGCGAACGAGCCAATTTTCTGATCGATTGCGGGGCATCGTCGCTGCCTGCGCTGAAGCGCGAGCGCATTGCACGAGACGATATCGATCTGATCCTGATCACGCATTTCCACGGCGATCATTTTGGCGGCCTGCCGTTTCTGCTGCTGGATGCGCAATTCATCCGCCGGTCCCGGCCGCTCGTGATCGCCGGCCCCGAAGGAATCGAGACGCGACTCAACCAGGTGATGGAAGCGCTGTTCGAGAACTCGTCGAAGACCGAGCAGCGTTTCGATCTCCGTGTGGTCGCCCTGAAGCCGGAAATATCCAGTAGCTTCGGTGAGGTAAGGGTCACGCCGTTTCCGGTGGTGCACGGCGAATCCGGCGGTCCCTTTTTGGGCTACCGAATCGAGACCGAGGGACGGGTCATCGCCTATACCGCCGACACCGAATGGACCGAGGCGCTGATCCCGCTGGGCCGTGCCGCCGATCTGTTCATTGCGGAAGCCTATACGTTCGACAGGCCGGTGAAAAATCATCTCAGCCTGAAGGCGCTTGAGGCGCATCTCGCCGACATCAAGCCGAAGCGGCTGATCCTGACCCATATGAGCGACGATATGCTCGAACGGTTGGGCGGTCTTCCCTATGAAACCGCCAGCGACAGCCTCATCATCGATATCTAGTACCAACTATCGGTGAAGAATGAGTCGTGATTCAAGGGGGCATGAGCGGCATCCCGGAAGCGACATCGATTATCTTGACGAGTGCGGAGCGCAGCGAGCTTGAGGGCTTGGTGCGCTCGACGAAGACG